>Ga0307478_10000145_pt1 | contig 83839 bp, 73 predicted proteins | sample atmos_gasesECM4C_2_FD_203713 | JGI IMG/M metagenome (GOLD analysis project Ga0307478, IMG submission 203713) | Hardwood forest soil microbial communities from Morgan-Monroe State Forest, Indiana, United States - atmos_gasesECM4C_05 | ecosystem: Environmental > Terrestrial > Soil > Temperate...
CTTCTTGCACTTCATGGTTACGAGCTTCTGACCGTCAGGGTGCGAAGTGTTTGCAGAGTTCGCGAGGAAGATCTGGAATCAGCACCTCGCGGCACGTTAGTAATCTCCCCGAGGTTACAGTCGTGACAGGGAAACCCTCGAAGGTGCCATTGCTGTAGGGCCTTGAAGGAGGCAAGCTATGAGCTGGCGCGAAGCTCTAGTATGCGCCGGAGAGAGGGAAGATGACAGAGTTTCTGGGCAGACTTTGGTCGCAAGAGGAAGGCCAGGATGTTGCTGAATATGCCGTGATGCTGGCCGTGATCCTGGTGATCGTTGTGGGCACCGTCAAGTTGATCGGCGCGAATTCCAACAACGTGTTTTCCGGTGTAGCGAGTTCAATTGGGAGTTAGGCGCAATTTGCTCCCCGCGTAATCAACCGCCGAGTGCGCGGAGAACCCGCAGCGAACAACTTACACACCTGCACGCCTTGAGCCCAGTGTTCGGCAGTGCTGATGTATGCTGAGTCACGCAGTCACTCTTGACGGACGGTTCGGCATACATGTCCCAAAATTACTTCTGGCAGGTCTCTCCACTCGAAGAACAACAAGCGCAATCCGGTAAGGCGTATCTGGAATTCTTGCGTGTGTCGGCCATGAGTGCCGGCCTTTACGTTTTGCCTGCGGGCGGGAGCGATCCTCAATCTCCGCATCAGGAGGACGAGATGTATTACGTGGTCCGGGGAAAGGCACAGATGAAAGTTGGGGCTGAGAGTCAGCCGGTGGGTGCGGGCAGTGTTATTTTTGTCGAAAAGCGAGTCGAGCACCGTTTTTACAATGTCACGGAAGAGTTGGTGGTATTAGTGTTCTTCGCACCGGCGGAGACGACTTAGGGGTAACGTCTTAGGCGACCATGAACTTCCACATGAACCCCATGACAAACGAAGACTGGCCCGCGGTGCGGGACATCTACGCCGAGGGCATCGCTACGGGAAATGCCACATTTGAGACTGATATTCCCGATTGGACAAAGTGGGACAGCGGGCATCATAAAGAATGCCGCCTTCTGGCGAAAAACGACGGAGGGATTCTCGGTTGGGCAGCTCTCAGTCCGGCGTCGACTCGCCAGGTGTATAGAGGTGTTGCCGAGGTCTCAATCTACGTTGCACGATCGGCGCGCACACGCGGAGTTGGCAAGGCACTTCTCGTGGCGCTGATCGAAGCTTCTGAACGCTGCGGAATATGGACACTGCAAGCCGGCATCTTTCCGGAAAACGTTGCCAGCATTCAGTTACACAAGTTGTGCGGCTTCCGCGAAGTGGGCTTGCGGCATCGGGTGGGCCAGTTGGCTGGAGTGTGGAGAGATGTCTGTCTGCTCGAGCGCCGCAGCGGCATGGTCGGTGTGTGAGCCTGGAGGAGGTCTGAGCGTACCGACCCTCCCGCTACTTTCCGTAAACCAGCACCACGAAACTGTCGGGCAGGATGGCGCGCCGCGGATGCGGGTTGTCCGCTGTGGCTGCGGGAGGCGGCCCGAACTTCGCGGTGACGAGATACACGTTGTGAGTTTTCTCGTCGAGCGCCATGGTGCGCGCGCCTGGCTGTGTCGCCACATTCCCCACAACGCTGAATTTTGCGGGTGAATCTTCGTGAATGACGGAGAGAACGCCCTCACCACAGGATGCGAAAGTCAGTCCGGTTCCGGGATCAAAAGCATTGGCATCGACGCCATCACCGATCGTAGGTGTAGCGATGACCTTGCCGGTGTCGGCATCGACGACTGCCATCATTTTGTTATCACAACCGGCAAAGAGGCGGCGATTCTTGCGATCAATGGCGAGACCACTCGGCTCCTCGCAAGGCGCCAAGGGCCAGCTTGCCTTTACAGCCAAATTGGCGGGATCGACGGCGTCAATCTGGCTTTTGTCTTCGATATTTACGAAGACTCCGCCCTTTCCATCGCTGACCGCGAATTCCGGTTTTCCTTCGAGCTTGATCGTGCCCAACACCGTGCCGGCTACGGCGTCGATGGCGGTGGCGTCGTGGCTCCTGCCGTTAAAGGCAAAGACGCGTTTGCTCGCGGGATCGTAAAGAATGGCGTCGGGGTTTTCTCCGGCCTTGACCTTGGTGATCGCCTTCAGGGTTTTCAGCTCGAAGATGGTGACCGTATTCTCACGCCCGTTGCTGATGAAGCCGCGGCCTAGTTCCGGCGCCAGCGCGATACCATGCACGCCGGGCGTATCGGGGATATCTCCCACCACCTTGCCCGAGTCGGCGTCCATCACGATGACGTGGGTGGCGCGAGAGATGTACACGCGTCGCGCAGAGCTGTCGAGGGCAAGATAGTCCCAGCCACCGTCGCCGCCTAGCGGATAGGTGTTGATAAGGTGGTAGGCCGGTTCCGCCGCCATGGCCGATGTGGCCGCGAGCAGCACCGACAATGCAAAGCCAAAGAACTTACTTCTTGTGAGCATAATGTGTCTCGATGTCCGTGTTATTTGCTGATCACACCGCAAGCAATGCGGTCGCCGGAGTTGCCGGAAGGATCAGTCTTATTGTCATCGGCTTTGGCGTGAATCACCAGCGCAGTTCCGCCGTTCGAGAACAGCGAATGATTGTCGGTGCCGAAATTTACGCCAGGAATGTCGGAGGTAAATGAGGCCTTGCCCTTCGCGTCCACGGTGAAGTTCTTCAGGTCGCCGGCATGATGGCCGTCTGGATTATCCCAGCCGTGTTTCTTGCCGTCAGGATTGAAATGCGGGCCTGCTGATTTGAAGTCCGGCGGATCACATTTGGCATTCTGGTGAATGTGAATCGCATGCTCGCCCGGGGGCAGTCCGTGGAGGCTGGCCTTAATCTCCACGGTACCTTGCTTGTCCCAAAGAATAGCCGTGCCAACGCTGTTGCCCTGTGCGTCCTTCAGTTCAACGTGCGTCTTGGCGGTCGCAGGAAGTGAGAAGGCCAGTACTGCAAGTGAGAGCGCCGGGTAAAGGAGTATGCGTGGCATGGGGAAATTATAGCTCACCTTTTCCGGGCATGGATTCGTGGGTACCCAATGAACGCGCTTGTCCACAAGCTGGTGGAGTATACTGCGATGAAGTTTTCAATTTCTTCAGGGAAGAATTGCAATTATGTCCGTGAGAGTGGCTGAAGAGGTATCCCCGCAGGTTTCCGCCGACGATTTCCAGGCGCTGGAACAAAAGGTCTATCGCACCATTGAGCTCTATAAGGCAGCGCGCGAAGCCCGGACCGTGGCCGAACGCGACGTCAACCGATTACGGGAGCAATTGGAAGAGCGCGAGGAGGAAGTCGAAACCTTGCGCCGCCAAATGGTGCAATTGCGCCGCGAACGCGAGGAAATTCGCGGCCGTGTGGAGAAAATGCTACAGCACATCGAAACGGTTGAAGAACAGCCGGCTGCGAGTTGATTGATTTTGCTTTCCCGCGGCCGTTGGGAGGAGCAAAATAGGCTATGGCAATCGCGACCAAACCAGCGCCGGGCAAGGATGCTGCCAGCAGCGTGCGGGTGGAGATCTTTGACCAGGCCTATAATCTGCGCGGTTCCGATCCTGAATACATCCTCAAGCTAGCCGAATATGTGGACGGCAAAATGCGTGCTGTGGCCGAGCAGACTCACACGGTCGATACCGTGCGCCTGGCGGTGCTGGCCGCGCTGAATATCGCCGACGAATATCACCTGCTCAAACGCAATCAGGATAGCGGGACGATCGATTACTTGAAGCGGGCGAACAATCTGGCAAACGCGCTGGATGAAGTGCTCGAGGAAAAGCGTAAGGCTGGATAGCGTGCCGCCTGCCAAGTCTTTTGTTGCGTTTGTGTCTCTCGTTCTCGTTAGTACTGCGTTCGCTCAAGAAGCAACCATCCGCAGTCAATCCAACGTGGTTCTCGTACCGGCGCTGGTGAAAGATGCGCATGGGCACGCAGTCTATGGGCTGCAGGCCCAGGACTTCATCGTGGAAGATAGCGGTGTGGCGCAGGCTGTGCATCTGGATGAAGCAGCAGAAGCTGAGCCGATATCACTGGTCATTGCCATTCAGAATGGGCGCGAAGCTTACCGAGAATTTCCCCGGATCAGAGGTTTGAGTACCATGATCCAGCCGATACTGGATCAAGAAGGTACGCTGGCGGCCGTGGTTTCATTCGACAGCAAAATCGAACTTTCGCAGGATTTCACCGACGACCAACGTCTGGTTGGCAACACGCTCAAGAACTTGCAGCCCGGCGACGGTGGAGCGGCGATTCTGGACGCGGTGAAATACTCGCTCAACTTATTAGACAAGCAACCTGTGGGACGGCAGCGCGTGCTTCTGTTGGTCAGTGAAACCCGCGACCATGGAAGTCGCTTTGCCAAGATCGACGACGTAGTGACCGCGATTGGGGAGACTAATACCACGGTTTACACTCTGGCATTTTCGCCGGCGCGGTCGAATGTGCTTGATACCGTACGCGGCAACAACAAAGACGAGATGAATGCGGGACCTGATCTGCTTGCGCCGTTAAGGCTAATCCGAGAGGCGATGAGGAAGAACACGCCTAAGGCAATCTCGTCGATGACCGGCGGCGAGCACGCTTCGTTTGAATCCCAAAATGGTTTTGAGACGCGGCTGCTTGATTTCACCAATCACTTGCACAGCCGGTATCTGCTAAGTTTTCAGCCTCAAGATCCACATCCTGGCCTGCATGAGTTGCGGGTACGGTTGAGGGATACAGGGAAAGGCGAAGTTCTGGCCAGGGGCAGCTATTGGGCAAATGGCCCGTCGCAATGACCGTTTTGTCTGCTTACCAAAGTCGCTGGCAAATGGAGTGCCAACTTTTTGTGCCCGTCCCCTTGCTAATCTCCGCCGACTTGCCTAGGATGCAAAATTGAAAGCCGACCTGCAAGGTTGGTGATGGTGGTCACCGAATTTTTGAACCAATACTGAATGAACGGGGGCCTGACTCGCATTAAGATCCGGTGTGCAATGCTCCGCCACGCGGAGATGCCTAAAGGGTCTCGGCGGGCTCCCAGCGTCTACCGACGGGTTCATTCTCGGCCCACCACACGGCAGGTGCGGGTCGGCTTTTAATTCTGGCCGTTGGTCGTTCGTCTTTGGTCGTTGGCCAACGCTTGGTTTGCAACATTCTTTCGACAACGACCTTCTGCTAAACTTCAGGTAGCATTCACGCATTGGAACGCATCTAACTAACTGTGCTGCCCCGACTCTTTCATCTTGGCAATTTCAGCCTGCCTACCTACGGGCTTCTAGTTTCTATTGGGGTGCTGGTCGGGTTGTGGATCAGCGTGCGCAATTCCGAAAAGCAAGGCATCGATCCCGAGCTTGCCTGGAATCTCGGGATTCTGGTGGTGTTATGTGGAATCGTCGGCGCCAAGCTTCTCTACATTGTGAATGACTGGAGTTATTACACAGCTCACCCTGGGGAGATTTTCAGCTTTTCCACATTGCAGGCCGGTGGGGTTTTCTCGGGCGGGTTTATTGGGGCTGCCGTGGCCGCAGCGTGGTATATACGCAAACATCACATGCCTGCTCTGGCCACATGGGATGCCTTCGTGCCAGGGTTGGCTTTGGGCCACGCCATCGGACGGGTGGGTTGTTTTGCCGCCGGTTGCTGCTATGGCAAGCCGACGAGCCACTTCTGGGGAGTGACGTTCAAGAATCCTCTGGCACAAACTTGGGTGGGGACGCCGTTGGGAACCCCGCTGGAGCCGACACAGCTTTTCGAATCCGCCGTCGAGCTGGCGAATTTCTTCATTCTGATGTGGCTGTTCAAGCGCAAGAAATTTGACGGGCAGGTGCTCGGCGCTTACTTGTTCCTGTATGGCGTCGCGCGATTCTTTCTGGAGTTTCTCCGCGACGATCCAGGCCGGGGATCAGTGTTTGGCGGCGTTATGACGGGTACACAATTGATCGCAATCGGGCTGGTTATCACGGGCGGCTTTATATGGTGGCTGCGGCCCGGGATGAAAGCTGTGCCGGCGCACGCCACGCGCTAACGGCCGCAGACTGCGCTGAGAAACGCAGATTAACCCCACCAGATCAGTCATTCCCCATCTTTTTGATGCTCATCCGCGATATTCTTCTCCTGCGACAACCAATCAATGGAAGATTTCCCAAAGACCTTTTTTGCCTCGCCCGAGGATGCAGGTAAACGCCTGGACCAGTTTCTCGCTGGCCAGCTAGCCGAGACCAGCCGGGCGCGAGTACAGCAGCTCATTAGCGAGGAGAAAGTTCTAGTCAACGATGCGGTTGCCAAAGCATCGTTGCGAATACGCGGGGGGGAAACTATTCAGGTTCTAGGTTCGCCCGCACTTCCACCGCTGCGGGCGATTGCCGAAGATATTCCGCTCGACATTGTTTACGAGGATGAAGATTTGGCGGTCGTCAACAAAGCTGCCGGCATGATGGTCCATGCGGGAGCGGGCGCAACCGAAGACGAGCGCAATCGGGGAACTCTGGTCAATGCGTTGTTGCATCATTTTGGCAAACTTTCGACCGTGGGAGGCGAGTTGCGCCCTGGAATTGTGCATCGCCTGGACAAAGCCACCAGCGGACTGATCGTGGTTGCGAAAAATGATGAAGCGCATCGCAAGCTGGCAGCGCAGTTCGCGCGGCGGAAAGTAAAGAAAACTTATCTTGCATTGGTTCACGGTTTGGTCAAGCCAGACCGCGGGACAATCAGCAGTAGCATCAGCCGCGACCGCGTGCGGCGAACGCGGATGACGACTCGGCGCTCGGGGGGACGCGAGGCGATCACGCATTATCTCGTGCGGAAGCGGATTGAATCGAGCTACGGGAAGTTCACGCTACTGGAATTGCGAATCGATACTGGCCGCACACATCAGATTCGCGTTCATTTAGCATCATTGCGGCATCCGGTGGTGGGGGATGTACTGTACGGCGCTCCCCGGGAAATTCGGGCGAAGGACGCCACGATTTCACTTCCCAGAAACTTCTTGCATTCGGCAGAGTTGCAGTTTCAACATCCAAGAACCGATGAGTTGATGAAGTTTTCGAGGCCCTTGCCGGCGGAGTTGGATGCGTTCCTCCAATTTGTCGCGACGCGGTAACCGATTATCGTCCACGGCATGACTTGCGGTCACTAGTGTCGACGTTGATCTTCATCGATACCCCAAAAACATCTTGACGAATAGGGTATTACAGGAGAAACAATGTGCATTCACCATAAATGACCTGAGGATCCAAAGTATGAATAAGAAAGGCATACTGGAGCGATTGCGTGAGGGGCCAGTCCTGGGCGACGGCGGTTATCTCCTGGAACTGGAGAAGCGAGGGTGGGTGCGCGCGGGACCGTTTACTCCTGAAGTGGCGCTCACGCATCCGGACGCGCTGCGCGAACTTCACATTGAGTTTCGAGAAGCCGGCGCCGAGGTGTTGCAGGCACTCACGTTTTATGCCAGCCGCGACAAGCTGGCCACGGTCGGCCTGGAGAACCGGCTGGAGGAACTCAACCGCGCCGCAGTCAAGATTGCACACGATGTTGCCGGCGACAAGTGCCTGGTGGCGGGCAACCTCAGCCTAACCTGGATGTACGAGCCCAACAGCCCCTCCTCCGCGGATCACGTGCGCAAGACTTTCGACGAGCAGCTAGCAGTGCAAGTGGATGAAGGTGTGGACTTCATTATCGGAGAAACGTTTTCCTGGCTCGGCGAAGCGTTGCTCGCGGTCGAGCGTGCGAAGAAGACAGGCTTGCCGGTAATGGTCACCATCTGCTTTGAGAACAAGGACGAAACCGCTGATGGAAAGACTGCCGCTGAATCCGCCAAGGCTTTGCTCGATGCCGGCGCTGATATCGTAGGCATGAATTGTCTGCGCCCCCCGGAGCACATCCTTGGTTCCATGGAAGCCATGCGCAAGGCTGTGGATGGCTATCTAGCCTGCCAGCCGGTGGCGTATCACACGCCGAAGCAGCAGCCGGATTTTTCCAGTTTGCCGGAGTTTCCTCTTGCGCTCGACCCGTTGCAACTTACGCGTAAAGAGATGGCCGACTACGCGCTTCGTGCCCGGGAAATTGGGGTCAACTACATCGGAGCCTGTTGTGGCACGGTGGCGATGCACATCCGCGAAATGGCGCGGGTCTTGGGGAAACTTGGCGAAGAACAACGGGTTTGGAAAAAGGGCGGTGAGAAGCCGATGTCAGCGTACGAATATTATGACCATGATAATCTGGCCAACAGTCGGAATAAATCATAGGACGAAAGGAATCATATGAGCGTAACCCTAGCGGATGCCAGACGTGTGATTGCGGCGGCGGAGAAGAAGTCGACGGAAATTGGTCAGCCTATGAACATCGCGGTGGCTGATGAAGGCGGAAACCTGGTGGCGCACGTGCGCATGGACGGAGCATGGCTTGGCAGTATTGATGTTTCCATCAAGAAGGCATATACATCTCGTGCGTTCGACATTGCTACCAAGGATCTGGCGACGCATTCGCAATCCGGTGGACAGTTTTTTGGAATTCACGCTTCGAATGACGGCAAGATCATGATCTTTGCCGGCGGTATTCCTTTGAAGCGGGGCGGCAAAGTAGTAGGAGCCATTGGTGTGAGCGGCGGCTCAGGCGATCAGGACCATGGAGTCGCTGAGGCGGGCGCGGCGGCGTTCTAGAACTCGTCGCTTCCGGTGGTTTTATTATTGAAGTCCCGGGACTTCTCGCCGGGAACGGGCCAGCAGCGGATCGCCCGTCCACGTTTGTTGTGATCCTACTCACCGCGTATACCACAGTTGTCACCAAAACTTCACGCAATTGTAATTTTTTTGTTACAGGGTGCGGTCGTCAGGGATGCCCGTAAGCCGGGGTGTCCGGGGTGGGTGGCGCATAGTCGCGGCCATACATGTTCTTGTGTTCCTCGGGCACGGTGGTGGGCAACTGAAATAGGCCCAAGGTGGAGGTGTTTTCAGAGACCGTGACCTCGCGGGCCATGGCATTCAACCTTTCCGGCAGCGTCGCTTCATACCAAATCCTGAGGGTATAACGGCCGGGCGCGACGGCGGGTATTATGACCTGGCCTTGACGGTCAGAGATTCCGTAGTAGGGAGTGTTCAACGCCAGCACCACCGCGCTCATTTCGGGGTGGATATTGCAGAAGATGTAAGAAATGCCGGGCTTATCAAAGAGCACGTTCCGAGTAGTACCGGCCTCATAAAGACCGAGATCGAAACGTTTTCCTTCATACAGCGAGAATACGTTGTGAAAGAAAGGATCGCGGTTGGGGAATTCCACCAGCGATCCCACCCGCACAACCAGCACGTGAGGCTCGAAACTCTTATTCCTCTGAACCAGGCGTGGCAGCGGGAACGACTGTGGAACCGGTGCGGTAGCGACTACAGCGCCGTCAGACGGTGTCAGCCAAACCACCACATTGCTGGCATCGCGGGTCTTACTCTTCTTTGCGTCGCCCACCAGCGTCACTCTGGCGGTGACGGTGTTTTCCTGCGCGCGCGCCGGACCGCCGGCAAAAAGAGCTACCAATAGACAGCCGATGCCGAAAGCTTGTGTCTTCAGAACAGGACCCCCATCATGATATTGATTTGATCGGCGGCGTTGTTGGAATTCGAGACCGGGAATGATTGCAAGTACCGGTACTCGGTGGAAAATAGCAAATTGGAACGGGGGCGGAAAATAAAGTTGAACATACCGCCGCGGTTCTGAACCAACAGCGGCCCGACATAGGATTGACTGGCGGAAGCTGCCCGCACCTCGGTCCCAGTGGGGTTGTCCAAGCCAAAAGCAGCGTTGAATTCCAGGCGGCTGTTGGCTTTGAATTTCAACTGTGTCCAGCCTCCGATGTCGTCTAATCCATGGACCGCCGTGTATGGAAGGCCGGGGTTGCCATCGAAAACAACGCTGTTGCTGATCCCTCCGCCGATGCCACCGACGGCCCGCCCACGGTAAAATTCGCCCGACAAGCTCAAACGAGACACAATCGGGATTTCCCAATCCGTCATGCCTGCCCATCCATCAGCATAGTGGTCGAAGGACCAATCCTGGCGGCTGTAGTAGCCCGCAGCCCCGAGGGTGACGGTACGGCCAAGAATGTTGGATGTCCATGCGGTACGAAAACCAAAAGCAGGCTGGCTTGATTTCTCGCCCGGGCCTGGGGATCGAAAATAGGAGTTTGATGGGAACTCCCCGGCGAGATTGTCCATTATTCCGCCCTGCACCGTGATGTGATTGTCGCCGGATAAGTCAAAGCGATGTTCGATCCGCACCTGAGGCGTCCACGCCCACAGATTGCCGGCATAGTTCAGAGCCGGGACGGCAAGAGAGGCAAACGAAGTGGGCGAGAGCGGAGAAACAAAAAGATCGTCCTGGCCCACGACAATAGAAGTTTTTTGCCAATCCATGCGCAGACGGGCAATGCGCAGGCGAAACAATCCCGAGTTCACTCCATTCCAGGTGTCGGCAAAGCCGCCGGCAAAGTCCGCTTGCAGGCTGGCTGAGATCTTGGCGCCTGCGAGGGTGGGCCCGAATGCCTCCAACCCGATCTCGGACTGGCGTAGAGTGGCGCCGAAATTTCCACCCTGGTTGGGGCCGGTCACAAAACTAGGGATGTCGGTGTTATCCGTCTGCCCGCGGTTGCTGAACAGATTCAGCAAGACGATGCCGGAAAGCCGGACGCGATACTTCGAGGCGCTCTCGATCTTCGATTGGTATTGGTCGTCCAGTTTGCTGTTCAGCAGTTGCGTGGTTTCCTCAAGCGCGGCCACACGATCGGGCAAAGGCTCCGACGGCACCGCCGGGCGCGGGGAAGCCACGGGCGGATTGCCGGCCTCCGTGTTGGCTAGGGCGTAGGAATTAGACGCAGGCAACTCTCCCGGCCCAGGCTGAGCGCGCACGGCGTTCAATTCCCGGCGCAACTCTGCGGTTTCGGCCCGATACTGCGCCGCTTCAGACCGGATTTCTGCCACGGCGGCGCGCAATTCGCTGACCTGCTGTTGCAGATCGTGAACGGCGGTGGCTACTCCGTCATTCGCTGAAGGCGGAGATGCAACCGGCCCCTGTGCCCACGCCGAGACACCGCCGCTCAGAGCAAGCAGTCCGACCCAACTGAACTTCCCGAGACAATCAAGAAAAGCATTCCTCTGCTTCACAAAGCGCCTCCCGAAGAAGACTGTGGAAGTAACAGAACGAATTGCGGCAACCTGAGACGGTCACTAAAACTGGAATGAACTGCAAACATGCATCGACCCGCTGCATGGCGAGCCTGGAATCAGTCCGGTGAGTATGTCCGATGGCGCGCAACCCAGACTCGAATCCTACTCCACCGGCGTTTTTCTTGCCGATGCCAGTGATGAAAATGTCAGCTTTCGTTCGCCATCTCCATCGCCCATCGATTCCGACCCGAGCGGGAGCGTGAGCCGAAAAACAGTTCCCTCGATGGAGGTCTTTTCCACGATTACGTCGCCCCCATGATCCTGGACAATTTTCTGTACTACGGTGAGCCCGAGACCGGTTCCATTCTCTTTGCCGGAGCTGACAAACGGTTCAAACAGCTTGTCCCGAACTGATTCCGGGATACCGCGGCCATTGTCCACAACCCGCACTTGCACCCCATCCGGGATCTGGGTCAATTCGACTGTTATCCGTCCGCTATCTCCTGGAGTGGCCTCACAGGCGTTAAGCAATAGATTGTAGAATGCCCGCTCCAGTTTCTTGGTGTCGAACCACCCTTTGCAATTTCCGTCCTGGAGAACGCTGATCCAGACTGGGTGAAAACGAGGATGAGTACGAATGATCTGCACCACGCGATCGACCGAGTCCTTCACGTTTCCGAAAGTCAGGCGCAAAGACTCTCTCGTGCGCGAGAACTCCAACAACGAATCGATCAGCTCGGTCATTTGATTCACGCCAATCCGGACCTCCTGGTAGAGTTCCTCTCGTTGCTCAGTCGAGAGCCTGCTCTCCAGCAGAAACTCAGCATTGGCGACGATGGCGGCCAGGGAGTGCCGCAGGTCGTGGGAAATGGAACTGGCCATTCGTCCAATGGTGGCCAGTCGCTCTGCTTCCAGCAACTCTTGCTGGGTTTTCCGCAAGCTGGCCCGCATGCGGTTGAAAGCGCCAGTGACCTCTGCGACCTCATCGCCCCCCTGCGCGTCAAGCTTGTAATAAAAGTCTCCACCTTCCAGGGCGCGCACTCCGGCGACTAGATTTCTTAAAGGCCGGGTAAAAGTGTCAGAGATGAAGAACACCAGGGCGCTGCCGGCGCCCAGTGCTGCCAGGCCGAGCGCGAGTAGTAAGCGGTTTAAGCTATCGAGGGAAGCCGTAGCCTGATCGTAGGATTTCAGCACGCTCAACCGAACCGAGGCGTTGCTGCCAGGAGCAAGTTCCAGCGAGGTTCCGAGGAAGTGTTCATCTCCTAGCCGTACTTCTTCGGGCTCGGCAGCCGCTGGGTTGGAGCGCACCACGGGATGCTGTGCAAGCTCCGCCTCGTGAGCGGGATCGAGGGTGCTTCTTACGATGGTGTCCCCGTAATAAAACGCCACTTGGCTGGCAGCAATCCGGCTGACTTGTGAGGCCACGACATCGTCGATCTCGTAACCAATGACCAGAAACCCCAACAGCCGGTTTTCCGCGGCTGGCCCGAAATAGATGGGCTTGAGAAAGACCTGATAAAGGTGCTGCGCTCCGAACCACCATTGCCCGGAAGCCTCGGTGTTCAGGGGCGAACCCAGGGCCTGCTGAGCCATCTCACGCGTGAAGCCCGGCGAGGTAGTATGCAAGGCAGCGACTTTGCCCTCGCGGTCTGCCAGAACAAAGAGATCGCTCCCCGCCAAGCGCCACAAATCCGTCGAGGCATCCTGAATGGTAGCTTCGTGGCTGGTAGTCATGAGGGCACGCAGGTTAGGCAGGTCCGCCAGCAGTTCGGCGGAGTGGGTGAGCGTAAGTTCCCTTTCCCTTTGGAAGTTTTGGAAGGTGCCGACGGAGTTATGCAGGTCAGCGAAGATGCCTTTTCGGATCTGCTGCTGGACGCTGTGCCGGACCAGCCAGAGACTGGTCCACGTCAATCCTGCTGAAATTAGCAGCATGGAGAGGAGAAACTTGGTGCGCATCTTAAGTTTCATCGCGCTTCCTCATCTCCGTACACTCGGGTGTCTGCTTCTCGATCATTAAAGCTACTTTACGAATTTGTATCCCACTCCGTGAACCGTGCGGAAATGCGTAGGGTTTGAGGGATCCCTCTCCAGCTTCTGGCGCAACTTCAAGATGTGATTATCAACGGTACGCGTTGAAGGATAGTTCTGATAGCCCCAGACCTCATTCAGCAGCTCGTCGCGCGAGATGACCCGCTCCGGGTTCTGCGCCAGAAACTTCAAGGTCTTAAACTCCTGGGCCGTCAGGAAAATCGGTTCTCCGTCTCGAGTCACTTCCATCTTGGTGAAGTCGGCGGATATTCCATCAAAGGCGATGATTTCGCCGCTGTCCTTACGAACGGTGCGGCGCAGAGCGGCGCGTACTCGCGCCAGCAGTTCGCGCGGACTGAAGGGTTTGGTAACGTAATCATCCGCGCCCAGCTCCAGCAACAAGACTTTGTCGGAAACGTCGCTGGCCGCGCTCAACACAATGATTGGAACGGCGGGAGATTGCTGTTTGATTTCGCGGCAAACGTCGCGACCCGACATCTGGGGCAGGCGCAGATCAAGCACAATGGCCGAGGGAGTAGTCCGGCGGAATGCTTCCAGCGCGGATTTGCCGTCAGAACTTATCTCAATCTCGAATCCTTCGGTCTCGAATAGGCGCTTGAGCGCCTTCTGCACCGCATGGTCATCTTCCACCACCAGTATCCGCTCGGTCGTGTTCCCTGGCAGAGTTCGCGGCGAGGACTCTTTGGACAGCGTGATAGGTGGCCGTTGAAACTCCGGTTCCCGGTTAATTTCCATTCGCATGATGCTGGCTCCTCGATGATTCGCAATTCAAGCAAATACCTGACTAGATTACTACCAAGAAACAACTTAGACGGCATCCGAGACGAAATGTTGACAATGTTTTGACAATCCGGAGACAAGAAGCCGATTTCTATGGCCTCGTCTCTAACTTCGAAACAGTGCCCTCTCCCGAGACGAGCTGACTATAAGTCGAAGCTTGACTTGTCTTCCGCAATCTCCCATCCGGCGTTGCGCACCTCGCGATACTGCGTACTAGACTCATCCAGCATGGGATTGGTGTTGTTGATGTGGATGAACACTTTGCGCGGCCGGTGCACACCGGCCAGTTTTTTCAACGATCCTTCGGCCCCCGACACGGGAACGTGGCCCATCTCACGCGCCGTCGCACCCCCTCCCTGGACGCGAATGAGCTCGTCGTCGCTCCAGAAGGTTCCGTCGAAGAGCAGGAGATCCGCCGATTCCAGCCGCTGCATCAATGTATCGTCGATCGCTGGCACGGCCGGCAGATAGGCCAGCTTCTTCCCTGATGACGACTCCAGAATGAGTCCGAGCAAAGCCTCTTCCGGTTTGAGGGCCACCAAGCGCTGCGCCGAAACGTACGCGGGATAGTGGGGCGCCAATGAGAACCCTTCACAACGGATTCCCGAGTCGGCCCCTGCGGAATCGAGTAAGGGGAAGCTTCGCCCCGGTGTAATCTCGTGCCATGAAACCTGGTTGGGCACGCGGTTGAGCATGGCGAAGACGGAGTTATCCTCGCCCAGGATTCGACGAATCGAGGTAGTGCAGTAGATGGGAAAAGGCTGCAACTCACGCAGCGACAACAAACCGGCAACCTGATCGATGTCGCCACTGGTGAGCACAACGCCGCTGATAGGGGAATCTCGTTGGCCGCGGCGGGGATGAAGATGTGGTGTAGCCTCAATCTGCAGGCGCAGATCAGGCGACGCGTTCAGGAGAAAGTAATGCTGGTGGTCGTTGGTAACTGCGACCTGGGTTTGAGTACGAGCCTCGCCCTGGAAAGTCCCGGCGCGCAATGACTGGCAGTTACGGCAGTTGCAATTCCACTGCGGAAACCCGCCCCCTGCGGCCGAGCCCAGGATTTCGATGCGCACAGTTACATTGCAGCGCTAGCGTAGGAATTGATCTCGCAATTCAGCGCGATCTCTTCAAACTGCGGTGACGTCCATTCCATGATTCTCACCTCTAAGAATTATTACTGGGCGCTAGATTAACACAATCTTCGCCAAGTCTTGGATTGATCCTAAATCGCCGGGAGAAATAAATCCAGGCGGTCTTTACTACCTGGTACTTTCGACTCCGCTGGCGGGTCTTGTCAATTGCTCGAGATTTCCACAACTTTTCCGCAAGCCGCTGCAATTACTTACAAGGAAGTCAACTGAATCGCGCGCAGCGAATCTCTTTCGTAAACGCAACTGCTTGTGGTCACCTGATCAGTTAGCCACAACTTCTCGTAGTTTCACCAAGGGGCGATTAATCCCTCTAGATACCCATAACTTTGTTATTGACAACAAACAGCTTAGGCGTAAGATGTGGACAAAAGTGGTAAGAAGTGGTTGGATCAGTAGAGGTCGTGGGCAGAAGTGAAATAGCGAGAGGCGCCAGTGGATTTTGAAGCTGACACCCCGATAAACAGCCCGAACGAACCGCAACCGACTGACATTTTTATCGCTTTTACCTCCCTCGCTGTGGCAGTTGCAGCCAAAAGATTTTCCGCTCCGTTAAGGGGCAGAATACATGTTTCGCGGCAATCACCCAACTCGCGTCGACGAAAAGGGACGGTTGAAGGTTCCCGCGGAATTCAAGCGGGTGATCGACGAGAAGTACAGCAGCCAATTTTACATCACCAGTCTGGATGGAAAGGTTGCACAACTGTATCCCTTCGAGGAGTGGGAACGGATCGAGCAGAAACTGGCGGCGCTTTCCACCTACAACCCAACCAAGAAGAAGTTTCTCGCTCGGGTGAATTACTGGGGGCAGACGGTGGAGATGGACGGCCAGGGTCGGCTGCTGATGCCGCAACTGCTGCGCGATTCGGCGCAGATCAAGGGCGAGGTCGCGGTCACCGGCAACTTGACGTTCTTGGAAGTTCGTAACCTCGAAGCGTACCGGCTAGAGATGGAGACGGAGAAGTTCACGCCTGAGGATGAGAAGACGCTCGACGAGCTGGGCATCTAGTGGCAGAGGGTTTCACAGACACTCCCGAGCGGGGTGGGCATGGGCAAGCGGGCCATGTCCCGGTTCTTTTAAAAGAAGCGATCGACTTTTTAGCCGTCCGGCGTGGCGGGACCTATCTCGACGCCACGGTGGGCCTTGGCGGGCACAGTTACGAAATCGCAAAACGCCTCGGCGCACCGGGTCATTTGATTGGGCTCGATAAGGATCCTGCAGCGCTCGGAATCGCGCAAGCCAAGCTACTTGGTGCAACCGACTGGCCGCAGATCAAGCTGATTCATTGTTCATTCGCAGACATTGCAAAAGAACAACGAGCAGCGACGATCGACGGAATCCTGGCTGATCTCGGGGTTAGCAGCCTGGAGTTTGGCAATCCGGCGCGAGGCTTTAGTTTTCAGGCGGAAGGACCGCTCGACATGCGAATGAATCCGCAAGCCGAGCTGACCGCCGAACAAGTGGTAAACCACAGCGACGAGCGTGAGCTTGCCGATGTGATTTACGAATTCGGTGAGGAAAGGAGGTCGCGGAGAATCGCCAGAGCCATTGTCCGGTCGCGGCCGATCCGTACGACTGTGCAGCTTGCAGACGTCGTATCAGCCGCGGCCCGGCCAATGAAACTGGGTCAAAAAGGATATGACAGGATTCATCCCGCGACGCGAACCTTTCAAGCTCTCCGAATCTTCGTAAACCGTGAACTGGACGAACTGCGGGGACTGCTGGACGCGGCCCCGCAGATGTTGAAACCGGGTGGGCGGGTGGTGATTATCAGCTTTCACTCGTTGGAAGACCGCATCGTGAAAGATGCCTTCCGCGAGGGAGTGAAGCAAGGTCACTACAGAATACTGACGAAAAAGCCAGTGACGCCCGGGGATGAAGAGATTGATCGCAATCCACGGGCTCGCAGCGCGAAGTTGCGGGCAGCGGAAAGAGTTTAGGAAAGAAGACCCAAGGTTAGGTAGGCAGGAGAAGACCATGTATAGCGGCACATTCATCGACGATCTGATCAAAACCGTGGAGCGAGCGGAAAGACTCGCCACCACCGAAGCAACGCAATCCGAAGAGATGGAGTACTGGCATGCCGTCTCACAGACTGAGCACACGCAGTTCGAATCACCTTTGGCTGGGGTGGCATAAATGGCAGCAGCGGCGGCGGTAAATCCGGGAACTATTGGCAGCCGGCGAAAACCGTGCTGGGTTGGAACTCCGGAGATCTATTTCCCCAAGGCGATCGACAACTCGCGCCTGGTTAAGATTGAGGATCCCAAACGCAGCCGCGAAATGCGTCAGTTTGGCATCGCATTGACTTGCCTTTTTATACTGGTGATGACTTACACCTGGCAGCACTTCAAGGCGATTGAGTATGGCTACAAGGTGGAATCGCTACGTAGCCAGCGTGATGGCCTGCTGGAGATGAATCGCGCGCTGCGCCTGGAAGAAGCTTCGCTGCGCTCACCCGACCGCATTGATAAACTGGCGCGCGAGTACGGCATGCTGCCGCCACGAGCCGGGCAGGTGATTCGTATGGACTCCACATTGCCCGATGCTGGAACGCCGGTAATAGCGAGCGTGGCTTCGGTGTCGGTGATTTCGGTGCCGTAGTCAGGTTGATGAAACCGCAGGCCACGGATCTGCACGGATGAGCACGGATCAGGAAAGCTGAGAATTATCCGTGACAATCCGCGTAAATCCGTGGCCCGTTTTTTGTCTGGAAGGTCGATTTGATGGCAGCCGGTTCTGTGCGCAATTCCACCAACGTCAGGCTCTACCTGTTGGCCGCCATACTCTTTTTGTGGGGCGGGGCCATTTGTCTGCGCCTGGTTTACCTGCAAATATTCCGCTATGGAAGTTTTGAGCTGCGCGCACAACATCAGCAACAGCACACTACCGAGGTCTCTGCTCGCCGTGGAATTATCTACGACCGTGCCGGTCATGAGCTGGCCATGTCGATTGCGGTGGATTCAGTCTTCGCTGTGCCTACGGAGATGCCAGACCTGGCAGGGACTGTGTCTCTCATCTCGCGCATCACTCACTCCGATCCGCGCGAACTCCTGGCCAAATGCCAGACTGGTCGCACCTTCTGCTGGCTAGCTCGCAAAGCGGATGCCGAAACCGCGGACCGCATCCGATCATTAAATCTGCGCGGCATTTACTTCCAAAAAGAGTCCAAGCGGTTTTACCCCAAGCGCGAACTGGCGGCCCAAGTGATCGGCTATGTAGGAACCGACGACGAGGGTCTAAGCGGCATTGAGCGCGAATTCGACGACCAGCTCCACGGCAAGCCAGGAGAAATGTTGGTTTCCGTCGATGCCCGGCGGAAATGGTTCGGTAGCGTGGAAAAGCAGCCCGAGCCGGGGCAGAACGTCGTCCTCACAATTGACCAGCAGATCCAATACATCGCTGAGCGCGAACTGCAAACCGCCATGCAGCAGACGCACGCCGAAGCTGGCACGGTGATTGTGGAGAATCCACATACCGGTGAGATTCTGGCGCTGGCTAACCAGCCCACGTTCAACCCCAATCTAACCCGGGAGATCACTCCTGCGAAGCTTAAGAACCACGCGGTCAGTGACGTCTACGAACCCGGGTCGACGTTCAAAGTGGTCACCATCTCAGCCGCACTCGAAGAAAAGCTGACCACTCCGCAGGAAGTCTTTGACTGCCAGATGGGGTCCATCGTCATTAATGGCATGAGAATCCATGACAGCAGACCACATGGTCTGCTATCGGTTTCGGATGTTCTCGCCGAGTCTAGCGACGTCGGCTCCATCAAGATTGGCATGCGCCTGGGTGATGATCGTTTCTACAAATACATTCGCGGCTTCGGCTTCGGACAACAGACGGGAATCGAGCTGCCGGGTGAGACTCGCGGCCTAACCAAACCGACGAGTCGCTGGTCCAAGGTCTCTTTCGCTGCTATTTCGATGGGCCAAGAAATTGGAATTACGCCGCTGCAACTCGTCGGACTCGTCTCCACCATGGCTAACGATGGCGTCTGGGTGGCGCCCCGGATTGTGGCCGCGACCAATGCCCCGCAAAGCACACCGCAAACGATTGCGTTTCATCCCGTCGAGCCACGACGCGTTATTTCAGCTCTCACCGCCGCCCAGATGCGGCAAATGATGCAAGGCGTGGTGCTGCATGGAACGGGAACGAAGGCACTGCTCGAAGGCTACACCTCTGCCGGCAAGACCGGGACGGCTCAGAAGGTCGATCCCGCCACTCACGCATACTCGCACTCGAAATATGTAGCCTCGTTCGCCGGCTTTGCGCCCATCAATAACCCGGTCATTACGGTGGCAGTCATCCTCGATTCGGCGGTCGGACTGCACCAGGGCGGTCAAGTCTCAGCACCCGTGTTTCAGCGAATAACGCAGCAGGTTCTGGAGTATCTGCACACTCCGCATGATGTTGAGTTGCCTCCGAACCGGCAATTGCTGGCCTCGCGTAAGGTGAAGGATCGTGAGGTAGAGGAAGGTTCGCCAGATCATTTGGGCGATCCGCTGGAGGTCGCCGAGGCGGCAGCGCCTCCGCCTCCTGCGCCGAGTGTCCCGGTGAAGAACGTTGAGACAGCTGGACCTGGAGTCGTTACGGCCGCGCTGAAGCAGCCTGAAACCATGCTGCCGGAGGATCCCAAAGCGATTGCAACCATTTCGGAGTCCCAAGCGCAGGAAGCAGCGCCAACAGAGCATCTGCCAGTTAACGGGACGGTGATTCTGGATCTTGAACAAAATGCCACGGTGGTGCCTTCGTTCGTCGGCAAGAGCGTTCGCGTCGCCATCGAGATGGCGCAGGAAAACGGATTGGATCTGAATGCTGTCGGCAGCGGTTTGGCGAGGGACCAGTCACCGGTTGCCGGATCGCACGTGCCCAGCGGGTCGAAGGTGATGGTGAGATTTGGACGGTAGATTGGTCAACCACAGGGGGCACAGAGGAACACAGAGAAGACCGACCCTTAGCTTCTTGCCGGTGCAGTCTGGGTGTGCCCGTATAATTCACTCCAATGACGTTTGATCAGCTGCTGCAAGGGGCGGAGGTGCTCAGCCGGACTGGGAATCCGCCGGTGAGCGGCCTGGAGTACGACTCGCGCCGGGTGAAGCAGGGAGATTTATTCGTCGCCATGCGCGGTGAGTCCAGCGATGGCAATCAATTCATCGACAAAGCCATCGCCGCCGGAGCGGTAGCCGTCGTCACCGACTCTGCTACCGAACAGCCTCGCCCCAGCATAGCTTGGGCGCAGGTTGCGCATGGACGCCGGGCGCTCGCGCGCCTCAGCGCCAACTTCTACAAGCGACCAGCAGAGCGCCTCGCCATCACTGGGATTACGGGGACCAACGGCAAGAGCACGGTGGCCTTCCTGGTGGAATCGATTCTTGCCGCTGCTGATCGCAAGAGCGCTCTGGTCGGGACCATCGAATATCACGTCGCAGGGAAAGTCCTGCCAGCGCCCCACACTACGCCCGAGGCGCTGGACTTGAATCGCATTCTATCGGATGCCCTCGGCCATGGTGCAACGGAAGCGGTGATGGAAGTGTCCTCTCATGCTCTCGCCCAGGAACGGGTATACGGAATTCCTTTCGACGTGGCAGTCTTTACTAATCTGACCCGCGATCACCTTGACTACCACCACACCATGGAGGAGTATTTTGCGGCCAAGCAGATGCTATTTGAGGGCTGCGGCACCGACGCTCCCCGCGCGGCAGTCATCAACATTGAGGATGATTATGGGCAGAGGCTGCTCGTAGTAAGCCGGAAACAGAGCACAGAGGTTCTGACGTACGGGCTGTCGCAGGGCGACTTTCACGCAGAGAAAACTGAAATTACTTCCCGAGGCACCCGCTTCGATCTCATAACCCCAGACGGGACAATTCCGATTTTTGCTGCCCTGATTGGCCGCGTAAACGTATTCAACATGATCGCCGCCGCCGCCGCAGGCTACGCGCGGGGCTGCAAGCAGGGAGCGATTATTAAGGGCATTGAGACCCTGCGCCGTGTCCCGGGCCGCTTCGAGCGCGTTGACTGCAATCAGCCCTTCACCGTGGTCGTTGACTACGCCCACACCGACGATGCGCTGCGCAATCTGACGGCATTGGCACGTGAATTCGTAAGCCGGACCGGACACGGCGGCCAAGTGATCACAGTTTTCGGATGCGGTGGCGACCGCGACCGCGCCAAGCGTCCGCTGATGGGCGAAGCCGCTGGCCGGGGCAGCGACTTTGTTGTCCTTACTTCTGACAATCCCCGTAGTGAGGATCCGCTGGCCATCATTAACGACGCCATGGTCGGCTTGCAGCGGGCTGGGGCCAAGTACACCGTGGAACCGGATCGCCGCGCCGCCATCGCTATGGCCGTTGCCGAAGCCGGGCCAGGAGACATCGTACTCATTGCCGGCAAGGGCCACGAAAAGGTGCAGGTCACCCGCGAGGGCTCACGTCCCTTCGACGATGTAGAGGTCGCTCGGCAGGTTTTGCACGCGGCAGGCTACAGTTGCAACGCGGCCAATGCCGCCGCAGGGAAGAATGCATGAAATTGCCGCTCTCTCGAATCGCGGAATTTCTTAGTGCCAGCGGCGAGGTTGATCACAAGGAGATCGCACAGGGATATTCGATCGACTCGCGCACCGTTCATGCCGGAGAACTGTTCTTCGCTGTTAAGGGCGAGCGCATGGATGGCCACGACTTCGTGGCTCAGGCGCTGCGCAAAGGCGCGGTAGCTGCGGTGGTGCGTAAAGACCAGCTAGCACGCTATTCAGCCATTTCTGATTTGCTGGCGGTGGACGACACTCTGACGGCACTGCAAACATTGGGAACCGCTGTCCGGCGGTTGTGGGGAAAAACGCTAGTGGGAGTTACAGGCTCGGCTGGAAAAACCACCACTAAGGACGCCATCGCCCATGTTTTGTCGCAACGTTTTCGAGTGCTGAAGTCGGAAGGGAATTTCAACAATCATTTCGGCCTGCCGCTGATGCTGCTCAAACTGGAACCCGAACATGACCTTGCCGTGATCGAGATGGGCATGTCTCATGCCGGCGAGATCGCTGCACTAGCGAAGATTGCCCAGCCTGAAATCGGCGTGGTGACCAACGTCGCTCCGGTACATTTGGAGTTTTTCAATTCGGTCGCAGATATCGCACGTGCGAAGTATGAACTGATCGTTTCCCTGCCGGCGGGTGGTACCGCAATCTTGAACGCTGATGATGAATATGTATCACAGTTCGGGCGAGACTTTCGCGGCAAAGTGGTGCTTTACGGGATGAAGGCGTCGGCGGACGTGCGAGCGGAGAATGTCGAGTCTCGCGGTGCGGCGGGCTCGGTATTCGACCTGGTGGCCGGAAGCTGCCGAGAGCGCGCTACGCTGTCGTTGGTAGGCTCTCACAACATCTACAACGCACTGGCAGCCGTGGCCGTGGGGTTGGAGCGAGGCATGACGCCATCCGAAGCAGTGAGCGCCCTGGCAACTCTGGCTCCGGCGGACAAACGAGGAGAGGTCGTCCAAGTCGGCAACATCACGGTCATCAACGATTGCTACAATTCCAATCCAAAGGCCCTCGATGCAATGGTGGATACTCTGGCTGCGATGCCAGCCAAGCGCCGCATTGTGGTCGCGGGTGAAATGCTGGAATTGGGCCCGGCGGGTGAAGAGTTGCATCGCGGTTCCGGCCGCCATATGGCCATGCAGAAGATTGATTGGCTGGTGGGAGTGCGAGGTCAAGCGAAGCAGATGGTCGAGGCCGCCCACGAGGCGGGCATTCGGGCGGAGTTCGTGGCCACGCCGGAAGATGCAGGGGAATGGCTGATCCGGGAAACGCGTGACGGTGATGTAGTGTTGCTGAAAGCCTCGCGAGGCGTGAAGCTGGAGCGAGCGTTGGAGAAGTGGTCGCAGGGCGTTGGAACGTTGGCCGGCCGACGGCCAACACCCAACAAGTAAATGGAGGCGGATTGCTCTACTGGCTGCTGTACCTGAAGCTGTTCCATTACTTTCCGCCGTTCCGCATTTTTCGTTACCTCACGTTCCGCACTGCCTTTGCGAGTCTCACAGCCCTGTTTACCGGGCTGATCGTCGGCCCTCTGGTCATCAATCGCTTACGCGAATTTCAGATCGGTCAGTACATTCGCGAGGAAGGGCCGAAGGAGCATCAGAAGAAAGCCGGCACGCCCACTATGGGTGGGCTGCTGATTGCGATCTCCATCATAGTCCCAACTCTACTATGGGCTGATCTGAGCAATCGCTTTGTATGGATCGCCATTCTCGCTACGGCAGCCTTCGCCGCTATCGGTTTCGCCGACGATTACACCAAGGTCGTTCATCGCCGGAACCTGGGGCTGACCGGCAAGGCCAAGATAGGACTGCAAATCGCAACCAGCGTTCTCATCGCGGTGGCGCTCATCGCCATGCAGACTCGCGGACTCTATTCCACCAAGCTCGTGGTTCCCTTCATAAAACAGTTCCGTCCCGACCTGGTGATTACTTCGCTTGAGCATAGCCCTCACCTGTGGCCATTGGCGTTTCTGCCATTTGTGGCCTTTACGGCTCTGGTGATCGTGGGCTCGAGCAACGCCGTGAACCTCACCGATGGCCTGGACGGTCTGGCGATTGGCTGCACAGTGATCGCCGCCGGGGCACTGGCAGTCCTGACGTATGTAAGCGGCCATGCCACGTTTGCGTCCTATCTTGAGTTGCAACGCATGCCGCAAGTAGGCGAACTGACAATTTTCTGCGGAGCGATGGTCGGAGCGTCGATCGGCTTCCTTTGGTACAACGCACATCCGGCTGAGGTGTTCATGGGCGATGTTGGCTCGCTGGCGCTTGGAGGCGCAATTGGCACGGTTGCGGTCATGATCAAGCAAGAGTTGCTGCTACCGTTCATCGGCGGAGTTTTCGTGATCGAGGCGGTCTCGGTGATCTTGCAGGTGGCATCTTACAAGCTGCGCAAGAAACGCATCTTCAAGATGGCTCCCATTCATCATCATTTTGAGTTGATGGGCTGGTCGGAGTCGAAGATCATCGTGCGCTTCTGGATTGCGTCGCTGGTGTTCGCACTGTTCGCGCTGACGACGCTGAAATTGAGGTAATCTTTTCACCACAGAGTCACAGAGGAATCTGCGGCCAAGAGAATTTCTTCGAGATGTTTCTCTGTGACTCTGCGTCTCTGTGGTGAAATGAAGTTCTCAATGGACGTAACCAACAAACGCGTGCTAGTTGTTGGACTGGGCAAGTCCGGAGTGGCCTCGGCGCTTTTTTTGAAGGCCCGCGGCGCCAGCGTTACCGTCTCCGACACGAAACCGCCCGATGAACTCAAGAACGAGATTCCGGCGCTGCTCGACCAGGGAATTGCGGTCGAGACCGGCGGGCATGGGGAGCGCACATTTCGCGGACAAGACCTGATCGTGGTCAGTCCGGGGGTGCCGGTGGACTCGCCGCCACTGGTACAGGCACGGGCGCTGGGCGAAAAGGTCATTGGCGAAATCGAACTGGCGGCGGAGTTCTTTCCGGGAGAGATTGTCGCCATAACCGGGTCGAATGGAAAGACCACCACGACAACTTTGACGGGGGAAATCCTGACGGCGGGCGGACTTTCAACCGTTGTAGGAGGCAATATCGGTACTCCCGCGATTTCCCTGGTAGAGCGGGCGTCGACCGAGACCATTGCAGTTCTCGAAGTCTCCAGCTTTCAGTTGGAGACTATTCAGACGTTCCGGCCCCGGATTGCGGTTGTGCTCAACGTGACCCCGGACCATCTCGACCGGCATCGAACCTTTGCCGCCTATACCGACGCCAAAGCCCGCATCTTTGAGAATCAGCGTGCGGACGATTTTGCGGTGCTCAACGCTGAAGATCCCACCTGCGTCGGGCTGGCAACGAGGACCAAAGCAGGGGTGTTCTGGTTCAGCCGGATGGAGGAAGTGAAGCAGGGGGCCTATGTTCGCGAAGGTCAGATTCTTTTTCGTGACAGCAAGGGCCAGCGGGAAATCATGCTGTTATCCGAAATTCCGCTGAAGGGCGCGCACAATGTCGAGAATGTCCTGGCGGCGGTTTGTGTGGGCGCTCTGAGCAAAATCGATCCCGATCAGATTCGCAAAGCTGTTGCTGCCTTTAAAGCTGTAGAACACCGTCTCGAGTACGTTGCCACTGTTCGCGGCGTGGAATATTACAACGACTCCAAAGCCACCAACGTCGACGCCACCATCAAGGCGCTGGAATCGTTTCCGTCAAATATTCATTTGATTCTCGGCGGCAAGGACAAAGGCACCGACTACAGCGTCCTCAACGATTTGCTGCGGCAGCGGGTGAAACGTATATACACAATTGGCGCGGCAGCGGGCAAAATCGAGTCCCAGATCAAAGGCGCGACAGAGATTGTTCATGCCGAGACCCTCGAGAACGCCATCAAACGTGCCTCGGAGTCGGCCCAGCCTGGGGATATCGTACTGCTGGCTCCCGCATGCGCCAGCTTTGATCAGTTCCGCAGCTACGAGCACCGGGGCAAAGTGTTCAAAGAAGTGGTAATGGCGTTGTCAGCGGGGGGCAAAGTCTAGTCCGCAGAGCGTCGGCGACCGTCCGTGGTGTCTTTCCACAATTTCCTCGAAATCAACAGCTGCCCCGAACCAACTCCGGCAACAGACTTCATCCGTCCCTCGTGGTGGAATGAAGTCTCATGGCAAAGCGCGTCAGCGTCGATGGTTGGCTGTTCGCCGTGACCCTGTTCCTGATCTTTGTAGGTTTAGTGATGGTGTTCAGCGCCTCTGCGGTCATGGCCAAGGAGCGCTACGGCTCAGCCTACGTGTTCCTGTTCAAGCAACTCGGCTGGGCGGCCGCCGGGCTTCTGCTTATGGTTCTGGGGATGAAGATCGACTACCGACGCTACAAGCATCCGGCGGTGGTTTTTTCGCTGTTGGGCAGCACGACCTTAATGTTGATTTCGGTCTTTTTTCTCGATCGCGCCCACCATACGCATCGCTGGATGCATTGGGGGCCGTTGTCCTTCCAGCCTTCCGAAATGGCCAAGCCCGCTCTCATCTTATTTCTGGCTTTCTTTCTCGCAGACCGGACCAAGTCGATCACCGACTGGCGCAACACCATTTTGCCCGCGGTGGTGCCGACTCTAATCTTCATCGGCCTGATAGTCGCCCAGCCCGACTTGGGCACGGCCATCGCCTGCGCTGCCATCACCGGCTGCGTACTGTTTGTCGCCGGCATGGAAATGCGCTACCTCGGCTACGGCTTCTTGGCGTCGCTGCTGCCGCTGTATTTCCTGATTTTCCACGTGGCCTGGCGCCGTGATCGCATTCTCGCGTTTCTGAATCCTTATTCTGATCCACAGGGCCGCGGCTTCCATATCATCCAGTCACTGATTGCGGTCAGCACCGGCGGGATCACCGGCGTGGGCTTGATGGAAGGCAAACAGAAACTCTTCTATTTGCCGGAGCCGCACACTGATTTCATCTTCGCTGTGACAGCGGAAGAACTCGGCTTGGTGGGATCGCTGGTGATCGTAATGTTGTTTGCTGTGTTCTTATGGCGCGGCACCCGCACCGCTCTGCGCACAAAAGACAATTTCGGACGATTCCTGGCAGTGGGCATCACCAGCATGATTGTCGTCCAAGCCTTCATCAATATCAGCGTGGTTCTGGGACTAATGCCGACCAAGGGAATCCCGCTGCCCTTCGTCTCCTACGGCGGGTCTTCGTTGTTGTTCGCGTTGGCAAGCGTAGGCGTGCTGCTGAATATCTCCAAGCAAGCGGAATGACGCCCGCTCCTGAAGTGTCAACCTGGCTCAGCCCACACCTCCTGGCATCCGGTTTATAGTCACTGCATGCGGGCCATTCTGGCGGGAGGCGGGACGGGTGGACATGTGATCCCCGCGCTTGCCATCGCCCAGCAACTGCAAAAGCAGTACAACTCTGAGATTCTATTCATCGGTACCGCACGCGGGATCGAGAACCGCCTGGTTCCGGCAGCCGGATTTCCCCTGAGATTAGTACAGGTGGGCGCGCTCAAGAACGTCAGCCTGATGACCCGTCTCCGTACCTTCTCGGATTTGCCAAGGTCGGTCTGGGATTCGTGGCGCATCTTCCGCGAGTTTCGTCCCGATGTGGTCATCGGCGTCGGCGGATACGCCTCGGGCCCGGGAATGCTGGCTGCGGTCCTCATGCGGATTCCGACACTGGTCTTTGAACCCAATTTTGTGCCCGGCTTTGCCAATCGAGTGGTGGCGCGGTTCGTTTCAGCGGCAGCCGTCCACTTTGAGGAGACTGGGAAGTACTTCCGCCGCTGTGAAGTCACTGGAGTGCCAGTGCGGGAAGCGTTCTTTCAAATCTCCGGCGAGCAGGCTGCTCCTACTGTTCTCGTCTTTGGTGGGAGTCAAGGAGCGCATGCCATTAACTTGGTAGTGAAGGAATCTGCCGCAGAATTGCTCTCGCGGACTCCCGGGCTGCGAATCATCCATCAAACCGGCGAACGCGATTTTGTTGATGTACAAGCTGCCTATGCCAAGCTCGGCGGAGCGGTCGAGGCTCATCGATTCATTGACGACATGCCCGGAGCGTTCGCGCGTGCCAGTTTGCTGATCTGCCGCTCGGGAGCCAGCACGGTAGCGGAAGCGACGGCGGCAGGAAAAGCAGCAGTATTTGTGCCCTTCCCCCGCGCCGCCGACGATCATCAGAAACGCAATGCCGAAGCTCTCGAACGCGCAGGGGCTGCGATCATGATCGAGGAATCGAAACTCAGCCGCCAGACTCTGGTCGAAACCGTCACATCCCTTCTGGCCAACCCGTCGCGCCTGGAAGAAATGGGAGAAGCGGCTCGCAAGCTCTCGCATCCGAACGCTGCTCGCGATATCGCATCCATGGCGGCGAAGCTAGCGGGTGCTAGCGGAGAGATGCTTTCGTGATTGGTGGGATTCTTGCTTAGGCGTCCTTCGAATGAGAGGAAGCGGAACCTGGCAGACAAGGACGGTGTCTAGACAGAGAGGGTGGCAGCGCCCGGATGAGATGTCTCATATTCATTGTCGTCCTTTACGTGTCGTTTGCATTCCCCTGCGATGATCCCCAACTCAGAAGCGCCGTAATCGGCGGCGATCTGCTTCAGACCACCGCCCTTCGAGCACCCGGAAAGCCGATCAGATTTGCCAAGGTTCGACTCTATCTCAGTGACAAAGTTGTCTGGGCCGGAGCTGCCGACAGAGACGGAGCCTTCACGATCAGCGGGCTCCGATCTGGTAGATATAGGCTTGTCGTTGGCGGCTGGGGTAGTGCTATTGTTGACCTCGATCCGAAGCTCGGCGAACTCTCAAGCTACCAGCGACCCTCATATACGTTGCAGTTGTTTGGCCACGGCTGCATCGCAGTCACTGTCGTCGTGAACTAAGACCCGCATTTTTCGGCTCCCCTTCTGCAAACCTGACCTTCCATGAGACGATTGAAGTAGCCCATGATTCAGCTCTCTGCTGCCGGAAAACGCTATGGTCACAAGCTCCTGTTCGAGGGAGTGGACTGGCTAATCACCAACCGCGACCGCGTCGGTCTGGTGGGAGCCAACGGCACTGGGAAATCCACCCTGCTGAAGATTCTCGCCGAGATGGAAACGCTCGACTACGGCGCGCTGAGCACAGCCAAAGGCATCAGCGCGGGCTACCTTCCTCAAGACGGTCTTGCCCTCTCCGGCCGCTCGGTATTTGCCGAGTGTATGTCCGTGTTTTCCAAGCTGCGTGCTATGGAACAGGAAATGGAAGACCTCACCGGGCGCATGTCGGAGTTGGACCATGCGTCTACTGATTACGCCCAGGTGGCCGAGCGCTATCAGCGGATTGAGCACGAATTCCGCGCTCGCGACGGTTATGCCATCGAGGCCCAGGTCGGCAGCGTTCTTATGGGGTTAGGTTTCCAGAAAAGCGACTGGCAACGACAGACCGAAGAATTCTCCGGCGGCTGGCAGATGCGCATTGCCCTCGCCAAGCTTTTGCTTCAGAAGCCGAATCTGTTGTTGCTTGACGAGCCGACGAACCATCTCGATCTCGAAGCCCGCAACTGGCTGGAAGAGTATCTGACCAGCTATCCCTATACCTTTATTTTGATCTCGCACGACCGCTATTTCCTCGACGTCACCGTCAACAAGATCGTCGAAATCTGGAACAAGCGGATTTATTTCTACCCCGGCAATTATGAAAAGTATCTATCTCAAAAAATGCAGCGCCGGGAACAGCTTGACGCGGCCTACCGCAATCAGCGGGAGCGGATTGAACAGTTGGAAGTGTTCATCAACCGCTTTCGCTATCAGGCGACCAAGGCCAAACAGGTCCAAAGCCGCATCAAGGAATTGGAAAAGATAGAGCGAATTGAGCTGCCGGAGGAAGAGAAAACCATTCATTTTTCCTTTCCGCAGCCGAAGGCAAGCGGCCGGATCGTGGCGGAGTTCGCCGGCGTCGCGAAGTCATACGGCGAGAAGGAAGTCTTTCGTGATGTTAGTTTCATGATCGAGCGCGGCGACCGCATCGCGCTGGTCGGAGTTAATGGCGCAGGCAAATCCACTCTGATCAAGCTGCTGGCAAACGAAGAAGATCTGACGCAAGGTGAATACAAGCTGGGCCACAACGTTCAAGCGGATTACTTCGCGCAGGACCAGTACAAGGAACTGGACCAAGACTCGCGAATTCTGGATGACCTGGGCAGAGTCTCTCCACAATCGCGGGAGACCGAGTTGCGCAGTCTCTTGGGGTGCTTCTTGTTTTCCGGGGAAGACGTTTTCAAGCGTATCGGGGTGCTTTCGGGCGGCGAGCGCAATCGTTATGCGCTGTTGCGCATGTTGCTGCATCCGGCAAACTTCTTGCTGCTCGATGAGCCGACAAACCACTTAGATATGCGGGCCAAGGACGTTCTGCTGGAAGCGCTCTCGAAGTACACCGGCACGGTGGTGTTCGTTTCGCATGACCGTTACTTCATCGACAATCTGGCCACACGGGTATTTGAGATTGGCGATGGCCGGGTTGAAGTCTATCCCGGCAATTACGAAGACTATCGCTGGCGTAAAGAGGGCGGCGCAGCCCGCTTGCAAGAGACTACGCAACTGGCGGTAACCGCGGTGCCTACTAATGGAAACAAGTCAGCCAGTTCAGACCCGGCCGAGGCGAAGGTTAAGCGCTTGAATCCCATCAAGCGCAAACAGATAGAAGAGAGAGTCCGCGAACTGGAACAAGAGATCAATCGTACCGAAACTGCGATCGCTCATCACGAGACCGCGCTGCAAAGCTTTGTCAGCGCCGAGGAGACCGCGCGCCTCACCCAGGAACTGGAAACTCATCGCGCCGCATTGCAAACGAGCTTGGCCGAATGGGAAGAACTGACAGCGACCTTGCAAGGCTAGCGTGTTGGCGGGGTGTCTAGTTGAGAAACAAGCTCAATGATCTCTCGTTCTACAGCTTTCGTAACCTCCTCTTATTTTCTTGCACGTGCAATAGTCAACTCACAAATCCACTGACCCGCAGGCGTTGACCCTCCCTCCAAAGCCGCGCGGAATAAGGAATCCTGATGTTGCAGCCAGCGCAGTCCAATACCCAGAAGTTCCCAGCGACCGCAATCCCAACTTACAACCCGGTAAAAACCACAACCGCTCCCTTAGAGCAGGCCACCATTGGACGCTCCGTTGTCATTAAAGGTGAAATCAGTGGTGCCGAGCCGCTCTTTATCGACGGCCAGGTTCAAGGCAGCATCACCCTGGCGGACCATCGCGTGACCATCGGGCGCAACGGCATCGTTACCGCCAATATCAATGCCAAAGAAGTTGTCGTTATGGGCAAAGTTACTGGCAACGTCGAGTGCAGCGACCGCCTGGACATCCGGGGCGAAGGCACTCTGATTGGCGATGTTGTGACCCAGCGCATCAGCGTAGAAGATGGCGCCATGATGAGCGGCAAGGTGCAGGTACGCGCCGCCGAGAAAGCAAAAGCGGCTGCGGCTGGCGCGGACGCGTAGCGTTTATTTCTTAGGTTCTTCCGGCTTGAGGTCGAGCGAAGCCGAATTCATGCAATAGCGCAAGCCAGTCGGCTTGGGACCGTCGGGAAAGACGTGTCCCAGATGCGCGTCGCATTTGGCGCAGCGCGCTTCCGTCCTTTTCATGCCATAGCTGACGTCGGTGTGCTCAGCCACCGCCGCTGGATCGACAGGCTTGAAAAAACTGGGCCAGCCGGTGCCGGAATTAAACTTGGTCTCGGATTCAAACAGCGGCGCACCGCAGCACACGCAGTTGTAGGTTCCTTTTTCCTTAGTGTCCCAGTATTTCCCGGTGAAAGCAGGCTCGGTCCCAGCTTTGCGGGCCACGTGGAACTGCTCTGGGGATAACTGCTTCTTCCATTCCTCTTCGGACTTGGTGATCTTAGGTGTGGTTTGCTCGGTAAGTTTTGTCATAGCAATGTATGAGATTATCTCAGACGCCAAAAGTTGCTTGACTTCGCTTTATATTCGCCTACAATTCTAGCATGGCAATTACCAGACGACAGCGCGAGCTTTACGACTTCATCTCTGAATTCGTGCAAAAGCACAGTTATTCGCCTTCGTTCGACGAAATTCGCGAAGGCATGGGATTGAATTCCCTGGCCACGGTGCACAAGCACGTCACCAATCTGGAGAAAAAGGGACTGCTGACGCGCGACTACAACCGCAGCCGCTCTATCGATCTGGTGCCGCCGAAAGGCCGTCTGAAGCAGGCCATGAGCGTGAACACTACGATGGTGCTGCCGCTCCTGGGTAGAATCGCCGCCGGCCAGCCGATTGAGGCAGTAGAAAATCCCGAGACCATCTCACTTGCCGATTTCGTGCGATCGAAAGAAGTGTTCGTTCTCGAAGTACGCGGCGACTCCATGCAGGACGAACACATTCTCAGCGGTGACTACGTGCTGGTCGAAAAAGCCAAGACCGCTCACAACGGAGAAATCGTAGTCGCGCTAGTCGATGGCACGGACGCCACCCTGAAGCGCTTTTACCGCGAGGGTGACACCATCCGCTTGCAGCCTTCGAATGTAAGTATGAAGCCGATCATCGTACCCGCCGCGGCAGTTGCCTTGCAGGGCAGGGTGATTGGAGTGCTGAGGAAGTACTAGAAGAGGCACTCAGCATTCAGCACTTAGCATTCAGCCCGATGGGCTGCGTCGAACTCTCCCGCTGTTACACCCCAAAACAGCAGAAATGCCCGCGATACTCAACGGGCATTTCAAAGCTGAATGCTGACGGCTGAGTGCTGAAGGCTGCCTTACCCTACGTGCTTCTTAAGGGCCTCGGCGATGGCTTCTTTCGGCTTGTAGCCTACGAGTTGTTCCACCACCTGACCGCCCTTGAATACCAAAAGTGTCGGAATCCCGGTGACTTTATAGCGCATCGGCGTGGCGCCATTGCGGTCTACATCCATTTTTCCGATCTTCAACTTGCCCTGGAAATCCTTGGCCAGTTCATCAACGATAGGGGCAAGGGCGCGGCAAGGTCCGCACCACGTTGCCCAAAAGTCCACTAGAACCGGCGTGTCGGACTTCAGCACATCCTGATCAAAATTCGAATCGGTTACTTCCATGATGCCGTTTGCTGCCATTACTTCCTCCCTTGGCGCGCCCGGAAAACTTTCTCCGGGTCAAACCGTGTCAAGACCAACTCAGCAAGGAACTGATTATCCTAGCATTTTTATTAGATGCGCGGCGTCATCAGAGGACGCAGATTGCAGCATCGTGCGCGGGTCCAGCTACCAAAACCGGAGTCAGTCCGTCTGACCCAAAGTCAAATATAGCTCTTGCTATAAGATGCATTCGTCCGTAGCCCATCATGAGCAAGGAGGCTCGATGTCGAAATTCCTGACTCTGACTTTACTTTGCGCACTGATTTGTCCCCTTTTGGCGAACGCGCAGTCCTCCCCCAACCTCGAATCACGCCGCAAGGCGCTCAACGATCTGCTGGCCGAGCAGTGGGAATACACCATGCGCACCAGCCCCATCTACGCTTCAATTCTGGGAGACAAGCGCTGGAACGACAAACTGGACGATTTTTCGCAGCAAGCCATCGACGACGATTTGCGCCAAAGCCAGAAATTCCTGGACCGTTTTGAGGCCATCGACACTGCCGGATTTCCGGAGCAGGAAGTGTTGAACAAGAAGCTGATGGTGCGTGACCTTAAAATGAAGCTGGACGAAGCGCGTTTCAAGCCCTGGGAAATGCCGGTCGCGCAAAATCGCGGAATCCATCTCGATGCCCCCCAACTTGTCAGCGTCTTGTCGTTCGAGAGCGTGAAGGACTACGAAGACTACATCTCGCGGCTGCGGCAATTGCCCATGCTTTTCGATCAGAACGTGGTGCAGATGCGCAAGGGAATGGCGGAAGGGCTGATGCCACCCCGTTTCCTGCTGGAAAAAGTCGTCGTTCAGGCCAATGGCATCGGCACACAACCACCGGACAAATCACCGTTTGCTCAACCCTTCGAGAAATTTCCCAAGGCTATTTCTGAAGCTGACCAGAAACGACTCCGCGAACAAGGGCTGGCTGCGATTCACGATTCGGTTTTGCCCGCCTACCTCAAGTTCGCGAAGTTCGTAAACGACGAATACGCTCCCAAGGGACGGACTGAGGTTGGAATCTGGTCCCTTCCAGACGGCGATGCACGTTACGCCTTCCGCGTAAAAGACAGCACCACTACTGATCTCACGCCGGAAGAAATCCATCAGTTGGGGTTGGCGCAGGTAAAAGAGATTGAAGGCCGAATGCTGGCAGTGGCCAATCAATTGGGCTACAAGGATGTGAAGAGTTTCAACGCCGCCATTGCCAAAGATCCCAAACTGCATGCGCACTCGCGCCAGGAGATCCTTGATCTTTACCGGAAGTACACCGACCAGATGTATCCCAAGCTGCCGGGGCTCTTCGGCCGGCTGCCCAAGGCCAAGCTTGAGATCATGCCAGTCGAGGAGTTCCGCGAAAAGGAAGCTTCGGCCGCGCAATACGTGCAAGGCACGCCTGACGGCTCACGTTCCGGCCACGTGATGGTGAACACCGGAGACTTCACTCAACGCAGCGTGCTCAACATTGAAACCACCGCGTACCACGAGGGCGTTCCCGGGCATCACATGCAAATCTCAATCGCCCAGGAATTGCCTGCGCTGCCGCCGTTCCGCCAGCAGGAGTATTACACCGCTTACACCGAAGGCTGGGCACTCTATTCCGAACGCTTGGGAAAGGAGCTTGGCTTCTACCAGGACCCGTACAGTTATTACGGCCACCTTTCGGACGACATGCTGCGGGCGATTCGGCTGGTGGTTGACACCGGCATCCATTACAAGCATTGGACACGACAGCAGGTAGTGGATTACTTCCACGAGCACTCCGCCTCCGATGAACCTGAAGTACAGAGCGAAACCGACCGCTACATCTCCTGGCCGGGGCAGGCCCTGGGCTATAAGATCGGACAGTTGGAGATCCTCAAACTGCGGCAGTACGCGAAAGATCAACTTGGCGAAAAGTTCGACATTCGTGGCTTCCATGATCAAGTGCTAGGCGCTGGCGCTCTGCCGATGGATGTATTGGGCGATCGCATCCATGAGTGGGTTACACAGCAGAAACAGAGCGCGGGTGTGGCACCAGCGCCAGTCGCGAGCGGCAACTAGGATTGCGGGGGTCGAGGGCTCGCTTTTTCGGTTCCGTCGTCCAAATAAAAAGCGCCCTAAACTTTTCAGTTCAGGACGCCTGGCAGCCCTCCCCCAGAACTGCCAAACCACGACTGGATAGTAGCGTGGCCCTATTTTTGTGTAAACGTCACTTTGGTAATCCGCTATTTTCCCGCAAGTAATGGGGGTTCAAGCGTTGGCAGGATAGGAAGTTGAATCAGGACGCATTGGAATCACTGCTTGAGCCAGCTTTGTCCGCCATCTTCAGTCGTCCAAATTTCCTTGCTGGCAGTGGTCAACTTGCCGTGCAACGAATCGGGAAATTCAACTCCGACGATGTCATCACTAAGTGTCTGGCCCGCGGCAACGGGTTGTACTTGAGCCCAGTGCTGGCCAGCGTCGGTCGAGTGATAGAGCGCGCCCTTCGAGCCTCCGACCCAGATGTCTTTCCCGCTGGCAGCCAAAGCTCGGAAACTGGCTTGACTGGCCACCTGTACAGTCTGCCAGGATCTGCCCAAATCGAGTGAACGCTGCAGCATGCCTTCGGATGTAATTGTCCAGCGAGGTGCGACCACGGGCATGAACATCTGCGGCCGGGGTTGCGTCGCTGTCGCGGAACCCAGCGCCGCGTTCATATTCGAGGCCGGCTCGGCAGCGGCATCCTTGGCCCTGCCCGGCACAACCTGACCGGCTTCGAGGTTAACCGCCTCCGACTGCGCAGTTGCTTCCACCGTCCTTGTCTTATCGAGTTCATCACGACGCTTGTTAGCAACGGCGCCTGCCACTACTTCGACCTTTTGCCCAGTCATCGGCGAAGCAGCTGGGTTCGAACCTTGCTTCTTGAGTTGTTCCTGGTGCTTACCATCTGCATCGCTCACGGAGTCATTCTTCGTTGTCGGAGTGGTCGGCGAGGCGGGCGCAGATTCTGTTGTTGTCAAAAGCGGAGTCGAAGCAGTTCTTTCCTTCGCGATTGGACCATCCGTCATCTGAATCGCGACAGGCGATGTTGAGAAACCGCCCGATTGGTGATGCAGACTGACGGCAGCGACCACGACCACCACCGCAGCCACAGCCGCACCCCAGCGCAACACCGGCCACGTCAGCCATCTCGATGGCGCAGATGCCGCTGCCGGAAGGGTTGCCGCCTGCTCCGGTGCTGAGAGAAACACTACCTCACGGCAATCGCCACACTGTGCCAGGTGCAGCAAGACCTGATCCCGCGAGTCATCGGCAAGAGAGTTCTCAGCGAATGCACTAATCAAGTTGGGATCAGGGTGGATCCCAGCTGTTGTGCTTTTCTGATGCAACCGCTGCATCGCGATTTTGGGTAAGTCTGGCATTTTGTTGCTTTGACTGCTCGAGATCTAACCAGCTACGTTTCTAACCAAAGTTCTATCCCGAGCCTCCTGCCTTCTTTTCTGAGAACGCCGGAGGCGCGGCTTCTTGCACTAATCGGTTGCGGAGATTCACCCGAAGGTCCCGAACATCCACTTCCATCGCCTCCTCAGCTTGGCGACGGCTCATCCCCTGCCTGCCGAGAGCAGCCAAGATCCGCTTGCGCAATGACTTGGCCAGTTTGTCCACTTTACGGCTGATGGTCGATTCATGCACCTTCAGGGCGCGGGCAATCTCCGCCAGGGTGCGCGAATCGAGAAAGTAGGAGGCCAGAACGAACTTGTCTTCGGAGGACAGTTCGGCAAGGGCTTCGTCCGTCGCGGTTTCAACCCTGGAATCAACCGCAATTGCTGGCTCCGGATTGGCCGCAGCGAACTGCGTCCCCTCTTCACTTTCTTCGTCCAGACTTACCGTGCGGCGCTGGCGTCGGTAGCGGTTCACGAATTCCTGCGCCATTACCGTGCGCAGCCAGCCTTCTAAAGAACCTCGCCCGGTATAAGAGGCTAGTTTGGAGTTGCGCTTTCCTTCGCGCGTCATGGTGCCGTACAAATCGGCATAAATCGAATCCGCCAATTCCCGGGCTGTGGAACTTTCCTTCGCAATGTATCCCGCGATGTTGTAGAGCTTTTCGCGGTAGCGAGTCAGAAACACTTCCCAGGCGCGTTCGTGGCCGGCAGCGCAGGCGCGTGCGAGGGCTAATTCTTCGACGCGCAGGCTGCTACAAAGCTCGTGAACGCCAGTGCGTGGAGCGTTTGCAGGCAGGTATTTGGCGATCACCTCTAGCATAACCTGCTCAAAGGCTTCGACCGTCAGCCCAAATTCCGCACCTCTGCTCTTCTGATAAAGCTCGTTCACGAGAGTTCCCAACCCGGAAGGACGTTCCGCTACTTCGGGTTGAACACCGCGGTTGGACATAAGTGGCGCAGCCTGTCTCGATGCTATCAACTTTTAGACGCAAGGATTGGGATTTTTGCCGTTCGAAAAGTAGCGAGGACCGACACATCGCCTCAAGGGGTGGCACATACGCCGCCCCTAACGAGGTGTCTTTCGGAATCGGCAGGCTCGATGTCCGTTACAACAACATGAGGCCCTGCTCGATGTTGGGATAAGCGAGGACAGGCAACAGTTCGCGCTTCATCCGCGAAGTATCAGCGACACAGGAAGTCATACCTGCACGGACAATATCGCGGTTGAGTAGCGCCGGCATATGAAACAGAAGAGATGCCGCCTCACAGCTCACGCCTGCGAAACGGAACATCCACGCCGGCAGCCTCCAAGGTTTAGGAAGCTGCCAATGATCCGCCAGCCGGTCGAGATAGTCCTGAATCGTGATGGGATTGTCGTCGCAAACCTGGTAGATTCCGTCAGCATTTTCTAGCTCAATGGCGGCCTGAAGCGCCGACAGGAAATCCGGCAAGGCGATCAGGTGCGCCCACGTCGGCTTTCGCCAAACCGCCAATAGATGACGGCGCAGCATCCAGCGTGCGCTCTCGATCAGTTTTATTCCCTTGCCATAGACGATTCCGGCGCGAAATACGACCGCGATCATGGATCCGTTTCTTGTGGCCTCGATGAGGATGCGCTCAGCTTCCAGACGCGTCCGAAAATGAATCACGCGTGGAGCAGCATCCAGGCGGCCGACGGCTGGATGATCGGGAGTCGTTTCGCCCTCAACATGAGGAAAGCTCGCGAGAATGAATTTCCGCACTCCCGCCGCCTTAGCGGCCGCGACCAGGTCCCTGACGTAGCCAACGTTCGTCTTGGGCAGGAATCGCTCCGGCAAAGGCGCGAAGAGAACTCCGGCTAGATGCACGATGCAGTCAACGCCGGCGCACGCCTGCGGCAAGGTTTCGGGACGCGCAAGGTCAATGTGGCGAATTGAAACGTTGGGATGATCGACGAGGTCGGACGACAGCGGAGTTTTGTGAACCGCGAGATAAAGACGGTGCGGCCCCGACATCAAATGACGTGCAACCTGCGAACCCAGGTTGCCCGACGCGCCAGTAATGAGGATGTTCACGCCGTCTTCCGGAGGCGGGCCATGAACTCGCGGAAGTAAATCATCCCGCCAATGTCGAAGAGTCCGTGAGCGATCATGGGGACCAGCAGATTCCTCGACCGCGCGAAAAATAATCCCAGGTATAAGCCTTGAAATATTGACCACAGGCTGACGACGCGGATCTCCTTGCCGCCGAAATGCGCGAGCATAAAGAGTAGCGACGCCGCAATGATGCCGAAGCGTTGCTGCAAGAAGCCACGAAAGAACAGCTCCTCACCGCAAGCCGCGGTGATGCCTCCGAAAATGATCTGTGCCACGCCCGCGCCTAAATATACCCTGGCGAGGGAAGCAGTCAGGTCCTGTGCGTACAATCGTCCCTTTGCCATTGAGTATCCAGACTGCACCAGCAGGATCCAAACCGCCAGCCACAGTGAACCAGCGACGCCCAGCCCGATCGCTCGCGGAGTAATGTCGAGCACGAAGGGAAGGTGATAGCGCCGAATTCCCCAGTAGCCCAGTCCACCGAGCACTAGAGTGACAATGATCTCAAGACTCAAGAACCGCTTGATGTAGAAAAGCATCCGGGACTAAGGCTTTCTTAGCCGCTGCAACCTACGCGCAGCTTCGTCCAATGTCTCGTCGCGCTTGCAGAACGCAAAACGCACCTGCTGCGAGCCATCGCGCGGATCATTGTAGAAACTTGATCCAGGAACCGCAGCCACGCCAATTTCCGTCACCAGATGCTTGGTGAACTCAACATCGTTGGCAAAACCGAAGCTGCGGATATCGGTCATCACGTAATACGCCCCGCGCGGCCGGAAGCAGCAAAATCCGGCCTCTGACAGAGCCGGCATCAGACGATCTCGCCGCGCACAGTAATTCTTCGCTAATCCTTGATAGTAGTTGCCCGGCAGCGCCAGCGCGGCCGCACCCGCTTCCTGCAAAGGAGCTGGCGCCCCCACCGTCAGAAAGTCGTGAACTTTGCGAATCGCATTCGTGACCTCTGGCGGTCCTACCGCCCAACCTACACGCCAGCCGGTCACGCTGTAGCTTTTCGACAAGCCGTTAATGGTGACGGTGCGGTCCTGCATGCCGTCCAGACTCGCAATAGAAATGTGCTGAGTTCCGTCGTAGATAATGTGTTCGTAGATTTCATCAGTGATCGCGAGCACGTTGAACTCCATACAAAGGTCGCGAATCAGCTCCAGCTCGGTTCGAGTGAAAACTTTTCCGGTGGGATTGTTCGGAGTATTAAGGATGATGGCTTTGGTGTGAGAGCGGAAAGCCGAGCGCAGTTCGTGCTCGTCAAATGTCCACTCGCCGTCGGCGCTTTGCGGTGGGTGCAGCTTTACGAACACCGGCTTCGCCCCGGACAACACGGCATCCGGGCCGTAATTCTCATAGAACGGTTCGAAGACCACGACTTCATCGCCGCGATTGCATACCGCCAGCAGGGTCGAGATCATGGCTTCGGTCGAGCCGCAGCAAACTGTGATCTGAGTTTCCGGATCGACGGAAATCCCTTGCCACTCATTCATTTGCCGGGCGATGGCTTGGCGCAGGTTCTTTGCGCCCCAGGTGATGGCGTACTGGTTTACGTCCGCCGCGACAGCGTCTTGGGCGGCTCGTTTGATCTCCGCCGGGGCAGGAAAGTCAGGAAAACCCTGTGCCAGATTGACTGCGCCATGGAGCAGAGCCTGGCGCGTCATTTCACGAATCACGGACTCGGTGAAATGCTCAACTTTGTCACTTAGGAAGTGTTTGGATTGGACGCCCGCATCGGTCATAATCCGGTCAGACTAGCACACGTCAGCCCACGTCACCACGACGACGGCGGCTGAGCCATAATGTTCCCCAAGGAACCAAGGCCCTGCCGCACGACGCCTATGTGGCTTCGCGAACCTTACTGTTCGGAGATGATGTGACGCTTAGATTTGTGATTATGGCTGAATTGGAATAGCGTATTGCGGAAGAAAATTTAGCCTGAGGAGAAAGCCATGAGCACCAACTATGTTGGTCCCGGACGTATGGTCGCACACAACATGGTGACGACGCAGTTCGAACTGGATGGCTTCCGCGTGACCCGCACTCTGGGAGTGGTACGCGGGATCGTAGTGCGTTCGCGCTCGATCTTCGGCACCATCGGCGCCGGCTTGCAGACCATCCTCGGTGGCAATATCACGCTGCTGACCAATCTTTGTGAGAAAACGCGCTCCGAGGCCTTCGATTTAATGCTGCAACACGCTGCCGAATTGGGTGGAAATGCGGTGGTTGGCGCGCGTTATGATGCAACCGAAGTCATGCAAGGCGTGACCGAGGTCCTGGCCTACGGGACAGCGGTTTTCGTTGAGCAAGCGAGATAGGAGTTACACCCGGCAATGGCGCGGCGTCTCTGGCCTCAAATTTTCCTCGTCGGTTTGGTTCTTGGCTTTGCATTCCCCCGCAGTTATGCCGCCTCCTACCAATACATCCGGCTCGGCCAGAAAGCCGACGCAAAGACTCACCCGTCGTCCGGAATCGCCATGATGGGCGGCGGCAGCGACCTAGACGAAGCATTCCGCTGGTTGTGCAAAAAGGCCGACGGCGGAGACTTCCTGGTTTTGCGCGCGCGTGGTGACGACGCCTACAACCCCTACATCAACGGTCTCTGCAAGCTGAATTCGGTTGCGACCCTGATCATCCCCGATCGCGACGCCGCGCAGGATCCCGCTGTCGCAGAGATCATCCGCCACGCCGAAGCACTGTCCATCGCCGGCGGCGACCAGTCTCGCTATGTCAACTTCTGGCGGGGAACCCCGGTACAGGATGCGATCAATGCTGGCCTTGCTGCGGGCAAGCCTATCGGTGGGACCAGCGCCGGTCTAGCAGTGCTCGGTGAGTTTTCCTACGGTGCGCTCGGCGATGCCCCCGACGACGACGATCTCGCCTCTGCCGATGTTCTGCGCGACCCCTATTTCCGGAGGGTAACGCTAGTGCGAGGCCTGCTCGACAACCCACGCCTGCATGGCCTTTTGACCGACAGTCATTTCGCCAAACGCGATCGCATGGGACGCAGCCTTGGCTTTCTGGCGCGCATCATGCAGGACGCCTGGTCCCACACTCCACGCGAAATTGCCATCGATGAAGGGTCCGCCGTGCTGCTGGAAACAGATGGCCGGGCAACGGTTGTTGGCCCCGGCAAAGGTGCTTACTTCCTGCGCCCCACCCAGGCTCCTGAGGTCTGCCAACCGAAAACTCCGCTCACGTTTCGTAACATTACCGTCTACCGGGCCCCAGCTGGAAAGCGCTTCGACATTTCCAAGTGGAGCGGCGAGGGTGGCGTCAGCTACTCGCTGTCGGTCGAACAGGGAGTGATTCACTCCACTCAACCCGGAGGAAACATCTATTAACGTGTGGCCGTTAGGCCATGACCACCCGAACCTGCCAAGCGTCTTGTGCTCAGGCGAAGCTTGGTTTTAACTAGACAGGACTTGCTTTCGTCGGGGGACGGTCGCGGGGGACTGAGCATTGGGCGAAGATCCAAAGTGGGAGCTGGCCATCCTGGCCACGGTCCAGGGTTTCTACGAGAAATTGCTGCAGGAACATCTGGGCGGCGAAGTGCCTGTCCCCGCCGGCCTGGAAGACATCTCGCTACAGAGCGATGGCGATGTCCACGCCACTTTGTCGAGCATGCACCGCTGGCTGCGCCTGCTCGACCTGGCTATCACACCCGCCATGTTGCGCCGGGCGTTTACGCCCGAGACCGACGCGGAAATCGCCGAGGCCATGCTCCGCTATTTCACCCGCAACAAAGACACCAGCGAAGCCAACCGTGACAAAACTGATCTGGTAGCCACATTTCTCTATCGTCACCCGCGGGTTTCAGGCCAGTGGGAACGCCGCGGCTACGGTCTCGATGGCTCACTCCCGCTTGCTCCCTTCGAGATTGCGATGCTTGAAATTCTTGCGGATGCCGATGTTCCCTCTCTGTCAGAGGAGCAGATGCAACTGCTGCGTCAGTTCGACCGGCTGCAAGAGGAAGCGGGAAAGTTTCGCGACCTGAATGCATTGCTCGATTCGGGAGTCATCGTGCGCGTCCGCGAAATCAAGCAGTTATTCGATGCGTCGTTTTACCACCCCAGCGTGCTGGCGACGATTGCGCCCTACAACACCGCCTTCGGAAAGCGATTCGACGAGCTTTTCTTAAGGGCGACCATGGAGATCAAGAGTTTCGCCCGTGAACTTGAAGCGCAGGGTGGCAGCATCCTGGGCAATGTCGATGGCATGGACGTGACCGTGGAGCACGTGTCGGCGTTACAGGAAAGTGAACTGCTGCGAATCGACTACGGCACCGCGTTGGAGAAATTCCGCCGCGTCTCCAGGTTGCGAAAGACCTTACAAGAGCATCCCCCGGTGCGGCGGCCACCGCCAATTCCCATAAGAGCAATTGCGAAGGCGGATGCTCCACTCCGCTTGCCTGATCTGGAGGCTATGCGGGCCGCTGTGACTCCGCAGCAGATTTCCAGCGAAGAGGGCAAGCTATCCAAGGTCGAGGAGTCCGTTCGCGCCTTTGTGCGCGTCGCCGACGCCAGATTCCGCCATGTGGTGCCCATGCGTTATTTCAACCTGATCCTCACGCCCGCGGAAGTAGCCGCGTTTTGTGCCGACACGCGTGACCAGAAGAACCAGCAAGCGCAGATGACGCATGCGTTGTTGCGCGTAGTCACGGTGGGCGCGCGTATGACTACGGAACTGGAAGAACTACAGCGGACACAGAATTCGCCGTCGCTGTGGAGACTGCACGCCGATGCGCTGGTGGTCTTGCTGGAAATTGAGCGTAGTGTGCGGGAGAACGTGAAACGCGTGCTGGTATCCGCTGAAACCGAAGGCGGCGTCCAATCCGAGGATCTCCAGGCATCTCTCCAGAAACTCTACGATTGCACCGCCCGGGTGCAACAAGCGCTTTTGCCGGACGAGAAGGTTGCGGGCGCTACGGGCGGCCGTTAACAACCTCGACCCTCTAGCCCCTTCACAGGTAGCTAAGCCACCAATCCTTGCGCCGTTGCTTGAGCGCGGCAAACCAGCGGCAGGGGAAATATAGGATCACGATGGTGATGACCCACATCAGGTAGATGAAGGGCAGGCCGTGCCCGTAGTCGTCAGGCGTACCGCCGAAAAATGCCCCGTGGAACAAGAAATCGACAGGTTGATGAAACAATGGCGCGACCGCGACCGCCAGCAGATGAATCAGGTAGAGATGCAGCACGTAAAAGAACAGGGGCACGCGGCCGAAGGTGACGAGCGGCGAAGTCCAGCGCGGCAAAGTTACTCTCTCCAGCCAGGCCAGCAGCAGCAGCGACGGGCCGAGCGTCATCAGCAGAAACTGCAACGATGGCGGGTATTTTTCTACATCCAGAAATAAGATGACTGTCTTCTCGACCGTAGGCTGGATATGCCAATCGCCCTGCGAAACTCCTCCCAATCCAACCGGCGGGTTGCCATAGAGATTCGTTGCTCGCAGAAGAACGAAGGCGATGGTTAGCGCCATACCCAATTGGACCAGTATGCGGTTGCGGCGACTGCTTTCGAGCTCGTAGAGCCTGCCTAACGCATAGCCCGCAGCCATTACTCCCACCCAGGGGACAATTTGAAAAAGAACAAATTTAGGTGTCCCGGACGGCAGCATCGCGACGCCGCGAACGTGGAGCAACGTCCAAAGCCACGCAAAGGAGCCAAATTGCCGTGGCCGAACTCTATCCAGCAGGTCGTGGGTGGCAATCATCACTGTAGAAGAAACCACAATCCAGCGAAACGGAAGCCTCACCACCAGCGCCATAAGGACCATTGAGGCTCCTAACGCCCAGATGACGCCGAAGAACCCTCCGGTGATCTGGAACGTCCAGGCGAATCCGACAACGGTGAATTCGAGAAAGATCAGCCACAGCCCGCGCGTCCAAAGAAAGTGACTCAACGCCTGCGGAGTCCTGCGCTGACCATAGAAATACGCCCCCGTACCAGCCAGGAAGAAAAATAACGGCGCGCAAAAGTGGGTGATCCAGCGGGTGAAGAACAGGCTGTAATAAGTGAACTTCAGGTTTTCAGGCGCAAACGGCACATTAGTAAAGAAGTCCCGAGTGTGGTCGATTGCCATGATGACCATCACCAAACCGCGCATGATGTCGAGCGAGGCCAGACGTCCAGCCCCCAGAGAAGTAGTGCTGGAAACACCAGCCGGCGAAGAAAGTGTGGAGGATGCCATCGCAGTCACACCTTAAAACTGGAAGTATATAGGGCGAAGCGGTATGCGCTGCCCTTTTTTGCTATACAGGTTAGACGTATAGCTGCGAAAAGTGGCTCGAAAATCGCCGGTCGGTTTAGTCGGCGACTTTGTAGTCGCAGGCTTCGCGGCAGGGCAGGCAGTAAAAGAGGCCATCCCGGCACAACCGAATATCCATCTGCGCCTGGCAAAGGCAGCAGTAGCGCTCGCAATCGCAGCGGTCTTCGGTTCTCTCGCACTGCATACAGCGATACTTGTTTTTCGTGGTAGTAGTGGCCATGGGGGAACTGTAGCGCTGGGCCGGTTGGGGCGAAAGTACCGTTGGTAACCGCACCTTGAGGGTGAGGCTGGCGCTCGGTTGCCGCCTTCGCCGCCAGCATGTTAGGGTAATGAGTCTCGCCATCCCAGCAGCCAAACCACTGCTTTTTGACTGAGGAGAAATTGTCCGCCGCTGAAACCACCACGCCGGTCATCCGCAGGACCGCCCTGAACGCTGTCCATCGCAAAATGGGCGCCAAAATGGTGGAGTTTAATGGCTGGGACATGCCGGTCGAATACCCCTCGGCGGGCGGCATTATTGCCGAGCACAACGCGGTGAGGACCGGGGTAGGCATTTTCGACGTCAGCCACATGGGCGATATTCGCTTGCAAGGCCCCGAAGCGCTCTCCGCTGTCCAGCACATTTCGATGAACGATGCCTCCAAGCTGTCGGTAGGGCAGGCGCAGTATTCGGCGCTCCTCTATCCGCAAGGGACTTTTGTCGACGATGTGATCGTGCATCGCCTGGGCGAAGACGATTATCTGCTGGTCATCAACGCCGGCACTCGCGAGAAAGACTTCAACTGGGTGCGTGACAACACTCGCCAGTTCAAGTGCAAGGTCGAGAATCTGTCGGACGACTTTACCCAGATCGCGATTCAGGGGCCGAAAGGCGTCGATCTGCTCCAGAAGCTGACCGATGCGAATCTCTCAGCGGTGAAGTTTTATTGGGTGACGCGGGGAACGGTTTGCGGGCTGAAGAATATTCTGATTGCCCGCACCGGCTACACCGCCGAAGACGGTTTTGAAATCTACGTTCCAGCCGACGAAGCCACGAGCGCGATGGTCTGGAACGCGATCCTCGAAGCGGGCAAGGAATTTGGGGTGGTTCCGTGCGGGCTGGGAGCGAGAAACACGTTGCGCCTGGAAGGCAAGCTGCCACTCTACGGACACGAGATTTCCGATACGATAAATGTCTGGGAAGCTGGACTCGACCGCTTCTGCAAAATGGAGAAGCCGGAGTTTATCGGCCGGGCCGCATTAGAGAACGCAAAGTCCGCAGGCGTTAAGCGGACTTTAATAGGCCTGGAGATGGTCGAACGGGGTATTGCGCGCGATGGCTACAAAGTGCTGGATGACGCCGGCCGCGAAATCGGTTACGTCACCAGTGGATCATATGCGCCGTTCTTGAAGAAAAACATAGCGCTGGCCTACGTGCCGCCCGAGTTCGCGAACATTGGATCAACCGTAAAAGTAGAAATCCGAGGCCAGGGTGTGCACGCTAAAGTGGTGCCAACGCCGTTCTACAAGCGGCCGAAGAAAGCTTAACCACAGAGAACACAGAGGGTTTTGTTTGGCCAAAGGCCAAGAGCTAAAGGCCAAAAGCTAGAAGCCAGGAGCTAGAAGCAATGTCATATCCAGCAGACTTCAAATACACCAAAGAACACGAATGGATCAAATCCGACGGCAAGACTGCGACTATCGGTATCACGGACTACGCGCAGGGGTCGCTAGGCGACATCGTCTTCGTCGATCTGCCCAAACCCGGCGCGGAGATAACCGCTGGCAAGACTTTTGGCTCGGTGGAGTCCGTGAAGGCAGTTTCGGACCTTTATGCGCCTGCGTCGGGAACCGTGACCGAGGTCAACGGTGAGTTGGCAACGGCTCCGGAGAAGATCAATAAAGACGCTCACGGATCATGGATGATGAAAGTGACCCTGAAGAATCCCGGCGAGTTGAACGGACTGCTGTCCGCCGCAGATTACGAGAAATTTGTGGCGGAAGAGGGTGGACACTGAAGTCCGTGTTCCTCTGTGCCCCTGTGGTAAGAGCTTTTTGGCCGCAATCGAATTGAACGTCTGCGACATCTAAGTAAAGTCCTATGCGATATTTGCCCAAATCTCCCGCCGACCGCGAAGCCATCCTCAAAGCCATCGGCGCACGCTCGATTGACGATCTGTTTGCGCCCATTCCCGCTGAGTACCGGCTGAATCGCGACCTCAAAGTTCCGCGCCAGATGGCGGAGTCTGAGATTGTCGATTGGTTCCGCGAGCGCTCCCGCGAGAACGGCGACAGCTACGCCATGTTTCTGGGCGCAGGCGCTTACTATCACTATCGCCCGGTTATCATCGATTCGCTGATTTCGCGCGGCGAGTTCCTTACTGCTTATACGCCTTATCAAGCGGAGATTTCTCAAGGCACGCTGCAATCTATTTTCGAATTCCAATCCATGATCTGCGAGCTGACCGGTATGGAAGTGGCCAACGCTTCCATGTATGACGGTTCCACCGCAGCCACCGAAGCCGTAATGATGGCAGTGCGCCTCACCGGACGCCGCTCGGCTGTGGTAGCTCGCAATGTGCATCCCGAATATCGGGAAGTTCTGGCGACCTACGCGTTTCACCAGGATTTGCCGGTGACAACCGTGGCATTCACCGACAGTGGCCGAGTCGATCTCAAAGAACTCGAAAAGTCAGTCAATCAAGACACCGCGTGCGTCCTGATCCAGTCGCCCAATTTCTTCGGCACCATTGAAGACGTGAACGCGGTCGCCGAAATTGCCCATAAGAACGGCGCCATGCTGGTGGTTTCGATCTCTGAAGCCGTATCGCTGGGCATTGTGGAGCCGCCGCGACAGGCCGACGTGGTGGCGATGGAAGCGCAATCCTTCGGTGTGCCGCTGGGATTTGGCGGACCATATTGCGGCGTCATCGCCACCCGCGAGAAATATGTTCGGCAGATGCCCGGCCGCCTCGTCGGCCAGACCACTGACAGCAACGGCAAACGCGGATTCGTGCTCACGCTGGCGACCCGCGAACAACACATCCGCCGCGAGAAAGCCACTTCCAACATCTGCACCAACCAGGCTCTGGTCGCCCTGATGGCCAATATCTTCATGACGGTTTACGGCAAGGTTGGCTTGAAAGAACTGGCTAAACAGAATCTTGCGAAGACCGCTTACGCCGCCCAGCAATTCGGCAAGCACGCCAAAGTGCTGTTCTCCGGCGCTCCGCGATTCAACGAGTTTGTGGTGCAAACCAGCGAAGATCCTTTGGCCATCAACAGCCGACTTCTGGGACACAAGATCATCGGCGGGCTTCCATTGAAGAAGTTCTATCCGGAACTGGGCAATGCCGCTCTGTGGTGTTGCACCGAGTTGACCAGCCGGGCCGCGATCGATACTGCCGTGGGTATGGTTAGCGAGAGCCCAGGTTCGGCAAAACCTTCCCGCGAAGTAGCGGAGGTCACACGATGAAGCCCGTGATCCGCAAAGCCACTCGCCACGTCAATCAGAATGAAGGCCTGATCTTCGAGAAGTCTTCGGCAGGAAAATTCGCCTGGAGACTGCCGCCTCTCGACGTCCCGGAAGTCGACACCGCAAAACTGCTAGGTGCCGCTGAAAGAAAAGATATGGGCCACATGCCGGAGGTGAGCGAGATTGAAATCATTCGCCACTTTACCCGGATGTCCACGTGGAACTACGCAATTGATCTGGGAATGTATCCGCTGGGTTCCTGCACCATGAAGTACAACCCGAGGGTGAACGAAGTTGTTTCGCGCCTCGACGGCCTTGCCAACGGCCATCCTTATCAGCCCGAAAATGTTTCCCAAGGCGCGTTGCGCATTCTCAAAACGCTAAGTGATTGCCTGATCGACATCACCGGCATGGACGCGATTACCCTGCAACCCGCGGCCGGTGCGCACGGCGAATTCACTGGCCTGCTGCTGGTGCGAGCGCATCATCAGTCCAAGGGCCACGCCCGCAAGAAAATCCTGATTCCTGATTCTGCTCACGGCACCAATCCGGCGACGGCGGCCACCGTCGGATATGCAGTCGAAAATTTGAAGTCAAACACGCAAGGCATGGTCGATGTGGCTGCGTTGGCATCGCAAATGAACGAAGAAGTCGCCGCGCTCATGCTGACCAATCCCAATACGCTGGGCGTGTTTGAGCAGGAGATTCACAAGATCGCCGACATCATGCACGCCAAGGGCGGCCTGCTCTACATGGACGGCGCCAACATGAACGCACTGGTCGGCAAGGTTCGACCCGGAGACTTCGGTGTCGACTTGATGCACTTGAATCTGCACAAGACTTTTTCCACTCCCCACGGCGGCGGCGGCCCGGGTTCCGGGCCAGTCGCGGTAAAGAAGATTCTGGAACCATATCTACCCACGCCAGTCGTGATCACGAGAGCCGACGGAACTTTGGGCTTCGAATATAATCGTCCGCAATCGGTCGGCCGGGTGCGCGCGTTCTACGGTAACTTCGGAATGTTTGTTCGCGCGCTGGCCTACACGCTGGCCAACGGCCCCGACGGTCTGCGTCAAACTACAGAAGACGCAGTGCTGAACGCGAACTACATCCGCAAGGGACTGGAAGGCTCATACGATCTGCCCTACGCTACTCCGAGCATGCACGAGGTCGTCTTCAGCGACAAGCTCCAGGCGAAGAAAGGCGTCCGCACTATGGACATCGCCAAACGCCTTATCGACTACGGATTCCATCCTTACACCACCGCGTTCCCGCTGATTGTGCCCGGCGCGCTGATGATCGAGCCCACCGAGAGCGAATCGAAAGAAGAAATGGATTTGTTCATCGACGCCATGAAGTCGATCGCGGAAGAAGTGGAAGAAGATCCCGAGATGGTGTTGGCCGCGCCGCATACGACGCGAGTGTCGCGGCTGGATGAAGTGGCGGCGGCGCGGAAGCCTGTGCTGCGATGGAAGCCGAGCTAAGCAGCTTGGTCAATGAGTGAAATCGCCTTATTGCGTCAGCGATTAAGTGCTGCAAGAGAACTCACAACCTGCGTTCTCACGCTGGAACACTGCAGAATTGCAGCGCCCTTCCAATGTGCTGTTGGCTGATAACAATGGACAAGTCCTGGTTCAGGCTCCATCCTTGGCGAACGGGAATCCTAGTAATCGCATGTCTGGCAGCGGGGTATTTCGTTTATCTATGCCTACCTCATGGATATCGTCAGCTAGAACATCTTGAATCGCGTCTAAACCAGTTAACGCCGCAGGGTGCCCGCATTGAGGACGTCCGTGCCGGGCTATCGCATGAGGGAATCGAGTACCGCGAGTGGGTGCAGGAATCAGCGGCGCCATTGCTGTCGGATGGTTCTGGGGTCAAAATTGCCGCGAGTCCAGGTGAATACGTCATAGCCTCCCGCCATCCTACGGATGCTTGGCAGTTCCCATGTGGCGAACAGCTAAACATCATTCTCGTTTTCGATGGGCAGAATAGGCTGATCAGGCGATACGTCGGCCGATTTCACATGTGCCCCTGAATATGACTGCCTAGAGCCAATCCAATTACCTTGGTTTTGCCGTTCCCTCTGTGCCCTCTGTACTCTCTGTGATTAAATTCAACTATTGGCATCTCCCGCGACAATGCGCGTCAGCCCATCGAGCCAGACGCTTTTTTCTTCCCCCGAGAAGCGTAACCTCGTTCTCGTTCTGCTTCTTGTAGTAGCCACTCTCGCGCTATACAACCCAGTCATCCATCATCCCTTCGTCAATTTCGACGACGACCGCTACGTTACCGACAATATTCACGTTCGCGCCGGGCTGCACTGGGAGACGGTGAAATGGGCCTTCACCAGCTTCGATGAGGCCAACTGGCATCCACTGACCTGGCTATCACACGCACTTGATTGCCAGTTCTTCGGACTGAATCCCGCCGGACACCACTACAGCAACGTGCTGCTGCATGCACTGAACGCTGTTCTGTTGTTCTGGGTTCTATGGCGGGCAACCGGTTCGACCGGCCGCAGTTGGATGGTGGCCGCTCTGTTTGCGCTTCATCCCATCAACGTTGAATCGGTAGCCTGGGTCGCGGAGCGTAAGACGGTTCTCAGCATGTTGTTTCTGCTGTTGGCGCTCGCAGCTTACGGATGGTATTCGCGCCGCCCGTCTATCGGTCGTTATTTGGCGGTGGCGGCGCTGTTTGCCTGTGGCCTCATGGCCAAGCCCATGGTGATCACGTTTCCATTTTTGCTCTTGCTCTGGGACTACTGGCCGCTGCAACGGAACCAGGGTTTTATGAAGTTGGCTCTAGAAAAGGTCCCGCTGCTGGCGCTCTCGGCAGCCAGCGCGGTAATCACAGTAAAAGCCCAGCAAGCCGGTGAAGCCATTGGCAGCATGGTGCAGTATCCACTCTCCATGCGGATCGAGAATGCCGCCATCTCCTATGTGCGGTATCTGGGAAAAGCGTTGTGGCCATCGGCGCTGTCACCACAGTATCCCTATCCAGAAGGCGTACTGATATGGCAAGCGATCGGCGCCGCGATCTTATTGCTGGCCATAACCGTTCTGGTTTGCGCCGCGGGAAAACAACGCCGCTATCTGGCAGTGGGATGGTTATGGTTTTTGGGCACGCTGGTGCCAATGATTGGGCTGGTCCAAGTGGGCAGCCAGGCCATGGCCGACCGCTACGCTTATCTCCCGTTCGTGGGACTTTTCATCCTGGGCTGCTGGGGTCTCGCTGACTTGGCTGGCGAGAAGACGGCTTCGAAAATTGTTTTAGTTGTGGCCAGCTGCATCGCGCTCGCAGCACTATCGATTGTGACCTTCCGCCAGATTGGTTATTGGAACGACAACCTGACCTTGTGGTCGCATGCCGTCGCGGTGACGCCCGGCAGCTTCATCGCCCAAAATAATCTCGGCGGAGCATTGTTAAGTGAAGGCAAAGAAGAAGAAGCCATGCCGCACTTCCGCGCCGCCGCCGCGCTCAATCTCACCGATCCCATGAGCCGGTTGAATCTCGCGGCCTACGCGCAACGGCAAGGCCATCCGCAGGAAGCCATCGACCAATACGCCAAAGTGTTGACCATGACCCGCGACCCCAGGCTGCGAGCTACAGCTTTCAGCGACATGGGCTATGCCCTACGCGACTTAGGGGATTCCGAACATGCCAAAGCCAGCTTCCGGGCGGCTGTGAACTTGAGACCTCGCACTCTGCGCGCATGGCTCGGTCTCGGACTATCCGAGCAGAAATCGGGCAACTACGCCGAGGCCATCAAGGACTACAACCATGTTTTGGCGATCCAGCCCTGGGACCTGGGATATTTCCTGATGGCGCGCGCCTTGGAACAAAACGGGCAGCCAGAAGCAGCAAGAGCCGCCATGGAACAAGCCCGGCGGCTCTCGGAGAATTTCGACGAACTTCAGAAGACGGCAGAAACCTTAACGGCCAAGTAGAGGTACGGCTATTTGCCCTCGCTGATTTGCACCGACGCCTTGGTGTTTTCCCAGCTCATGCTCAGTGCGCAACCGCGGTCGTTTGAGTCCAGAGCGATGGTGAAATCCTCCACGCCTGACATGGTCTGCGAAACCGTCATATCCACGCGTCCGAGTTCGTCCGCTTCATACTTGTAGGGAATGCCCCACTCGCCGGTTTTCTTGTTGACGATCAATGTCCACTTGTCTTTATTAGGGACGGTGAAAATGGTGTAGCTGCCCGCCGGCACGCTCTTGCCGCCGACATTGACATTCGCCGTCGTAACGAACGTGGTAGCTTCGTTGGCTCCGGTGCGCCAAACTTCGCCGTAAGGCACCAGATCTCCGAAGATCTTGCGGCCTTTCATACGTGGGCTGGAGTAGTCAACAGTGATGGTCTTGCCGTCCGAGAATTTGCATTGCGCTTGCGCCGCCGGGCTGGGCTTCTGGGCACAAGCGACCACGGCGAAACCGAGTACCGATAAACAGACAATAGCGACTTGCTTGAACATAAAAGTCTCCTTTGGGCAATCAGCAGTCAGCACTCAGCATTCAGCCAGCGGTACGCTAGCTCCACTACCTGGACATTGAGGGCAGGCTCTTAGACTATCGGACCCCTTCGCTGGATAGCAAACCCGCCAAGATCCGCTGAATGCTTACGGCTCTGAGTGCCAAACGCTTAGAGGGTACAATCTCCCCATGCCGGTATTCGACGAAAAGCACGAAGAATTGGAACACTACGAGACCATGATGGGCGTGCCCCGGGGACGCCTCGCCGTCACGATGGATATGATCACCGACGCCATGGCCCTGGTCGGGCAGCATGGGGTTTATTGCCAAAGCACCCGCTGGGCGGGCAAGCCGGTGATGGACATTCAGATGGTGATGAAGAACCTAACGGATGCAAAGGAACTGGTGCAGAGCGTGATGGAGGAGATCAAAAAGAAGTCCTAATCATGAAAAGCCCTGATCTGCGTCTTCTGCGTTTATCTGCGGCTCAAGCTATGCCAGCGAATACTTCCCTCGCTCAATCATCTTCTGCGCAATCTGCTGGCGCAACTCAATCGTGTTGAATGGCTCATGCTTAGCCAGACGACGCAGAATCGCCAGCTGAGTACGCAACATGTCGCCATCGGCGACAGCGGCGATGACTTTCTTGGCGGCGGCTTCAATCTTCTCGATCGCCTGTGACAGATATACCCGCGTCATGGCAATTGGCAACACAGCCGCAGCTTCCCCACCATGCTCGACGATCTTTTGTGCCCGCAGCACTGCCGACTCCATGGCGTAAGTTTCAATCACCATGTCCGCAATGGCGCCCATGACTTCCTGCTGGTCCTGAATGGCCTGCATATACTTCTGCGTCGCGGCGCCAGATGCGAACAGTCCCAGCTTCTTGGCACTTGCCACTAGCTTGCGTTCCTCGGCAAGCGGGCCTTCGAACTCTTCGCCCATCGAAGGACCGGAAAGCACTTCGTCCATCAGCTTCTTAATCGCCGGCATTAACGCCAACTGGCCACTCATCGCTCGCTTCAACAGAAAGCCAGTAATGATCAGCCGATTGATTTCGTTGGTGCCTTCGAAGATGCGGTTGATGCGAGCATCGCGGTAAGCGCGTTCCGCCGGGTACTCCTCGACAAAGCCATACCCGCCATAAATCTGGACTGTTTCGTCGACCACGTAGTCGATCATCTCCGAACCCCAGACTTTGATGATCGAGCACTCAACCGCATATTCCTCGATAGCTTTGCGGGTCTCTTTCATCGCGTCGGCGCCAGATTTATCAACCTCGTTGAGTGCAACGTCCATCATGCCCACCGTGCGATAGACCAGCGATTCGCCCACGTAGAGCAGCGTGGCCATATTGGCCAGCTTTTCGCGTATTAGGCCGAAGTCGGCAATGACCTTGCCGAAAGCCTTGCGCTGCTTGGCATAGCCGATCGTATTTGCGATCGATATCCGCGCGCCGCCCACACACATGGCGCCCAGCTTGAAGCGTCCCACGTTCAAAATATTGAACGCGATCACGTGCCCTTTGCCGATTTCTCCGAGCACGTTTTCCGCGGGGACTTTGCAATCGTTCAGAATGACGGGACAAGTGGATGATCCCCGAATCCCCATTTTGTGCTCTTCGGCGCCGATGGAGAATCCAGGAAACGTCTTTTCGACGAGGAATGCGGTGAACTTCTCACCATCAACTTTCGCAAATACCGTAAACAGATCGGCGAAGCCGGCGTTCGTAATCCACATTTTCTCGCCGTTCAAGGTGTAGAACTTGCCGTCTTTGGATAGCTCCGCACGGGCGCGGCAATTCAGTGCATCTGATCCAGACGACGCTTCCGACAATGCGTAAGCACCCACGATTTCGCCTGCCCCCAGCCGCGGCAGATATTTCTTCTTCTGTTCCTCGGTTCCGAAATACACGATGGGCAGCGTGCCGATGCCGGTGTGTCCACCCCAGGTAGTTGCGAAGCCAGCGTACTTGGCGATGTGGTCGGCAATCACCGCGGCGGTAACTTTGTCCATTTCGAGGCCGCCATAGGCCTCAGGAATCTCCGCCGAACTCAGGCCGAGTTCTCCAGCTTTCTTGAGTAGATCGCGGGTGACGGAAAAGTCTTTGTGTTCGATCTTCTCCGCGTTGGGAAGGATCTCATTGACGGCAAACTCTTCCGCCGTCTGGCCGATCAGTTGATGTTGCTCAGTGAAGTCTTCAGGTGTGAAGACTTCGTCCGGTCGCCGATCTTCAAGCAGAAAACTGCCGCCGGAGATCTTGATGACTGGAGCCGCAGAAGTTGTGGCCATTGCCTATCCCTTCAAAACAAAAAGTCACACCGCAGAGGCACAGAGAACCTCTTAATTCTATAGCCAGAAACACAATAAAGCTCTGCGCCTCGGTGTCTCTGTGGTGAATCGAAGTGACTGTCCTTTCGTGTACTTCTCGCGTGTCTTGTTGGTTACGAAAGGTTCTCAAAGATGCCTGCCGCGCCCATGCCCCCACCCACGCACATGGTCACCATGCCGTAGCGAGCCTTACGGCGCTGGAGTTCGCGAATGACGGTCGCCGTAAGCTTGGCCCCAGTACAGCCCAGGGGATGTCCCAGCGCAATTGCGCCCCCGTTGACATTCACCCGGGCCGGATCGAGCCCGGCTTCTTTGATCACGCCCAGCGACTGCGCCGCGAAAGCTTCATTCAGTTCGATCACGTCAATGTCGGAGAGTTTGAGGCCCGCCAGCTTCAGCGCCTTGGGAATCGCGAATACCGGGCCAAGTCCCATTTCTTCCGGCTTGTACCCAGCTGTCGCAAAGGAAACGTAACGCGCCAGTGGTTTAATGCCCAGAGCCTTGGCACGCTCGGCGGACATGACAACCGCTGCCGCCGCGCCATCCGACATCTGCGATGAATTACCCGCCGTCACCGTGCCCTTGAGGTGAAACGCTGGTTTAAGCGCAAGCAACGCTTCGAGTGAAGTATCGGCACGCGGACCCTCGTCAACTGTAAAAGTGATTTCCTGCCGCTTGGGCTTCGAGCCGTTGGGAGTGGTGAAGCTCACCGGCACCGAAACCGTCTCGTCCGCAAACCTTCCCGCCTGAATCGCCGCCAGCGCCTTCTGATGGCTCTGATAAGAAAACTCGTCGGCCTGCTCGCGCGTGATCCCAAAGCGCTGCGCGACTCGCTCGGCCGTCAGGCCCATCGAAAGATACGCGTCAGGATAATGGTCTACCAGCCAGGGGTTGGGCGAAATCTTGTGGCCTCCCATGGGGATCATGGACATCGATTCCGTCCCGCCCGCAACCACCACTTCCGCGCCGCCGCTCCCGATGCGCTCAGCTGCCAATGCGATTGCCTGTAATCCAGACGAGCAGAAGCGATTGATAGTCAATGCCGAAACCTCAACCGGCAGCCCAGCCCTCAGCGAAGCAATTCGAGCCACATTCATCCCCTGCTCAGCTTCAGGCATGGCGCAGCCCAGGATGACGTCTTCAATCTCTTTGACGTCGAGTTGCGGCACTCGCTCCAGCGCACCTTTGATGGCAACAGCGGCCAGTTCATCCGGGCGTGTAGCGCGCAACGTACCTTTAAAAGCGCGGCCAACCGGCGTGCGAACCGAAGAAGCGATGATGACTTCACGCATAGAAGCTCCCTGTTACTGATTGTGCACTAATTATGATGCCGGCGGTTACCGGCTGGCTTCATAAGCTGAAACTTTGGATTCAGCGAGTCGGCGCAGGAGCGTAGAAGTAATAATCGGCGGTGTAACTGCTCTTCGTCTCGGCGCCAGAATGGGCCGCATCGCAGCCATCGACCGGAGCCTTGCCTCCGTGCGTGTGAATGCGCTGAATCGTCGTCACGTTGTCCAGTAGACCATTTCCGGAATGGCTAACCACGGTCACCAACAGCCAAGCCACAGAGTCGGCATCGGGAGAATCTGCATGTGCCGTGGCTTTGCCCGTGACCGTGCTGCCATCTTTCAGCTTCCAGCTTGGCCCGGCAAAATGCTCGCCGATGACTTGGTCATTTCGATCGCGCAGCTCCGCGTCAGGAGCCTTGAGAGTCCAACTGAATTTTCCGTCCGCGCCGGCCTTACAAGTATAGATCTGCCATCCTGATGCGCGGGCTGACAGCGCAACTTCCACACCAGCTGGGGCTTGAATCGCCTCCGGAACCTGCGGCGATGGATCGTTGAGCTGGGCACTTGCGAGTGCGGCTCCAAGAATGAGTGAGGCCAGTGCGAGGAGAGAAAATAGAAGTCTTTGCATCAGGAAATTGTAGCAGGGACAAAGCTAGCCCAATTACTGAGGCCCAGAAGGAACCAGACGCAGCCCAATTTGGTTCCCCGTGCTCTCTGTGCCCTCTGTGGTGAAGATTTTGTTTTCTCTCCGCTCACGGCGTCCATTGCGGTATTCTCATGTCTTGGGAGCCGCCCATGCTCATCACTCAAACTCGCGAAATCGCCGCCGCCAGCCGCCTTGACAACGTTCGCTACGCCATCCGCGATCTGGCCTGCGTTGCCGACGAAGTCATCAAGCAAGGACACAAAGTTCTCCCGCTCAACGTCGGCGATCCCAACGTATTCGGCTTTGAAACTCCCGCACACCTGATCGAGGCCGTGTACAAGGCCATGCGCGACAATAAGAACGGTTACGCGCCTTCGCAGGGAATCAAGGAGGCGCTGGACGCCATTCGCGGCGAGGCCGTCCGCAAGAGAATTTCCAACGTTCAGGATGTCTTCGTTACCACTGGCGTGAGTGAGACGGTCGATCTCTGCCTGACCGCGCTGCTCAATCCTGGGGAAGACTTGCTGACGCCCTGCCCGGATTATCCGATGTATTCCGCCGTGCTGGCCAAGCTCGGAATTCCGCTGAACGCGTATTACTTGAGCGAAGAAGACGCCTGGCAGCCCGATCTCGCTGACATCAAGGAAAAGATCACGCCCCACACTCGCGGCATTGTACTCATCAATCCCAACAATCCCACTGGGTCGGTCTGCACGCGAAAGATGCTGGAAGAAGTCGCCGAACTGGCGCGGCGACACAACCTGGTCGTCTTTGCCGACGAAATCTACGACAAGCTGATTCTGGATCAAGACGAGCACATCGCTTTTGCTTCCGTCGCGCCCGACGTCCCAACCGTGACCTTCGGCGGACTGTCGAAAAACTACCTTGCTCCCGGCTGGCGCATCGGTTGGGGCATAGTGAGCGGAGATGCCGCCGCCGTGAAACCTTACTGCGAGGGCATTCATCGCCTGCTGCGCGCGCGCCTGTGCGCAAACCACCCTGAGCAATACGCCATCAAGCCCGCGCTCGAAGGCCCGCAGGATCACTTGCCCGTAGTCTGCCAAAAGCTACGCAGCCGGCGTGACCTTACCGTGAAAACCTGCAACTCGATTCCACGCATGAGTTGCGTTTCACCACGCGGCGCGTTCTATGCCTATCCGCGTATTGACATTCCCGAAGGCGACGATGTCTTCGTCAAAGAACTGATCCTGCAAAAGCACGTGATGGTCGTCCATGGCTCCGGCTTTGGCCAAAAGCCCGGCACCAAGCATTTCCGCATCGTGTTCCTGCCGGATGAAAAAACGCTGTCGAAGGCGTATGCCGCGATCGCGGAGTTTATGCGGGAGAGATACTCCTAGGTCATCTTCGACGATCAAGACTCGATGGGAAATTAAACGGTGTGAATAACTTAATCCGCCGACATGGTCGCGGGGTTCACTACCGGCGGCCGCCGGCGCTCTGGAACGTGCGGACGTTCGCGCTGCTCCATCCAACGGCGAATTTCGGGCAACGCAGCCCGAGTCACAATCTCTCCCGCGCGGATCAAGCTCGCGCTGTGCTCGAAAGCGTCGTACTTGTAGCCATTCACATCCGGCTCAATCGTCAGATCGGCAGCTTCTTTCCACTGTGTGCTGTTCATCTCCTGGGCGATCGCGAAGCATTGGCCGATGACGTCAAATAAATGCCTCGGACCATCACCACCGATCCATCTCCCTTTCAGATGCACTGCCAGCACCCGCTCCGCTCCCATCTGACGCAAAGGAACCGTAGGAACAGTGTAAGAGAGCATGCCATCGATTAGCATGCGCCCACGAATCTTTACTGGCAAAAACATGCCTGGATAAGCGCAACTGGCACGCACCGGATCAACCAGCGGGCCGGAATGAAAAACTACCCCTTCACCGGTGGAAAAATCAGTGGCAGTAACGGCAAGCGGAATACGCAATTCCTCAAATGTCTTGACCTTCAGCACGCTATTAAGGAATCCGATCATGCGCTGGTTGCTGGCGAAGCCGTAACGGGAGAGGGTCCAGCGCGCAAAGTGTTTGAAGCGGACATGGGCGGCGAGCTGCTCCAGTTCCGCGATGGAGAGTCCGCTACAGTAGGCGGCACCGATGAGCGCGCCCACACTCGTACCCGCAATGCAGCGGATCGGAATGTTCTCCTCTTCGAGAACCTTGAGCACACCGACGTGGGCCAAGCCGCGGGCGAATCCACCGCCCAAAGCCAGACCGATACCAATCTCACCCTGCGTAGGTGCAGCTTGCCCGGAATGGCCGGAGAGTTCGCGGCCAAACGCTTGTACCGACCGGATTATCTTGCCTAAGCTCTTCACGGATGACCCCATGCCCAACCGTGTTCGACCTAGTATTCCAGACATATAACTAGCAAATTAGATGCCAGTAGACAGAAACAGGTAACTATGCAAAACAGATCGAGTCACCTCCCGCAGGTTACCCTTTCCCGCTACCGGGTCGCGTGACTAACCTCCTTTGTTCCTGTTAACTTGGCGCATGGAGCGAGAGATCTCAGCAGGCGGCGTGGTCGTGCGACCCACGACGAAAGGCTGGGAACTGGCGGTTATTGAACCGCGAAAAGATCCTTCGACGGCGACCGGCAGCGCAAAAAGATGGCAAAAATTGTTACTCGCGTTACCCAAGGGATTGGTAGATCCGGGCGAGAAGCCGGAACAAACCGCGGTGCGCGAAGTCGCGGAAGAAACCGGATTGACTGCCGCGCTGGTGACGAAACTCGGCGATATCAAATATGTATACGTGCGGTCCTGGGGAGATCAGCAGCGGGTGTTCAAGATTGTGAGCTTTTATCTGTTTCGCTATGAGTCGGGAACCATCGACCAGATCGCGGACGACATGCGCATCGAGGTGAAGCGGGCGCTTTGGATTTCCCTCGCTGGGGCCGAGAGCAAACTCGCATACAAAGGCGAAAAGGACATGGTGCTGCGCGCGCAGAAATACCTTCAGAAAAACCTCGAGCTTTCCTAGGTGCAGTTCGGTTTCACAAGATTTCCTTCGTGTACCTTTGTGCCCTTTGTGCTTGCCGGGTTCTTGGGCACTGGCGAAGATCGTGCGGCGCAGCTAAACTGCCTTATCGGAATCTTGAAATCCTCATTGCTGTCATTGTCCTCGACAGGAGAAAACAGCGGAGCTATGTCCTCATGAAGATGATCCACAAAGTCGCAGTGCTGGGTGCCGGAACCATGGGTGCCCGTATCGCCGCCCACTTTGCCAACGCCGGCGTGCCCAGCTACTTGCTCGATATCGTTCCGCCCGGCGCCCAAGGATCGGCGCGCAACCAGATCGCCACCTCTGGTTTGGAAGCCGCCAAGAAGTCCAAGCCTGCGGCGTTCATGGATGCTTCTCTGGCGCGCTTTGTGACCGTGGGAAATTTTGAAGACGACCTGAAGAAACTGGCTGAGGTCGACTGGATCATCGAGGCGGTCGTTGAGAATCTCGAGATCAAGCGCTCCTTGTTAAAGAAGGTCGAAGCCATTCGCAAGCCTGGGACGATCATCACCACCAACACCAGCGGCTTGCCCGTGGGCAAGATCGCCGAAGGATTCTCCGGCGACTTTCGCCGGGCGTGGTTCGGCACCCACTTCTTCAATCCACCACGTTACATGCGGCTGCTTGAGCTGATTCCCACTCCCGAAGCCGATCGCGCCGCCATCGACGCCATTGCCCACTTCTGCGATACGCGCCTGGGCAAAGGGGTGGTTTTCGCGAAAGACACGCCGAATTTCATCGGAAATCGCATCGGAACATTTTCCGTACTCAACGTGATCCGCCTGATGCAAGAGATGGATCTTTCGATCGAAGACATCGACGCGCTCACCGGACAGGCCGTCGGCTGGCCAAAGTCCGCAACCTTTCGCACCATCGATCTTGTCGGCCTCGACATTCTTGGCCACGTCGTAGCCAACATGACCCAGAACGTTCACGACGAGCGCAACGACCTGAAAATTCCTGACTTCGTCCGTCAAATGCTGGAGCGGAAGCTACTGGGCGACAAGACCAAAGGCGGTTTCTATAAGAAAGATAAAGACGGCGAGCGACTCGCGCTCGACTGGAAGACGCTCGAATACCATCCACGGCAGAAACCGAAGTTCCCTGCCCTCGACATGGCCAAGAACGTCGAACAGACAGCGCCGCGACTGAAGATGCTACTCGGCTTCGATGGCAGCGCGCCGCAGAAAAACGACAAAGCCGGAGCGTTCCTCTGGTCGTCCCTGTCCGATCTCTGGACTTACTCCGCCAATCGCGTGCCGGAAATCTCCGATTCCATCGTTGAAATCGACCGCGCCATGCGCCTCGGCTTCAATTGGGAACTCGGCCCGTTTGAGCTTTGGGATGCGGCCGGAGTCGAAGCCACCGTCGCCCGCATGAAGAAAGAAAATCGTCCGGTCGCAGCCAATGTTGAAAAGCTGCTCGCCTCCGGCAAAACATCCTGGTACGCAGATGACTCCGCGGAGGCTTCAGGGCGCGCGTATTTCGACCTCGCAAGCGCGAGCTACAAGCCGGTTCTGGTTTCGCCGGGCGTCTGGTCGGTCGAGGTGGTCAAGAAGTCCAAAGGCGTCGTCAAGAAGAATTCTGGCGCGTCGCTGGTCGATCTCGGCGACGGCGTAGGCTGCATCGAGTTCCATTCCAAGATGAACTCCCTTGGCGCCGACATAATTTCGCTCATCAACCAGACCCTCAAACCCGGCGGCCCCGGTGATGCCTTCGACGCCTTCGTCATTACCAATGACGCCACCAATTTCTCTGTTGGCGCAAATCTTATGCTGCTGCTGATGTCGATCCAGGAAGAAGAATGGGATGACATTGACCTCATCATCCGCCAATTCCAGGGCATGACCCAGGCCATCAAGTTCTCGCCAAAACCGGTAGTGGTAGCCCCGTTTGGACTATGCCTCGGCGGCGGAACGGAAATCTCGATGCACGCGCCCGCTCTGCAACCCCACGCCGAGCTTTACATCGGGCTAGTCGAAGTCGGCGTCGGCCTGCTGCCCGGCGGCGGTGGCTGCAAAGAAATGTTGCTGCGTGCGGTGGACAGCGCCGCCTCGATTCGACCCGGCGGCCGCGGCGAATCCGTCGAATTGATGGAGGCAATGAAGAAAGCCTTCGAGACAATTGCGACAGCGAAAGTGGCAACCTCGGCGCATGAAGCTCGCGGCCTCGGATTCTTGCGTGACTCCGACCGCATCACCATGAACCGCGAACGCGTGTTGACCGACGCCAAGGAGCGAGCTTTGGAATTAGTACGTGCCGGATACGAGCCGCCGCAGCCGCGCACGGACATCTCCGCCCCCGGCGAAAACATCCTCGCGGCACTTAGGCTGGGCGTCCACATCATGCGCCAGGGCGACTACATCACCGAATACGAAGTAAAACTGGCGACCAAAATCGCAGAAGTGCTCTGCGGCGGCAACGTCTCACCCGCCACGCCGGTGAGCGAGCAATACATCCTCGACCTCGAGCGCGAAGGCTTCAAATCCTTGTGCGGAGAAAAGAAGACTCAGGAGCGTATTCAGTACACGCTGAAGACTGGTAAGACGTTGAGGAATTGATAGTCTACATATACACTCCATAGCTATGTCGCATAGTTCTTGACAATAGATACAAAATAGCCGTATTATTTAGACGTTGGGAGGATGAAAGAAAATGGCGTATGTTCGTCCGGAAGAGGCTTTGTCTCCCAAGAATCGCATGGGTGGCATTCTCGAAGTGATCCATGCTGGCGGGGAAAATGAAATGAGCGTTGCGCGTATTTTGTGGGAAGAGAAGGAGGTTGTCGCGGCCCGTTGGAACGGAGACGACCGGCGGCCTCTAGGAAATCCGGTGTCTCGCGGTCGCGCCACTTGGTTCGTGATTGAGGATTATGCTGCTGCTGCAATCGAGGCCGCTGCTCGCGCTGCCGCTGAGCAATCGCCAAATAGCCTCATCGCTCAATACCGCGAAATGGCGAACGATTCCCGCCGCGAAACAGAAGCAGAAGAGTGGAGCGAAGGACTTATCGGCGATGCATCCGCGGAGGGGTGAGGTCTGGTGGGTCGCGTTCGATCCTTCGGTGGGCGGAGAAATCCAGAAAACACGCCCGGCCATCATCCTCAGCAACAATGCTGCAAATGCTGCCCTCAGTCGGTTGATCGTAGTCCCCATTACAAGCCAGGCGAATAAGGTCTATCCCAGCGAAGCGCGAATTAAACTCAACGGTGAACCGCGCAAAGCAATGGCCGATCAACTCACGACTGCTTCGAAGAGGCGTTTGCGCTCGAAACTCGGTGAGTTGTCCATCTCCGATCTTGGCGCTGTTGAAAGCGCGATTCTGTTCCATTTGGGCATTCGGCGATAAGGTCCTACCGCACGCGGCCAGCGGTACTGCGACGCCCCTACTCTCCCCGATCGATCTGCGCCCTCTGCAACGTATCCGAGTAATCCACGTAAATCGCCTTCCATTGACTGAAGAAGTCGATGGCGCCGACGCCGCCTTCGCGATGCCCGTTGCCCGTGGACTTCACTCCCCCGAACGGAAGATGCACTTCCGCCCCAATCGTCGGCGCATTGATGTAGGTAATTCCAGCCTCCAAATCGCGCATGGCCCTGAAAGCCTTATTGACGTCTTTCGTATAGAGCGACGACGACAATCCATACTCAATCCCATTAGCGATCTCGACGGCGTCCGCCAGATCCTCGCAAGGGATAATCGAGACCACCGGCCCGAAGATTTCTTCCTGAGCGATCCGCATCTTCGGATCAACATCGGCAAACACGGTAGGCTCAATGAAGTAGCCGTATTGATAATCGCCGGTAGTCAGCCGATTGCCACCGCACTTCAACCGCGCGCCTTCAGCCTTGCCAATGTCCACGTACTTCAAGTCGGTATTGAGCTGGTTTTCATTGATTGCCGGGCCCATCTCGGTCGTTTCGTCCATTCCATTCCCGACTTTCAGCCGTTTTGCGCGCTCGACGTAGCGTTCGATGAACTCACTGTACACGCCCTTCTGAACAATAATTCGGCTGGTCGCGGTGCAACGCTGGCCGGTGGTTCCGAATCCTCCCCACAAGCCGCCTTCAATCGCCAGATCAAGATTCGCATCGTCCAGCACGATCATCGGATTCTTCCCGCCGAGCTCGAGCGAACAATGTTTGAAGCGCTTGGCAGCAACCTGCCCTACGATGCGTCCCACCGCGCTCGATCCCGTCAGCGAAACTGCCTTCACATCAGGATGCTCGGCTAGCGGCCCGCCGACTTCTGGACCAAATCCCGTCACAATGTTGATCACGCCCTTGGGCAGGCCAGCGTCAACCAGCGTTCGCACCAGGTTGAAGGTGGAAAGCGGAGTGTCCTGCGCCGGCTTGATGACGCAAGTATTGCCGCAGACAATTGCCGGCAGCAGCTTCCACGACGGAATCGCCATGGGAAAATTCCACGGAGCGATCATGCCGCAAACGCCGAGCGGTTGGCGGACCGCCATGGCGAACTTGCTGGGGAGCTCCGACGGTGTGGTAGGGCCAAACATGCGGCGGCCTTCGCCAGCCATGTAGTAAGCGGTGTCAACCGCCTCCTGTACGTCGCCGCGAGTTTCGTCCAGCACCTTCCCCATTTCGCGGGTCATGTCGCGGGCAAATTCTTCTTTGCTGCCCAGTAGGATTTCGGCAGCGCGATAGACAATCTCCGCGCGGCGAGGAGCTGGCACCAGCCGCCACTTCTTAAAGGCATGTTTGGCGGCTTCGACGGCAGTCTCCACGTCAGCCAGGCCGGACTTCTGGAAAATGCCAACCACGTCACGAGTGTCGGCAGGATTGCGGTTTTCAAAGGTTTCGCCGGTCGACGATTCGACCCATTCGCCATCAATAAAATTCTTGTAAACCTTGGTGCGGGTGGCCGTCCCCATAATAGTGGGATTGGTCAAAACGTCGGTCGCCATAAAAGCCTCCTGGGATTGCGGAAAAGAAGATCACTGGGAAAACTGATGATAGATCTATGCTACAGGCCAAACGGGGGCAGCGGCAAGGCACGGCCCACGGGGGTGGTGCCTCAGTTTGAAATTCAGTTGGCCGTATACCAGTACAGTCCCAGGAAGATAAGGCCAAGCACGCAATTTAGGATGATACTATTCCGAAAAGTTTTGGGGTCATCCGCACGGGAAACTATCCCTCGGCCCTTTACCAAGGTGCTTCCGCTGAGCATGGAAAGCAGCGCCACAACCATTAAAACGATTCCCATAACTAGGGATAGATGGTGTCGCGCCATTAGGTATCCGTGCCAGTATGTGCGGTCATACATGTTCTAGGCTCTCTTCTTGTACGGGCTGCGCTTTCCCGGTTTCGGCGCGTAGCTATCGGCCAGCATCACGATTTCCTCAAGATTCCAAACGTAGTCACTCAGGCTAGCCGCCATGCTCGGAGTGATTCGCAGGGATTTGTGGATTCGCGCAAAATTGTAATGTACCGCATGAATAGCGACCATTGCAGCATGATTCTGAATCTTCTTACTGAAAGCGTTCACCCCGTCAGATTTCAAACTGAGGCACTGCCCCCACGGGCTCCTCGGAGGCCGCTAATCCACACCTTTGCGCCAACTTCGCAAGGATGGCGTATGCTTCTTGTCTCCGAGCTAGTAAGGCTTGCCTGGAGACTTCAGCAGTGACCAGCCGAACGAGAACGATAATCGGTATTGGGATTTTGGCAGGCAGGATCGCCGCGGTTTGCCTGATACCTCTGGCTCTGGCGCTTGCCCAGTCGGGCAGCAGCCCAGTTCCCGCCCCTCAGCCTTCTTCTCCGCCGGCTTCCAGCTCCGCCGCCGACAAGAACCCAGACGAGATGGCTTCTCACGACGCTCCGGCTGAATTTAAAGTGAACGTCCGGCTGGTACTGGTACGCACTGTAGTTCGCGATGCTCAAGGTAAGGCCATCGGCACCCTTAATAAAGACGACTTTCAGCTCTTCGACAATGGCAAGCCTCAAGTCATCAAACAATTTGCGGTGGAGCAGCCCAGACGCCCGTCCGCGCCCGTGCAAGAGTCCGGCACGCTCCCGCCAAATGGAGTTGCTCCTGCCGTTCCGCAAGTTCCTGACCGCTTCGTCATCTATCTCTTCGACGATGTCCATTTGAAAAACCAGTATTTGATACCGGCACGGATCGCCGCCGAACACCATCTCGCAACCTTGCGGTCTACCGACCGCGCTGCAATTTTCACCACTTCCGGCCAGAATAATCTCGATTTCACCGACGATCGTGCCAAGCTGCATGACGCCTTAATGAAGCTGCAGCCGCGTTCCCTTCTCGACACCGGGGCCGCGGAGTGTCCTTATATGACCCACTACATCGCGGACCAGATCGTAAACATGCGTGATGAGGATGCGCTCAATCTGGTGGCACAGGATCTGGCGAGCTGCGAACTGGTGGGAAGTCAGACGACCGCTCAGGCGCTGGCCGAATCTGCCGCGCGACGCGCCCTGGACGTGGGGGACGCAGAAAGCCGCCTGGTGATGGAAGCGTTGAAAAACGCTGTACGAAGGATTGCAGCGGCTCCGGGCCAGCGCACTATCGTCTTCATCTCGCCCGGATTCCTGACTCCGCAATTGGAAGATCAGGTCACCGAGATTATCGAACGGGCGGTTCGCGCCAACATCATCATTAGTTCGCTCGACGCGCGTGGCCTCTACACCATTGACCCCGCCGGTGACATCAGCCGTCCAGGTTCGCCCAACCCGGCGTTCATGCAACAGATGTTCCTGTATGAAAGCCAAAGTGAAACTTCCAACCAGATGGTACTAGGAGAATTCGCCGACGGCACCGGCGGCACCTACTTCCACAACAACAACGACCTCGAAGAAGGCTTTCGCCGTATCGCCTCAGCTCCAGAGTTCTATTATGTCCTCGGTTTCTCCCCCCAGAACCTGAAACTCGATGGCCGATATCACAAGCTAAAGGTTACTCTCAAAGACCAGCAGAAGTTTACCCTTCAGGCACGCCGCGGATACTACGCTCCCAAACATGTTGCCGATCCCGCCGAACAGGATAAGCAGGAAATCGAAGAAGCCATTTTCTCGCAGGACGAATTGCACGATATTCCGATCGAATTGCATACCCAGTTTTTCAAGTCGAGCGCCGACAATGCCAAGCTCACGGTCGTCGCCCACATTGACGTGAAAGGCCTGCACTTCCGCAAAGTCGATGGCCGCAACCGCGACGATCTGACCGTTGTTTCGGCTGTGTTCAACCGCAACGGGGACTTCATTCAGGGGAGTAAGAAGATTCTCGAAATGCGTTTAAAAGACGACACCCTGGAGCACAAACTGGGGTCGGGCATCACCATGCGAACCAGTTTTGATGTAAAACCGGGCGGCTACCTGGTCCGGCTGGTGGTGCGTGATGCCGAAGACCGGATGATGTCGGCCCAAAGCGGCGCGGTCGAGATTCCGTAACGTCATAGAGCGGCAAGGAAAGGCCCAGCCCGTAAGGGCTCTCGAAACCACACGCTGTCCATTATTCTCGGCGAACTCCCCAAAAATGGAGTATGCTTCTATCGTCTCCAACGCCAGGTAAGGCTTGCTTGGAGGCTTCAGCAGTGACCAGCCGAATGAATTCCAGAATCGGCGCAAGCTCTCTCGCGGGCAAGGCGGGTGCCGTTTCCCTGATATGTCTCTGTGTAGCGTTCGCCCAGTCCGGCGCCAGTCCGGCCCCTGCGCCGCAGCAATCTTCGCCCGCGGCACAAACTTCGCCGGCGGCAAGCGACTCCGTAGCTACTGCGGACAAGAACCCAGCCGAAATGGCTTCCCACGACGCTCCGGCCTCTTTCAAAGTCAGTGTAAGGCTGGTGTTGGTGCGCGCGGTAGTTCGCGATCGCCAAGGTCACGCCGTTGGGACGTTAGGCAAAGACGATTTCCGGCTGTTCGACAATGGCAAGCCCCAAATCATCGGACACTTCGCCGTAGAGCAGCCGGTTGCCGCTCCAGCGAAGACGCAGCAATCCGCTGCTACCCAGCCGGGCGAAACCACCACGGCAGTCCCACCGCCGCAAGTGCCCGATCGTTTCGTTATCTACTTGTTTGACGACGTGCATTTGCAGTCCAAGGATTTGCTACCGGCGCGGACCGCCGCCGAGCGTCACCTGGCGACCTTGCGTCCTACCGACCGGGCCGCCGTTTTTGCGACCTCGGGGCAGGGCAATCTCGATTTCACCGATGATCGCGCCAAGCTCCACGAAGCTTTAATGCGCATCCAGCCCCGGCCCATTCTGAATCTTGGAGTGGCGCAGTGTCCCTACATGACTTACTACATGGCGGACCAGATCATAAATCTGCACGATGATGAGGTCCTAAGCGTGGCGGCGCAGGATGTAGTTACTTGCGGGGGACTGAATGTGGTAAACCCTTCGTCACAATTTGCTGGGCAACAAGCCGCCGCGATGCAACAGGCCGCGATACAGCAGGCGGAGTCGGCAGCCCAGCAGGCCTATAGTCTGGGCGATGCGGAGAGCCGGTTGGTGTTGGAAGCGCTGAAAGATACGGTGAGAAGAATTTCGGTCACTCCCGGACTCCGCACCCTCGTGCTCGTCTCCCCCGGGTTCATAACGCCGACGCTCGACGACAAAGTTGACGACATTATCGAAAAAGCTGTGCGCAGCAACGTCACCATCAGCGCGCTCGATGCGCGCGGCCTATATACCCTGGACCCTATGGGCGACATAAGCCGCCAGGGAGGCTTCAACGCGCTCCTGGCGCAGCAGGAACTCCTGTACGCGACATCCGCCGAATCTTCCAACCAACTGGTGTTGGGAGAACTCGCCGATGCCACGGGCGGCATCTATTTCCATAACAATAACGACCTGGACGAGGGCTTTCGCCGCGTTGCTTCCGCTCCGGAATATTCATATGTGATCGGCTTCTCCCCACAGAATCTGAAGTTGGATGGCCGCTACCATAAGCTGAAAGTCACGCTCAAGGATCCGGAAAACTTCAATATTCAGGCGCGCCGCGGATATTACGCTCCCAAACACGTTACCGACCCCGCCGAGCAAGAGAAGCAGGAGATCGAAGAGGCGCTTTTCTCGCACGACGAGTTGCATGATATTCCGATCGAGCTGCACACCCAGTTTTTCAAGTCCAGCAGCGACAATGCCAAACTCACGGTGGTGGCTCACGTCGATGTGAAAGGGCTGCATTTCCGTAAGGCGGATGGACGCAACCGCGACGATCTGACCGTGGTCTCGGCGTTGTTCAACCGCAACGGCGACTACATCCAGGGCAGCAAGAAAGTCCTCGAAATGCGTTTGAAGGATGAAACCCTGGAGCACAAACTGGGATCGGGGATCACTATGCGAACGAGTTTTGACGTAAAGCCGGGCGGCTATCTGGTTCGCTTAGTGGTGCGCGACGCCGAAGACCGCCAGATGTCGGCGCAAAGCGGCGCAGTCGAGATTCCGTAGTGGGAACGGTTTCGGAACGAAGATTTTAGGACTTGAAGAGAGGCTCAGTATGCGATTTCACGGGTTGAAGCTCTCGCTCGCAGTTATTTTGGCTGTCGTGGGTCTGTGGTTGCCGGCGCGCAACGCCCAAGCCCAACAACAAACCGCCGACGCCGCGCCCCCCAACGTTCCGACCATCAAGGTGGAAACGCGCGTGGTTCTGGTCGACACCGTCGTCACCGACAAGCAGGGCAACTACCTTCGCGACCTTACCATGAAAGATTTCAAGGTCTGGGAAGACAACAAGGAACAGACGATTACCAGCTTTTCATTTGAAGACGACGCTGCTTCGCCCACGCGGGCGCAAAAGCAATATCTGGTCCTGTTCTTTGACAACTCGACCATGGACGCCGGTGACCAGGGGAGGGCCCGCAAAGCCGCCGCACAGTTCATCGATGCCAACGCTGGACCGAACCGCCTCATCGCAGTCATCGACTTCGGCGGAACCGTACATGTTTCCCAGAACTTCACGGCGGACGTCGAACGGTTGAAGCAAGTCGTGGCCACGGTCAAGGGTTCAGCGGTTGCTCCAAATTCTCCGCCTCCGGTTCAGATTGCATCTCTCGGGATGCCCACCAGCTTGCCGCCTGGCTCCCCCTCGCTGGGTAACTCCGAAGCCGATTTCGGCGCCCGCAGTGTATTGCTGGCTTTGCGAAGCCTGGCCAAGAATCTCTCCACCGTCCCGGGACGTAAGACGCTGGTGATGCTGACCTCGGGTTTCGCGATGAACTTTGAATTGCAATCGGAGTTGACCGCCGCCATCGACGCCTGCAACAAGGCCAATGTCGCCATTTATCCCATCGACGTTCGCGGTTTGGAAGGACCCGCCCTCGGCGAACTCCGAGTGCCTCGCGGCTCTGGAGCTAATCTTGTCAGGGGAGCAAATCCCGGTCACCTGGTCTTCACTACTCTAAACACCAGCACTGTTCCACAAACTCGCTTGCTTCTAGTCCAGCATGGCGGGGGTGGCGGAGGCGGGGGTGGCGGAGGCGGCGGTGTAGGAGGAGGCGGCGGCGGTGGACACGGCGGCGGTACTGGTGGCGGCACGGGCGGTGGAACCAGCGGGGGCGGCAGCCATGGAGGCACGTCAGGTACCGGCAGCACCGGGGGAAATCGCGGCACTTCCGGCACCACCAGTGCAAACAACGCTACCGCGATGTCCAATTTCTATAATCAGAACTACCAGCCACGCGAGATCGTTCCCCAGTTCCCTCCCAGCGCCACCACTAACCAGCAAGTGCTGTATCAACTCGCTGACGGCACCGGAGGGTTCGTCATTCTTAACAGCAATGACGTACTCGCCGGCCTGCAAAAGATCGCAAAAGATCAATCGCAATACTACGTTCTGGGTTATACCCCCTCGAACGCAGCCGAGGGAAGCTGCCACACGTTAAAGGTAAAGGTGGAACGCAGCGGCACCACCGTCCGTTCTCGCAGCGGCTATTGCAGAGTCAAGCCACAAGACTCGCTGGCTGGAAGTCCCGTCGAAAAAGATCTGGAGAGCCGGGTGAGTGGAAACGCAGCTGGCAACATTAACGCAAGCATGCAAGTCCCCTTCTTCTACACTTCGAGCAACACTGCCAGGGTTGACCTGGTGATCGACATTCCAACCAGCGCACTGAAGTTCGAGAAGGTGAAGGGCAAGCAGCATTCCTCCGTCAACGTGCTCGGCATCGCCTACAATCCCGATGCCACCATAGCTGCGCGTTTCAGCGACACCGTGGACCTCGATTTCGACGACAAAAAAGAATTGCAGGAGTTCCAGTCGCATCCCTTCCATTATGAAAATCAGTTCGAGATGGCGTCTGGCCAGTACAACCTGAAGGTGGTCTTCAGTTCGGGAAACGAAAGTTTCGGCAAGCTCCAGACCGCGCTCGTCATTGGCCCCTACACCAATAAACAATTCAGTCTCAGCGCCCTGGCGCTCAGCACCCAACTGCATCGGGTCTCTGAAATGGGTTCCGGGCTCGATGCCGAACTCCTCGAAGACAAGCGCCCGCTGGTCGCGCAGGGAATGCAAATCACTCCTTCCGCAACCAATCATTTCAAGACCACCGACACTGCTGCCATTTATGTGGAAGTCTACGAGCCGCTTCTGACCGGCCCCAATCCTCCCAAACTTGGGCTGGAGTTAAAAGTCGTAGACCGCAAGAGTGGGACACAGAAAATCGACGCTGGTTTCACTAACACCGCATCCGCCATCAGCGCCGGCAATCCCGTTGTCCCGCTGGGGATGAAGCTTCCGGTAGGCTCGCTGCCCACAGGTTCGTATCGAGTCGAGGTTACAGCTCTCGATTCCGCCGGCAACTCGACCAAGCCCAGTTCGGCCGATTTCGAGGTGGAATAGAGTTTTGATGACGATGTTCTGATTTCGTAACAAGGATAGACATTTCGGGTCAGTTGTCCACGGACGGGATAGTTCTTAGTGAATGCTGCTGAGTCGACTATTGATCGTTTCTGCGGTTTCGGTCCCAGGGCACAGGGCCAGTTTCTACACTCTCCTAGGTTGCGCCACACTTCTCTTTACTGCAGGATGCGGTGGGGGTGGGAGCAACAGCGCGGCCGAGCTGCCTCAAGTAATCGTAACCGTCTCTCCTGGCAATGCAACCGTGCCAGTCAGGACACTGCAACCCTTCACAGCTTCGGTTACGGGGACGACCAGTACCGCTGTGCGCTGGACAACGTCTGCGGGAACAATTGATGTAAATGGGAACTACACCGCTCCAGCTTCTGTACCTGATGGAGGGACAGCGACCGTCACCGCGACTAGCTCGAGCAATCATTCCGCCTTCTCGTCGGCCATTGTGACCGTCACCACGAAGGCAGTTTTCTTGAGAGTTTCGCCACAAAATAGCAAGGTGAAGGCTGGATTGTCGCAAATCTTTACTGCGACGGTAGTTGGGACCACAAACACCTCCGTGAATTGGTCAGTCAACGACCTGCCGGGCGACACTTCTCCCCCAGGAGTGATAGTCAACGGCAACTACACTGCGCCTGCCCCAGTTGTTATGACCAACACCTTCTCTGTCACCGCGACTTCCAATGCCGATCCAACCAAAACAGCCTCAGCCTCGGTAACCGTAACTCCTCTTGAAAACCAGGAGCAGCAGGCATTCCCCATAAAGCTTGGTGCTTCGGGCGTTAACGCTAACGCGGATTGCTGTAGCGGGACGCTGGGCTCGCTTCTGGCAGATGAGAACGGAAAGCAATATATCCTCAGTAACAACCACATCCTCGGGCGGGTCGGACACGCGGATGTCGGAGAAGCAATCGTCCAGCCCGGCTACGTTGACACGGGATGTAATTTCGCTTTGCCAAACACTGTCGCCCATTTCACGGCAGCTCCTCCAATAGAGACCGCCAATGTCGATGCCGCGATTGCTGAAGTGGTATCGGGAGCGGTCGATAGTCACGGCGAGATAATCGGGCTAGGGGGGATTGCGAGCGATGGTTCCTACATTCCAGCACCCCCGGCGAACACAACCGTCAATGCTTTTGTCGGCATGGCAGTCTCAAAGAGTGGCCGTACCACGGGGCTCTCCTGCGGAAATGTTACGGGCGTGAACGCAATGATACGTATCGATCTGGCGCCGGATTGTGGAAACCCAACCGACGTTTCAGTGCTTTTCGATGATCAAATTGTCTTGGGTAACATCGCGAATTACGGAGACTCCGGATCGCTGATCGTGGAGACTGCCACCGCACGACCAGTTGGAATGGTCGCGGGCATAGCGACCATTGGGGCCGCAACCATAATTACAGCAAATCCTACGAGTGCCATACTCTCCGCATTCAAGACAAGCACCGGGAACACCTTCGGCTTTGTCGGTGGCCAACAACATGCCGTCTCATGCCCCACCAATTCCGATTCAGAAACCGACACGTCACATCGGCAAATGGGCTCATCGCGCGCCCAAGCAAGCGAATTACTCTCCACTGAAGAGATTTCGCGCGCGACTCTTGCGGAGCACAAATACGCGCAGAGCATGATGCAAGACCCTGCAGTAGTTGGACTCGCTGTCGGCCGCAGTGAAAATGATTCACAACGTGCATCAATCTTGGTCTTCATCGACACGGGAAGACTCCCTCCGTTGCTGCCCCCCAACACTCGACGGGTTCACATTGCAGGTTGTCCCGAGCGGTCGTTTTACTGCTGGCACAGGCAATTCCGGGCAAACCCATCTACGATGTCCCCCTTCGGCAATTCACCCGCGATCCTATCGGTAGATAGGGGAGGGGGCCTATCTCTGGATCGCCGCGCACCCGGAGCAAACGCTAGCACTTCCGAACCAACTAGCCGCCCCGTCCCATGCACCAAGGTAACTTCCCCGTTTCATTCCATAGTTCTAGGCATATTGTGCCTGTGGTAGTCTCGAAACTACTCCGTATTCTTATGATTTGAGTGGGTCGAACTGTGGCTTTGGTGTCTCCGAACCGCAAGCCGGGAATCCACATCGCGTGGAAGACAGTCACGTACCGCAGCGTGGCGCTGTTGGTACTACTGTGCCTCGTCGTGTTTTTCCTCGGCATGCGCCTGACCTTCCCGCAATTTACTGACAGCGGAATCAAGGCCGTCAACAATCTGGGCATGAAGGCCCTGGAAGCGGTGGCTGGGGCTGCACCGAAGCCAGGTTCGCTGAACTCACAGCAGGCGCACTTCACCGCGCTCGATGGCACGGTGCGAGTCAAAAAGGCGAACGCCAGCAGTTGGGTCACAGCCGACTACAGTGTGCCGCTCGACAAAGGCGATGTCATCCAGACCAGTTCCGAGGGCATGGCCAAAATCGTCTTCGACGATGGCACTAACTACACCGTGAAACAGGACTCGCTGATCGTGATCGAAGAGAACTCCACCAACGACCAGCAGCAGACCAGTGTGGCGGTCGCCGTGAGCACTGGTACCGTCGATCTCGCGACCGCAACCTATGTGCAAGGTTCGAAGTCGCAAGTCATTGTGGCGGGCGCAACCGCCTCACTGGCGCCGGAGAGCGCCGCCATGGTTCACAACGATCCCAAGGCCGATCAGCACGAGATCTTGGTCAAAAAGGGTACCGGAGACATCGAACGCAACGGCCAGACCGTCCGCTTGGCGGATTGGGAAAAGGTCAATTTTCATGACCAGTCTGCCGCCATGGAAAAGGGGAAAGAAATTGGGCCCCCGACGCCCATCTCGCCCGCGAACATGATGCCGCTTTTCGTGTCTCAGGATCCCAAGCCGGTTGAATTCTCCTGGACGCCCATGGCTAACGCCAAAGGATATCGGCTGCGCATCTCCAAGAACCCATATTTCTCCTCCACGATTGTCGACCGCTCGGTGAAGACCGCGGATGTGATGGTTTCAGGCCTCGGCCAAGGCGCCTACTACTGGCTGGTGCTTTCTCAGGACGCTGCCGGAAAAGAATCCGTGGAAAGCGAGAAGAATCGGTTTACTATCATTCCCAAAGGTCAGGACTCGGAAGCTATCACTCTCGACATTGATCCCTTCATTCAGCACGGCCATGTCATCGAGATGACAGGCAAGACGGAAGTCGGCGCGCGGGTTATGGTTAACGGCCGTGAAGTGCCGGTCGTCGGCACTGATGGCGGGTTCCATTACTTCACGCCACCCCTGCCTACGGGAGAGAGTGCTATCACCATTACGGCGCAGAACGCCAAGGGTGGGGTAAATACGCTTCAGAAGAAAGTGGTGCTTCAGTAGGTTTTTGCGACCTCGGGACAGCGACCCCCTGAGGGCAAGAACTTTCGTGTTAGGCAGAGAACGGGCAACCTCCCATAGAATAAGGATGGCGTCCCGGTTACGAAGGTCGCTGTGCAAAACTTGAGAAACATCTAGACAGAGAGAGAACACTCGCGCGTATGTCAGGCAACGGCTTTCATTCCGGATCATCGCACATTCACAATCTGCGATCGCTGTTCAGTATTTTCTCCAGCGATCTCGCCATCGACCTCGGCACTGCCAACACGTTGGTCTACGCTCGCGGCAAAGGCATCGTGGTCAATGAGCCTTCTATCGTCGCCATCAACAAGAACACCGGTGAAGTGGAAGCCGTCGGCAAAGAAGCCAAGGAAATGCTGGGCCGGACGCCGGGCAATATTGTCGCTATCAAGCCCATGAAAGACGGCGTGATCGCGGATTTCAAAGTCACTGAAAAGATGCTGAACTATTTCATCCAGAAGGCGCACAACCGCAAAATGCTGGTGCATCCCCGCATTGTGATCGGTGTGCCTTCGGAAATTACGCAAGTGGAAAAGCGCGCCGTCATGGACTCCGCCTACCGCGCCAAGGCTAGCGAAGTGCATCTCGTGGAACAAGCCATGGTAGCAGCCATCGGCGCCGGACTGCCGATCACCGAACCCAGCGGCAACATGGTGGTCGACATCGGCGGCGGCACTACCGACATCGCTGTAATTTCTCTGAGCGGCATCGTTTATTCGCGTTCCGTGCGCATGGCCGGTAACCAGATGGACGAGGCCATCATGAACTACCTCAAGCGGAAATATAACCTGCTGGTCGGCGAGCGCACCGCCGAACAGATCAAGATGGAAATTGGCTCCGCCTACCCACTCGACAAACCACTAACGATGGAAATCAAGGGCCGCAACCTGATCGAAGGCGTGCCCAAGACCATCACCGTGGATGACAGCGAGATTCGCGAAGCCCTGAGCGAGTGCGTCTCCACCATCATGAACGCCATTCGCGTCGCCCTGGAACGCACACCGCCTGAGCTTTCCGCCGACATCAGCGATCGCGGCATCGTGCTCACCGGCGGTGGCGCGCTACTCAAGAATCTGGACAAGCGCATCCGCGAAGAAACCGGCCTACCGGTCTCAATCGCTGACGATCCCCTGTGCAGCGTCGTGCTGGGCACCGGAAAAATGCTGAGCGACTTCAAGCTGCTCCGCAAGATTTCGATCGAGTAATGGATTGTCATCCTGAGGCGACGTGCTCTTCGTCGCCGAAGGATCTGGGCGAGCCGCGCGAACGGGTCGCGTTCTATGCGACCCGATAAATCGCGCGTCTGGCTCGCTTCCTTATCTGCGTCCTGAAACTTGCAACTTGCAACCAGAAACTTGAAACTGTTCTCATGGAATCGGTCCTCGGCCGCTATCGTAACCTCACCATCCTGGTAGGAATTCTCTTTCTCCAGGTCCTCGGCCTCGCCATCCAGGTCAAACGCTCCTCTGAAAACGAATCCAGCCGGCTCATTCGAGTGTGGGCGGTCAATGCCGTCACTCCTTTCGAAAAAGGAATCGTGTGGGTGCAGCACAGCAGTGGCAGTCTCTGGCATAACTATTTCTACCTGCGTGGAGTACGCCAGGAAAACCGCGACCTCAGGCAGCAGATCCAGCAAATGGAAATTGACCGGGTGCGCCTCAGTGAAGACGCCAACCAGGCCCGCCGTCTCCAGGCTCTTTTGGGTTTCAAGGAGCAGTTCATCGCCAAGACGGTAGCCGCGCAGGTGATCGGATCGAGCGGTAGCGAACAATCCCGTTCCGTTTACATCGACAAGGGTACGAACTCCGGGCTGAAACCGGACATGGCCGTCATCACCGGCGACGGCGTCGTCGGCAAGATCTTGCGCGTATTCCAGAGCACATCGCAAGTCCTGCTGGTCAACGATCAGACCAGCGGTGTCGGCGCAATTCTCGAGAAATCGCGGCTACAGGGCATATTACGCGGTACTCCCGCGGGAGAGATCGTCCTCGAAAAAGTCATGTCCGATCAACCGGTCCAGCCGGGCGACAAAGTCCTGACCAGCGGCGGTGATCAGATTTTTCCCAAAGGCCTTCCCGTCGGAACTGTCACCAAGATTTCAACCGGCTCGGAACTCTTCCTCAACATTCACGTGAAACCTGCCGCCGACCTCAACCGCCTGGAAGAAGTACTGGTGATTACGCAGCAGGAAGAAAGAGAGCCGGTCGCATCGGAGACAACCGCTCCGTTGCGGGCCGCGGATATTCTCGCCGAACGCCTGCCGAAAGTTCCGCCGAAACCCGTCGTTGATCCCGGCAAACCATCCCCCGCCACGGGAACCGCAACCCCTGGCGCCAAGCCTGCAACCGGACCTTCAACCCAGCCCCAGGCGGCAAAGCCTGTCGGAGGAAATCCGGCCAAGGTTGTGAACACCTCCGCTCCTAAACACAACCCTGCCGTTACTCCAGCTTCCGAAAACACTTCCAAGCCGGCTACTCAGCAACAGACTTCCTCCCACGCCGCGAACGATGCGGCAGCCAGCCCTCCATCCACCACCGCCGCACCCCAGCCCGAACCGCCGGCCAATCAACCTCCGGCCTTGCAGGATACTCCTCACTAGCGTGCCCATTACCTACACATCGAGAGAGCAGGTTGAGGTCTACCGGTTTAACACTGCCGCCGCCATTCTCATTCCGCTGATCGCGGTCTTCCTGCAAGCATTTATTCCGTTGCGGCTGCACTTCTTTTCCATCTTCGATCTGCCGCTGTTAGTCGTGATCTTTTTCTCGCTGGCGCGTCGTAGCCAGATTTCCGGAATGTTGACTGGCGCCGCAGTCGGCCTGCTACAGGATTCGCTGACTCACCAGCCCATCGGCATATACGGGATTGCCATGACCGTAGTCGGCCACGGCGCATCATCACTCGGTGTGAAGCTCGACGTCGAGAACGCCGGCTCACGATTCCTGGTCACCCTCTTCTTCTATGTAGTCCATGAAGTCATCTATTTCGCCGTCGCCCGCGGCTTGGTAGGACTAACCCTGCAATGGAGCTGGACACACGAACTAGGCTCCGCCCTGGCCAACGCGATCATAGCTGTCCCGCTATTCGCCCTCCTGGACAAGTTCAAACAACGCGCCTAAAGCCGGGCATCGTCCTGGACTTCAAGGCCCAGCCTGTCATCGCGACCTTTGCGATTCCTTTGCGTCCTTTGCGGTCAAAGACTTTGACGTGTCCCAATCCCGCGACAGAAGCCGCATTCACCCACTAAACAAGGTATAATTCCCCCGCGCCAGCTTAGACCGATCTACGGCGATGTTCCACCACGGAGACCTCATGAAAAGCCTAGCCGCACGTTTCTCCATCCTGCTTATCGCTGGCATCGCCCTTACTTCAACCGCCTGGGCACAGTGGCCATCGAATCCCGCGCTCAACCTGGACTTAGCCGACGGCATCGGCGACCAGGTGCAACCTAAACTCCTGCCTCTACAAAATGGTGGATGGTATCTAAGCTGGTTCGATAATCCGGCGCACGGCTACGGTGTATACGTCCAGGGCCTCGATCCCGGCGGCGTGCCATTGGCCCCGCACAACGGCCTGCGCGTGGCAAAACTTGGACTCAGTTCCACCGAAGATTACGGCCTCAGCGTCGACACTGCTGGCAACGAATTAGTCGCATTCCTCGACGACCGCGAAGGCTCTAACATACAAGTCACCGCCTCCAAGATCAGCCCGAAAGGGCAGATGCTCTGGGGAGCGATGGGCATACAACTCACCAATGACCAAAACTCCAACAACGATCCGAAAATCGCCGGCACCAGCGACGGCGACGCGGTCGTGGGATGGTCCAGCAACAGCAACGTCGTGCTACAGAAGCTCGACCCCAACGGCGTGCCTCTGTGGGGGACGGGAGTAGTGCTTAGCGCTTCCGGCCAGAACTTTGTGCTGGCCGATCTGCATGCCGCTGACAACGGTTCCGTGATCGTCTCCTGGGTAAGCGGCACCGGATTCGGTTCGCCCCAAATTCTGCTGGCCACTAAACTCTCGAACACGGGCGCATTCCTGTGGGGAACGGTGCACGTATTTGACGGCGGATCGCTCCAGTTTGGCGAGTTCCCGTATTTCATTCTCGACGGCAGCGGCGGCGCGGTATTTTCCTGGTACAGCAACTCGCCCACGCTGCAAGTCTATGCCCAGCACATTCTTGCCAACGGCACCGAAGCTTTTCCGCACAACGGTTCGGTCGGGTCCAACAACATCAATAACGTTCACGTCTCGCCTACGGTCGCCTATCTCGCCAACACCGGCGAAACATTCTTGTTCTGGGAAGAACAAGATTCCCTGCAAGACATGTCCGGCGTCTCCGGTCAGAAATTCAACAGCACCGGCGCGCAGGAGTGGGGATCGAATGGTTTGACCATCGTTCCTCTGGGCAATGATCAGCAATTATTCGTACAGACAGTTCAAATCGGCACCGGAGCGCAAATTTTCTGGGTTGACGAGCCGAGTTTCGACTCCGATACCATGAACGCGGCACGTCTCGATGGTTCCGGAAATCTCACTTGCCCCATCACGCCGATCTCGACCGTCGTTTCGGGCAAATCACGCCCTCAGGCTAGCATCGGCCCTTCGGGCCTGTCCGCGGTGGTGTGGCAGGACGATCGCATCACCGGGGACGGCAACATCTATTTGCAAAACGTCAACAACGATTGTTCACTCGGCTATCTGCCGATTCAGTGCTCCGCGTTGCATAGCGCTTCAGCCAAGTGCGTGAATGGGAATCTCAACGTCGATATCACGCTCAACGGCTTGATCAACGACGGCAATTCACTCACTCTGGAAGTCAACTCAATCGACCACACCCTGCCCATTGTAAAAAAGCGTGCGATGCTTTCGGTTCAGGGACAAGGCTCGAATACTCTGTTGCTCACCAACCCTGCAGGCTGCGTGCAGCAGAAGACGGTGCAATGCCCTTAAAGCATACGTAGGCACAGGCGTTCTCGTCCGTGCGAAAGGGACCGATTGGCGATGAACGCAGCCGACTTCCGCCGGATTGCTCTCAGCCTCGAAGGTGCAGAAGAAGCCTCTCACATGGGAGCGCCTGACTTCCGTGTGCGAGGCAGGATCTTCGCCACTCTCGCCTCCGAAGACGAGGGATACGGTAACTTGATGCTCACACCCGAGCAGCAATCCGACTTCGTACGCGAACTGCCAGATGTTTTTCTACCCATTCACGGCGGATGGGGAAGAATGGGCATGACTCACATTCGCCTGGCGAAAGCCACCGAAGACATCCTAGCCGGTGCTCTCCGCACTGCATGGAAGCTCAGAATAGAAAAAAATACAAAGAAGAAGAAAAAGAAATCTGCTCCCCGGCGTTAAATGCTGTCACCCATCACAAAGAGTTCAAGCTGCCGTTACTTCAAACCTTCGACGAGATAGAGATCGGAGAGAGTCCGGATATAGCCGTACACATAAGCCCTGGCATCGGGAGTTATCTCCACTCCCCGGATAGTGTCGATTCCCGCTGCATCAGCCGGCACCAATTCCTTCCATAGCTTTCTTTTTCCCGTGGACAACTCGATCTCAAATACTTTGGCTGGAATCTGTCCAAAACGGAAAACGTAAAGTGATCGGCCATCCGCGGACCAGCCGGTCGGCGCCTCATCCGGCTCCGATCCGGAGACAGGCACGGGATCGCCCCCCGCGACGGGATAAAGGTAAATCTTGTGGTCAGGACCGACACTGGCAGCAAAGTCGCCCTTCGCCGAAAGCACAACCGCCGGGTTCACCCCTTCCGGACTGATCGTGCGCGGCTTGGCTTCGCCCGGAGATTCCACATAGAGACGGAATCCGTGTCCAGCCTCGTTACCTGAGAACACCAGCTGTTTTCCGTCGGGAAGCCAGCTACCGTTAAGGTGGTTGATCGAGTCGTGGCTGAGGGGCGTGGCTTCGCCGACTCCGGTCGGTAGCAGAAACATCGGGGCGGGAGTGGTAGTAGATCGTGCGACCGCCCATTTCCCGTCAGGAGACAACGCCATCCCAGCTCCCTCGCTGAGACGAATCGCCGGAGAACCATCCATTTTGCGCAGGTAGACCGCATACTTGGGTCCGCCGCCTTCGCCTGATTCCGTGAACAGCACTGTTCTGCCATCGACCGTCAGGTCGTTCGGCACCGACCAATCGAGCCAGGACAAGTCATGCTCCTTGGGCTCGCCCGGCGCCAGGCCAATCATGCCGGCCCGGTCATTGCCGCGAGTCAAGAGCACATTCCCATCTCGGCCAACATCTAGCAGCGTCAATTCTCCAGGAACCCGCGCCAGCAATCTTACCGTTCCCGAAAGGTCGGTCGCGTAAAGCGATCGGTCGCCACCGGTGCGGGTAGCGGTAAACCAAATCTCCTCCCCGCTGGGCGACCATGCCACTCCCTGAATGCTGTCCCAGCCGTTCGAAAGAGTTGTCTTCTTGCCTGCCATATCAACCACCACAACCGCGCCGCCGTCATCGCCCAGTTGGGGATGGTCAATAAAAGCAATCATGTCTCCTTTCGGAGCAATACGCAGATGACCAATCCATCCATCGGCCTGATAGAGCACCTTACCCAGAGGGAACTCCAGGCGATGCCGGCCCTGCTCCTGCCGCACAATCGCCAAACTGCTTCCATCAGGAGACCAATCAGCCCATTCGACACCTTCCAGAATCTCCCGCGGAGCCCCGCCCACCAAAGGCACGCGCGCAAGCGTACCGGAATAGAGAAACCCGGCTTTGGGAAGACTCGCTAGCGAAAGTGCCATTTCACCCGATGATGAAACCGCCAGCACGTCAGCTCCGGCCGGCTCCAATTCATGCGACTCCGGGCTTTCCGGACGCGTCGTGTATAGCTGTAAGGATTTCCCTTCCCACGCTGCACTGTAAATGATGGTCTTCCCGTCCGGTGCAAAACGTGCGGCATGAACCATCCCTCGGCGGAAAGTGAGCGGATGATAAATCGGCAGCGAAGCCACTACCGGACGTTGCAGCAAAAATCTTCCCACCGCGAGGCCGCCGATCAGCGCGATTGCAGCCGCCGCCAGTGCCGTAACCAGCATGCGACTTCTCGGCTCCGCAGCTGCAGCGACCGGAGTCACCGCGGTTCGCGACGAAGCGGACGTGATCGCGCTTCCCGAGCGTGACGTATCCAGAGCCCGCTTGATTCGCTTCAGATCTCCGCGTAGTTCCGCCGCCGTCTGATAACGAAACTCGCGCTCCTTCTCCAGCGCCTTGAAAATTACCTCCTCCAGCTTAGGCGGCAAGGCCGGGTTCGCACTCGACGGCGCCGGCGGGGTGCGGTTCAGAATTGCCTCGGAAGTTACTCCGCTGCTGCTACCGGAAAATGCCAAACCTCCTGTAGCCATTTCGTAGAGCACTGATCCGAAAGCGAATAAGTCGGTTCGCACGTCCAGTTCTTCGGCACGAACCTGCTCCGGTGACATATAGGCAACCGTGCCTACGGTTGCGCCGGGAGTGGTCATCAGGGCCCCCTCGGTGGCCGTGTTCAGCCCGGATTCCGAACCACCCCGGTTTTCCGGAGCCAGCTTCGCTAGACCGAAGTCCAGGATCTTGGCCTGTCCCCGCTTGGTCACGAAAATGTTCGCCGGCTTGATATCGCGATGAATGATTCCTTTGGAATGCGCAGCGTCTAGACCATCGGCAATCTCAATCGCCAGTTGCAGCAGGGTTTCCGTGTCCAGCGGACGGCCAGCGATGCGGTGTTTCAGGGTCAGGCCTTCGAGGAACTCCATGACGATGAAAGCGTGGCCCTTTTCCTCGTCAATCTCATGAATGGTGCAGATGTTGGGATGGTTCAGCGCTGACGCAGCACGCGCTTCCCGCTGAAAGCGGTCTAAAGCTTGGCGATCCTTGGCGAGATCTTCGGGTAGAAACTTGAGCGCGACGAACCTGCCCAGTTTCGTGTCCTCGGCCCGGTACACGACTCCCATACCGCCGCCGCCAAGTTTCTCGACAATACGGTAGTGCGAAATAGTTTGCCCAATCATTCCAAGGCGCTCCAGCTTTCGGGTCGCTTCATCTTACGAACGCAGCTTCCGCGAGTCAACGAACTCCGCCTCTCGCAATCAATCTTCCCCGCGAATGCATCGTCCTCTTCCTACTTCTTCAATCCCTCGGTGAAATTCGTCACCACTGTGACCGAGGGGCTGACCTGCTGCGCCACGTGCGCCACCAGAATCTTTTTGCCGTCGGGCGTAACACTGAAGAACGGGACGCTCAAAATCGTCAATCGGCTGACCAGAGTTTGCGGCGCGCCGAACTGCAGTGCCCCTCCCGCCTGCTTTACCGGCACCGCCTGAATCGACGAAGTCCCGTCCATGTAGTAAAGCTCTTTGCCGTCGCCGCTCCACAGCGGAGTGTTTCCTCCGCTCGGCGAAACCTGCCACTTGCCCTCTCCACCGCCAAACGGCACTACATAAACTTCAGGCGAGCCCGACTCGACAGAATCATAAGCCAGCCAATGGCCATCCGGTGAAAGCCGCCCGTCCCCGGCGTGTGCCAGCAGCATGCGTGGTTTGCGTTCGCCCTCAAGTGGCAACAACCACATATCGAAAGGCCCGCCCAGCGGCCCACGCTGATAAATCAGCGTCTTACCATCCCGTGTCCAGTCGGAGGGAATCACGCCGCGATCGTCGGTCACCAGAAGCTCTTCCGCGCCGCTGCCATCGGATGGCTTGCGATAAATCGTCGACTTCCCATCCCGCAACGAAAAATAGGTAACCCACTTGCCGTCCGCCGACCAGATTGGAAAGTTGTTCGACACCGGCCCAAAGGTCAGTCGCGTGCGCACCCCACGCGTCGGATCCAGTACCCAGACATCATTCGTTCCGCTATCGATCTGAAGCACCACGCGGTCGCCTTGTGGCGATACCTGCGCATATCGCAAACTCGTGAACTTGTCCGCCGCCACCCCAATCTGGTTCCCTTTGCGGTCAAGCCACACCAACTGCACATCCCCGCTGCCTCCGCTGCCGAAAACCAGCAGGCC
>Ga0307478_10000146_pt1 | contig 83510 bp, 86 predicted proteins | sample atmos_gasesECM4C_2_FD_203713 | JGI IMG/M metagenome (GOLD analysis project Ga0307478, IMG submission 203713) | Hardwood forest soil microbial communities from Morgan-Monroe State Forest, Indiana, United States - atmos_gasesECM4C_05 | ecosystem: Environmental > Terrestrial > Soil > Temperate...
GGGATAGTCGGTGACGAAGCCCTGGGAGAAGACCCGCTGATAACCCTCGCGGGCCTTTTCCGGCTCCGTAAAATAGTTGGCAAAGTCCGCGCCGATGAGTTTCTCGCGCGGCGCGCCGGTGACCTTGATCGTAGCCTCGTTGACGTCGGTGATTTTTCCTTCCGGGCTGATGGTAACCAGCGGATCCACACTGGCCTCGATCAGACTCCGAGCGTACTGCGAGGCTTGCTTTTGTAGTGTGATATCGCGAATCGTGCTGGAGACCTGAGTGCCTTCCTCAGTCTCTAGGGGACTGAGGCTGATCTCGATCTGGAATTCCGATCCATCTTTGCGCTGGCCGTAGAGGTCAAGGCCGGCGCCCATCGGGCGCGCAGTTGGTTTGGCGAAGTAGTTAGTTCGGTGCCCGGGGTGGCCGCCGCGGAACCGTTGGGGGACGAGCATTTCGACCGGCTGATTAAGCAGTTCTTGGCGCCCGTAGCCGAAGAGTTTCTGGGTCTGGGCATTGACCAAGACGATGCGGCCTTCTCTGTTGACAATCACCATGGCATCGGGGGCCGCCTCGATCACGGCACGAAACCTCTCCTCCGCCTTCTTCCGCCCAGTGATGTCGCGCGCCGCGGCGAATACGCCCAGCACGTTCCCTCGCGCGTCCTTGTAGACGGAGGCGTTGTAGAGCACGTCGGTCAGCCGTCCGTCGGCGTGGCGGATGGTCAACGGATAATCGGTAACGAAACCCTCCGAGAACACCCGTTGATAACCTTCCCGGGCCTTCTCCGGCTCCGTGAAATAGTCGGCAAAGTCCGCGCCAATGAGTTTCTCGCGGGAGGCCCCCGTGACTTTCACTGTGGCCTCGTTCACATCCGTAATTTTCCCTTCGGGGCTGATGGTGACCAGGGGGTCCACGCTAGCTTCAATCAGGCTTCGGGCATATTGGGTGAGACGGATCTCATCCGAGATGTCCTTTGAGATCAACAGAAAACCGATTGGCTTGCCCGCAGGGTCACGACGTGGTGTGATTACCACGCGTGCCGTGAATTGCTCTCCACTTTTTCGCTGGCGCGTGAGCGTTCCTTCCCATTTGCCATGTTCCACCGCGGCTCGCATGATTTGCTCGTGCACTCCTGTTGCAACGTCCTGAGGTGCGTGCAAAATCGAGGATTTTGCCCTGCCAACGACTTCATCGGGTTCGTACCCGTACAGGCGGCGCGCGCCTTCATTCCAGAGCAGGATCTTTCCGGTGAGGTCTTTGGCGATTACCGAGTATTCGGTCGAAGACTCTAGAATATTGGTGATGAAGTCGACGGCTTCCTTGGCGCTGCCGACAATCGAGCTATCAAAGAGTCTGGCCTTTTCGTGAACAGCGAGGCCGTCCACAGTCTTCGACGGTGAATTTTGTGTAACTGGGGGTTGTGCGCTCCCCGCAAGTACGCCTGCGCCGCCTTGACCGTGACCTTTGCGATTCATAGTTGCGCTCCTTTTTTTGAATATCAGCGTCCGCCAGAGCCCTCAGCAAGGACCGTCGCTGACGAAAGGAAGGGGGGATAGGAATCTTCTTGTCCGGTGACTGGTCCCAAGGATTGCCTGAACCGCAGGTCTCCACGTCACAGAACCGGCATCACCCACAGGAACTTTGTTTGGGTACAAAAATGCCGACCAAAATAATGTCTAGGAAGGGGGTAATCCCATCCTACTCGGCAATGAATACGTGTCAAATACATTCCGCATTCACCGGATTGGAAGAGTAAATCTTCGAGCGAGTGAGTTGTTGTGGGGTTTCCTGGCCAGCCTCAGGCTGATTCGCGCGGCTGACTCCCGCTGCCAAAATTAGAATGACTAGAGTAGCGACGAATGAGTTGCGCGAGGGATTTTTCACCCGCTGACGTTTGCTATATGCATCTGTCACAGCGAAAGGAAGTTGCCGCCTACAACACCGGTCCCGAATAGGGTGAAACACTATTCGATGCAAGTGAGGTATCCCCCTTCGAACGTGCAGTCTCGTTGTGTTCTCTCTGTGAGTCGGAAGGGGGTTCCCTACACCGAGAGCCTTTGCTTCGATTCAAGTTAACGCCGGTAGAAATTCTCGAACGCGCCTCGTCTGGAGTGCACTGCCCCTGAGTGCGGGAAGGTGTGCAAACCTCCAGCTAAGACCACGCGCTGGAAGGGGGGAATTCCTATCGTACTGGAAGGATAAACAGAGTCAACACAGTTACGAGCCAAGCGTTTGGAAGAGTAATCCTCGCTCCGTGGGTTACATGGCCGATGCCAATCTCGCGATCGCGGTGTCAAAAGAGATCTTCCCGTCGAGGTATGGACGCCAATAGAGATCCAACAGCGAGCGAAAGCGTTCCCACGATCCGAAATACAGTCCAAAGCGCGCCGCATAGGGTTGGTAGCCCGACGAGCCAAGAGATTGGTTCGACGCGTAAGCGACTTCGCGGCGAACCATCTCGCCGGTGGTATAGAAAAGCAGCGCGTGCCACAACTCCCGCGGGATGGGTTTGTCGCGGTCGCGAAATTCGCGGGCGATTGCTTCGTTCACGCCGATGGCGACCGAGTGCGAAGCTTCGTGAAACAGCACTTCGTATCCGTAGACGCCCTGGTTGCGTGGATCGTGGCTCGAAATTGTGATGTGCGTCGGGTCAAGCGAAGTGTACGCACCAAACGGGCCTCCATAGCACACGGCGTCAACTCGCATTCGTCCAGACGGCCACGGCCTCTGATACACGTCCGCGAGCCGGCTGGAAAGCTCGACGCCCATTTGCTCGATGAGCGGTGTGACCGCTGCGATCCATTCCCGGTTGGCGCGATCGTGCTGCGCCCACCAGTGCGCACGGTAAATGGGGGCGGCGCGCTCCAATGCTTCGACCAGATCCGGCCGCAAGCCCGACTTGCAACTTGCGGATGTTTTTCCTTCAAGGTCCGGGCAAGCCTCCAGCGCGGCAAGCTGGTTGTTGATGATCTCCATATCGCCGTTCAGCAGGAGGTCGCGATTCGCCAGATCCTTTGAATAAAACGCCACCGCGTTCTGCCACACGCGGATTTCCGCCGCTGGGAAATCGATCAGAGAGACGGGAAGCTCGTCAGGCGACGAAGCTCCTCTCCCGGTTTCCGCTGAGCCGGGGTTGCCCTTCAGCAGCCGTGCTTGCAGATACAAGAAATGGTGCAGATTCACCCAGAATCCACTGTGCATCTCAAAAACGGGCAGCGGCGATTCCATGACAGCTGTTTGGGTCGTCGCCGTTAAATTCCCGGGGTAAACAAACGTTTCGGCGGGAGAGGCCGCACCGGCACCTGCCGCTACCAAGAGCGCAAGCGCTGTCAGCAAGATTCGCGCAGACACGTGTCGGCGGAAAGGGTGCATGGTTGAGCCTGCCATGGTATCGCCAAATCGTTCCCCCTCGCCAGACCACAGCTTGAATGGGTCGCTCTAATTTCGTATTGCCAAGAGTGCGAGAGGCGGATGAGGCAAGGAATCAATGTGGACGGACTGAGAACTTGGGAAGCTTTGGTGAAGGCCTGCCGAGGTGTAGCTCAGCGGAGCAGTTGGCGCAATACTCCAGCGGCTTCAGTTTCCGTGAGGATTTTTTTTCTGACCATCAGATTGACCAGTTCATTTATGACTTGGCGTAAGCTTTCAATGGTCGCTAGCAACCCTGGTTCCGGTCCTGCTGCGGGCGCTTCAGGCCCGCTCGGTTGTTCACCGCTCAACTCGGCGATCCACGAGCGCAGCACAGCCTGATGCTCGGGCTTGACTTCGGTAAACGCGAGGCCCATTCCCATCGATACGTGCGCGTAAGAGACGATCGCTAGCGCTTCAAATTTGCGCAAGTCGCGCTCAATTTGGATCCGCACTGCGGAGCCTACCCCGAACGGCGAGAGCGTATCGACATAGCAGCCACCGTTTCCCAGGTCGGAGCACCGGCCCGCCACGGATGCTCGCGACCGAAGATCGAGAACCTCGGCGCTCGCCGTGAAAGGAAACCGCGTCGCGCGCCGGCGCTCCGGCAAGTCTCGCTTTTCCGGAGTCGGAGCCGGGATCAAGATAGGTTTATCGGAAGGCTCGTACATAGACCTTTCGAAAGCCGCAGATCTGAGCAAGTGTTCAGGGTCTTGGGAATTCCGCGCAGAATTCGGCGCGAGAATTAGAAGGGTCTAACTATTTTTTATCGCGACGCATTGACTAGCAAGGAGAAACTTGGGCTTGTGTGATGCAGGAACGAAGGCATCACTCTGGGCCAATCCGGGGATCGGTTACAGTTGCGACACCGCCCTCCTTGTCGCGGCCGCGAATGACTCCCGAGGAATCCAGAAAAAACGATCGCCGGCTTGTCTTGCCGTATTCCGTCGGCGAAGCCGCAAGGGAGAAAGTTTCAGCCTTGTTTGCCTCGTCTTGCGGCAAGTGTTCAGTGGAGGGTGTGATCGTGTAGCGGATCGCATACCCGTCCTTGCTTCCAGCCGCGAGTTCCGCGTCCACGAGTCCTGCAGCCTCAGGCGAAACGCCGCCCGGCTGTCCGGGGCCTAAAGCCTCCAGCGAGTCAGGCAGCTTCCCGTACGCGCGACGATAGGTTTCGAGAGCCGCAGCGACGGCTCGCAAATCCGCAATCGCGTTGTCTTCCCTCGCTGCCAAGTCGGACTGCTCCCATTGCTTTGCCATGGCGGGAACATCCAGCAGCATAAGCCCCAGCGAGAGCAGCTTCCAGTTCCCGCCCTCCCGCACGAGTCCAAACGTGATCGTACGGGGGTCCTCGCCAGGAATTGGGATTTCCATCGGAACGAAAGCAAGATTCTCGCGCACCCGCGTCTCGCCGAACCGCATTTCCGTAGAGATTCCAGGGCTCTCGCAGCGCACAACCGTATGTCCGCTCGATCCGGTCGAGAGCAGCGGCCTGCCCGCTTCCTCGAGCAAGACAAACCGCTTCATCATCGCGGTGCGTTGAGGTCCAGGGAGCGCACGAAAGGCAGTGGCGTTGTCCGTAGTCAAGAGATCGGCAAACATCGTGGCGTCCTGCTTGCAGGCGGCCGAAAGTGTTTCGGCGAGCACCGCTTCAGGGCTTGGCGCTTTTTGTTGGGGCTGTTGCGCGCACACCGCTGGCGCCGCGAGCGTAAGAAACGCAGCGAGTGGAAACGCCGGAGCGAAGCCGCGGCATTGGCGACGGAAACCAGTTCGCCGACGCTGATGATTTTCCCCCGAGTTGTTTCTCGCTGCCCTCAACCCTTTGCACCTCGCAGAATTTCAGCAAGGTTTTGCGTAAACTTCGATCGAGGCATAACGTCCTGGCAGCCCGCCGCGCGCGCTCGTTCCGCCAAATCTGCTTGTACATGAGATAGAAACGCGATCACCCTACGGGGGTTGCCCGGCCCACCTCCCAGACCTGCAGGACCGTCGGCTCGGCTCGTTTCGGCGCACAACCGCACGACCGCATCGAGCGCCCCCTGTCGGGCGTTCAAATCCACAAGGATCAGCGCATCCGGACTTGCTTCCGCCGCTTTTAGGAGCTGTTCGCCGGTCGTGGCGGTCTCGATCGTAACGCCGGTGCGTTTCGCCGTCTCGCGCACCTTGGCTTGAAAAAACAAATCGTCAATCAACGCGATCGCATCGGGCATATGTTCTGGTCCTCACAAATGCTGGTCCATTCCCATGTACCACGCGCCAACGCGCAACACAAGCTATGCTCCACAGCGCGCTGGCTACGTCGCACGGCAGTCTGGCGATCAGCTTGATTTCTCCGGGCTCTCTGTGCTTCTCTGCGCCTTTGTGCTAAGTTTTGTCCGATCCTCTCACGCAGAGGTCACAAAAGCACAGAGGACACAGAGAAAACAAAAAAACGACCGGACAAGCCGGCTGCCCAACTTTCGCCCGGCATCGAACTGAGATACAAATGACCCTGGCATGCATGAACTCGAACGACAAATTCTAGAGGTATTCGACACGCCAGGTCCGCGCAGGCGAACGCTTGCGGAATTGGGCAATGCGTCAGCGACACGGGACGCTGTCTCAAGACTCGTGGAACGAGGTTGGCTACGCGAGGCTGAAGCGTCAGGCACTTACACGCGCACCGAAGACGGCCGCCTGCAGCTTGCGGCTGGTAGCGACGTGACAATCTACTCCCGCCCCGGATGCCATCTTTGCGAGGAAGCCAAAGCCCAAATCACTACGATGCTGAAAGAATTTGGAGCCCGCCTGACTGAAATCAACATCGACGAAGACCCCGAACTGCGCGCCCGCTACGACTACGACATCCCGGTAATTTTCATCGGCGCACGAAAAGCCGCCAAGCACCGCGTTGACCCCACCCGATTCCGCCGCCAGCTCGGCGACGCTATTTCCGCTTGAGCCAGCCCATCCAGCAGTGTGCCGGGAATCGTAACCGCGCGACGTAGCATCTACTGTCCTGCATGCTACAGCCATGCGATGAAGCGGTAGCGCGAACCGGCATTTCGGCCGTTCCCTGCAGACCTCAGTCCGGGCCGTGGATCCTTGCCGCCACGATCCTCGGCTCAAGCATGGCGTTCATTGACGGCACCGTGGTGAACGTCGCTCTGCCGGCGCTGCAATCGAGCTTTCACGCATCGGTCGTGGGTGTCCAGTGGGTGGTCGAGTCCTACGGTCTGTTTCTGTCCGCACTGATCCTGGTCGGCGGCGCGCTCGGCGATTCGGTTGGCAGGCGATTGACGTTTCAGCTGGGAGTAGGGGCGTTTGCGGTCGCCTCCGCCGGCTGCGGTCTTTCCTCAAATATCGCGCAGCTGATCGCCTGGCGTTCCCTTCAGGGAATTGGGGCCGCGTTTCTCGTCCCGGGCAGCCTCGCCATAATCAGCGCCTCTTTCGACGAGAAGTCTCGCGGTCAGGCGATCGGGACGTGGTCAGGTTTCACGGCAATTACCGCTGCGCTGGGTCCGGTCCTTGGGGGATGGCTGATCGAGCATGCATCGTGGCATTGGGTCTTCATCATCAATCTTCCCATCGCGGCCGCGGTGATTGCAATTTCCTGGTGGCACGTTCCTGAGAGCCGCAACGCCGCCGCGCGCGGTGTGGATTGGCTGGGAGCGTTCACTATTACCGTTGGTTTCGGCGGACTTGTGTACGGGTTCATTCAGTCCTCAACGCTCGGGTGGAGTCATCCTCTTGTTTTTGGAAGTTTGATCGTTGGCTTTGCCTCCCTCATCTTGTTCGTGGTTGTTGAGGCGCGCATCGCGTCGCCCATGGTTCCCCTCGCGCTGTTCAATTCTCGCAGCTTTACAGGCGCGAATCTGTTGACCCTGCTGCTCTATTTCGCGCTCGGGGTTTTCTTTTTTCTCTTCCCTATGAATTTAATCCAGGTTCAAGGATATTCGGCCACAGCAACGGGCGCTGCGGCTCTGCCAGTGATCTTGCTGGTATTCCTTCTTTCTCGCTGGTCGGGCGGACTCGTGGCGCGCTACGGTCCGAGAATTCCGCTGATCGTAGGCCCCCTGGTCGTGGCGGCTGGCTTCATCTTGTTTGCCAGACCATCGGTTGGAGGTAACTATTGGACGACGTTTTTTCCGGCCTTCGTGGTTCTGGGCTTGGGACTGGCCATCAGCGTCGCGCCCCTGACCACCGTCGTTATGAGTTCAGTCGCGCAGGATCGAGCAGGTGCTGCCTCGGGTATAAACAACGCGGTCGCTCGAGTCGCCGGCGTGCTTGCCATCGCGATTCTTGGAATCGTGATGGTGCAGGCATTCGGTTACCAACTGCAAGACTCGCTCGCAAGTCTACAGATCGCCCCGCCCGTCCGCGGCCAGATTCAATCAAATCTGATCAAGCTTGCCGGCATCACCGTCCCCGCGAACCTCGACGCAGGCACTTCGGAAATGATTCGGGACGCCATCGCTCGCGCATTTGTATTCGGATTTCGCCTGATCATGTTGATTTGCGCAGGCCTTGCGGTGGCGAGCGCAGCCGTCGCGCTAAGGACGATTCCTTCGTCAGGTGTTGAGCGCGGGTGAGTCGCCTAGTGGTCGGAAGTTGGTTTCACGCCGACGGTTTTGTCGGGGTCGTCTCCGGGCCGGCCTGCGACGCGGTCGTAAACCGAGACGAGCGAGGTTGAGCCGAGGGCTTCGTTGTAGTAGGTGGGGATGCCTAGGGCGGTCCGCAGTTCCTCGTTGAACTTTCGCATGTTGACGAGCTGCTCGGCATGCGCGGGAAATTTGCGACCATCATCGGTGAGAAGAAATTTCTGGTAGCCGGCGTCCCACAGGCGCACGAATTGGCCGTTCAGCAAGATGGTAGGGGCGATGGTCATCACGTAGTGGTCGTCGGAGGTGCGGCGAAATTCAGCGCCGCAGCCGTATTTTTCGACGCGCATCACGCCGCCGGTGCTGCTCACGAGGAATCCCGCTTCCGGGAGGGCCTCCATCAGCTTGATGGGAAAACGTGCCTTCACATTCCACATAGAGTTTCAGAATACGGAGAGTGAGCAAGAGTGTAAAGTCAAAAGTCCACTGCGACAATTCCGAAAGACACAACACAGAGGACACAGAGAATCGAAGAGGGCGCGGAATCTCCGAAATGGAGAAGCTTCGAGGCCGCTCGCCCGGCGGCAAAGAACATGCGGTTGACCACTAACTGGTCGATAGTCACCGGCCCTTTTTTGTGCGCCCTCGCTGCGGCAAGAACAGGCGAGGTTTATGCTAAATTAGCTGGATACGATTGGGTCAGGCCCGCTCCAGTTTAGGCGGGCTCCAAAACGATGCGGGTGCGGCGTAAGCCACTCGAGAAGCCCGCAGCGTATCTCGCGTGAGGGACGGGAACTCAGCAACTCATGCATACTGCAAAAAATCCAGTGTGGTCCGAGGCGTCGGCGGCCGCCGCAACGATTGGCCGCAACGTCGTCGATTGCATTGGAAATACGCCCCTTTTGCGACTGTCGCGCATTGGCGCGGGCCACCCAAACGTCGAGTTTTACGGCAAAGCGGAATGGCTGAACCCGGGCGGTTCGGTCAAGGACCGGCCAGCGCTGGAAATGATCCGCGAGGCCGAGCGCTCCGGGGAATTGAAGCCGGGCCAGACCATCCTGGACGCGACCAGCGGAAACACCGGGATCGCCTACGCGATGATTGCCGCGGCGCTAGGATATCGCGTGAAGTTGTGTCTTCCGGCGAGCGCCAGCGAAGAGCGCAAGAAAATCCTGGCCGCCTATGGCGCGGAGCTGGTGATCACGCCCGGGGACGAGGGCTCCGATGGTGCGATCTTGCGGGCGCGACAAATCATCGCGGCGGAGCCTGACAAATACTTCTATGCGGATCAGTACAGTAATCCTTCCAACTGGCGCGCGCATTACAAGACGACTGCCAACGAGATCTGGGAGCAAACGGCGGGCCGAATCACGCATTTCGTTGCGGGACTGGGCACGAGCGGAACATTTGTGGGCACTACGCGGCGGCTAAAGGAACTGAATCCTGCTATCCGCTGCATCAGCCTTCAGCCGGACGCCGCGTTTCACGGCCTCGAAGGTTGGAAGCATATGCCCACAGCGATTGTGCCGCCCATCTACGATGCGAAGCTGGCGGATGCCAATCTGGAGATCGAGACAGAAAAAGCGTATCGCCTCGTCAAGCGGGCCGCGCGCGAAGAGGGACTGCTTCTCAGCCCAAGCGCCGCCGCCGCGCTCGAAGGCTGTTTTCAAGTGGCGAAGACACTCGCGCCGGACGAGCGCGCCGTCATGGTGACCATCTTCCCGGACTCGGGAACAAAATATTTGAGCGAGCGCTTCTGGGACGAAATGTAGCACAGCCAGTCTTTACCCGGAGCCCCAGCGAGGGGCTGGCTGTACGGTTTTGTAGGCGCTAAATAGGGCGCGCTTTCGGCTACGTTTGCGAAACCCGCACAGGCAAGAGTGCCGGTGCCACCAAACCCGGCGCCTGGCGGAAAAGAATCGGAACATGTTGCTGCTGCCCAAAAATTTCGAACAAGGAATCCGCGACCATGGCGCCAAGGACTATCCCCACGAATGCTGCGGCGCTATGCTGGGAACAGATGGCGGCGCCGACCGGGAAGTGCGCGAGCTTTTCCCGCTCGTCAACCGACGGGATGACTCCCCGCGCAACCGCTTTTCGATTACGCCGGAGGATTTTCGCGCAGCCGAGCGCGCCGCAGCCGAGCGTGGACTCGATCTGCTGGGGTGGTATCATTCCCATCCGGACCATCCGGCTCGGCCCAGTGAATTTGATCGCGAGCACGCTTGGCCGTGGTACAGCTACGTGATTGTCAGTGTGGACGCAGGCACGCCGAAGGATTTAACGTCCTGGCGTCTAGAGGATGATCGTTCGAAGTTTCAGCCGGAAGAGGTTGGCCCAGCGCGCGGCGCGACTCAGACAAAGCAGGGCTGATTTGTGGACAGGCTTGAGTAGCACAGACTTCAGTCTGTGGGGTGAGCTTCGCAGGGACCAAACTCCACAGACTGAAGTCTGTGTTGCTGGCCAACTTGAAACTTGCGTGAATTCAACAGCATCCGATAGGGTAGCTTGGTGGGAGCTGCGGGGCGAATTCTACCTAGTCGAGGGGGAGCTAACTGTATGGCTGTAAAGGTCTTAATTCCCACGCCGCTTCGCCAGTTCACTGGAAAGCAGCCCAGCATCGAATGTAACGCGGCCACCGTGGGAGAGGCGCTCGGCAGCCTGACATCGAGTTTTTCCGAGCTGCGAAAGCACCTCTTCACGGACGAGGGAAAAATTCGCAGCTTCGTGAACGTCTATTTGAACGACGAGGACATCCGCTTCCTCGAAAAGGAAAATACGCGCACCAAGGACGGAGACACAATCAGCATCGTACCGTCCATCGCGGGCGGGTCGATCTGCTAGCAGCGTAACGTGGGCGCAGTGGAACGAATTTGAGGAGAACGTTCGTGGCAATCCGAACTGACGCATTGCAGCAGCAAAAGGACGTGAAGCTCTCGAAGGAAGAAATTCAACGCTACAGCCGTCACTTGATCATGCCGGAAGTGGGACTCGAGGGGCAGCTCAAGCTTAAGCGCGCCCGTGTACTCATGATCGGCACCGGCGGCCTGGGCGCGCCGCTGGGATTGTATCTGGCTGCCGCGGGCGTGGGACATTTGGGACTTGTGGATTTCGATGTTGTGGATTCCTCGAACCTGCAGCGCCAAGTGACATTCACCACCCAGGATGTCGGCAAGCCCAAATCCGAAGCCGCGAAGGCCCGCCTGTCCGCGCTCAACCCATCGATTGAGATCGAGGCGTACGAAACGCGCCTCACCAGCGACAACGCGCTTGAACTCTTCCGCGACTACGACATCATCGTGGACGGCACCGACAATTTCCCGACGCGCTTTCTGGTCAACGACGCGTGCATTCTGCTGGGCAAGCCGAATGTGTACGGCTCGATTTTCCGTTTCGAGGGACAGGCGACTGTGTTCGGCTACCCGGACGGCCCGTGCTACCGCTGCCTGTATCCTGAGCCGCCTCCGCCGGGCCTCGTGCCTTCGTGCGCCGAGGGAGGCGTGCTGGGCGTGTTGCCGGGGATCGTCGGTTCGATCCAGGCGATGGAAACGATCAAGCTGATTCTGGGCGCAGGCGATCCGCTGGTCGGGCGGCTGCTGCTTTTCGATGCTCTAGCGATGCGCTTTCGAGAATTGAAGCTGAAAAAAAATCCGGATTGCCCCATGTGCGGCAAGAACCGGACAATCACGAAGCTGATCGACTACGAAGAATTCTGCGGGATTCGAGGTGAGGAGGCCCCGGTAATGACGGACGGTATCGCGGAAATTACAGCAAGGGAACTAAAGGCGCGACAAGATCGCGGCGAAAAAATATTCATCCTGGACGTGCGAGAGCCGCACGAATATCAGATTTGCAATCTGAACGGAAAACTGATCCCCCTCGGCGAACTCCCGCGCCGCGTCAATGAACTGGACAGCTCAGTGGAAATGGTCGTTCACTGCCGCAGCGGAAAGCGCTCCGCCGACGCCATTCATTTCCTGCAGACCGCAGGATTCAAGAAGCTGTTGAATCTGAAGGGCGGCGTCCTGGCCTGGGCGGACGAAGTAGATCCCAGCATGCCCAAGTACTGATTCGCCGGATACTCTTCTGACGGTCGCATCGCGCACGACGCTGACACGGGCAGCGCCACTTGTATTTCACATCTGAAGAACACCACTGGATTTTCTGGAGGGCAAATGCCGACAAAAATCACGGTACGCAGCGACGGGCCTTTGCGCATTGAGGGTGAAGTCGAGCTTGTTGATATGGAAGGCCGCCCGTACGGTCTCGGAGGGCGTCCTGCGATTGCGTTGTGCCGATGCGGGCACTCCGGGAACAAACCGTTTTGCGATGGGTCGCACAAGACGTCGGGATTCCAGGACAAGCAGCAAGCGCGCGATTTGCCTCCGCAGTAAAAAACGAAGAGGCTGGAGGCTGGAGGTTAGAGAAACCAACCCCAACAACGCGAAGGGAAGGAGTCAATACGACCCGCTTCTATGCGTGTTCGTCCGTGGTTGTTTGAATCCGCGCCCATCCGCCCGGTTTAATGGTTTAATGAGGAATTTCTAATTCGCGCCAATGTGCCACCTTACGGCCAGTGTCAAAATTGCCAACAGCGTGTATCACCTTAGGAAGGCTCGCGGAGTTCCGGTTACAATCCTATCCATTCTGTGGGAACTGGTTACCTGGTCGTTTTTCCCCCGCCTCCGGTGTAATCCCTAAGCCACGAATTGTCAGCGTATTGGAAGAGTGACCGAATGTGTCACCGAAAGGTGCTGAACTTGCACACTGTTCTCCCGCAAGTCGAAACGGGGCCAATGGGACTGCTCAACTGGGGGAGCGGTGAGTTTGGCAATGCAAGTTCGGGTGTGGTGTTGGCGGCTTCGTTGGTTCCTTGGAGCTGCCGGGGCGGCAGCGGTTCTGGGCCTCGCTGTTTGGACGCGCCAGCTCCCCTTTTCCTCTGAGCCGATCCTTTATTCCTACCTGCAAATTGTCGGCAGTTTTCTCTGCTTCACGTACGCAGCGAACGCGCTCGTGCGTTTCCGCGGGACGCACGATCGCCTGACTCTCACTCTGGCCTTTGGATTTGTGCTTTCGGGCGTGATCGAAACCGTCGCGACATTCGCTTTCTATGACACTTTGGCTTCCGGCTCCTTCGTGCAGATGCGCGTGCCCCTGCCATGGATGGTCAGCCGAACGCTCCTTGCGCTTGTCCTGATTGCAGCGCTCGTGGTGGAGCGGCGTGTGCCGAATTCCAGGGAGCCGGGACGCGAAATTGCCATCGCGCTCGTCGTTGTCGTCGCGGTGGCCTACGTGACTAGCGCCGCATTCTTCGGCTCTCCGCTCGAGCCCGGAATGCATCCCAAATCTTTCTTCTCGAGACCAGGAGACATTTTGCCGGCGATCTTGTTTGCGATCGCTGCCATCGGCTTTGGTCGCAGGTTGCGCCGGCATGTCGCCTCGGTGGACCGGACATTTTGTGTGGCTCTTTGGATGAACGTCGCCTGCCACGTCTTCGCGACCCAATCGGAGCGATTGCTCGACGCGCCATTCACTGTGGCCCAGTTCCTGAAGGTGGGCAGCTATGCTCTGGTTCTCGGCGGAGCGTTGCTCGATAACGCGCGGCTTTTTGATCAGGTTCGACAGCTTGCCGTCACGGATCCTCTGACCGGCCTCGCCAACTACCGCACGTTGATCAATGTCATGGAATCTGAAATCCAACGCTCGCGCCGCACCGGCCGCCCGTTCGCAGTTTTGCTTCTAGACCTCGATGGGCTGAAGGCAATCAACGACCAGAATGGGCACCTTGTGGGCAGCCGCGCCATTTGCCGGCTAGCGCACGTCCTGCGCCTTCATTCGCGCGGCATGGATACGGCGGCGCGATACGGCGGGGACGAATTCGCGGTCGTGCTGCCGGAAGCGGGCGAGCAAGCTGCGGCTTCCGTGGGCAAGCGCGTTTGCGAGCGGCTGGAGCGGGACGGCGAGACGCCGCAAGTCACGGTCAGCGTGGGCGCCGCCGTTTTTCCGCGGGACGGCGAAACGATTGACGCGCTATTCAACGTCGCAGACCGCGCTCTGTATCGCATGAAGCGCCGCCCGGACAGCATTCAGGCGCTCGCGCGTATCGCAGCCTGTTTGTAGCGGAGGCTGGCTCGACTTTGCGCTTCAGCGCGAGCGCTGTACGTCCTGGCCGCAGCCGGAACATGGGGCGCGCAGAAGCACTGAACACTGAGGGAGCGGGTGCGGGCTCTACTTGAAGCCCCCCGATAAATTGATGGCGCATACATTTGCCGTTCAGCGCATTGAAGAAAGAATTCCGATGACCGTTGCAGTCCATCTTTCCGGGATCCGATCCGCGCAGGATGCGGAGACGACGTTCACAGAAAACGTCAGTTCCCGCGGCGCCCGCGTGCCCAGCGCGCATCGCTGGCAGCCGAACGAAAGGCTGAGGATCGAGTCAGTGCCCGGAAATTTCAGCGCGGTGGCTCGAGTGGCCTACTGCCGCCCACATCGCGAAGGCTTTGTCATCGGACTTGAGTTCCTAGAGCCGACCGGTCGGTGGGTTGTCAACACCGCAGGCGGCTCAGGGAAACCGCTGCAAGGATAAGGAGGGACACGCGAAGGCAAACAACTGGCGTAATGTAGTACCCAGAAGCGCCTGACATTCCGCGGGAACGGGATGCCGGCGCTTTTGGTGTTTCTGGAGGCCGTGAGTCGTGATTTGTGATTCGCGAATGGTGATTCCTCGTTCGTTGATTCACTACTGGTCGCTGAGGCGTCGCTACAACAAGATGCTAACGAGCTGACCGATTCACGGGCCGCGGGCAAACGATTCACGAATCAGGACTCACGAATCACACCGCGCTAGTCACTGATCACCAGCCACAACGAGCTCATAGAGATGCAGCGTTTCATCGACCATTCGATTTGCGGAGAAGCGGGCGGCGATGGTTTCGCGGGCGGCCTTGCCTAAACGCGATGCGCCTTCGGAGTCCGCTAGCAATCGAGAAAGCGCAGCCGCAAACTTTTCGGGATCGTAATCGTTCACGAGCAGGCCATTTTCTCCGTCGGTGACAATTTCAGGGATGCCGCCGCGGGCCGCCGCCGCAACGGGCAAACCGTGCGCCATCGCAGCGAGCAGCGCGGTGCCGAGAGCCTCTTCGCGCGACGGAAAAGCGAAAATATCCATCCCAGCGAACGCTGCTCTCAGATCAATTGTTGTCGGGAACAATTTCACGGCGTCGAGGAGCCCATATTGCTCTGCGAGCTGTTTCGCCTTCGGTAATTCCGGGCCATCCCCTCGCAGTACGAGCAAGCCTCCTGGGAATTGAGCGCGCACGCGGGCAAACGCCTCAAGTAGCAAGGCGTGCCCCTTCTCCTGGGTGAAGGCGGCGACGTTTCCAATGCAACGAGCTTGCTGCGAAATTCCGAGCAGGTTGCGCGCATCCTTCCGCTCCGTTTGAGAAATCTCTGGAGGGATTTCAACTCCGTCGTAGATCACGAGCACGCGGTCCGCGTGCGGTCCAGTTCTGACGATGGCCTGCTCGACGCAATGAGAAACGGCAATGATGCGCGCTGCGGCCCGATATCGCGCTTGGGAAAAATAGCCCGAGGAAATGGGAAGTGTCAGTCTTCGCGAGACCACGAGTGGTGTGTGGCGATGCGCTCGAGCAAGCCAAGCAGCGCTCAGCGCATGCGGTTCGTTCGCGTGAACCAAATCCACGCGCCCCTCGCGCACGAGTGAGTGAATTGTCCAGGCCGCAGCGAGGCGGCGCATTCCCGAATCGACTGCATGTACTGCAATGCCGGCCTCAATCGCGCGCGAGGCCAGGACCGAATTGGCGACTGTAATCAACTCAGGAATGTGGCCGCGTCGGCGCGAACCCTCTAGGAGAAGTAGAGTCTGGTGCTGGCCGCCGCGATATTCGCGGCCCAGGTCGACGAGGAGCGGGCGCACTCTCAGGCCTCGCCAGGGCTTGGCCAGGAGCGGCGAGCCAGCTTTTCGCCGGCGAGGAGCCTACCGAGCTTGCGGTACTTGAGATAGATGTAAACGCCCGACAGCCAGGCGATCAGCCAGCCGCGGCGGCCGTCCAGCACGCCAAGCTGAAACAAGAGACGCTGCACGAAAGTCCACGGCGGGGCAAGGATCATGGCGGCGCGCCAACTCCTGCGGCCGCGTGCGAACATGTCGTCCGCCGCCATGGTCGAGAGGGCGTCGAGCTTCGCCCGGTGCTCGTCGAGCGACCGAACCGTGTAGTGAAGAAGGTGGCCCGCCAGTCGGCCGGCCGGGCCGTCGATCTGGACGCCTTCGTGCAAGGCGCTGACGAATTTTCCTTTGTCGCGACGATAAAGGCGCAGCTTGTAATCAGGATACCAACCGGAATGCCTGATCCAGCCGCCGAGATAGTTCGTCATCAGCGCGAAGTCGTAGCCGTTCTTCTCTGGGGTTTGCTGCTTCCATGCGAGGATTGAGGCGCGCAGGTCGGGGCTCAATTCTTCGTCACAGTCGATGGAAAGCACCCAGTCATTCGATGAAAAAGAGGCGGCGAAATTTTTCTGGTCTGCGAGGCCTTCGAGCTTGCGCGAATACACGCGCGCACCGAAGCTGCGGGCGATCTCGCAAGTGCGGTCCGTCGACCCGGAATCCACCAGGATGACCTCGTCGGAGAGACCGACAAGTGAGGCGAGCGCACGCGGCAGGTCGAGTTCCTCGTTGTAAGCAATCAGAATCGCGGTTAGCGCAGGCATCGGAATCCAGCGGTTACGGTAGCACGAAATTTGAAGACGGGTAGGCGAAACGCCCAGCGGTTACCGTACGGGCGCGAGCTTGGACGTGACGCTGAGGAGGAGGATCGAGGTGCCGATGCGGAACTCAGACATGTGCTGCAACTCGGCGACGCGAACGCGCTCATCGGCGAAGTAGGTGCCGTTCGTCGATTCGAGATCGCGCAGACGGATGACGTCTCCCTTGATCTCGATGGCGCAGTGCCAACGCGAAATCTCTTTGTCGTCGATGACGATATCCGCGTCGGCCCTTCCCAGAACGATGCGAGGTTTTACCACCTGATACACCAAGCCGCGAGCAGGGCCGGCGATCACCGAAAGCGCGATCGCTTTTCCATTGGGCAACTGCAAGGACTTGGCTTCTTCGCTCGCGGTAGCGGCGAGCCACGGCGCCCCCGCGCTGCGAGCAAACCCTGGCAACGGCGAGAGAACCTGAGTTGCGTCGGGGCTGGGGCCCAGTTCAACGACGGTATTCTTCCCGCACTTCGCGCAACGAAATTGAGCGCGAGGAAGCCCCTTAAGCTGGGCATCGGGGAGAGAGTGCTGGGCGCCACAATTCGAGCAGGCAACTTTCATTGGACACAAATTTCCTCAATTAATCTAGCACGATGACCTCCGTACCCGTGGGATGGGTTAATGGTAATGTTCCGTGGGGTAACTGGCCTCCTGGACAGGTTCTTCGGCAGCGAGTCCGCGACTAGCCGGCCATCTGGTTGAATCTCGCGCCTTGCGTGTGGATCATGTTTGGGCGATTGAGCGAGAGGACGCGGCGTGAAGCTCAAGGAATTACCATACTTTTTCGGACTGCAGCCCGGGCCGAAGACGTACGGATACAAACTGAAGCGTTTTGATCTGCCAAACGAAGGGACGTTGGAGTACGCGCAGTGGTTGCATCCGAGCGAAACGGAAAAGGAGATCGTGCAACCCTCCGTCGATGCGCTCCGGAAGTTCCTTTCGCCGGGAGACGTGGCAATTGATATCGGCGCCCACACAGGCGACTCCACGATTCCAATTGCCCTGGCCGTAGGGAAGCAGGGTTGCGTCCTGGCTCTCGAGCCGAATCGTTATGTTTTCCAGGTCTTGCAGAAAAATTCCGAGTTGAATGCGGAAAAAACGAGCATTATTCCGCTTCCGTTTGCGGCGACTCCCGAGGATGCGGAGATGGAATTTTGCTATTCAGATTCCGGGTATTGCAATGGCGGGCGGTTCGAGGGAATGAGCAAATGGCTGCACGGGCACGCCTTCAAATTGAAGGTACAGGGAAGGAATCTCCAAGCATTTCTCCAGTCGAATTATCCGGCCCTTATTCCCCGGATTCGATACATCAAAACAGACACGGAAGGATACGAATGCGTTGTTCTGCAATCCCTCGCACAGTTGATTGCCCAAACCAAGCCGTACTTAAAGGTCGAGGTCTACCGGAAGCTGGATGACGCGCAGCGCCGCTCGCTGTTTCGCACGATTGCGCAGCTAGGCTACGCAGTGCGGGCGGTAGCGAGCGAAGCCGATTATTTTGGCGAAATCCTCAGGGAGCAGGACATGAGCAAGTGGTGGCACTTCGACGTTTTTTGCGTGCCGCAGGTGTGATGTGACCAGCGCCGGATCTGCCGTCTACAAGAGCGGAGGAAACCGCGGCTTACTGCACGAAGCCTACGTTGGGGATAGGAGTCGGCTCCGGAACTTCGCGAATGGGTCCGAATTGCGTTTCGTACCGCCTGATATTCTCGTCGAGCGCGCGCAGGATCCGTTTTGCGTGCGCCGGGCTCACGATCACGCTCGAAACCAGCTTGCCCTGCGGCACGTTCGGAAAAACGTAGATGAAATGCAGCGTGAATTCTTCCGCGGTGTGGTGAAACATCACCAGGTTCGAAAACTGACCGATTAATTCTTTCTCGTCCGCCTTGATCTGAATCTGCACCTGCTGCTCGCCGGCTGCTTGCGCCATGAAATCCTCCGTTCACAGAGAGCGTTCTCAGTGAACCATTCATTTTCGACACTACCACATCCCTTGCATGGCGGCACGGGCATCCTGCGCCCCACGGGGTGGGACGGTGCGCGACGCGCGCCGATCCAGTTGCGTTTTGCGCGCCTGCTCACTTTCTGCGATTGACTGGCCGAGTCATTAATGCTAGTTTAGGAGAGATATTTATCTTGGTTAACTATGGAGTGGCCTTCTCTATCCCCTGCCTCGACCGACCCGGTTCCAAGCGTCGGCGGCGCAATCTCCCCTTCGCTGCCTGAATCTTATCGCAGCATCCCGATCACGCACGGCGCGTCATTTTTTCGCAAAATGATCGCGTTTGCCGGGCCGGGCTATCTCGTCGCGGTTGGCTACATGGACCCGGGGAACTGGGCGACCGACCTCGGTGGGGGATCGCGCTTCGGGTATACGCTACTTAGCGCGGTTCTGATTTCGAGCCTGATGGCCATTTTCCTTCAGGCGCTATCGGCGAAACTGGGGATCGCGACGGGCCGCGATCTCGCGCAGGCGTGCCGCGAGCATTATTCCCGCCGCACGACGGCAGTTCTTTGGGTGCTTTGTGAAATTGCAATTGCCGCGTGCGATCTGGCTGAAGTGCTAGGCTCGGCCGTGGCGCTGAAGCTCTTATTTGGATTACCTCTGTTGGCGGGTGTTTTGCTAACGGGCCTCGATGTGTTGTTCATTCTGGCGCTTCAGGGACGCGGCTTCCGTGTGCTCGAGACGCTGGTGATCACTCTCATCCTGACGATCGCCGGCTGCTTCGCCTACGAAATATTTTTTGCGCAGCCACTCTGGCTGGAAGCCGTGCACGGGTTTCTTCCGACGGCCACCATCCTAAAGGATCGCGAGATGCTGTATCTGGCAATCGGCATCCTGGGCGCTACGGTGATGCCGCACAATCTGTACCTTCATTCCAGCATCGTCCAGACCCGCGCTTTCAGTTTGAATTCAGACGGGAAACGCGAGGCGATTCGTTTTGCGACGCTGGATTCGACGCTCGCGCTCGGCTTCTCGTTTTTCATCAATGCGGCCATTCTGATTTTGGGCGCCGCAGCTTTTCATGTGCGCGGCTTGACAAGTGTTGCGGACATCAGCCAGGCGTACCAGCTACTCACGCCCGTCCTGGGCGCGAGTTTTGCGAGTGTACTTTTCGCGGCGGCGCTGCTGTGTTCGGGCCAGAATTCCACGCTGACAGGGACGCTCGCCGGGCAGATCGTCATGGAGGGTTTTCTTCATTGGCGGCTCAAACCCTGGCTCCGGCGGCTGATTACGCGTTCGCTGGCAATTATCCCAGCGGCGATCGTCATCGGCTTGATGGGTGAAGGGCGCGTAACGGCGCTGCTTATTCTCAGCCAGGTGATCCTGAGCTTTCAGTTGCCGTTTGCGGTGGTGCCGCTGATCCAATTTACCGGCGACCGCTCCAAGATGGGGGAATTCGCGAATGGCCGCGCGACCGCAATTTTCGGCTGGGTGATGGCTGCCGCCATTATCTTTTTGAACGGAGCTCTCTTGTGGCTTATTTTTGGCGGGAAGCTCTAGGTCGAGTCGCAGGATATCAGGTGAAAATTGGGTGGTATTGTGGCAGAATTTTTCCTGCCTTGCCTATTCTTTGATCCACCGGAGATAAAGGAATGATTCGATTCGACAAGGGAACATCCTTGCGGCTGGCGTGCTCGTTTGGAGTCTGCCTCGCGCTCGGAATGTGCATGTTTGGGATTGGACGCGTTGCCGCGCAAGACGCGGCTGCACCGCCGCCGTGGGTAGCGCCTGATGACGCGAAGAAGGTGAAGAATCCCGTTCCCGCGACGCCGGAAACGTTGGCGGCCGCGCAAATGCTGTTTCAGGACAACTGCGTGCTTTGCCATGGCGAGAAGGGCGTGGGCGACGGTCCAGGCGCGAAGACCATCAAGGTGAAGCCGGCGAACTTCACTGACCCAAAGCTCCAGGCTTCTGAAACCGATGGCTCGCTTTTTTGGAAGATGTCAAACGGGCGCGGCCCGATGCCTGCCTGGAAGGACGATTTGACGGACAAAGAGCGCTGGGAACTCGTGAATTACATTCGCAAGTTGGGCAAAGACGCAAAGCAATAAAGATTCAGAAATAACTGAAGATAGAAACGAGCGCGGCAAGAATCCTTTCCATCCACCGTTGCCCGTGCTTGGTCTCCCGTTCTTACTTGACCGCAGACAATGCCTGCTCGACTTCCTTCATGTCCGGCACGACCGGAATGTCGTAGTTCTTGAACCAGGCAATTTCCCCGGCCTTGTTAATGATGGCGATAGCGCGCCCGGTGATTCCCTTTTCCGCAAGGTACACTCCGAATCGATCCGCTACGGCTCCCCTGGGATGAAAATCCGCCAGCAAGGGATAGTGAATTCCCATTTTTTCGGCGAAGGCCTTGTGCGTCCATACGCTGTCCACGCTGAGGCCAAGCACTTGCGCGTCGAGTGACTCAAACCGCTTCATGTCGTTGACGAGGCAGGCGTGTTCGTTCGTACAGACTGGGCTGAAGTCGAGCGGATAAAAAATCAGGACAACGTTGCGTTTGCCGGCAAAGTCCGAGAGCTTGACCTCCTTCTGAGACTGGTCCCGGAGCGTGAACTCGGGCGCGGATTGTCCTATAGCGATCGACATGAAGCCTCCTCAAGATTGAAAATGAAAGATTCGCACGTGTCGCTCGGACCGACGTTCTGCGAAATGCCACGCCGTTTTCAGTCACATGTAGATTCCGTGCTTCGACCCGAGCAAATTCATCATAGCGGATTTTTTCGAGCGTCGTGCCGGATTCTGATACCATCGCCGCGAAATGGCGCGAATGACGGTGACGGCAGCGTACCCGGGGCTTTCGTTCCGTCCGCGCTCGCGCGGCTGGCTCGCGCGACTCATGCGCTGGCCGGCCGAGTGCGTGCACCTTGAACCCGGTCATCCGTGGATGGCCACGTTCATCCCGGATACGCTTTACCTGCGGGGCAAGCCGAGGCTGCGCCGCGAGCCTGCGCGGCCGGAGGTCTCCGTCTGCTTCGACTGCCTTGCTGGGCTGCTTGAGCCGGAGCTCGCCGCATACTCAGGTCGCGTTGTCGCATTCGAGCCGGACGGCGAGAATTTTACTCAGTACTTCTTCGTGGGGAGTGATGACTTCGGCGCGGCTGGCTTGCGCCCGGACGTGGCGGACGCCATCAGAAAGCGTCTGAGGAATCTCAACGGCGCTTGCAGTGACTGCGGCGCGCCCGCGACGTGGTTGTGGATTTCGCGCCGCGAAGTTTCGAGCCTTGACCAAACGGAGCGCATCGCGGAGACGCCCGGCGCAATCTTCTGCGCGAAGCATGGCGCTGCGAAATTGCGCGAGGCCCTCGGCGCGCTCGGCGAGGCGAATCTGTTTTACATCAACGCGCCGTACGGCGATTCGGGCGCGTATGTCTGGATCTGAGGCCGGGTACCGGCCACAACAATGATCCTGCGCGACATTGTCGAGAAGTATCTCGCCATTGCCGGAGGCTATGCGTTTCTTGCGCCGCTCGCGGATTTTGGCCTGGAACGCACCGAAGTCGAGCGCATCTTTGGCGCGTTCGACGAGGACTACCACATCAGCCGCTTCCTGCACTTCAGCCAGGTTTCAGGTCCCGCCTACAACATCAATGGTTTCGAGCAGACACATATCTCGATCGATTCCGAAATTCAATCCATTCTGTAGGTCTATTTGAGTAGGACAGGCCTCAGCCTGTCTGCTTTTGTCCTACTTCTAATTCGAATCCGACAGGCTAAAGTCTGTCCTACCGATAAGCACCACCATTCTACGAATGGCGGCGCCAGAGCCAGTAGCCGATGCCGCCGACGAGAAGGATCGGGAGGGCGCTCATGATGAGGGTCATTCCGAGGTAGGTTGCTGCGGTCTTCGGATCGCTGACCATGCAGGCAGGGCAGGCCCACACTGAAGTTGGCACGAGCGCGGCGCCAGCCGCGGCGATCAGGAAAAGCACAACGAAAATTAAACGCCGAAAACGCATAAGACCCTCACAAATACACTCGCAAATAAATTACGGGCCAAACCAGAACGACGAAGTACCAGAATATCTGCGTGGCCGCGAACCTGGATGCGGCGAGCGTACCGCGCCGCATCGGGACGTAAATCGCCGCGAGCGCGGCGACCGCCACAACCGCGTGGAGCGCGTGTGCGCCGACGATCAGGTAAAAAAAGGCGCCGTGCGCGCTGGATGTCATCGTTAGTCCTTCGCGGAGGAGCGCGACCCATTCAACTCCTTGCACGAGCACAAATGCGGTTCCGGCGATGATCGCGCCTGCGACGTAGGGGCGCGCCTTTTCGTAATCTGCGCCAGCTCGCGCGCGGCGGTTCGCGATCAGCAACAGGGCGCCGCTGAGAAGCAGGATTGCCGTGTTGAATGCCGTTCGCTCGACCGGGAGACGCGGTTGTCCCAGAGGCGGCCACACGCCGCCCAATACGGTGGCGCGAGCGATCGTGTGAGCGCTCATGAGCGCGGCGAAGAACATGATCTCAGTAGCTACAAAAATAATCATTGCCAGGAGGGAATTTGGCAGGCGCTTCCCTGCGGCCAGTGTGGGCACGGCCGCACGTGATCCGATGGTTGCGGTTGGGCTACTCATGTTTGGGCGCTGCGCCCATGCCCGATTGTACGGCCTGCTTTGCCGAGTCTTTGTTCCAATGCAGGCCGCTATGCTTCATCACATCGGGCGCTGCGCCGGCAAACAGGATGACGACAAAAAGCAGGCAAAGCACAAGCAGATACGGCACAAAGCGCTTTTCGACTGTGACGTGCATGAAATTTTTGGCGACGAGATAAGCCTTGATCGCTGCGACCCCAAACGCAGCGAAAAGGAGCACGTAGCGAACGTGGGACATCGACCCCAGCAGGCTCACGATGAGCAACACGACCAGAGCAGCCCAGACCTTCACGTAGTTCGGATGGTGGATGTGTGATTCGTTTGTCATGTCCGTCTCACCGGGCGATATACAGCAACGGGAACAAGAAAATCCAAACGATGTCGACGAAGTGCCAGTACAAACCGATGCATTCCACGCGTTGCAATTCCCGATTTTTCGCTGCATCTGCCGCTACGATCAGCAGGATGATCATCCCGGCCAGAACGTGCAGGGCGTGGAGCCCCGCGAGCGCGTAGTAAAACGACCAGAATCCGCCGGACGAAAGCACGAAGCCTTCGCGGATGTCGATTGTCCATTCGTATGCTTTGACGCTCAGGAAAATCAGTCCGCCAAGGGAGGTCACGCGCAGCAACTTTGCGGCTCGCGGTCCATCACGCGCATCTGCAGCCTTGTGCGCGAGCACGGCGCACAGGCTCGAAGTCAGGAGCACAAAGGTGTTGAATGCACCTGCCCACGTCAGCGTGTGCGACGCCGAGTCAGCCCATTCTGGGTGCCCGATACGGTGCATGACGTAGGTGGCGAGCAGTCCTCCGAAGATCACGATTTCCGAGGCGATCACCCACCAGGTGATCAGCCGCGCGGTCGGAATGCCCGTGGCGCTCCGCGTGTTGGCGATTGGTTTGGCGCTCGTGCTCATGAATCCACTTCTTGCGCTCCTGTCGAACTAGTCGGGAACGTTCTGCGGCAGGAAATCCTGTGCGTGGCCGGGCAAGCCATATTCGTACGGGCCGCGATACACGGTCGGAAGCTCGGCAAAATTTCCGTGCGGCGGGGGCGAAGGGATGGTCCATTCGAGTGTCGCGGACCTCCACGGATTGGCGTCAGCGCGCTTGCCGTGACGCAGGCTCCAGAAAAAATTGAACAAAAATACGAACTGGAAGGCCAGCATGACGATCAGCGCGATCGTCGACGTGGTGCGCAGGTGCTGCAACTCGGGCCGCGCCTGCTCGGCGAACTGAGCGTAGCTGTACACCCGCCGTTGGTCTCCCGCAGTGCCAGTGATAAACAGCGGGATAAAAATCACGTTGAACGGTATGACCGTGCCCCAGAAATGGATTTTTCCCAGCGTCTCGTTCAGCATGCGGCCAAACATTTTGGGATACCAGAACGTGAGGCCCGCGTAGACGGCGATGATGGCGATGGGAACGAACGTGTAGTGAAAGTGCGCGATGACGAAATACGTGTCGTGCAAATAGATGTCGGTGCCGGAGGCGCCGAGGAAAATTCCGGTCACGCCGCCGACGAGGAACTCTGCTATGAATCCGAGCGCCCAGAGCATAGGCGTATCCAGGTGGATCGAACCGCCATAGAGAGTGGCGATGTACAGGAACACCATTTCAGCGATGGGCACCGAAATCAGCAGGGTAGTAATCGAAAAAATGTTGGCCATGCGCGGGTCAATCCCGGCCACGAATTGATGGTGCGCCCACACCACGAAGCTCAAGAATCCGACAGCCCACGCGGTGTAGAGCACAGTCTTGTAGCCGAACAGTTTTTTTCGCGCAAACACGGCCAGGACTTCCGCGACAATTCCCATCGCAGGAAGCAAAACGACGTATACCTCCGGGTGACCGAAGAACCAGAAGAGGTGCTGCCAGAGCAATGGGTCGCCGCCGCGCATGGGATCGTAGAAGCCGGTCGCCATTGTCTGGTCAAAGAGCAGCATGACCGCGCCGGCGATCAGCGGACCGACCGAAGCCATGAAGATGATGCTGGCGAGCACAATCATCCAAACCAGCATCGGGATGTCGAACATTTTCATGCCCGGCGCGCGACTGTTCATCGTCGTGACGGTGAAGTTGATTCCGCCGAGCAGGAACGCGACGAATTCCAGCGCGACTGCTATCAGCCACATCGTCGCGCCCGCGGGAGTCAAATTGTAGGCGCCATTCGCGGAGAGCGGAGGGTAGGCGGTCCAGGCGCCGCCGAACGGCCCGCCCTTCACCAGAAAAGAGGCGAGAAGCATTAGGGCGCTCAACAGAAAAATCTGGTAGGAGAGGCGGTTAATGCGCGGGAATGCCATGTCGTCGCATCCGACCATCAGCGGGATCAAAAAATTGCCGAATGCGGCGATGAGGATGGGCATCGCCACCCAGAAAATCATGATGCTGCCGTGCATCGTCACGAGCGCGTTGTATTTCCCGGGCGTGACGAGGCCGTAGCCCGGCACATGCTGGTTCGGAAAGCCCAACTGCATGCGGAATACGTACGCGAAGTAGCCTCCGATCGCAGCCATAGCCATGCCGGTAAACAAGTACTGCATGGCAATGATCTTGTGATCGGTGGACCAGCAGTATTTCTGAAAAAATCCCGGCCGGGCGTGCGCGAGCGATTCAACCTGCGTGGTCATCGCCGCACCTCTGCCACGATTGAACCCGTGCTCGCCGATTCAGGTTCAGGCTTTCGCTCGGCGGAGGCCGGGTTCGCATAACGCAGAAGCCAGGCAGCGTGTTCCTGCTGCGTCTCGACAATAATTCGCCCAGCCATGAGGCCGTGGCCCAAGCCGCACATCTGCGTGCATTGAATGTCGTAAGTTCCGAGGCGATTGGGGCGAAACCAGCCGGTGATCGTGCGTCCGGGCAGCGCGTCCTGTTTCAGGCGAAACGCCGGCACTGCAAAGCTGTGCACCACATCCCGCGACTGCAGCTCGAAGTGATACGTCGTATTCACCGCCACGTGGAGGTCGCCCACGGTGCGAATATCGTCAGCGGTGTCGAAGACGCCGTCCGGTCCAGGCAGCTGAAAGCTCCAGGCCCACTGCTGGGCGATGACGCGCACAGTCGCGTCCGGCGGAGGCTCCGTCTGCTTGATGTCGTACCAGACTTTGATGGCGCCGGCGAGGATCACGATGTCGCAAAGAATGATCACGAAATGAGGAATCGAAATCCATCGCTTCAGGTGCTTCTCTTCGCCGGTGATGTATTGTGTGGGACGCCCGTCCTTGGCCCGGAACTTGATTGTCAACCCGATCAGCATTCCCTCGGCGGCGAGGAACCAGAACCCGACCAGAGCAGCGATCAGGATGAACAGATGATCGATGCTATGGGCGTAAGTTGAAGCGGCTGTTAGGTACCTCTCCAGCATGGAGGCTCCTCTAACGGATGAGAAGCAATACCCCGGCGACAAAAGCCGCCGTTGACAACGCAATAATCCAGAAAACGGTCTTGGCCACCTGCTCCGGCGATGCTTCTGCGTGATTCATGGGATTAGCGCCTGCTCTTGTACTCGCTTACTGTTTCAGCGTGTCAATGTACGCGACAAGATTCCGGATTGCGTCCTCGTCGGCAAGCCCGCGCGCCATCGGGCGCATCAGCCTTCCCTCAATGTCTTTGGGATTGTTGCCCCGGACGCCGGCCTTGAATTTTCTAAGTTCCGTTGCGAGATACCAATCGTCGACGCTGGCGAGTCGCGGGGCTTTCACGTCGTCGATACCTTGACCATTGTCTCCGTGGCAAGAAGAACAGACCGCGCGAAACCGCTCCTCACCCGCATGCACATCGCCCTGAAGCGAAGCAGCATGCCGGACCACGGGCAGGCTTTCCACGTATCGCGCCACAGCCTGGACATCGTCGTCCGAAGCAAGGCTCAGCGACATGGGCCTCATGCGCATGCCTTCGACGTCGCTGAACTGCATTCCGCGCGCGCCGCTCCGAAATTTCTTTAGCTCTGCCTGAACGTACCATTCCTTCATGCCCGCAATGTTGGGCGCGCCCGCCGCGGCATTTCCCGATCCGTCCGCGTTGTGGCAGGGCACGCAGGTTTCGAAGAGTTCCCGGCCTCGCGCTGTCACGTCCGCAGAGGCCCAACGACAGCCTGAAAGAATCAGTCCGCCGGCCGCGAGGAGTAACGCCAAGAACGTGATTCGAAGAGGGAGAGGCACCCTAATGAAGCGCGATCTCAATTGCATGGCATTGGTTAAGGAGCGGATGTTAGCAGCGCGAAGAAACGAAGACAAGGCAGAACTTGGTCTTGAACGCCGGTTCAAACTTGGCCAAGTGAAGTTAGGTGACGCGATGAACAGGAGCGGCCGATTACTTGGAGATGGCCGATACGCGCTGCAGGCGCTCGCCGAGGCGGGCGTGCTCGTCGCGAATCTCCTCCGGCAGACGGTCGCCGAAGATCGTGAAGAATTTTCCCACGTCGGCGTGTTCCGTGACCCAATCCTCTGGGTCCACGCGTAGCAGTTCATTCATCGTGTCGCGAGACACATGCAGGCCATCGAGCGTGATCGCGCTCTGGGAGGGAACCGCGCCAATGGGAGTTTCCGTCGCGGAAGCTTTTCCTTCGATCCGCTCAAGCATCCATTTCAGAACGCGGGCATTTTCGCCGTAACCCGGCCACAGGAATTTTCCGTCGGCGCCTTTGCGGAACCAATTCACGTGGAAAATCTTTGGCGGGTGAGGGATTCGCTTACCCAGTTCGAGCCAATGCTGGAAATAATCCGCCATGTTGTAACCGCAGAACGGAAGCATGGCCATCGGGTCGCGCCGCGTGACGCCAGATTTTTCAGTGATCGCCGCCGTAGTTTCCGACGCCATCGTCGCCGCGACGTAAACGCCGTGCTGCCAGTTCATCGCTTCATAAACCAAAGGTGCGAGACGCGCGCGGCGTCCGCCGAAGATGAAGGCGGAAATCGGCACGCCGGCCGGATCTTCCCACTGCGGAGAAATCGACGGCGCTTGATTCGCCGGCACCGTGTAGCGCGAATTCGCCTGCGCCGCGGGGCCGTTCGCGGGTGACCACTTACGCCCCTGCCAGTCCACCAAATCGGTGGGAACTTCGCCGTTCATGCCTTCCCACCACGGTTCCAAACGCGGGGTTATGGCCGTATTCGTGAAGATAGTGCTCTTACGCACCGCCGTCATCACGTTGGGGTTTGTTTTTTCGTTCGTGCCGGGAGCCACCCCGAAGAAGCCCGCCTCGGGATTGATGGCGTGCAGGAACCCGTCCGAGCCGATTTGCATCCAGGCGATATCGTCGCCGACGGTCCAAACGCGGTAGCCTTCCTTTTCCAGCGCCGAGACCATCATGGCCAAGTTGGTCTTGCCGCAGGCGCTCGGGAACGCCGCGGCCATGTAGGTTACTTTTCCCGAAGGCGATTCCAGGCCCAGGATGAGCATGTGCTCAGCCATCCAACCCTGCTCGCGCGCCATCCAGCTCGCGATGCGCAACGCGAAACACTTTTTTCCGAGCAGCGCATTGCCACCGTAGCCGGATCCGACGCTCCAAATTAATTTTTCTTCGGGGAAGTGCATGACGAAGCGCCGGCTCGGATTGAGATCACCCAGCGAATGAAGCCCAGGAACAAAATCGGAAGAACTGCCGAGGCGATCAAGCGCAATTTTGCCCATTCGCGCCATGATGTGCATGCTGGCGACCACATAGGCGCTGTCAGTCACCTCGACGCCGATGCGGCTCTGGGGTGAGGCACTGGGGCCCATGATGTAAGGCACGACGTACATAGTGCGCTTCTTCATGGAGACATCGAACAAGGCGCCGAGCTTCTGCTTCGCCTCAGCAGGCTCCATCCAGTTGTTGGTGGGTCCTGCTTCGTCTTTTTTGCGTGTGCAGATATACGTGACTTTTTCGGTGCGCGCTACGTCGGTTGGATCGCTGCGATGAAGGAAGCAGTCTGGGTAGGTCTTGTCGTTGAGGAGAACGGTGTGCCGTTCGCGGACCAGCAGGTCTTTCATCCGGGCGGCTTCGGCGGCCGAGCCGTCGCACCATTCGATCTTGTCCGGACGCGTCAGCCGCGCTACCGATTCCACCCACTGTTCCAGGGGCGTAGACACGAGGCCTCCTCCTCATATGTCAGGCGGGCTGCCCTTTGCGACTCAGGGTAAACCCTTCGAAGCTCAGGGCAAGTAAATGGGGCCCGCACCCGTTGTATCGGCACGCCGCGGGGAATTTCAAACGGGGACTACCATACTCTCGGCGGGCTACCCTTCGAAAGATCAGGGTGAATTAAGTGCAGCCCGCGCCCGGCATACGCGTCGGACGGGAAACGCATACCAACACCTAAAGTCTAAGACACGCGCGAGTTGAAGGCAAGTTTTCGATCCAGGTCGCGGTGCGCGGGACCAACCTTGGAAAGACATGGGGACGATTTGGGCTCGATAGCCCGGCTCATTCTTCGCGAATAACCTCAAGGATTCAGAACGGCGTCGCGCCTGGTTTCCAGAAGTTCGATGACTTTTTTTACCTTTTCCGCGCTAACGCCCACTTCTTCCAGGGCTGCGCGGAAGTGATTGAGGAACGTATCGTAATTCGCGTCGTTCAGACCGTGGTTTCGGACCCACGCATGAGCCTCATGAATATCCTTTCCGGAGTACACGACTCGTCCGCCGAGCAACATTGAGAGAAACATACTCTGCCGCGACTGCAGGTGCGCCATGTCGGTGCGCTTAAAGAAATGACGGAGGCTATCATCCGCCAAAACCCTCTTGTAGAAGGATTCCGTAGCGGCCCAGATCGTGTTTCTTCCGCCGATGAGGTCATACAAGGCGTCAATCATGTGATCTCCGGCACCAACGAGACGAGGCAGATCAATCTGGGGCACTCCACGATCACTGGCGTTCTTGGCGCGGCAAGTCTCTCACAGGTTTGCGAGGGCTGGCAATCCTCCCCAATCTTGGTCGTGTCTGTATGCTGTGTAATATGTCGTATGGTAGCCGGCGAGATCATTGCGGCAAGCTTTCATAACAGGTCGAAGCATCGAGCTTTGCCGTGATTCGGTTTGCGAAAGACCGACTCTGCGTGTTAGGTATCTACAGGATTCTATGCGTAACTCGAAGGTGTCAACGTGACACCAGAAAAACCGACAACTCTCAAAGCGCGAACACTCTTTGAGAAGCTTTTTGACTTCTCACCTGACGCAATTCTGGTTGTGGATCGGGACGGGCGAATACTCGAAGCCAATCCACAGGTCGAACAGCTATTCGGATATGCTGGCAGCGAGCTGCAAGGCCGCTCTGTTGAGATTCTGGTCCCAGAACGATTCCAGGCTGGACACCCTACCCATCGCAACGCCTACCACAATCAGCCCGGCATGCGTCCGATGGGCGCCGGGCTGGAGCTCTACGGTCGGCGCAAGGACGGAACCGAATTCCCAGTCGATATCATGCTGAGTCCCGTTGAGGGGGACGAAGGCCCAGTCGTGCTGAGCGTCATCCGCGACATCACGAACCGCAAACAAGCTGAGGAGGCTTTGCGTCAGAGCGAAGAGCGGTTTCGCCTTCTGGTGCAGGGGGTGAAGGACTATGGAATCTTCATGCTTGATCCGCAGGGCCGAGTATCCACCTGGACCGCGGCAGCAGAACGGCTGAAAGGCTACCGCTCCGACGAGATCATCGGACAACATTTCTCGCGGTTCTACTCGAAAGAAGACATCGAGAGCGGCAAACCAGACGCTGAATTGAAAACGGCTGCCTCCAAAGGTTGGCTGGAAGACGAAGGCTGGAGAATCCGAAAAGACGGCTCGCGCTTCTGGGCCAATGTCGTGATTACGGCGATTACGGACCAGACCGGAAAATTATTAGGCTTTGCGAAAGTAACTCGCGATCTCTCCGAGCGTAAGAATGCTGAAGAAACCCTTCGGCATAGCGAACAGCAATTGCGTGCTCTCTTCGAATTTTCGCCTGATGCGATAATTGCGAGCGACAAGGAAGGGCGAATCAAGGAACTCAATGTCCGGGTCGAAAACTTTTTCGGTTACAACCGCGACGAGCTACTTGGCCAATCGATTGAGATCCTCGTCCCAGAGCGTTTCCGGAATGTTCATCCGGGCCACCGTAAGGGATACGGCGAAAAGCCTCGCATTCGCCCTATGGGGGCTGGCGTCGAGCTGTACGGCCGCCGCAAGGATGGCAGCGAATTCCCGGTCGATATCATGCTTGGCCCGGTCGAGACGGCAGATGGTCCCATGGTTTTAAGTGTGATCCGGGACATCTCCGAGAAAAAAGAAGCTGAGGAGGCTCTCCGGCGGAGCGAACAAGAGAGGCACTACCTCGAAGAGGAGCTGAGCACCGGGTACAAGTTTGAGGAAATCATTGGGGGAAGCACCGGCCTGAAGCGAGTTCTGAAAGAAGTTGAAACGGTCGCCGAATCGGATGCGACTGTCTTGATTCTCGGGGAAACCGGGACGGGCAAGGACCTTATCGCGAGAGCGATTCATCACCTGAGCCCGCGTCGCGATCGCACGTTGGTCAAACTGAACTGCGCTGCTATCCCCACCGGTTTGCTTGAGAGCGAGTTATTCGGGCACGAGAAGGGCGCCTTCACCGGAGCGATCGCCCAGAAGATCGGCCGGTTGGAGCTAGCAGACAAGGGGACACTCTTCCTGGACGAGATCGGGGATCTTCCCCTTGAACTTCAGCCAAAGATATTGCGCGCCTTGCAGGAGAAAGAGATTGAAAGGCTCGGCGGCACACGAACGATTGCAGTAAATGTGAGACTCATCGCAGCGACGAACCGCGACCTTGCAAAAATGGTAGCGGACCGGCAGTTCCGCAGCGATCTGTATTACAGACTTAGAGTATTTCCGATTTCGATTCCGCCGCTGCGGGAACGCCGCGAAGACATCCCGATACTTGTGCGCTACTTCGTAGATAAGTTCGCGCGGCGAATGGATCGGCGAATCGAAACTATCCCCGCCGAGGTCATGCGGGCACTCACTCGGTGGGACTGGCCCGGAAATATCCGGGAGCTAGAGAACTTTATCGAAAGAGCGGTTTTGCTATCAAAAGGGCCGGCGTTGCGTGCTCCCTTGGCTGAACTGGAACTTGCGGAAGAGCCGAGTCCCGAGTCAGACTCCACATTGGAGACAACAGAGAGGGAACATATTCTTCGTGTCCTTCGCGAAGCGAAGGGCGTCATTGCCGGCCCCAACGGTGCTGCCGCGCGTCTGGGACTGAAGCGAACGACGCTGAACTCGAAGCTCAAGAAGCTTGGAATCGAGCGTGGTGACTTCATGTAGTCATCCCTGACGATTAGCCGTCAGGTTCTCATCGTCAGTCGCCCTGCCTTCGATCTGCCGGACCCCCGCCTTTAGTCGGTAAGTCCTTACCGCGTGCACAGTTAGCTGACACGCTTTGGTGACGAAGTGTTTGGCATGCCCGTTGCCATTGATACTTCGTAAGCGAACAAGCGAGAGAACTTGAAAATCACCATCCAAGGCGAGGCTTACTCTGTGACGCTCAAGATCGAAGGCAAAGTCGTCGGGGCTTTCGTTCAGGAGTTTCGTCGGGCCTGGGACGAGCTGGCCCCTTCCCTGAAATCGAGAAAGCTGATCGTTGATCTTCGCGGAACCACTTTTCTCGACATGGAAGGAAAGCAAGTTCTTGCTGAGATTGCGAAGACAGGCGCCGAATTTCTATTTGCTTCGCCCCTGACAAGGTATTTCGCGGAGGAAGCAACACGGCGCATCGCGGCAGAGTGAAGGTACGAGGAGGCTACAATGAACACGGTGAGGGTTCCGTACGGGCTGGAGCTGGGCATCGGCTTCAAGCCATGCAAATTGGGTGGAATTTCGTCCTTTTGCGTGCTCCCGTCAACAGCCGCAAAAGATTTCGATGCAATAAAGTCCACAGCTAACTATCCAACGGGGGCGGTCCTTTTTGCCGAAAAGGAAGACTCGCGAGGCGTCTTCGTGCTGTGCCAAGGTGAAGTGAAGCTATCGATCAGTTCGACTGGAGGAAGGACGCTTGTCATACGGGCCGCAAACGCAGGCGAGATTCTGGGCTTAGCGTCCGCAGTGGCGGGCACTCCCTATGACATCACAGCTGAAACGGTTTGTCGGTCCCAGGTCGCATTCGTTCGCCGGGAGGACTTCCTCCGATTCCTCACCAAGTGGCCTCAGGCCATTCAGATTGTCGCGAGGCAAATGAGCGAGCAGTACCAGTCCGTGCTTATGGCAAAAACCGTCGCATAGGTTTATAGCAATAATTCTTAATGATCAGGAGAGCCGAAAATGACTTCGACTATTCTAGAAAAGACCACACTCCGTACGATCGCCGTCATGGCTTTGTTCATTATCGCCATTCCTCATTCCGCAGCGGCGCAGTCAGGTAATGGCGAGGGCCAGAAAGTCTATGACCAAAACTGCGCCAAGTGCCACGGAGCCGATGGGAGTGGGAATACAACGATCGGAAAGGCCGTCGGCGCTAAGGATTTGCGTTCACCAGAAGCCAAGAAGATGACTGACGCGCAGATATCCGCCCAGATTAGCCAGGGCAAGGGAAACATGCCTCCTTTTGCGGGGGCTCTAGACAGCGCCAAGATCAGCAGCTTGATTTCGATCGTCCGCGAACTGAGCAAAAACGCTGCGGCCGCCAAAAAACCTAGCTAGGCCCGACCGCCGTATCAACCGGGCACTGGGCACTGCAATCACACAAGGAAGGCTTTGGTACACAACACGTGTATCGCCTTGCGCTAAGCGTGTCTCAATCTTTGCAACCTTGCATCACCAACAGAGGGGAGAAAATGAAGGTATGAAGTGTCAAAGGGTTTACTTCCGCGGAACCGATGCAATCACGACTTTCTTCGGGTTTTTGATCGCCTTATTTCTTCAAGCCCCGACGGCCTCGGCCATCCCGAGTTATGCTCGGCAGACCGGGTTCCCGTGCAAGGCCTGTCACTATATGCCGCCCGAGCTGACGCCCCTGGGTCGCGCGTTCAAGCTGAATGGCTACACCCTGGCGACGAAGCCGACCATCTCTTCGAAACCCAACGGAAAGCAAGAAAGCGGACTGGACATCTTAGAATCGTTCCCCTTTTCGGTGTTGTTCGATACCTCCTTTACCTCCACAAGATCGCCTGTGCCGGGCTCTCAAAACGGCAGCTTTGAGTTTCCTCAGCAGGCCTCGCTTTTCTTAGCTGGCGCCTGGTCAACGCATGTCGGCAGCTTCGTACAAGTCACATATTCCAGTCAGGGCGACCACTTCACCTGGGATAACTCCGACATTCGGTACGCCAATTCCACAAAGCTGTTCGCGAAGGATCTCGCCTTTGGAATCACGTTGAATAACAATCCCACGGTCGAAGACCTATGGAACAGCACACCGGCTTGGGGCTTCCCGTTTGTGGGCAGCGATTGGGCGCCCGGGCCGACAGCCGGCGCCATCATTAATGGGGGCTTGGCGCAAGACGTTGCGGGACTCGGCGGCTACGCCATGTGGGACAATCATCTCTACTTTGCCGGAACCATCTACCGTACGGCTCACATTGGGGCGCCCTTGCCTAATACTGGAGCCGGTCAAGGCTTCAACATCAGGGGAATCGCTCCTTACTGGCGGCTCGCCTGGCAGCAGAATTCTGGAAACAATAACCTCATGGTCGGCACATACGGACTGCATATGAAGTCGTCGCCCAACGCTATCACCGGCCTGGAGGACGGCTACACCGATTGGGCCGCCGATTTCCAGTACGACCGCACAATTCCCCAGTTTCACAACGACGTTGTTTCGCTCCGTGGCACGTACATCCGCGAGAATTCAGCGCTTCATGCAACGTTCCCCTTAGCGGCGCAGTTCGTCCACCACCATCTGAACACTGTGCAAGCGAACGCGGAGTATCACTTCGGAAATAAATATTCCGCCATGGTAGGTTGGTTCAACATAAACGGCTCGTCCGACCCAACGCTCTTCGGGGCAGTTCCGGTAACAGGCAATGCGAACGGCGACCCCAGAAGTAACGGCTACATTGCGAACGTTTCGTGGTGGCCGGTCCAGAATATCGGGCTAACGTTCCAGTACACGGGCTATGCGAGCTTTAACGGAGCCAGCACGAACTACGACGGCGCGGGACGCAACGCCGGCGCAAATAACGCAGTCTATTTGCTCGCGCGCTTCGTTTTCTAGTTTGGGTGGAAGGTCCTGTCCCCCAGGGTTGAATCGAGAGTTCGGCAGCGGTTCGTGCTCGATGCACAGCGAGTCCAGCCGTCGCCGGTACTCCGCCTCGCGCAATCGGCCTTTATGCTGCGTTAGGTTCCGCTGGAAGATAGAACGGTGGGTTCCGCGCCTGTCTTGGCTGCGATAGCGGCGCGAATCTTCGGCAGCGCGGCGCGGGCGGCTGCTTCGCCGGCGGCCAGCATCTCGGGCGTTTTGTCGAAGTCATCCCACAGATATTCCTTTACTACCGGCTCGATGATGATGTCGGCGCTGCGTCTCCATTCGAGGTCAGCGTGGCGCTGCAAGATGCCGAAGGAAAGCCCGATCACGTCCACTATGCTCGTCGGCTTGCGGGCATTCGCGGATTCAAGGAACACCGCGATGACAATGTCCGCGCCCATGCCACGCGCCGCGTCGACCGGGACGGGGGCCGCAAGAAATCCATCGACGAGCATGCGGCCATCGATCTCGACTGGGACGAACATCCCAGGATAAGCGCACGAAGCGCGCAGCGCCGGACCGAGTTGCCCGTGCGTGAAAAAGACCGCCTTGCCCGTTGCAAGGTCGGTCGCCGCGATCGCCAGCGGAATCTTCAGGTCTTCAAATGTAGTCACGCCTAAAAATCTTCTGGGGTAGTGCTCCAGCCTCTGGTTGGAAGCGAGGCCCAGCCAGGACAGCTTCCAGTTTCCAAAGTCCTTGAATCGCGTCGCCCTGGCCTGTGCCTCAATTTCCTCGGTGGTGTGGCCGCTGGCGTATGCGATGGCAAGCAATGCCCCCGAGCTTGTCCCCGCCAAATAATCGACCGGGATGTTTTCCTCCTGGAGGACGCGGAGAACACCGAGGTGCGCGATGCCGCGCGCGAAACCACCGCCAAGCACCACGCCAATACGCGGCCGGACTTGTTGATGTGGAGCAGGAGGCGGTACGGCGTAAGCGAATTCGCGGACGCGCTCAACCGCGCCGTGGAGCCAGTTTAGGACTTTCTTTGCGTTCCCATCAGTCATCGCTGGGATAAGATAACGTTAACCTTAAATCGGATGCCTGGCGTTTCTCGTTGACCCTGGATTGTCGCTTCTGTAACCTGCACTGGCGTCCAGGCGACTTAGCTTTTTGCTGCAAGGTTCTGACGCTAAAGCGCCGGCCTTAAGTCGGGCATCTTCTTGATTCACGGGATGCCACCCGAAAGGGTGGCGCTGCAAATGCCCGAGACAGCCACTCACGTTCCAAGGGAGTGAATTTGTCTACCACTGCGTTTAAGGAGGCCGCCTTGAGCGGCCCAGGCTCAACATCGATGCCGAAGCGATCAATCGAAAAAGTCGTGGTTCTGGGCGCTGGAACGATGGGCGCGCGCATTGCCGCGCACGTCGCCAACGCCGGTGTCTGGTGCGCGTTGCTGGACATCGTTCCGAAGGAGCTGAACGCCGAGGAGCAGAAGCGAGGCCTAACATTCTCGAGCCCGGAGGTTCGCAATCGGATCGTTCGCGGCGGCCTTTCCGCCGCGGTCAAATCCAAGCCCGCTGCATTTTTCACTCGCGGCCTCGAGAACCGCATCGTCACCGGCAATTTCGAAGATGATCTGAAGCTCTGTGCCCAGGCGGACTGGATTGTCGAGGCCGTCGCGGAGAACCTCGAAATCAAGCGAACCCTGCTCTCGCGGGTCGCCGAGATTCGCAAGCCCGGCACGATCGTTACCACGAACACTTCCGGCCTACCCGCGCGCAGCATCGCCGAGGGAATGCCCTCCGAATGGCAAGAACACTGGGCCGGCACGCATTTCTTCAATCCGCCACGATACTTGAAACTGGTCGAAATCATTCCTGGAGCGGCCACGCGGCCCGACGTGATCGAAACGCTCGCCAATTTTTGCGACCACAAGCTTGGGAAAGGCGTGGTCGTCGCCAAGGATACTCCTAATTTTATCGCCAATCGCATCGGAACGTTCTCGATGCTGAACGCGGTTCGCCTGATGGACCAGCTTGGCATGACCTTTGAAGAAGTGGATGCCTGCACGGGACCCGCGCTCGGCTGGCCGAGGTCGGCAACATTTCGGCTTGCGGATATCGTCGGGATAGACATTCTTTTGCACGTCATTCGCAACATCTACGAAAACATTCCGAACGATGAGTCGCGTAATCTTTACCGTGTCCCGCCTCTGCTCGAAGAAATGGCGCGGCGCGGGTGGCTGGGCGACAAAACGGGAAGCGGCTTTTACAAGCGCGTCAGGAAATCCGGCGGCGAATCCGAAATTCTCACTCTCGATCCCGCGAAGATGGAATACCGCCCGCAACAAAAGGCGCGTTTTGCCTCGATCGAAACGGGCAAAGCGATCGAGGACACGCGTGAACGCTTGCGGATGCTGACCGCACCGGCGCTCGCAGGAAAGGAAGGCGACAAGGCGCAGAAATTCATCTGGGGAGCCCTCTCGGGGATGTTCCTCTACGCTGCGCGGCGCGTTCCGGAAATCTCGGACTCGATTGTGGACGTCGATCGCGCGATGCGCTGGGGCTTTGCATGGGAGGTGGGGCCGTTCGAGACTTGGGACGCTGTGGGCACCGAAGCTGCCGCCCGGCAGCTCGAAAAAGAGGGCCAGACGCTCCCGCCGTTCGTCACCGAGCTTCTTTCCTCGGGCAAGAAATCGTTTTACCAGTCTGCGCACGGTGAGACCTCTTACTTCGATCTTGCAACAAAAGCTTACAAACCTGTGCTCGAGCCCGCGGGAATCATCATTCTGAAATCTCTGAAGGATCGCTCGAAAGAAATTGAGAAGAATTCAGGCGCGAGCCTCATCGACCTCGGCGATGGCGTCGTCTGCTGCGAGTTTCACGCCAAGATGAATGCGATTGGCGGCGACGTGATCGGCATGATTCTCAAGGGCCTCGGCCGGTTACGCGCCGATTTCGACGCCATGGTGATCGCGAATCAAGGCGTGAATTTCTCCGCGGGGGCGAACCTCATGCTCATCCTGATGACCGCGCAGGAGCAGGAATGGGACGACCTGCACCTTGCCGTGCGGCAATTCCAGAATGCGACGCTTGCTCTCAAGCATTCGCCCAAGCCGGTAGTCGTCGCGCCTCAGGGTCTTGCGCTCGGCGGCGGATGCGAAATCGTGTTGCATGGAACGCGCGTCCATGCAGCGGCGGAAGCTTACGTCGGCCTCGTCGAGACGGGAGTTGGGTTGATCCCTGCGGGTGGCGGCACGAAGGAGATGATCATTCGCGCGAACGAGCGCGCCGAAGGAGAAGAGGACATCGACCTCTTCCACGCGCTGAAGCCTGTGTTCGAGAACATCGCCATGGCTAAGGTTTCGACGAGCGGCGAAGAAGCGCGCGAGCTTGGCTACCTGCGCCGCGCCGACCTCGTGGCTATGAATCTCGACCGCCTTGTCGCGGATGCCAAGGAAATGGCGCTCGGACTCGTCCGCAGCGAATGGCGGCAGACGGCGCCTGTGCCTACGGAGCCGTCAATCCGCGTATTGGGCCAGGAATTCTCAGCTGCCGCGAAGCTCGCTGTCCACATGATGCTACGCGGCGAATACATTTCAGAATACGATGCGCTGGTAGCGCGCAAGCTGGGGCATGTACTAGCAGGAGGCGCGCTCACCTCGGCGCAGCTCGTCAGCGAGCAGTACATCCTCGACCTCGAGCGCGAAGCGTTCGTCTCCCTCTGCGGCGAACGCAAGACCCAGGAGCGCATCGCCCACACCCTGAAGACCGGCAAGCCGCTGCGCAACTAAGGAAGATGCATAGTCCGATCAAATTACAGATCGTCTTCGGACAGGCGGCGGCCGTGGCTGTTCGCTTCGAGCCAGTGGTAGAGGTGGACCTGATAGAGGTACGAGGCGATGATTTCTTCGCCCAGTTCGTGGTTTTCAACGCAAAGAAATGGCACGCGCAGCCCCGCGAGCGTCGCGACCAAGGACTGGGTGATCTGATTCGGGTTTGCGGGGCTGTGCTCGTAGCGCGATTTCACCTGGCTCAACGCCGCAGTTATAACCAGCAGGCGATCGGGAAACGTACTCATGCGCCGCAGGCGCTCGACAAATACAGAACGTTCCACGTGGAACGAACGCACGAGGTCATTCAGGTCCTTGCGCTCGACAACGCACGTCTCTTCCCTTCCTGCGACCGAGTAGTCGCCGAGGTTCAGCGGCCGTTTTTCAATCCCTGAAAACCACGCAGAAAACCGGTCGAACAAAAATGGATTTTGTTCCCGCGTGTCGACCACAATCACCGGCTTTGGTGTGCGAAGCTGTGTCCCGCCGCGCTCAGCGATGACGGGTAGCGCTGGCGGCGCAACAGGCAGCGCGGTCATCTGCCATTTGATCGGGGGAGTGATCAGCGTGCGCCTGCGCATGGGAGGGTTGAGAGTACCACGTCTAATTCGGCTTCCTGTTATAGTTGCATGCCTGCAGCATCCCGAAGGAGAAAGCGGATGAGACCTCACGCCTGGATCGGCTTCTCATTGGCTGGAATTGTTTTGTTTGGAGTGATGCCGCGCCCCCCGGCGCCCGTTTTCGCGCAGGCTGCGCCGGCGGAGGCTCCTCACATTGGCGAGGGCGGGCTGCCTCAATTTGAGAAGGAGCCAAATTTTCCTAAGGTCCCGGCAAAGTGGAGGATGGGATTTGGGTCCGACGTCGCCGTGGACGCCCAGGATCATATTTGGGTTTTGAGCCGGCCGCACACCCTTGCGCATCCTCGGTCAACGCCGCCTGATTTGGTGTCCGTTCCAGCGCCACCGGTCATGGAGTTAGACAACGAAGGCAATTTCATTCAAGCCTGGGGCGGGGAGAGCGGACCCGGATATCAGTGGCCTTCGAACGAACACAGCATCACCGTGGACTACAAAGGTTTCGTTTGGATCCTGGGAAACGCGGACGGAGCGCGAAACAACCCAGCGAGCCTGCCGAACGACAATCAGGTCCTCAAGTTCACAAGGGATGGCAAATTCGTGATGGCCATCGGCAAGAGCGGCCAGATCGGCAGCAACGCGACTGAGGTTCTCAAGGGCGCGACGAGCGTTCGCGTCTACCCTAGGACGAATGAGGTGTTCGTCAGCGACGGGTACGGCAACAGCCGCATCATGGTTTACGACGCGGATAGCGGGAAATTCAAGCGCATGTGGGGCGCGTATGGTAGCAAACCGCTCGATATGGACCAACGCCCGCCTGTCGAACCGACCAAGCCAAACGAATTGTGTCCCATGGTGTGCGGGATCTGGTCGACGTATCAGCAATTTTCCGTGCCGCACGACATCAAGTTTTCGAACGATGGCCTCGCATATGTGGCTGACCGCGGGAACAAGCGTGTTCAGGTGTTCACGCCCGAGGGGAAGTTCGTCGCGGAGCAGTTCATCGGTATCGATAGCAAGTACTATCTCCAGGCAAGGTCTGTGGCCTTCTCGCCTGACCCAGAGCAGCGGTTTCTGTATGTTTCCGGCTCCCCGGACGTATACGTATTGAATCGCAGGACGCTTGAAGTTCTCGGGGCATTCAACATCGGTTCGCCGCAAGGAGACCCGCCGGGGCACCTGATCAATGCCGACCATGAGGGCAACGTCTACGCGGTGCAGGCGGAGCTCAGCGGGGCCGACGGCCACAGCGGAGGCGCCGGCGCTTACAAGTTCACATTCAAAGGCTTTGCACCCAGGGTTTCTTGCCCTCCCTGTGTGTCCACCAAGCGTGCTGAGTAGCCTTGCGCGGCGCAGGTTCAGCCGCTCAGATTTGGTTGCCCTCAGGCTGCGACTCCTCCCTACTAACCCCAACAGGCTGAGGCCAGTGCACTCGTGTCAAGAGCGCCACGCGTATTGCCATGTGAGACCATCACAGGTTGCGTTTTTGTCCGTACTAGCATCCAATCAGATCTAGGAAGCGAGAAAGTGGCGAGTCGCTCGTAGCCTTGAGGATCCGGCTTGAGCCAAGCGAGACAAACCATGCGAGAAGCCGTCATTGTAAGTTCAGTTCGAACGCCAGTTGGGAAAGCGTCTAAAGGGGCGCTGCGCGCCACGCGGCCAGATGATCTGGCCGCCATTGCGATGCAAGAAGCCATCCGCCGCGTACCGGGGCTTGATCCCAAGGACATTGAGGATGTGGTCCTCGGCTGCGCGATGCCGGAGGGCGAGGCGGGGATGAACGTTGCACGCATCGCGAGCCAGCGCGCGGGCCTACCCCCTGAGATTCCGGCCATCACGATCAACCGGTTTTGCTCGTCGGGTTTGCAGGCAATCGCCATGGCCGCCGAGCGCATTATGGTCGGGCACGCCGACGTAATTCTGGCCGGCGGCACCGAATCCATGAGCATGATCCCAATGGGCGGCAACAAGATTTCTCCCAATCCTTGGTTGATGGACCACTATCCGGACGCCTACCTCAGCATGGGCCTGACGGCCGAGAACGTGGCCAAGAAGTACGGCATCACGCGCGAGAAGGCCGATGAGTTTTCGCTCGCCAGCCATAAGAAGGCGCTGGCCGCAATTGCCGCTGGGAAATTCAAGGATGAAATCGTTCCAGTGGACGTTCAGGCGACGGCGATCGCCAGCGCCGCAAACGGCCATGCAGCGAAAGCCAAAACGAAGACGACTCGCTTCGAAATAGACGAAGGCCCGCGCGCGGACACCAGCATGGAGGCACTGGCAAAGCTCAAGCCCGCCTTCCACGCCCGCGGCACGACCACCGCCGGAAACAGCTCGCAGACGAGCGACGGCGCCGCGGCGTCTATCGTCATGAGTGCCGAAAAGGCCCGGGCATTGGGTGCAAAGGCTATGGCGCGCTTCCTCGGCTTTGCCACGGCGGGCGTGCCGGCGGAGATCATGGGGATTGGTCCCGCGTTCGCGATCCCGAAGGCTCTGAAACTGGCGGGCCTGAAGCTCGACCAAATTGAAGTGATTGAACTCAACGAAGCCTTTGCAGTGCAGTCTCTTGCGGTTATCCAGGAAGCCGGACTCGATCCCACACGCGTGAACCCCAATGGAGGCGCCATCGCTCTTGGGCATCCACTGGGCTGCACGGGGGCGAAGCTCACCGCGTCGATTCTGCGCGAACTGGAGCGACGCAGTGCGCGCTACGGCATGGTTACGATGTGCATCGGTGGCGGGATGGGCGCGGCGGGAATCTTCGAGCGGGTTGCGTAGATTCCTGGCTCTCAGAAAGCTCTGCTGGAACCGACCTACCTGAAGAGCAGGTAGGCGCTATAACCGAGGCCTGCCCCCAGCATCGAACCCACGACTACGTCGCTAAGGAAGTGCATTCCGAGGATAATCCTTGATACCGCGATGCTTAGCGATAGTGCCAGCAGCGCCGCCTGCAAGTCTGGGTAAAAGATGCACAAGGGCACGGCGATGGCGAACGCGCTCATGGAATGGCCCGAGGGGAATGAGAATTGGTCAGGCGGAAGGATATTGGCCCAGCAGTGCGCTTCCAGCTGGCACGGACGCTTCCGCTTGCTCATTTTCTTGAGGAAGCGGAACAACACAATCGTGGCCGCTTCGGCGGAGGCGCTGGCGCCGAAAGCGATGAACCGCGAATCCCCGCCAAACAGAAGCAAGGCAATACCAACTGAATACCAAATCCAACCGTCTCCGAGCCGTGTTGCGGCAATCATCCAGATCCTGAGCCAGCGGGGCGCCCGCCAGTGATTGACCCTCCGCATGACTTGATGGTCGCGGGCCTGGATGAAATCCCAAACCATTCTCCGAGCAGCCATGATTGCACCTCAGCCTGAAGCAACCGCTACGCCAGCACCTTCTCCAACGCGGGTGACGCTTGCGGCGTTCGCGGACGCCTACTGGGGACGTGTTTAAGAATATTAATCTGTGCCCCCCAGCGGCGGACAAATCCAAGGTCGATAAGATAGTTTACCGCAACTCCCGCCGGAACGAGAGCCATTAGGGGAGAGAGTAACAACGTCCAGCGGTCCTCGCGCATCATCTCGCAGCAAAGGAGCAAAACGTCGCGCGTCAGTTTCCAGTAGCTCCCCGATTCGCCGCAAAGCTGGCCATGCCCAGCGCGCAGGCCTGCAAAAAACTCCTGTTTGTTCTTCGCGCCGGGCACCTCGGTGTAGGTTGTTCCTACAGAACTGAGAGCGTGCGCGTCGCTTCCTGCCACTTGGGTCTTGCACCGGACCCATGCGAATTCTTCGGCTTCGCGGTTGGCGCATGGCAGCATCTGCCCGTTCCGAGCCTCCACAGCGGGGAAGTAGCCTGAAAACCATTCGTAATCGTCAGTCGCCCGGCGGCCGGTAAGTGAAGAAAATACATGGTTTATGGTGAAGAACAGCCGCTGTTCGGACAAATAGGCGAGCAAGCGGCTGATGTCATTTCGCCTGCGGTTGATCTCGATGTGCTGGCGCTCCGTTATGTCGTAAACCCCGACGTGTGCTTCGGTGCCGCTCGGCATGCGGCAGGTCACCTCTTCGCTAACGAAAAAGTCTTGGTAGCCACACAGCTCTTCGGCTCCGCTGATGGAGTCATGATCTGTCAGGGTAAAGAGATCCATGCCGCGCTGGCGCAGCACCGAGTAAACATCCTTCGGGGCGCTGTAGCTTTCCAGGAAAAAGTGGCGCAAGATAGCTACAGGCAGAGTGCCAGAGTGAAGCGAATGAACATGAAGGTCGCATTTCATTGTGGAAAAATTGTGGAAGAAACGCTTTGCTGATTTGTTACATCTCGTTTAAGGTTCTGTAAGAATCGCCTGTTACTGATAGAACACAAATCAGTTAGCGTTCAGTGAGGTGCGACGGCGGATGGCAGACGGAATGTCTGGCCTACGAGAAAAACGAAAACGCATCGATCTTATTTTCTTTGACGCTGGCGGAGGCCATCGCAACGCCGCGACCGCCTTACAAGTCCAAATCGAGCGACAAGGCCTCCCATTTGAAGTGTCGCTGGTGAACCTCCAGGAAGTGCTCGACTCCCTCGACATCCTTCGCAAACTGACCGGCATTCAAATCCAGGAAATGTACAACAAGATGCTTCGCAGCGGCTGGACGCTCGGCAGCCAGCAGCTGATGCGCGTCCTGCAACTCGTTGTGCGGATGTACCACCGGCCAGGCGTGAGCGTGCTCGAAAGCTTCTGGAAAGCGCAGCCTCCAGACATGGTGGTCTCATTGGTGCCGCATTTCAATCGCACGCTGAGGGAAAGTTTTGACAAGGCGTTTCCGGGGAGACCCTTTGTAACTGTTCTGACCGACTTGGCCGATTATCCGAAGCATTTCTGGATCGAAAGCGAGCCGCAATACATCGTCTGCGGCACCGAGCACGCGGTTGAGCAGGCGCGATCCCTTGGGCACCTGGATGGGACTGTGTTTCAGACGTCCGGAATGATCCTTCACCCGCGCTTCTACGAGCCCGAGCTGCCGGACCGGGCAGGAGAGCGGCGGAAGCTAGGGCTCGATCCCGACCTGCCGACAGGGATCGTGCTATTTGGCGGGTACGGCCCTTGGAGGATGTTGGACATCGTGCGCCAGCTCGACTGCTCTGGCTTGCAGATGCAACTCATCTTGATTTGTGGCCGGAACGACAAGCTGGCGCGCGCGCTGCGCCAGGAGCACACGCGAATCCCTATCCACGTCGAGGGGTTCACCACCCAAATTCCTTATTTCATGGCGCTTTCGGATTTCTTCATTGGGAAGCCGGGTCCCGGGAGCATCAGCGAGGCCCTTGCCAAGCGGTTGCCGGTGATCATTGATTGCAACGCCTGGACCCTGCCGCAGGAGCGCTACAATGCTCAGTGGGTCCGCGAAAAGCAGGTGGGGATTGTCGTTAGGAGCCACAAGCAGACGGCGGAAGCGGTGGCCGAATTGCTGAAGCCCGGCGAGCTGGCTCGTTTTCGCGCGCGCGCGGCCGCGATGGAGAATCGTGCCATCTTTGAGGTTCCAGCCATTTTCGAGAAAATCTTGAATGGTCGGCGCGAGGCCGAAACACGAGAAACCGTTGGGCCCACGCGCTAGATGAAATTCTAAATCTCAGATTGTTTCAGTTCAGATTTGAAATTATTTTGAATTTCAAATCATTTCAAATTTGAAAACGCGGACTGTACCAATTACAGATGGCATTCACAGGTGGCATCTAAGGCTGGGCCCTTCATGTGATCAACGACCTTCACCTACTTCACGGCTCTTTTTGCTGCGACGGGCGTTTCAGTGCGCGGGATGGCGGTTGTATAGTGCTGCAGCGGTCTTGAGCATTCCTTCGCGATCCTCGGCCAACAGGTAGGCTTGGGCGATCAGCTTGTCGAGCGATTCTGCATATAGTTTCAGGTAATTTTCGAGAGTGCCATAGCGCTTCGTGAGTTCCGCGGCGGAGAACTGCTGCCACTCGCCCAGGTTTCCGCAGGTCCCTTCGATCGAAGACGTAGTTACCGGCGGCAAGGAAACAGGAAGGGGACGACCGACGGGGTGATCCGCATCGGGGAAGCGGACGCCGCCCATGGGCTGATCGTCGGCATCGGTCAGGGGCACTTCGAGCCTTACTCCCGGTAAGGGATTGAAGTTGGGAGTGCTCGAGGACGCGGGCTGGAGCTTGAACAGCGTGGAAGGCGGCAGGCGCGGCGCCTGACGTGCAGATGGGACGCCGAGCTCGCGCTCCAGCTCGATCGTTACGGCGCGCAGGTAGGTGGAGTGCGGAATCGGATTCAAATCCACGAGCGCGCCGCTATTGCACCGGCTAGCGCGTGTGCTGCTGCCGCTTTGATCGATGGGGGCTGGCGCGTGCGCGCTCGGCCAGTCGTAACGCCGCATGCGAGGGTTCTGGGGAACGACGTCGGTCAGGCTGGCGCGAAGCCGGTAAAAGTCCGTGTAATTCGCGATATCGATGTAAAACGGATCGCTGGCGTGGCCGCCTAGAATCTGCGCGGCCGTGAGCGGCTTGCCGTTCGGCACCACGTAAGGAAATTCTTCCGAGCCGGCTTCGGCAGCAAGCTCATTCAGAGCGAGCCAGTTGCCGGTCCCATCAACGGCGATCGCGCCCTGGTAGACCACGCCTCCGTCCGCGGGATCGGCATTGAAACCCTCGGCGAGAAACGTGTCGATGAAAAATCCGCTGAGGCTGATGCCGGCGAGAATGCGCGTCGGGTAAGCACCAAAATCGACGGATGTCTTGGAATCAACCTGAGTTCGCCCGGCGAGGAATCGGCCAAAATCGCGGATGATGAGTTCGCCCACACCCTCGGCCTGCTTCGGCACACTCGCGGCAATCCCGGTCTGCCACTGGACGCGCGCGTAAGACGTCGCGTGCTCGAAGAGGAATCCGTTTCCGGGCTTTCCACCGTCAGTCGTGGCTGACGGCGGTCCCGTTACTCCGGTCTCGTTCACCGCGTTTAGAAAGTTCGGATTGCCGCGATTTTCCACATCAACGACGATGGCTGAATTTGTGCCGGTCTTCTCCGGGGCGATGAGTTCAAACTCAGACTGATAGTCGTAGTTGCCGTCCGCATCGTGCGGTAAGGATTCAAGGCCGCGCACGCTTTCCCCAGGTGCGACAACTCCGGAGACCGTGCCCCAAATTCTTAGATAAGGAGTTGCGCCAAATGTCCCAGCGGGTTGCGATCCCACAATGGAGACGCTCGTGATTCTCGATTGCGCCCGCGAACTAGCCGCGACTGCGGAAAGCTTTTTTCGACTGGCTCCGCTATGCGCCGCCAGAAAGGCCGAAACTCCTAGGGACGCAACCAACACTGCGGCACCGGCCAGGGCGATGTGTTTCAGCCGAGAGGCAGGCATCGACGGAGTTCTCGAAGGTATTGTCATAAGGCGGCGCCTCCTGATTGGCAAGTCTATACCAAACAATTCGACATGGCGCGAGCAAGCCCGATCGTGGTGTGCACATAGCGCGGTTCGAAACTGCGCACCCTCATCAACGGTTCGATTTGCCCCTGCCCGGGAACCCCGTTACAATGAAGTTTCGTACCGCGCCTGCTGCATCCGTCCCGCTTATCGAGAAAGGCAACATGGCTCCTCGCACTGTCTGGTATTTCGCGTACGGCAGCAACATGAATCGCGCTCAGATGCTCTCCCGCGCCGGGAAAATTCTGGAAGAGCACAACGCTTCCCTACCGAATTATGAAGTGCGCTTCAACAAGAAAGTCCGCGGCGGCACGGCGGGCGCGAACATTCAGCCTACTGCGGGAAAGACGGTCCACGGCGTGTTATACAAAATCGAAGAGGGAGCGCTGCGCAGCCTCGATCGCTATGAAGGCGCGCCCGAGCACTATCGCCGCATCGAGGTGCAAGTAACGCCCGAAGGCGGGAACCGAATCCCCGCGCAGGTCTATATCGCGTCGAAGGTGGAAAAGGGACTCCGTCCTTCAGCTCCTTACTTGCAAGCGATTCTGGACGGCGCGGGCGAGCATAACCTGCCCGCCGCCTACATTGGCGAGATCAAAACCGCCGCCGGCGCAGCTTGATTGCTGTTGCCGCAAAAGGCTCTTATTTATTGACGGGCTGCAAATGCAGCCCGCACCCGTACGGGAGGATCCATGGCCACAACGTCGTTGCCGCGAACTGCGTCTCGCGGCGGGAGTTTCCTGGTTGAGTCGTGCACCCCGGAAGATGTTTTCTCCCCCGCAGACTTGACGGACGATCAAAAGCTCATCGGGCAGACCGCGGAAGAATTTGTTCACAACGAAGTGGTTCCCGCTATTCCCGATCTCGAGCAGCACAAGCCGGGCCTGATGGCGCAACTCCTCAAAAAGGCTGGCGAAATCGGCCTGCTTGGCGGAGGCGTGCCCGAGGAATACGGAGGCGCGGGCCTCGACAAGGTTTCGAGCGTGCAACTGGCCGAAAAATTGTCGGCCTATGCTTCCTTTGGCGTTAGCCACGGCGGGCACTCGGGCATCGGCACCCTGCCCATCGTTTTTTTCGGCACTGAAGAGCAGAAGAAAAAGTATCTTCCGCTGCTCGCGACAGGCGAAAAACTTTCTGCGTACTGTTTGTCCGAGCCGCAAGCCGGATCGGACGCGCAAAATTCGCGGACGCGAGCCGTGCTGTCACCCGACGGGCGCTCATGGATCTTGAATGGACAAAAGATGTGGATCACGAATGGCGGATTTGCGGACGTCTACATCGTTTTTGCGAAGGTCGACGGCGAGAAATTTTCCTGCTTCATCGTCGAGCGCGGTTTTCCCGGATTTTCCGCTGGCGCGGAAGAAAAGAAGATGGGGTTGAAAGGCAGCTCGACGACCGCGATCTTTTTTGAGAATTGCCAGGTGCCTAAGGAAAATTTGCTGCACGAAATCGGCCGTGGGCACATTGTCGCGTTCAATATTTTGAACGCGGGACGCTTCAGCCTGGGCGCTTACTGCGCCGGCGGCGCCAAGGGCACGCTCGAGACCGCGTCGAAGTACGCGAAGGAGCGCACCGCGTTCGGCAAACCGATTGGAGATTTTGGCCTCATTCGCGCCAAGCTCGCGGAGATGGCCATTCGCACCTTCGCCGTGGAGTCCATGATTTACCGCTCGGCGGGACTCATGGATCGCGCGATTGCAGCGGCGGGCAGCGGCGCAGACAAGGGACAGCAGTCGATGAAGGTCTTCGAGGAATACGCAATCGAGAGCTCGATCAGCAAAGTGTACGGTTCGGAACTGCTCGATTTCGTGGTCGACGAAGCCGTGCAGATTTTCGGGGGCTACGGCTTTCACGAAGACTACCCGGTGGCGCGCAGCTATCGCGACTCCCGCGTCAACCGCATTTTCGAAGGCACAAATGAAATCAACCGCATGCTGATTATCCAGATGCTGATGAAGCGAGCAACCTCGGGCGCGCTGCCGCTGATGCAGGCGGGCGCGAAGCTGCGTGAGGAGATCATGGCCGGCCCGAGCTTCGAGGAACCTTCTTCGGGTGAGTGGGCCGAAGAGGAGCGAATTCTGGCCGGCGTCAAGAAAACGTTTCTGCTTGTGGCGGGCGCGGCGCTCGAAAAATATCGCGATCGGTTGGCCGATCAGCAGGAAATTGTGGCTGCGCTCTCGGACATCGTCATGGAATGCTTCGCGATCGAGTCATCTTTGCGGCGGGTGCAGAAGGCGGAAGCTACACGCGGCGCGGCGAGTGTCGCCGTCATGGCGGATGCAGCGCGTGTATTTCTGCACGATGCGGCCGACCGCGTCGAGGTCGGCGCGCGACGGGCGCTTTCCGCTGTCCTCGACGGAGACATGTTGCGCACGCAGCTTGCGGTGCTCCGCCGCTTCATGAAGCGAGAACCCGCGGATACCTTCGTTATGCGCCAGCGCGTCAGCGCCGCCGTCCAGGCGGGCGACCGCTATCCCTTCGAGGACCGTTAGCTGCGGTGAGCAGCCCCAAAGGTCAACCCCGCCGATCCAAACCAAGCTCAGGTTCCCGCACCGCTGCAAGCGCAGGTATTCCCGCAGTCTCTTGGATCCGGGCGCTTGCCGCTCCGTACTTACGCGACTACCGACCGTCCCTAGTTTCGCGGGGCTCGCTGCGAGGGTATCGATTCATTCCCTCGTCGAGAGACAAGGCAGGGTCGCAGGCAGGGTTCTTTGTCGGGTATATTGTTGATTCTGCAGAGCATGAGTTTCTAAATCCCGTTCCACCAGAGTGCATCGTGTCCGCTTTCTTGGGGCCAGTAGGGTCTGGCTTTCACGAAGAGATGGTCGCCCGGGATGGGTCGCCGCTCCGCAAGACGGCGGAGTACATCGGCTGGCTAACCCATCGCCCGCCCCGGTTCGCGTTCTTCGATAGTAGGGAGATGGTTCTGACGAGGCATTTTTCCATGCGGGAGTGGCCAGCGGTGAACAGGAAGCACTATTCACGTAATTTTTTCATCGAAACACTAGCTTGGCTGGTCCGAAGCGGTCTCGTTGCGAAGCTCAGAGGGGAAGCCTTCCCAAGTCAGCTCACGGCAACCGCGAGTTCAAGTAAGTGCACGTAGAATCTTCTCCACGTCGGCATACGACGTTCACCGTAGTCAGTACTAGTAGTCCTATAGCTTCAGTTCTAAGGTTCTCGATACCCACGTACCATTTTCATCGAGATTTTTCTGCCGTAGGATCATGGGAGTCGTGTAACCAGAAGTTTGCATCAAATGGTTTGGTGGGTACAAGGGGGAGTCGTCGTGGTGAATTCAGGGAACCTGTCTCACGAATCTCACGAACAAAAAGCTCGAAAGTGGCTGTGGATTGGTCTCGGGGCTTTCGTAGCGCTCCAGATTTACTTTGTTCAGCAGTTGGTTGTGGCCCTGATGCTTTTCAGCGGGCTTTTTCTGCTTTGTGCACTCGTTGCGCTGGCGATGTATCTTATTGATCGAGCAGGGCAATGGGGGCTTGGTTGGGCGGGGCATCAGGCCAAGCGGGCGGTAGTAGCGGCCGAGGAGATCAGTAAAAAGCAGCTCCGCCGTCCACGTTCAGAGCCTGCCCGGTAATTGCACTGGCCTGATCCGAGCACAGAAACAGAGCCGCCGCGGCGACCTCGTGGGCTGTTTGGCCGCGTCCTTGAAGAATTGTATCCAAAAATCCTTTGAGCTGAGCCTCTTCCGATACTCCCAGGCGCTGAGCGAGCGTCCGGCCTAAGTCCTGTGACATCTTGGTCTCAGTCACCGGACCCGGGCAAATCGCGTTGACGCGGACGCCCTTTCGGGCCGCCTCCGCTGCCACGACGCGTGTTAATCCGAGCATGCCCGCCTTCGCGGAAGCATAGGGCGACCCCCAAGCAAAGGCCGACTTTGCGGACAAGCTTGAAATGTTCAGGATGACGCCCTGCTTGCGCACGTACATTCCCGGCAGCACGAGGCGGGTGAGCAGATAGGCGCCGCGCAGGTGCACGGCGATCACGCGGTCCCATTCCACTGGAGTAATTTCCTCGACTGGCTTCACGGGACCGTAGTCTCCCGCGTTGTTGACCAGGACGTCGACCCTGCCGAATTCCGACGTGGCCGCGTGGATGAGATTTTCGCAGTGTTTTTCGTCTGCTATATCCGCGGAGACGGCTGCTGCGCGTCCGCCTGCTTTGCGAATTTCCTCGGCTACTGCTTCAATCTCTGACTTCGTCCGCGCTGCGACCACCAGCGCCGCGCCTTCGCCTGCAAACTTCCGCGCGATCGCTCGACCGATCCCGCGCCCGCCTCCGGTAATGACCGCCACTTTTTCCGCAAGCAACACGCGCGCCTCCGAAGTGCGTCGGCAGGATAGCACTGGGATCGAGCCGAGCCAAACCGGACGAGCGATTTTTCGTCACGAAGAAGACCGCAGTCTGAGTTGAGTTAGCCGCAGTGGTAAAATGCGTCTGGGTGGCGTTGTCGATGAAACTGGAATTTGCACGCACCCCTCGCACAAAGCAGAGCCGTTTAGCATAGGCCCGCCCCAGGAGGTAAGAATGTCGAATCCTGATCGTCGTGCGTTTCTGAAGAGTTCCATGGCTCTTGCGCTCGCGCCGACCGCGGGAGGGACATGGCCTGATGGGAGCTCTCCTGGTGAACGTGAACCTCAGGCCCGTCCACGCGAAGAATTTTTCAATGGTTTCAAGAGCGAGGAGATCAAGACGTCGGGCGCGACGATTCACACGGTATACGGTGGCAAAGGCGATCCCGTGCTACTCCTCCATGGCATTCCGGAAACGCATGTGCTTTGGCGGAAGGTCGCGCCGGCACTGGCTCAGGACCACTTTGTCGTGATGACCGACCTGCGCGGCTACGGGGACAGCAGCAAGCCTCCGGGGGGCGGGGATCACTTCTCCTACTCGAAGCGAGCCATGGCTCAGGATCAGGTGGAAGTGATGAAGCACCTGGGATTTGAAAAATTTGCCGTCGTGGGGCATGACCGCGGTGGGCGCGCCGCGCACCGGATGGCGCTCGATCACCCGGAGGCCCTCACAAAGCTTGTCATCCTGGACATCGTGCCGACATACAAGCTTTATCAGAACATCACCCAGGAATTCGCCACGATTTTCTATCATTGGTTTCTGCTGGTGCAGCCCCCGCCGTTTCCGGAGACGCTGCTGGGGAACAGCGCCGAGTATTTCCTGAAGTGCACTTTGCTCTGGCTGGGCGGACATCCGCTCACCGATCCGGTTCCCGATTTTGTGGGTCCGGCGATATTTCAGGAGTATCTGCGCACGTTCCGCACGCCCGACACGATTCACGCCATTTGCGAGGACTACCGTGCGGCCGCGTCCATTGATTTGGCGCACGACGCGGCCGACCTGGACAAAAAAATCCAGTGCCCGCTCCTCGTGCTCTGGTCGGAGAAGGGGCCCTTTCATCGGATGTACAACGTCTTGCAGACGTGGCAGGAGCGCGCGGTTCAGGCACGAGGACGCGCGATGCCTACAGGACATTTTCTGCCGGAGCAGATGCCGCAAGAATTGACGCAAGAACTCAAGACGTTCTTGCGTGCTTGAATAGTGAATCCGTTCAACGCGGCTGCCGCCAGTGATATGATCCGCCCACGTTTCTCCCTGAGGCTTGGGTTTAAGTGGGTCGCGAGGCGACGCTGACGAGGAGGTTTCTGTGAGCCATTCCACGAGCACGATGAGTCATTTGGAATCCGCTTCTAGCGGCAAAGGTTCCGACGGATCCAACGCCGTGATCGCTTACACGATCTTGCGCCTGTCCTTCGGGGCCAATATTTTGCTCCACGGCTTGAGCCGCATTCTCAACGGCCGTCCTGCGTTCCTTGCCTATTTGAACCACTACTTCGAGCATGCCCACCTGGTGCCGGGTGGGATGCTCCCTGTGTTCGGCGCAATTCTGCCATGGGTCGAAACCACGCTGGGCTTGCTCTTGATGCTGGGCCTGTTCACGCGCTTTGCGGTAATCGCCGGTGCACTGGCGATGCTTGTTCTGGTGATCGGCACAAACCTCGCGCAGGACTGGATCGTCTCAGGCCTGCAGCTGATCTATTGCTTCATTTATTACTACTTGCTTGTGCATCTTAAAGAAAACCGGCTCTCGCTCGACCGCTCCCTGGGAATCGGCGCGCGGTGACACGGCAGAGGAACTCCCGGTTGCTTTTTGGATGACAGGCAGCTATCCTAACAAGTAGTCAGACTAGTCAGATGATGGCGCAAGGGGGTGTCCCATGGCGAAAAGGCCTTCGGTGCGAAAGGGTCGTCCCAAAGCTTCGCGAAAATCTTGGCAACTGCAAACTGCCAAGGCGCGATTCAGTGAACTTTTTCGCCGGGCCCGTTCCGAGGGCCCACAGTGGGTCACGCGTCAAGGCAAAGAAGCAGTCGTCGTGTTACCAGCAGAGGAATTTGAGCTCTTACAAGCCCGTTCCAAGCAGCCTGCGAGCCTCGTCCAGTTCTTCGCGGAATCGCCGCTTGCGACCGCTGGCATTGATTTGGAACGGAAACGGGAGTATCCCCGGGCGGTCGAACTGTGAGCGGATTTCTCCTCGATTCGAACGTCATCTCGGAGCTGGTGCGGCCAGCGCCGGAGGTTAAGGTGACGGCGTGGGTTGCGGCGACCGACGAAAACCTCCTCTACCTGAGCGTCCTCACGCTGGGCGAGATTCGGAAAGGCATCGCAGCTCTCACGGATTCCTCCAGAAGGGTGAGGCTGGAAGCGTGGCTGGACAGCGACTTGGTGGTGCGCTTCACCGGCCGCATATTGTCGATTGATCAAGCTGTTGCGGACCGTTGGGGCCGCCTTTGCGCCAAGGCAGAGCCAAGATCGCCGCTTCCCGTCATTGACGGCCTCCTGGCGGCCACGGCGCTCCACCACAATCTCTCGTTAGTCACGCGAAACACCAAAGATGTGGAGGCAACGGGAGCAACCCTGTTCAATCCGTGGGTCGCATAAGCTTGCCCGCCCGTGTTAATGTATGATTGCAATTTTGAGGCTGCTGAATGAGCAACCAAGTCCAACCTACGCCTGAAGGGAAAAGCTTGATCCGCGTGCGTCCACGCGGTTTCTGCGCGGGGGTGGTGCGTGCGGTGGACATCGTGGAGCTCGCCCTCCAGGCCTATGGGCCGCCCGTGTATGTCCATCATGAGATTGTGCATAACCGCTACGTCGTCGAAGAGCTCCGCCAGAACGGCGCGATCTTTGTTGAAACCGTGGAGGAAGTGCCGATCGGCGCTGTACTGGTTTTCAGCGCACACGGCGTACCGCCCACGGTGCGCGAAGAGGCGCGCGTGCGCCAGTTGCGCGTGATCGATGCGACGTGCCCGCTCGTGACCAAAGTGCATCTTGAAGCTCTGAAATTCGCGCGCGAAGGCCGAACGATCATCCTAATCGGCCACCGCGACCACCAGGAAATCGTTGGTACCTCTGGAGAAGCTCCGCAGCAGACGGTTGTCGTCGACAGCGTCGAAGCGGTGAACGCGCTCCAAGTCAGGGACCCAGATCGGCTGGCATTCCTTACGCAGACGACGCTGAGCCTGTACGACACGCAGGAAATCGTCACCCGCCTGCGAGAGCGTTTTCCAATGATCGAGGGACCGGCGTCCGACGATATTTGCTACGCCACGCAGAATAGACAGGAAGCGGTCGAGCAACTTGCGCGGGAGGTGGACCTGATCCTTGTGGTTGGGTCACCGAACAGCTCGAACTCGAACCGATTGGTGGAAGTTGCGCAGCGCTCAGGCGTGCGGGCGCAGCTGATCGACGCCGCCAAAGATGTTGATCCGAAATGGCTCGAGGGGGTGCGCCGCGTCGGTCTGACGGCAGGCGCCTCGGCGCCAGATATACTGGTCGAACAAGTAAGCAGTCATCTCGCGGGGATGGGCTACACGGAACAGCGCGATCTCGACCTCATTCGAGAAGATGTGCGGTTTACTCTGCCGCCCGAGCTGACGACCATCGCGCCGGCATCGAACTAGAACACTGGTCTGAAGAAGTGGTTATGCACGCAGTTGTCATCCAGGGGAGCAGGTCTCCTAATTCCTGCGGGCTACGCGTCCTCCGGCAGGCTGGGACCTTCCGGGTGGAACTAAGGCCCGCAACCGTTTCAGGAGAGCGACTTTGGCGGTCAAGATTACCCGTCAGCCGAAGAATATTGCCTTGCTGGGTTCGCCGACGAGCGCGGCGGCTCTCCGCAGCGGTCACGAACGCGCGCCTGCGGCTTTGCGCGCCGCTGGAATCGTCGATCGGCTGAAGGCCGCGGGATTCCAGGTTGCCGATCAAGGTGACACATCCACCTACGTATTCCAACCGGACGACGAACATCCCCGCGCGAGAAACGCCTCCGCCGTGTTGAAGTCTCTAAACGAATTGCGCCCGCGCGTTGAAGTTGCGGTGAAGTCCGGCGCTCTTCCGGTCGTCCTGTCGGGTGATTGCATTTCGGTGATGGCGGTGATCGCCGGAACGCGCCGCTATTTTCGCAACGTCAGCCTGATTTTCTTCGACCGCGACGCCGACCTCAACATTCCTGCTACGACGTCCTCGGGCTGCATCGATGGCATGGTCGTTTCACACACGATCGGTCGTGGTGCACCTGAGCTTGTGCGCTTCTGGGGCGAGCCGCCGCTGGTTCGTGAGCCTGACGTGGCGCTCTTCGGGTTCGATCGCCTCGACCCGCCCGAAGAACAATATTTGGTCTCGTCGCCGCTGCGGCGGCATTCGGCAGTGGAAGTCGCCTCGGTTGGATCCGCGGCGGCCGCAAGTCTTGCGCTCGAGCGAGTGCATGCCGCAAAGCATGAGTTCGTCCTCCATTTCGACGTGGACGTGATCAATAGCGAGGAGTTTCCCTGGACGGACTTCGCCGGACCGGGAGGCCTTCACTTGAGCGATGTGCGCGATGCGCTGCGCGTGTTCGTGAGCCAGCCGAACCTCGCTGCTCTCGTTGTGGCGGGATACAATCCTGACCTCGATTCCGATGGCTCCGGCGCGCGCCGCCTGATCGAACTGCTGGCGGATGTGCTCGCGGCGAAGCTCGAAGAACAGCCCGCGCCCATGCCAGCCGAGCCGCCGTCGGCCGCAGCCTCCGAACCGACCCCGCCCGCAGTCGAGCCTGCGCCGCCGACGAGCGAAACTGGCTCGTCCAACCCTCTTACCTCCGCCGCCGGAGCGAACAGCGAATCTGGGGCGCCCGCATCTAGCGAGGCACCCAACAATTCCGAGACAGACCCCAGCCAGTCCTGATGTATAGGCGCTGCGATTTCATCGCGAAGGCCGGCCTGAGGCATAACAAAAACCCACGGGCTGAAGCTTGCACCACTGAGGCAAAGGACAGATTGGTTGCGGCCATGCCCGAGTTGAGCTACCGTTTTTAGTGGTCGGAGGAGGTCCTTAATATGACCGGCAAATATGCGGTGGCAGCAATTGCCCTGAGCCTAGGGTTTGTTGGAGCTGGGCTGGCGGGAATGCGCCCCGCGCTGCTTGCCGAAACCGGTGCGGCCGGCGGGCAGACGCAGATGGGCATGTATGGCGGGACCGATGAGGGAGTTCCCTCGTACCACTCCTACGCGCTCAAACCACCCTACCCGGCCACGCTCGACCCAAAGCAATTTCCCGATGCGCTCAATCGCAACGTGTATGCGCTGGCTGCAAAGGTCAAGCCGGTTTTGTATCAGCAGCCTTGCTATTGCTATTGCGACCGGCACGCGGGACACAAGAGCTTGCTCGATTGCTTTGCGAGCATGCATGGTTCCGAATGCGATATTTGCCAGAAGGAAGCGGTCCTCGCTTACCAGCTCACGCAAAAGGGCAAGAACCCCGCTCAGATTCGCGCTGCGATCATTCGGGGCGATTGGCGCTTGGTGAATATGAGTCCTTATATGGCCGAAGCCGGTGGCCGCTAGGCTGGTTTTCCCGCCCTTAACGACGCCGCGCATTTTGTTGAAGGCCACTCTACTCGACCGATCCAAGGTTTTTATTGGCCTATCGATTGAGCTACACTTCCCCCGATTTTGCGACCAGACAAACCTTAGCCGCGTGAGACGCGAGGTGGCACATGCATGACGGCGGCACTTCCCGGTCCGATAGGACGCAGGCCGCAATTCTGGCGATTCGTTTGCTCGTCGGCGCCGTTTTCTTTATGGAGGGCATCAAGAAGTTCATCTTTGCTGAGCAATGGGGCGCGGGGCGGTTTGCGAGGATTGGAATTCCCGCGCCGCACATCATGGGTCCAGTTGTCGGGACGTTTGAGATCATCTGCGGGTTACTTGTGATCCTAGGGCTGTGGACGCGGCTTGCGTCTGCGCCGCTGCTGTGCGTGATTTCCACGGCGATCGTAACCACGAAGTTTCCAATTCTCTTCAAATCCGGTTTCTGGAGCATGGAGGATGCGGGGCGCACCGACTATTCGATGTTCATGGGCCTCATTTTCCTGCTGTTGGCGGGCTCCGGGAGCCTTTCTCTCGACGCTTGGCGGTCGCATGGAAAAACCGCAGCGCGTGGCTGATTCCGGGCAAGTTGGGGAGGAGATTCCCGATTCCCGGCGACAGGGCGCGCTCGGAGAGCTGGCCCTTTTCTTCTTGCGCTTGGGATTCACGGCGTTCGGCGGTCCGGCAGCGCACATCGCGATGATGGAGGACGAACTGGTCCGCCGGCGCAAATGGCTTTCGCGCGAAAAATTCCTGGACCTGCTCGGCGCGAGCAGCCTGATTCCAGGCCCCAGCTCGAGCGAGCTTGCCATCCATATCGGCTATTTGCGCGGCGGCTGGGCCGGACTCGTCGTTGGCGGTTGCTGCTTCATCCTTCCTGCGGCAATTCTAGTGGGCATCATTGCGTGGGCTTATGTGCGATTCGGGCAATTGCCCGCTGCCGGCGCTGTGCTGTACGGCGTCAAGCCGGTGGTCATCGCGGTTATTGTGCAGGCGCTGTGGGGGCTCGGCCGCACTGCCGTCAAGACCAAGCTGCTGGGAATTGTTGGCGTGCTTTGTGTTGCGCTGAGCGTACTGCAAGTCAATCTGATCCTTGTATTATTCGGGGCGGGCGCTGCGGTTGCGCTTCTGCACTCGCTGCTGCGCCGCCGGCCCGGAAAAGAAATCGCGGCGCCTTTGGTCCTCGCATCGTCTTCGCGAACGATGCGACTGAGTCTTGGACGGATTTTTCCGTGGACAACCGCAGCGGGCTCGGTTGGAGTCGCGGTTGCTCCGGGAATATGGCCGCTCTTTCTTGTGTTCTTGAGAATCGGTTCTATCGTGTTTGGCAGCGGATACGTTTTGCTTGCGTTTTTGCGAGCGGACCTTGTCGCGCATCGCGGCTGGCTGACGGATTCACAGCTCGTGGACGCCGTCGCCATCGGGCAGGTGACGCCGGGACCCGTGTTCACGACTGCGACGTTCATTGGCTACTTACTGCGCGGACCTGTGGGCGCGCTCGTGGCAACGATTGGAATTTTCCTGCCGGCATTTTTCCTCGTGGCCGCCAGTGGGCCTTTGATTCCGCTCATTCGGCGCTCCGGTACGGCGGGCGCGTTTCTCGACGGGGTCAACGTGGCATCGCTTGCGCTCATGGCGGTCGTCAGTTATCAACTGGGCCGGTCGGCGATCGTCGACTGGCTTACGACTGCTCTCGCCATTGTGAGCGCGGTGCTGCTGCTGCGCTTCAAAACAAATTCTGCGTGGCTCGTGTTGGGCGGCGCCGTCATCGGTGTCGCCGCGCGTCTCCTTCGCGGCGGCTAAGGATTTTCCTGTGCGGGTGTGTCCGGCGGCCTTGGTTTCACCCAGAAGTCGAGGCCTAGCCAAAAACTGTAGGAGTGACGCATCAGCAAGAGCGACAGTGCGGCGGCAAAAACCATCCAAAGCAGAATTTTGGAATTCGTCGAGAGTAACGTGAAATCCGGAAAGAGCAGTGACACCAAAAAAATTGCGACCACGATCGCGGTTGTGATTCCGTAGTTGATAATCATCGCGCCGACGTAGTATCCCTGCTCGGGAAAATAGGAGAGGCCGCACACCGGGCACCGCGGCAGCATGCGGAAGACGCCGCGAAAAAGTGTGCCGCGGCCACAATTTGGGCATCGCCAGTGCGCAGCGCGGCGCACAATCTGCATGAGCGGGGGTCGCAACATAGCTCGGGTGCAGGCTGGGCTGTACGCGCTGTCCCAGAGCGCCGAAGAGCGCGGGCGACTCGGAGCCTGCCAGCTGCCGACCGCTAAGTCTCACACGGAAATGGCAGGACGATCAGTGAATTCTTGGCGGTTGCTGGCGATTTTCGAAACGAAGCGGCTTTGGCAAGATGGAGATTGAGCGCTACCTTGCTATCGAAGTTATCGAAGGAGTTTGTCGAGCATTTCCTTTCCTTCAGCCTCCCCCAGAAGTTTCTTTTGCATCAGCCTCGCGATCAAGTCGCATAAGACTGTGCTCAAGGTTTGATTCCTCCCGGCGTAGGCTGGCTCCGGCAAAGCTTTCTCCGGAATGGGACTGGACGTCCCGCTGATTTCCAGTAGCCATCTCTGGAAGAGCTGAAACTGCTTCGGTTGAGCGGAAACAAACGCGACGCCCATTCCCAGGCCAACTTGAGAATAAACAACCTTCACATGGGCCTCGAAGGACTCATTCTCCCTAACGATCCGAATCTTCGCCTCCGTCCCGACGGCGAGTGGGTTGAACGCGTCGATGTAACAACCGCCCAGGCCCAAGTCGCTTGTGCGCCCTTTAATTTTCGCGCCCGAGGTGGACTCGGTCAGTTCGACTTCTGCGGAAAAAGGAAATCGCAAATTGCGGCGTCGCTCAGGGGGATAGGTGAGCGCAACGTTTTGGGCTTCGGGCGAATCGTCAGACGGCATGTTTGGACCTCAACGAGTGCCGGCGGTCACTTGGTCCACGCTTGGGTTGCCAGAAATGCTGCGTGATTTCGACGAGTATTCTATGAACAGTCTGATGGACAAGCCGATACAAAACAAGGTGTGGGTCGCGATGAGTTATCTACTAGTTAGCATCAGAGTTTAGGCGTTGCCCTCTCACGGAGCGGGGTGGGCGGAAGCTTGCGCGCGGCTCGAAATGCGGCCGCGCGCAGCTCGTCGGCGGGTCGCTACGGACTACTACATGCGGAAGGTGACCTCAACTGTCAGGTCAACCGGTGTGGGCTCTCCATCGAGGATCGTAGGCTCGTATTTTCTTTGCGAAACCGCTTTCAGCGCGGCTTGCACCAGCAGGGGATGGCCGGTGACGATCTTTTCTCCGATGACGTTGCCGTGTTCGTCGATGATGGCGTCGATGACCACAACTCCCTGGATGCGTGATTGGCGGGCCAGGATCGGGTATTGCGGCGCAGGGCCAAAAATCAGGCGGGGAGGGCTCACGGCGCCGCCGACGCGGACTGGCCCTTTCGGCCTTTCGGCAGCGGGCACTGTCGCCACGACAGGTGCAGCCACGCCGGGCATTCCGCCAATGATTCCACCGATCTGTCCTCCGGACACTCCGCCAGGTACGCCAGCCATTCCCCCCGCAAATGACTCTTCGGGCGGAGCTGCATCGCTGGTACTAGCGAGGACCGCTTTTGGAATGAATGTCGGCGCCGTCAATTTCCCGGGCGTAAAAACTTTCGGCTGAGTACGAATTGCGCGAGCGATTGACGGCTGCGGTGGCGGTGCGGCCATCGGCGGCATCGGAGCGATCAAGAGCGTCGTCTGTAGTTTTTGCATATCGATTCCCTGAGAGACAAACAGCGGAACCAGCAACAGCACGCTTAAGATGGCAAGATGAATGAAGAGCGACAGCCCCCAGTCCGTTGGACTCCTACGCTGCCGCGTCGTAGTATTTTCGAGTATCGCCTCCGCGAATAAACGGTTCTGCTGTGTAGTTTTCGGCGCAGGCACGGCTACGCTGCTCCTCGGCCTGCCGCCGGGGTACACGGCCTCAAAAAAAAGATTTTGCTCACCTGACATGAAGCCTCCTCAAGCTATGTTTCGACACGGAAATCGACGTGCAAACGAGAGACAAAAATTCTCGCAAAACTTACGCGCGATCCGATGTCACTTGCTTGGACACAACGGTGTGCCGGAAATCAGAACAACGACTGCGGGAAAACGGGGAACGGTCCCTTTCAACGTGGAAGCGAGAGAACGGATTCGATTCTCCGAACCTTTTTCTCCTGTTTCATCCTGACAGATCGATTCTCCGAAAGCCAATTCAATGTTCAAATCGTTGAGTTCCAAATCCTTGATCCACGACTCGTTCGAACGAGGAGGATTGTTGTCCGCGCCAGAGCGGTACCTGAAGAATCATCCGCTGGCACGTGCGCTTGACACTCGCAATTCGCTGGCATAAGGTGACAGAACGTGCGCCAAGAAAGCGGGTGCGGGCTGCACGTGCGGCCCGCGGAAAAGTTGAACGGAATCTTAATTTCACTCGAGATCAAACGGAATCCGCCATGCGAAAATCCAAGAAAGATACGATTGATCGCCGCAAGTTTCTGAAGGGAGCGGCGGCGGGGGCTGCTGCTCTCACGGCGATGCCGCGCATCGCAGGCGCGCAGCAGGCCGGCGCCGCCAGGGCGGGCATGGCTCAGCCCATGCCGAAAGAACTCGAAACAGGCACGCCCGCAGAGCTGGAAGTTCTCACCGAAAATCGCTCCGGCTCCGACTTCATGGTGGATGTGATCAAGTCGCTCGGCATCGAATACGTCTCGGCGAATCCAGGCTCGAGTTTCCGCGGCCTGCATGAGTCAGTCATCAATTACGGCGGAAACGAGAAGCCGGAATTCATTACCTGCTGCCACGAAGAATCCGCTGTCGCTATGGCGCACGGCTACGCAAAGATCGAAGGCAAGCCGATGGCGGTGCTGCTCCACAGCGATGTCGGTTTACAGCACGGATCGATGGCGATTTACAACGCATTCTGCGACCGCGTGCCGATCTATTTGATTGCCGGCAACGCGCTGGAGATCAATTCCCGGCGCCCGGGAGTCGAGTGGGATCACAGCGTCCAGGACGCGGCCGCCATTGTCCGCGACTGTTTGAAGTGGGATGACGTGCCAATTTCTCTCGAGCACTTCGCGGAGTCCGGCGTGCGCGCCTACAAGATTGCGATGACGCCACCCACTGCTCCTGTGCTGCTGATCGCCGACGGCGAGCTGCAGGAGGGCCCCATTGCGGACGACCTGAAAATCCACATTCCTAAGCTTACTTTGGATTCCCCGCCGGCGGGCGATTCGGGCTCGGTCGCGGAAGCGGCGCGCATGCTGGTGGCCGCAGAGAATCCGGTCATCCTGCTGGAACGGACTGTGCGCTCCGCGAATGGACTGAAGCTTACCATCGAGCTGGCGGAAACTTTGCAGGCGCCCGTGGTGGATCTCGCCGCGCGTATGAATTTCCCCTCACAGCATCCTCTGAATCAGACGGAACGCACGCGGGCGGTCATCAGCGCGGCGGACGTAATCCTGGGCCTAGAAGCGCCGAATTTCTGGGGTACGATCAATTCTTACCGCGACCAGTTACACCGCACTTCGCAGCCCATCGCGAGAAAAGATGCGAAACTCATCACCATTACCGCCAATGACCTCTACATGAAGAGCAACTACCAAGACTTCCAGCGCTACACCGAAGCAGACCTCTCCATGGCTGCCGATGGGGAGGCGACGTTGCCATCTTTGATTGAGGCGGTGAAGCGGCAGTTGACCGACGATCGCAAGCGGACGTGCGCGGATCGCGGCAAGAAGCTCGCTGGACTGCACGAGGAAGCGCTGCGGCGCGCTCGCGATCAGGCCGCGTACGGCTGGGATGCGAGTCCCATCACCACGGCGCGCCTCTGCGCTGAAATCTGGGGCGCAATCAAGAACGATGATTGGTCTTTGGTCTGCGAGGTTTCGCCGTGGGTGAACCGCTGGCCGCTGCGCCTGTGGAACTTTGACAAGTTTTACCAGTACATCGGCTCATCAGGCGGTTTTGGCGTTGGTTACGGCGCGCCCGCTGCGCTCGGCGCAGCGCTTGCCAACAAGAAGCACGGCCGGCTGACGGTAACCATTCAAAATGACGGCGACTTGATGTACGCGCCGGGTGTGCTGTGGACGTCGGCGCATCACCACATTCCGCTCCTCAGCGTCATGCACAACAACCGCGCGTATCACCAGGAAGTCATGCACGTGCAGCGTATGGCGAACCGGCACAGCCGCGGAATCGATCGCGCTTCGATCGGCACCACCATCACGGACCCGAACATCAACTTCGCCATGGTCGCCAAGGGCATGGGCGTATATTCCGAGGGACCGATCACCGATCCGAAGGATCTCGGTCCCGCAATCCAGCGCGCCATGCAGGTCGTCAAACGCGGCGAACCGGCGCTCGTCGAAGCTGTCACACAACCACGCTGACGAACGGAAGGGAGACGCGAATGAAGAGAGGCGTGGATCCCACCGATTTCTATCTATTTCGCGGCAGACACCTTATTGGTTGAGGAGCGGAATGTCCTTAGCCGGCGCAGCCTTCGGTCTTGATTGTAGATACGCATAAACGTCCGCGAGCTCCTGGTCAGAGATGACTTCCGTGGTAAAGGGTGGCATCTGGCCGGTCGGCTGGCGGACGTACCTGGAGAAGGATCGAAGGAAACGTTGTGGCGGCCCAATGCGTGGGCCGGATGCTTGTGCGGCGCCTTGACCCTCGCGACCGTGACACTCGTAACAGCCGTCTTTGATAAAGACTTTCTTGCCGTTTTCCACGTTCCCTGTGGCGGCCGCTTCGCTCTTTTGGGTTGCGGACGACGAATTTTGTCCGCCGAGACACGGCGACACGAGAAGGTAGAGCGTACCCGCTGCCAGCACCAATCGCCGGATCGCCGAACGTCGTGCACCCTGTGCGGTTTCTTCTACAGACAAGAATCTTTGCATGCGGTTTCCTTCTTCCTGCGCCATGTCACATTTTTGTCTTCCACCTTGACGCCCATCGGCAATTAGATTACACCTTTGCAATCACGAAATGTCCAAAACCGAATCGAAAACTCATGCTGATTTCGTGCGCGTCTGGGAGCTCTCACCGATTGGCCGCCGCATTCTCCGGGAAGGCCGGCAATTCGCGACAGTCCGGCGCATCGTATTTGCTGCGCGAAAGGTTTTTGCCTTGAGGGGACTCGCGGGTGCGCGCATGGACGAAATTGCACGAGTCGCCGGAGTCAACAAAGCCCTGCCCTACTATTACTTTCGTAATAAAGAAGAGTTACACCGCTTCGTTCTCGAGACCATGATCGCGCAAATCGCTGCGCAGATGGATTCTCCTGCGGTGCTTGCCATGGAACCGCCCGACCGCGTGCGCGCCCTGGTGAACACGACGTTTGACTTCGTCATGCGCAACCCCGCCTATCCGCGGTTGATCCAACGCGAAATGATGGCGGAGCGCAGGCCCCTGCACTGGATGGTGGTCGCCCACCACCGGCCTCTGCACAAAAGGGCCGTCAAAACCATCCGGGAAGGCATCTCGCGCGGGCAGTTCCGCGCCGTCGATCCCGACCAGATGGTGTTTACCATATTTGGGATGATTATGTACTATTTTGCTACTGGTGCGCTGGCGAGCCAAATTTGGAACCGCGACATTTGGAATCCGCGAAACGTAGCGGAGCGCCGCCGCGCCGTCCTCGATTTCCTGGAACACGGCCTGTTCGCACATCCAACGGCGGCTTCATAGCTTCAATTCTTGCTCCTGCTCAGCTTGCGGCGCACGTCGGGCCAGAATTCCTTCACGACAAGGATGAACGTATCCCACCCCAGATCTGTCGCCCATACGCTCATGGTATTTCCAAAGTTTCGGTCGCCGATTGGGTGGTACGCATTCGAAATTCCCGCCGCAACCGCGGCGCCTGTCACCTCGGAATAGTTGAACTGGCGGCGGCCGGAGTCGGTGCGAGTAACGAAAATGCGGGTCACCGCGTATCCGGCGCGGTGCAGAAATTTGCCTTCGCCGAGCTGGTAGTAGCGAGGATCCTGATGTAGGAGCGATGGGAAAAGAGCGCCCGTGGTGAAATTTTCGATGGTGCCGTCGGCAAACATGGACCCATATCGCTTCGCATAGCCTTGGGCGCCTTGCCCGTAGCCCTCTTCGCTGTCCTCCGCCTGGCTGATGCCGGCAAGGACGCCGAACCAGGGATAATTGAAATAATCGAACGAGTCTTCCGCCACCAGCTTGAACTTTTGCTTCGAAGTCAATGCGGGGACCCGCCCGGCGTTTTCGACCGTCAGGAAGTTAGGCATGGCATAAAAAATCCGGTCATTCGTTGTCCCTGTCTGGGACCCCGGGGCTTTCGGGTCTTGATCGTTTTTGCCGGCGCCACCGGATTGGGGGTGTTGCGCCGGGGGAGGGTTAGCTGGCGGGCTCTGCTGCTGCGCGTGTGCTTCGAGGGATAGGGCCCAGATCGATAAAATCGCAACGAACGTAAGCCGCACCACAGATGGCAAATGTCGGAGCCGGTATTTCATCTCCACCCATTTCTCTCACACTTCTCGCGGGACTGCGAGTGAGTTCGACGCAGGAATCGCGTGCCGCTGGCTGCTCGTACTTTGATTCGTCGGCCGCCGGAAGGGTTTTCCTCCAATTTCAAACCGGACGAGTTGCGGCGAAAAATGGACCGGCAATCCGTCTTCGCGCCGGCATACGAAGCACTCAACGGCCACAGGCCGATCGTCTTTATTCACTCGGCGCCGCCCGACTGCAGCGGGAAATCGAAGTTACTCAACCTGTAGAATTTCTCGAGCGCCGGACGCCCACAGCTCCGTGTAGCCTTTCATCTTGGAGCGAAACTCCTCATTTGTAGTGTATTTTCTCATCTGGGCTTCGAATTCCGAGGCGTTTTCCACTTCGTATTCCAAAATGACGCGGTTAAATTCGCCTGTCAGGTCCGTTAGAATGCGGTGCCGCGGAAGCTTGGCAGTCGCCGCAGCTTCTTTGAGCTGCGCAGCAAGTTTGCTGGCCATTCCCGGCTTGGCGACGAAACAGTTTCGAACAACGAGCATAGGAAGTCCTCCTCGGAATTTCTTGAATTGTGGCTAGTCCCACCCTTCTTTCTAGTTGCTAGTCAGCTCTCCGGAAGTAATTTCCCGCAGCGTGCCATTCACCCGCGACATGACGCAACGCGCGATATGGATGACCACACTCAGTCCTTCAGCTTCAGGGCGATCTCTTCACCGTTGCCGATTGGTGCCGTTACGGAGAACAAGCGCGGGTCGGATTTTACCCGAAGTAAATAGTCTTGCAATTCCTGCGGGTGTGACGTGACATTGTCCGCGATGAGCAGCCCGCCGGCTCGCAGTTTCGGAACCACAAGCTCCAAATAGGTCAGATAGTTGGGGCGATCAGCGTCCAGAAAGACGATGTCAAACGGGCCGGGTAGGGCGCTAAGCGTTTGGGTGGCGTTTCCTGGGATGATGTCCACGAAGCTGCCGAGCTTGGCAGCCGCGAGATTGGCCCGGGCAAGGGCGATCTTGTCCGGGTTGATCTCGAGTGTTGTTACATGGCCGCTTGTCGATCGCACAGCATCAGCGAGCCATACCGTTGAGAAACCGTTGGAAGTTCCTACTTCCAAAACCCTCGTCGCGTTCATTGCCCGAACGACGATCCAAAGCAGGCGGCCTGTGTCGGGGGTAATGTTCAGCAAGCGTTTGGGGCGTTCGGTTTCGTGGGCGTCATTTTCCTCGCCAACCTTCGCTAGCTTCTCGAGTAACTCAAGCAACTCGTCGTTCATGAGAAGTGTCCTCCCTACATTTTCAGCCTCGTGTCTCGCGTGCCGATGAGCGTACGAATACTCCCCAACCAAGGGAACCCACGGTGGGGGCACCCCCTGCCGGCGGCTAGGCGCTTGGAGTCCGCCGATAGACATTGACAGGGAATTTCTTTTCGTGATACCTACCGCGCCAGACTAGTTCCTCGTCAGAAAAAATAGCTTTGGGGGGTGACCCAGGTATCAACCGCATTGGGCCCCGGGCCTCGCCAGCATGATCGTAGTACATCCAGGCCTGCTCTTCGAGAGTAAGTCCATCCGCATCCTTATTCTTGATTCTTGCCCGAGGAGCGCCCCAAAAATCAAAGTTACGGGTGCGGGCTGCACTTATTCACCCTGAGCATGGAAGGGCAGCTCGCCGGAAAAAGGAGAGCCTCAATGGCGCAGGTTGACGTTCCGTTGGTGCGCTCGCAGTTTGGACAAACTTCGCGCGGCGACACGTGGTGGGTACAACCGCTCTTCGTGTTCCTCGGCCTCTCCGCGTTCATCGTGTACTCCACCTGGGCCGCGCTGCAGGGCCAGTTCTACCGCTTTGGTCCTTATCTTTCTCCCATGTACTCGCCGGAATTATTTGGCGATCCGCTGCACGCGTGGCTTGGAGTCAAGCCGGAGTGGATGCCGGCGTGGGTCACGGCGGCAATGCTGATCCTGTGGGCTCCGGGCGGTTTTCGTGTAACTTGCTATTATTATCGCGGAGCTTACTACAAGGCGTTTTGGGCCGACCCTCCATCCTGCACGGTGGGCGAGCCTCGCAAAACGTATTTGGGCGAGCGCTCGTTTCCCCTGATCATGCAAAACATCCATCGGTATTTTTTGTATCTCGCCCTGGTGTTCCTGGTGATTCTGGGCCGCGATGCGTGGGAAGCACTTTGGTTTGACGGGCACTTTGGCATTGGTGTCGGCACGCTCGTGCTGGTAATCAACGTGACCCTGCTAAGTTGCTACGCCCTGGGATGCCACTCGCTTCGCCACCTGATCGGCGGAGTTCGAGACCGCCTTTCGGGCGTACCGGTTCGAAAGCGGGCCTACGACTGCGTGAGCTGCCTCAATCGCCGTCACATGATGTTCGCGTGGTTCAGCCTTTTCTGGGTCGCGTTCTCCGATTTATACGTCCGATTGTGCGCGATGGGCGTTTGGAAGGACTGGAGGATCCTCTAGTGTCCGATTACATCACGCACGAGCATGACGTTTTAGTGATTGGAGCAGGAGGAGCCGGACTGCGAGCGGCTGTTGAGGCTTCCGCTGCCGGCGTAAAGGTTGCTGTAATCTGCAAGTCTTTGCTGGGCAAGGCGCATACCGTGATGGCGGAAGGCGGCATCGCTGCGGCGCTCGCGGACACGGACGACAGGGACAACTGGCAAGTCCACTTTGCGGACACGATGCGTGGAGGCCAGTACCTCAGCAGTTGGCGCATGGCGGAGCTGCATGCCAAGGAAGCGCCCGCGCGCACGCGAGAGCTTGAAGCGTGGGGCGCGCTTTTCGACCGGACGAAGGACGGGCGCATCCTGCAGCGCAACTTTGGCGGCCATCGGTATCCGCGTTTGGCGCATGTGGGTGACCGGACCGGGCTGGAGATGATTCGAACGCTGCAAGACCACGGAATCCATCTCGGCCTCGACGTTTTCATGGAGTACACGGTCGTGACGCTCCTGAAATATCGCGACCGCATCGCCGGCGCGTTTGGTTATGACCGGGAGCGCGGGAGATTCCATTTGTTTCGAGCGAAAGCCGTTGTGCTCGCAACCGGAGGACTCGGCCGCGCTTACAAAATCACCAGCAATAGCTGGGAGTATACCGGCGACGGGCACTCGCTCGCCTATCACGCCGGGGCGGGGCTGATGGACATGGAGTTCGTGCAGTTCCACCCTACCGGGATGATCTGGCCGCCCAGCGTCCAGGGAATTCTGGTCACGGAGAGCGTTCGCGGCGAGGGTGGCGTGCTTCGGAACAAGGACGGGAAGCGGTTCATGTTCGAGGACATTCCGCCGCTGTATGTCAATCAAACGGCGAAAAACGAAGAAGAAGGGTGGCGATACACGCAGGGAGACAAGAACGCGAATCGTCCGCCGGAGCTGCTGACGCGCGATCACGTTGCTCGCTGCATCCGCCGGGAGGTGCGGGAGGGGCGCGGCAGCCCGCACGGCGGAGTGTTCCTAGATATCGCCTGGATCAAAGAGAGGCTTCCTAACGCACCCGAGCACATCAAAAGAAAACTTCCCAGCATGTATCACCAATTCAAGCAGCTTGCGGATGTCGACATCACACAAGTGCCGATGGAAGTGGGACCGACGATGCACTACATGATGGGCGGCGTGCGCGTCGATCCCGATTCGCAGATGTCGGAAGTGCCAGGGCTATTCGCCGCGGGAGAATGCGCCGCCGGATTGCATGGCGCAAACCGCTTGGGAGGCAATTCTCTCTCCGATCTGCTTGTGTTCGGCAAGCGAGCCGGCGAATTTGCTGCGCTCTTCGCCAAGGATAACTCGCTCGGCGAGGTGAATTCCGCCGAGGTGGAAGCAGCCGAGAAAATGGCGCTGAAGCCGTTCGAACAGCAAGGCCCGGAAGGCCCCTTTGCAGTTCAAGCCTCCTTGCAAGACACCATGCAGGACCTCGTCGGCATCGTCCGGCAGGAAAACGAGATGTTGCAGGCGCTCGAATGCATCGTCGAAAAGCTGAAAGCGCGCGCGGACCGCGCCAGCGTCAGAGGGAATCGCGAATTCAACGGCGGCTGGCACACGGCGATTGACTTACGCCATCTGCTGACCGTGTCCGAGATCATCACGCGCGCGGCCCTCGAGCGAAAAGAGAGTCGAGGCGCCCATTTCCGCGACGATTATCCCAACAAGGACGATCGGTACGGCACGTTCAACCTTGTCGCGCGGAAGGCAGCCGACGGCAGCGTAAAGCTTGTGCGAGAGCCGATACCGCCGATGCCGTCCGAGCTGAAGCAGATCATTCAGGAGATGAAGTGATGGCGACCGCAACGTTCCGCCTGTGGCGTGGAGAAAAAGGCGCCGGGCAATTCCAGGACTACACCACGGAAGTCGCCGAGGGCATGGTGGTGCTCGACGCCGTGCACCAAATCCAGGCGGCGCAGGCCACCGATCTTGCCCTCCGCTGGAACTGCAAAGCGGGGAAGTGCGGCTCCTGCTCGGCCGAAATTAACGGAATGCCGAAGCTGATGTGCATGACCCGCCTCAATACGCTTCCTCTCGAAAAACCGGTAACGATCGAGCCGATGAAGGCCTTCCCGCATGTAAAAGATTTGGTTACGGACGTCTCCTGGAACTTCCAGGTGAAGCAGCGCATCGCGCCATTCAAGCCGCGCAAGCCCGACGCGCCGGACGGGACTTGGCGCATGGCTCAGGAGGACGCCGACCGCGTTCAGGAGTTTCGAAAGTGCATTGAGTGTTTTCTTTGCCAGGACGTCTGCCACGTGTTGCGCGATCACCACATGCACGACCAATTCATCGGCCCGCGGTTTCTTGTGTACATCGCTGCCCTGGAAATGCACCCCTTGGACGTAGGCGATCGGATCCCGGAGCTCAGAACGCAACAGGGAATCGGGCTTTGCAACATCACGAAATGCTGCACGAAGGTGTGCCCGGAGAGCATCACGATCACCGACAACGCGATTATTCCGCTGAAAGAACGCGTCGTGGATCGCTTCTTCGACCCGCTGACAAAGCTGTTCCGCGTATTCGGTTCGAACGAAAGATAACGCGTGTCGGCTGAAGCGGGCGCGGGCAGCAGTAGGAGGTCTTATGCACTTCGACCTGAAACCCATTTCGAAGGAAAGCATTCCCGAAGCGCTGGCGAAGGTGGAGCGTTACCGGCTTCTGAACGAGCCGCGTCTGGCCGAAAGTATCTGTCTCGACATCCTCAGGGTTTCGCCCGGTCACAAAGAAGCCCTGATCGCGCTGCTGCTTGCGCGAACCGATCAGTTTGGAGGCGAAGGGACCGCGGCCCGCGCTCAGGAAGTCCTGGCGCAGATCAAAGGCGACTACGAGCGCGCTTACTATGAAGGGCTTATCTGGGAGAGAATCGGGCACGCGCGGCTTCGCCAGGGGAGGCTGGGCAGCGGTGCGACCGCCTATCAGGCTTTTCGCACCGCGATGGCGCTTTACGAACGAGCCGAGCCCTTCAGCCCGCCGGGAAACGATGATGCGATCCTCCGCTGGAATACCTGTGCGCGAGTCATCATGGAGAATCCCGAGATTCGCCCAATCGTGGAGGACGAAAAGGTGCAGCCGATCACCGGCGAGTAGGACCTATTCCAACCGCTTCGAACTGTCCCGCCGTTTTTCAAGTCGTTCCCAGAGGAGCCATGAATGAACACCATGCTCGTAGCTCGCCTGCACAAGGTCGGTGGGCCTTTGTTGCTCGAGCAGATCCCTATACCCGAACCGCGCCCGACGGATGTCCTCGTCGCCGTCAAGGCTTGCGGAGTCGTGCCGAATCTCAAGAACGTACTTTCGAAATGGCCGGAGTGGTTCCACTACCTGCCGTTGCCGAAGCTCCCCGCGATCTTCGGACTCGATCCCGCCGGCATCGTTTCGAAGGTTGGCAGCGAAGTGCATTCGATCCGCCCCGGCGACCGTGTCTACGTCAACCCCGCGCGCGGATGCGGTTCGTGCCGCGCCTGCCGCAGCGGCGGAATCGTGAACTGCCGCGGCTTCGCGTTTCAGGGTTATTTCGGGCGGGGACCATTGTCGCAGGCGGCCTTCGACGCCTATCCCTACGGCGGACTCTCGGAATACATCACCGCGCCGCAGAGTGCCTTGGTCAAGCTGCCGGACAATGTCACTTTCGAACAAGCAGCTCGATTTGGCTACCTTGGCACCGCCTACGCTGCGATCCGGAAAGCGGGCGCCGGCCCCGGAAGCACGCTGCTGATCAATGGGATCGGAGGAACTCTTGGTCTGTGCGCCGCACTCGTGGGTCTGGCGACCGGAGTCACCAGGATTCTTGGCACAGGCCGCAGCCAAGCGCTGCTCGACCGCGTGAAGGCTCTCGGGCCGGCGAGGATCGAAGTGTTCGCCGTCGCAAAGGGTCCAGTTCACGAATGGGCGCTGGAATTGACGGACCAGAACGGCGTCGACGCCATGATCGATACGCTGCCCCCAGGCGCTCCCGCGAGCGCCATGCTTGACGCATTCCAGTCGCTGCGGCGTGGCGGGCGCGCTGTCGATATCGGTGGCGTGGCTGAAACGCTCCCGCTCAACGTGCATCGCATGATGGGGATGAATATCCAGCTCATCGGCTCTTGCTGGTTCTCGACCGCCGAGGGCCAGGAACTGGCGGAGATGGCCCGTGCTGGCGCTCTCGACCTCTCCGTGTTCGAACACCGCCGTATCCCGCTGCGAAACGTGAACGAAGGACTCTCGTCGCTGCAAGACGCCAATCGCGGATTCAACAATTTTGTCGTGATCCCCTGAAGGCGCTCTTGCCGCTTGCCTCCATTTACGCCCGACGAGCCTGCCTTGCAGCGAGCGAATCAGTACGCTAGGCTTGCACGATCGGTGCCCGGGTGGCGAAATGGCATACGCGGGGGACTTAAAATCCCTTGCCCTTCGGGGCATGCGGGTTCGACTCCCGCCCCGGGCACCAAAAATCCTCAATGTTTATGCAGGTTTCACGGGAGCCGCGGAATTTTGCACCCTCCTGCACCGGTCGTAATTAGCGCAAAAACTGGCCCGCAAGCTTGCCCTGTTCGCGCAAAATCCGGGCACATCCTGGTTTCGAAATCTGGGCGCGAGCAGTTCTAGCTGAATGCGCCATGGTAGAATGCGCCGCAATGGAGGTGCCCTCCTATGCTTCAATCTTACGGACATGGTACTCGTACCTCGTGCTCCGAATGCCAGCGGAAAATTTATGTGACTGAGGAGGTAGAAGTTATCGAGCGCGACGGAAAGCGGTGGGTGGAGCTGACTTGCACGGCGGCGGGTTGTCCGGCCTACGGCAAGCCTCGGTTGTATGAGGAAGGCGCGCTCGAGATTCGGGGCACAGCAGGAACCGCGACCGCAGCGGCGGGATAGAAGCTCTCCCAAACCCGCCGGGATGAAAAAAACGATCGCGCTGTCATTCCGAGGCGTGCTCTTCGCCGAGGAATCTCTCTGTTTCTTGGACTTACGACGAAGAGAGATTCCTCGCCCGCCGCGGCGGGCTCGGAATGACAGTGCGCGCGACTCTTTCCACAAAACTGGCGAGGCTATCCCGCTCAGATCAGGACAGGTTTTTCTTCAGTGCTGCGGGCTCGAGTTCGTGTTCCCAGCGCGAGATGACGAGTGTGGCCACGCCGTTGCCGACCATGTTGACGGTGGCGCGGGCCATGCTCATGAAGCGGTCAATGCCAAGGAGCAGCGCCATCCCCGCCACGGGAATTGTGGGAATTACGATCAGCGTTCCAACGAGCGCGATGAACGCAGCGCCTTGCACTCCGCTCGCGCCCTTCGACGTGAGCACCGCGACGACGAAGATCGTCATCTGCTGCCCCAAGGTCAGGTGAATGCCCGTCGCTTGGGCGATGAACAGTGCCGCGAGCGTCATATACATGCTGCTGCCGTCGGTGTTGAAGGTGTAACCGGTGGGCACAACGAGCCCCACTAGCGATTTCGAGCATCCCAGTTTCTCGCACTTTTCCATCAGGGTCGGCAGGGCAGGCTCCGAAGAGCTCGTGGCCAGTACGAGCAGGATCTCTTCACGGATATAGAACAGAAACTTGACGATGTTGAATCCGGATGCCCAGGCGACGGCGCCGAGTATGCCCAGGACGAACACAAAACACGTGATATAAAACACGACGATCAGCTTCAGCAGCGGCCCGAGCGCTGCAATGCCGTAATTCCCTACCGTAAACGCCATCGCGCCAAACGCCCCGATTGGCGCGGCCAGCATCACAATGTTCACGATGCCGAATACCGCGCCTGTTAGCGCGTCGAACATTTCCACCAGCGGTTTGCAGCGCGGCCCTACCTTCGACAACGCAAAACCGAACAAAATCGCCACGAGCAGGACTTGCAGGATGTCGCCGCGCGTGAAAGCGTCCACGATCGTGCTCGGGATGATGTGCAGGATGAAATCCGTCACGGTTTGCGCCTTGGCTGCGCCTGCGTAATTGGCTACGGCCTTTGCGTCCAGCGTGGCCGGATTCACATTGAAACTTGCGCCGGGACGGACCACATTGGCAACTACAAGGCCCAGAAGCAGCGCGATCGTCGAGACGACCTCGAAATAAAGCAGCGCCTTACCTCCGACGCGGCCGACCTTCTTCATGTCCTTCATGCCGGCGATGCCGGAGACCACCGTGCAGAAGACCACGACCGCGATAATCATCGTGATCAGCCGGATGAAGCCGTCGCCGAGCGGTTTCATTTTCGCGGCCTGCGCGGGATACAGAACTCCGAACACGATGGCGATTCCAATCGCGATCAGCACTTGCCACGAGAGGCTGGTGTACCAGGGCTTCCTGCGGGTGCGCTCTCCCGTCGCAACTACCGGGAGTGGTGTGACTCCGGTTCCTTCGCTCATCGTGGCTCCTTTGGTCGCGATTCTACTAGCACTTTCGCCCTATTTCAGCCACTTTTCGAGATCGCGGATCGTTTCCGCGAGTTCATTGAGGAATAGCGCAGCGCGCGCCCCGTCGAGCACGCGGTGATCGCAGGAGAGCGTGAGCGTCATCATGGGACGGACCGTGGGCTGGCCTGCGACCGCGAGGACGCGATCAGAAATGCTGCCCACTGCCAGAATTGCGGCCTGCGGCGGAGGAACAATCGCCTGGAACGAGTCCACCTGATACATGCCGAGATTGCTGATCGTGAAGGTTGCGCCGGTGATGTCGGCAGGGCGCAGCCGGCCGGCGCGAGCGCGTTCAGCAAGGCCGCTACGAAGCGCGGCGATTTCGCCGAAGCTTTTCGTATTCGCCGCGGGGACAACGCCGGTCACCACGCCATCTTCGACGGCCATCGCGATCCCAACGTTGATTTCAGGATTCGGGCGAACCCCGCTGCCCGTCCAAGTTGCGTTCAGGAGCGGATGCTTCTCCAGCGCGCGCGCCGCCGCCGCGACCAGCAAGTCAGTGTGGCTCGGACGCACGCCTTTTTCGCGCTCGACGGCCGACAGAAACTTTTCACGCGCTGAGAGCAGAGGACCAGAGTCAATTTCCCGAGTCACGAAGAAATGCGGGACGGTTGTCCAGCTTTGCGTCATGCGCTCGGCCATGAGGCGTGCCACAGGGCCCATGCTTTGAGTGGCGCGGACTTCAGTCTGCGCGGTTTTGGTCGGGGAGGCCGCGCCTGCAGCCGGCGTAGAAGCGGTCTGCGAGCCGCCGGAGTCAACGAGCGCCATGACATCCTCTGTTAGGATTTCGCCTTCGCTACCCGTGCCCCGCACACGCGCGAGGTCGATACCATGTTCGCGCGCGAGCCGCCGAGCTTTGGGAGAGATTCTCGCGTTCGCTACAGGTGGAGCGGACGCCGCCGCAGAACTGCTACCGACGGCTGCGGCGGCGGGGGCGGGCTTGGAATCGATACGGCGTCCGGATGCCGAAGGAGTTTCCTCCTGCGGAGGCTTTTCGCCCGGCATAACGATCCAGGCGATGGTCTGGCCCACTGGTATCACATCACCTTCGCGCGCCTTGATCCCAGCGAGGACTCCGTCAGCGGGCGATTCGATCTCAACGACAGCCTTGTCTGTCTCCACATCGAGGAGCGGCTCGCCCTTGGCAATGGTGTCGCCTTCTTTTTTTCGCCAGGACAAAAGCTTGCCAGTCTCCTGGGCCATTTCCAGCGCGGGCATGACAATGCTGTGGGCCATGGCGGGATTGAGCGGAGCGAGGCCGCCCTACTTGGACACTCCAACTCGCTCGGTTCTCGCGCTGGCTTCAACCATCGCCACAACGTCGCGGCTGGGCGGCGCCTCATGTTCGCGCAGCGTTTCGAGCGGGCCATCGACGCTCACGTAATGCGCGCCCGCGACAAGAAGCTTCTCCGCGGGGAAGCGCGTGATCACTTCGTGGCCAGTTTGCGTGACGACGATTTCTTCCTCGATGCGCGCGGCGCTCCAGCCGTCTGTCGCGGGCCAGAACGTTTCGAGCGCAAAAACCATTCCCGGCTTGATTTCGTGCGAGTGTTCGAGCGACACGAGACGGCTGATTACCGGCTTCTCCCAGATCGCCAGGCCGATGCCGTGGCCATACTGCAGCGCGAACGCCGCTTCCTCGTTCGGGAAGCCGAAGTCCTGAGCCTTCGGCCACACAGCGGCAATTTCACCTGTCGTGCGTCCGGGGCGGACCAGCGAGATCGCCGCATCGAGATAATCGCGGCAGCGCTTATAGGCATCCACCATTGCGTGCGAAGCGTATCCGATCGTGAAGCAGCGGTAGTAGCACGTGCGGTAGCCCATGTAGGAATGTAGAACGTCGTAGTACACGGGGTCGCCCGGCCGCAGAACGCGGTCCGAGAACACATGCGGATGCGGATTGCAGCGTTCTCCCGAAATCGCATTGATCGCCTCGACATATTCCGAGCCCAGGTCGTACAGAACCTTGCTCATCAGGCCGACCGCTTCGTTCTCGCGCATTCCGGGTTTCATCGCGCAATACAGCTCGTGGTACGCGGCGTCCACCATCATCGACGACATGTTCAGCAGCGTGATTTCATCCTGCGTCTTGATGACGCGCGCGTCGGACATGAGTTGCTGCCCGTCGACAATCGAAATTCCTTCGCGCTGCAGCGCAAACAAGATCGGCGGCTCGATGATGTCCACGCCGAGCGGCTCTTTGTGCAGACCGCGTTTTTCCAGCTCGACGCGGATTTTCTTGGCCACGTCCTCTGCGCGCCCCATCTCTGGCGACATCGCGCCGCGCAGCAGCGGAATCCCCGCCCGCGAACGCTCGCCAAGCCAGGGGCAATGCAACTGGTGGTGCTTCGCCGCCGAACCGAAATCCCACAGGATCGGCTCGTCGTTCTGTGGCAGCAGCGTGAAGCGGCTGTTTTTGTCCTGCGCCCACGTGCCAATGTGCGTCGAGGTCAGATAGCGCACGTTGTTCATGTCGAAACACAGCAACGCGCCCATCTCGGACTTCTGCAGCAGCGCCTTTGCTCGCGCCAGCCGCTCACGCCGCAAACGGTCAAAATCTACGCGCTCTTCCCAATCCACCGCCATCGGTCCATAGGTTGGTAATGCCATAGCAGCCTCCTGTCCCGTGACATACACACTTAAATTTCTCACGTTCCCATTGCACCGCCTCGCTGTCAGCCCGAAAAACCCCGCCTCTAAACAGGCGGGCTACAACAAGTCGCAAAGCTGGAAGGCGGGTTGTGCAGTTCGCTGTAGCCCGGGTCTTCAGACCCGGGGATTTTCCTCGCTTACCAATTTGCTACCGTCTGCACATCGCACGCGCCGCTTCGACGACGCCCTGCTCGGTCGGAATCGTCGCATCTTCGAGCGGCGGAGAAAAGGGAACCGGCACGTGCATCGCGCCCATGCGCTTCACCGGCGCGTCCAAATCATAGAATGCGCCTGCGCCGATGACCGCGGCAATTTCCGCCGTCACACCGTATCGCTCGTACCCTTCGTCCATCACGATTACGCGTGAAGTTTTCTTGGCCGATTCGATGAGAGTGTTTTCGTCAAGCGGCCACGTCGTCCGCGGATCGACCACTTCCGCGCTGATCCCAATTTCCTCGAGCTGCTTCGCCGCGCCCAGCGCCACCTGAACCATGCTGCTGGTCGCCACGATGGTGATGTCTTCGCCCTCGCGCTTGACGTCGGCAACGCCGAACGGAATCGTGTATTCCTCCGTCGGCACGGGCCCTTTCAGACGGAACATCATCTTGTCTTCAAAAAAAATGACGGGATTGTCGTCGCGGATCGCCGTCTTCATCAAGCCTTTGGCGTCATAAGGGGTGGAGGGCAAAACCACTTTGAGGCCCGGAACGTGGCTGAGCCACGCCTGCAGCGATTGCGAATGTTGCGCGGCCGAGCGGCGCGACGCCCCCAGGGTGGTGCGCAGCACCATCGGCACTTTCCACGCGCCGCCCGACATGTAATGCACCTTCGCGGCCTGGTTCACGAGCTGATCCATCACCAGCGTCAGGAAATCGCCGAACATGATGTCCACGATCGGACGAAGGCCCGTCATCGCGGCGCCTACGCCAATGCCTGTAAATCCCGGTTCGGAAATTGGCGTGTCGATCACGCGCGATTTGCCGAACTCCTCCACCATGCCCGACAGAACCTTGAACGGTGTGCCCGCTTCGGCGACGTCTTCACCCATCACGAAGACGGTTGGATCGCGGCGCATTTCCTCGGAGATGGCCTCGCGCACCGCTTCAGCCATCGTCAGTTCGCGAACCGCAACTTCAGGCATACACGTCCTCGCCCACCTCATCCACTCTGGGGAAAGGCGCTTTTAGTGCAAAGTCAACCGCCGCGTCGATCTCTGATTTTACGCGTGCACGAATCTCGTCGAGCTGCGCTTGACTGGCGAGACCCTGACCGATCAGCCATCCGCCCAGCAACGTGATCGGGTCGCGCTCTGCCATCCATCGCTGTTCTTCTTGCTTCGTGCGGTAGTAATCGCGGCTAACATCCCCGACGTGGTGGCCGCGATATCGGTACGTATTGCATAAGAGAAAAGAGGGGCCCTTCCCCGAACGCGCGTGCTCGACCAGCCGATTCGCAACGGCGTGCACGGCGCGTACATCTTGGCCGTCGACACTTTCCGCCGGAATCCCAAATGCGGCCGGACGCGCCAGGATGTCCCCTGCTGTCGTCTCCGAAAAATGCGTGTACTCGTTGTAGAGATTGTTTTCGCAGACGTAAATCACGGGCAAAGTCAACAGTTTGGCGAGATTCATCACTTCGTACAGCAGCCCCTGGCCGAGCGCACCCTCGCCAAAGAAGCAGACCGCGACTTGCTTGGTGCCGCGCTGCTTTGCAGAAAACGCCGCGCCCGTGGCGATGCCGGTACTTCCGCCCACGATGGCATTCGCTCCCAAATTTCCGCTTGCCGGATCGGCAATGTGCATTGAGCCGCCTTTGCCCCGGCAGTAACCCGCTTCCTTTCCCAGCAGCTCTGCAAACATTCGATCGGGCGACGCGCCCTTCGCCAGACAGTGTCCGTGCCCGCGGTGCGTGCTGGTGATGTAATCGTCGCGGTGAAGCGCCTCGCAAATTCCAACTGCCACGGCTTCTTCGCCAATGTAGAGGTGCGCGAGGCCCGGCATAACGGCTCGGGTGTACAACTCGTTCACTTGCTCCTCGAAGAGCCGTATCGCCGTCATGCGGCCGTAGATGCGCAGCCACAATTCCACGCTCGCCTCCGAGCCCTTGGCCTTCACGTCGCCGTCGGTCTTCATTTTGCGATCCCTGACATTCGCGCCAGCACTTGAAACATCACGGCGAAATCCTGCTCCACAAGTCCCATGCCCCGCGCCGCCGTTAGAAATTCATTGGTCACAGCCGTCGTCGGCAACGGCACGTCGAGCTGCCGGCCCATCTCGAGCGCCAGCATCATATCTTTTTGCATCATATTGACGTTGAACCATGCTTCATCGGGCATTTTTAACACAAAAGGGCCGCGATATTGAACCATTGGCGAACCGGCCACGCTGTGCGTGAGGACGTCGACCGCGGTTTCGCGCGCGATCCCGCTCTTTTCTGCCAGCAGCACGCCCTCGCAAAATGCGAGCATCTGCACGGCAAGCTGCAAATTTGTAGCGATCTTCATCGAGAGCGCCAGCCCGTTCTCGCCGACATACGTAACCTTCGGGCCGATGTCTTGGAGCAGCGGCTTCACGCGTTCAAACGTTTCTCGCCGCCCCGAGACCATCACGGACAACTTTCCCTCCTGCAGCGTACTCACACTGCCGGACACCGGTGAATCCACCATGTCTGCGCCCTTTTCGCGGACTTTGGCGGCGATCGCACGGCTAACCGCTGGGCTTACGGTGCTGATGTCGATCCAAATTTTGCCGGGTCCAAGGCCGGCCAGGATTCCATCGGGGCCGTCTGCTACGGACTTCAGCGCTTCGGAATTGGCAACCATCGAGAGCGTGAAGTCTGCCGCGGCGCTGACCGCGCGAGGAGAGGCGCCCCACTTCATGCCACGGTCGATCAACCACTGCGCTTTTGAGCGCGTGCGGTTGTATCCCGTTACTTCATGGCCTTTGTCGAGCAACCGCGCTGTCATTTGGCTGCCCATGACACCTAGACCCACAAAACCAAGTTTCGCCATCTGCGAATGTCTCCCGATTGAAAAAAGGTCGTCAGGCGCTCGGCGCCCGGTCGATTGGTGAATTGCGCGAATCCTCGCGCACTTGCTGAAGATGCGCATGCATTGCGGCACGTGCGGCTTGTGGATCCCGAAGCTCGACGGCCTCGAGAATTCGTTTGTGGTGCTGCTGGCCGCGTTCCGGCCCGCCCTTGACATGGAACGTTCGGAGCCGCTGCTCGCGCAACAATCCGACGATGGAGTCGATTAACGAGAGAACAATCGGATTCCCCGCCGCCTCAGCGAGAGCCAGATGAAAATCGAGGTCTGCCTCGATGTAAGCGTCGGCGTCCGGTCCCGCGTTATCCATCATGTCGCACGCCTCTCGCATGGACTGCACGTGCTGATCATCAGCACGGGCCGCGGCCAAGGCCGCGATCTCCGGCTCCAGAATTTCTCTTACTTCCGCGAGGTACGTCCGTCCGACTTGCTCGCCGCTTTTGACGATTCGATCGAGGGACCGGCGCATGGGATTCGACGTACCGTCGGTGACAAATGTTCCCCGGCCTGGGAAAGCATCGACCAACCCTTTTTCTTGAAGCGCCTTGATGGCTTCGCGGACGGCCGTTCGGCTGACACCGAACTGTTGGGCGAGCTCGCGCTCGGCAGGAAGCTTGCTCCCTGCCTGAAGCTCGCCGTTCAGGATCGATTCTTCGATCTGCTGAACAATTTGCTCGTACAGACGCGAAGACTGAATGACCTTATACAAGAGATCTCCCCGAACGTTGACGTCGCCATGCTGATTGTTCTGGCTAGCGCGGGAGGATGCGCCAGCCAGTAACATCTCATGGTATGACCATCATACAACAAGACCGCGACGTGTCAAGAGACACCTCGGCCAAGTGCCTCACCAAGCTCACTTTACCCAGACCGTCTTCACGTTTGTGAACTCGCGAATTCCATACGTGCTGAGCTCACGCCCAACCCCGGAACGCTTTACTCCGCCAAACGGCACCCGTGGGTCGGAAAACACCATTTGGTTGATGAAAACCATGCCGGCTTCAAGCTCATTGATAAAGCGCTCCTGCTCGGCCTTATCGTTCGTCCAGGCGCTCGCACCAAGGCCGAATCGGCTGTCATTGGCAATGCGTATCGCGTCGTCGACATCTTTGGCCCTGAAGATTGACGCGACGGGGCCGAACAACTCCTCGCGGTACGCGGGAGAGTCCTTCGGAATATCCGTCAGCACGGTCGGCAGGTAGAAACTCCCTGGACCGGGCGCAGGCTTTCCTCCGGTCAGCACTTTTGCCCCAGCTTTAACGGTGCTGCGCACGTCCGCATCGAGCGATGTGACGGCTTCGGCATTCGCCAGGGGACCCACATCGGTTTTTTCATCGAACGGGTCGCCCAGCTTCAGTTTTTCCATCTGTGAGACGAACGCACTCAGGAACTTGTCTGCAATCTTGTCGGCAACGATGAAACGCTTCGCCGCGATGCACGATTGCCCGTTGTTGATCACGCGAGCTTTGACGCCTACCGCCACTGCATCGTCGAGATTGGCGCTCGGCATGACGATGAACGGATCGCTTCCGCCCAACTCCAGCACGACTTTCTTGATTCTCTGCGCCGCGCCGGCGCCCACTTTGACTCCTGCTCCTTCGCTGCCGGTGAGGGTAGCAGCCGCAACACGCGGATCGTCAAGGATGCGATCCACCTTATCCGAACCAATCAGGAGCGTCTGAAAGGCGCCTTCCGGGAAGCCCGCCTTCAGCAAAATTTCTTCGATTTTCATCGCGCATTGAGGAACGTTCGAGGCATGCTTGAGCACGCCGACATTTCCCGCCATTAGTCCCGGCGCGATGAACCGAAACACCTGCCAAAACGGATAATTCCACGGCATGATCACAAGCACCACGCCCATCGGCTGGTAGCGAATAAAGCTGCGGCTGGCCGGCGTTTCGACGAGCTCGTCGGCGAGAAAGCGCTCGGCGTTCTCCGCATAGTACCTGCAGGCCCACGCGCACTTGACGGCTTCGTCCACTGCGGAGCGATAAGTCTTGCCCATCTCCGTGGTCATGAGCCGGGCGAGCGAATCTTTTTCGCTCTCGAGAATCTCCGCCGCGCGGCACATCATCCTCGCACGGTCGGTGAATGACAATTTTCGGAATCTGCGGAAGGTCTCCGCGGCCCGCTGAAGTTTCTGGTCCACCTGCGCGTCAGTGAGCGCCTCGAATGTCTTGATCGTTTGTCCCGTCGCGGGATTGATAGTTGCAATCGCCATTATCTGATCCACCCTAATCGATAAGAGGTTAAGAAGGCCTGAAAAGGTCACCCTGGCGGGCCGCGTGTCCGCGCCCGCAAAACCCGGAAATCTTGCTCTAATGTTGTATCACGTTTCGGAAATTCGGGCTTACAACAGGCGATCTCCCGCATACGACCCGACGCGCTGCGCGTTTCTCAACGACGCTGTCTGAACTGCGGCAGCTCCAAGCGCGTTCGCGACCGAGGCTACTGCATGCGCCTAATTTTTTGAAGTCGATGTCCGATAATCTCACGTAATTGCAGGTAAAATCCGATAGCAAAATACACACCCTCTCTCGGAGCATTACGGCCTTGAGTGTATTGCAGGACTACTAGGACTAGATACAATGCCGGGCTGCCGTATGTTCATCCCTAAACACAACATCAAACACAATATCGGAAAGGAGGACTGCCTTGACAGCCCAGCCAAGTACAGATCTTTCGTTGTTGAATAGAGTGAGTCAAAACTATCCGCCAGCGCGAGTAGCGCGAGTGGGAGCGCCGACGCTTTCTCTCGAGCGCATCCAGGGTAGTTTCCCAAACCCAAAAAGGACCACAATCCAGATCCCCGCGCCGCCTGAAGAGTGGACCCTTTTCACGAGAATTTCACCGCAAGACCGTCAGGAAATCGTTCGCACGGCTCGGAAGTGCGAATTCCGGCGCTGCCACACCATTCACATTGAGGGCGATCCGGTGCAGCAGATAGTTCTGCTTATGTCGGGCTGCGCGAAACTAGTGCAGATTGGGCAGAACGGAACGGAGGTGATCCTCAGGCTGTGCGGACCGGGCGAATTGGTTGGGACGCTCGGTCTGGCTTCGCGAGGCGTCCACTGTTCAACGGCGCAGGCGATACGGCCGTGCGGGGCACTCGTCTGGGACATGCGAACATTCGATTTCTTGTCCCAGCGATTTCCAGAACTAAGGCTCAACACGGCAATCATTC
>Ga0307478_10000147_pt1 | contig 83285 bp, 73 predicted proteins | sample atmos_gasesECM4C_2_FD_203713 | JGI IMG/M metagenome (GOLD analysis project Ga0307478, IMG submission 203713) | Hardwood forest soil microbial communities from Morgan-Monroe State Forest, Indiana, United States - atmos_gasesECM4C_05 | ecosystem: Environmental > Terrestrial > Soil > Temperate...
TTCGCGCCCCTGCATCACCATGTCACGCACCGCAATGGTCGGCAGCCCGCCCTTCAACTGAATCCAATGCAAACCCCCGTCGACCGTAAAGAAAGCCCCAAACTCCGTCCCTGCAAACAAAAGGTTTGGATTCACCGTGTCTTCCGCAAACCCCAGCACCGTCCCATTCTCCGGCAAGTTACCCGCAATCGAAGTCCAGGTCTTTCCCGTATCTCCCGATCGCAATATATAAGGTTTGAAGTCTTCATTCTTATGATTATCGAATGCCGCGTAAACCACACTGGCATCGTGCTGCGAAGCCGCCAGACGGCTCACATAAATCCTTTCCGGAACTCCGGGAAACTTTTCGTACTTCGTCCAACTCTGTCCTCCATCGCCTGTAATCTGAATCAGCCCGTCGTCAGTCCCCACATAAATCAGTCCTTCTTTCTTTGGCGACTCCGCCAACGCCACGATATTTCCATACAGCGACGTCGACGCATTCTTCGCCACCGCATCCGGATCCCACACCTTTCCCATCACCGGCAATTTATTTCGATCCATCTGCCGCGTCAGGTCGCCGCTGATCGCCTTCCACGTATCCCCGCGATCGTCACTGCGAAATAATTTGTTCGCCGCAAAATACAACCGCGTGTGCGAGTGTGGACTGATAATCACCGGCGAATCCCAATTCCACCGCAGCGCAGCCTCCCCCTTTCCCTCCAGCGGCTGCAACACCAATTCCTGCCCCGTCGGCTTGTCATACCGCACCAGTACGCCGTACTGCGACTCCGAATAAATCGTATTGGGATCAACCGGATCCACCACCGACCGGAACCGATCCCCGCCCGTCGTCACAAACCAATCCGAATTCAATATCCCGTTGATGTCCCGCGTCCGCGACGGCCCACACCACGAAAAATAATCCTGCGTCCCCCCGCATACGTTGTAGAAGGGAAGCTCGTTGTCCACCGCCACATCGTAAAACTGCACCGTCGGCAGGTTCGCTTTGAACTGCCAGCTCTTGGCATCGTCCCAGGTCTCATACATTCCGCCATCCGACCCCAGCAGCCAATGCTTCGTGTTCTCGGGATCGATCCACAGCGCGTGATTGTCCCCATGATGGTTCGTCTCATTCACCTTGTGAATGGTCTTGCCGCCGTCGAGCGACTCCCGCAAACTCACATTCATCACGAAAATCCGATCCTCATTCTTCGGATCGCAAACCACTCGCGCGTAATACATTGCCCCCGCATCAAACTCATTCTTGCGATCCCACGTCGCCCCGCGATCGTCCGATCGGAAAATCCCGCCCTTGCCATCCGCCGCTTCAATCGTCGCGTACACCACATTCGAATCGGCCGGCGAAACTGCCAGCCCAATCCTTCCCATATCCACCGTCGGCAGCCCGGACTTCAACTTGCTCCACGTCGCCCCAGCGTCGGTCGATTTATAAATCGCGCTCTCCGGCCCGCCATCGATCAAAGTAAACACATGCCGCCGCCGCTGATAAGCCGCCGCATAAACAATGTCCGGATTTGTCGGATCAATCGCCACATCCGCCACGCCCGTGTTCTCGCTGATCGTCAGCACCGCCTTCCACGTCTTTCCTCCGTCCGCCGACTTATAGAGCCCGCGATCCCCTCCCGGCCCCCACAGCGGCCCCTCCGCCGCTACATACACCACTTTCGAATCCCGCGGATCGACCACCACCCGCCCAATATGCTCCGACTTTTTCAACCCCAAATTCTGCCAATTCTTTCCCCCATCCTCCGACCGGTAAATCCCATCTCCGTAAGAAACGCTGCGCTGCGAGTTGCTCTCGCCTGCCCCCACCCAAACCACGCTCGGATCATTCGGATCCAGCGTCACCCACCCAATCGAATACGACCCTTCCTTGTCGAACAGCGGAGTCCACGTCGTCCCATCATTCACCGTCTTCCACACTCCGCTCGACGCCACGCCCACGTAATACTCAACCTTATTCTTCGGATTCACCGCAATCGACATCACCCTCCCCGAAGCCGCCGCCGGTCCCAGCGACCGAAACTTCAGCCCGGCAAAAGTGTCGGCATTCATGCCGCCTTTCTTCTCTTCATCTTTTTTCTCCGGCGCTGTCGGCGCACTCTTACTCTCGGTTTTCTTCGAGCCCTTCTTGCTTGCAGGAGAGGTCGGAACGGCTTGCGGCTTTTTGTCCGCGTCCTGATCTTGCGATTGAGAAGTAAAGGGAAGTGCTGTGAAAACAACAGCAAGAAAAGCGGCTAATCGAAAGTTCACGGGCATCTCCGGTTCAGGAAATCCAAAACCGATATGTATACAGGAATCCGGCGGTAGTTAGAAGCGTTAGTTTCCTCGGTCACCTTGAGGGGAGATTGTGCTCCGCGAAGCGAAGCACAACCACAAAAGTAAAAAGGCCGCGGGCATTCCGCCCGCGGCCTTTTGCTTCATGCAAACTACCAGACCAGCGTTACCACACCCGACATCGCGATCGTATTCGCATTGTGAATAATGAACGTGTCAGTGCTCGCAACCTGGATATCCACCAGATGGCTGTAGTCCAGATACAAAATGTGAGTACCGGCAGCACCGCTAAAACCCGAAGTGATAGCCGCCGATGCCGGCGATTCGATTCCCGTCCACTCCAGGAAGCTCGAGGCTATGTGAAGCATGGTTACCTGCCCAACCCCACGATAACCAAGATTATTCTGCACGCCCATCACCAGCACCGGAAGGTTCTCCACCGGGTTTACCGCTGCACTTGAGGCGCCCGCAGCCAGGTTGTACACAACCTTCGAAGCATTAGGAGTGGTTATGGTTTGGGTGGCATGCATTCCGATATTCAACGCCACCACAGCAACGAGACCGGCGAGTAGCAGCCTCGATACGCGCGAAAATTTCGAGTGATTCACTTTGTAATCCTCCTCATTTGTTTTTGGTTTATCCTGATTCCTGTCCAAGGGGGGAGACGAACTCGTGGCCACTCTCGCGAGCTTCGTCCGTTATAGGTTGATGGCTTCCACGTATCTCACCGTCTGATCGCGGTTTGGCCACGCTGTTTTCTGTTAGAAATCTCGGTTGCCTCTCAACCCCGTAGCGCCGCCGTCAGAGTTCGCCGGTAGTAAGCGCCCAACCCCAACGCCCCTCCAACGGTGAGGATTCCGGAAGCTGCTTGCATCCACCGCTCACGCCGCACCAGCGCATCCGGTCGCAGAATCGCCGCCCCCGCATTGTTGATCGGTGGCATCACAAACACGTTATTTTCAATTTTCAACCGCGGTGCCGCCATCTCAACCAGCAACCCCAACGCAAAGATCGTCCAAAGACACACCGCAAGCCTCGTCGACCGGCTTTTGCCCGGTCCTCCATCCCTTTGATTGTTCACGATGCCGTCCTTTCGTTCAGATAGTGAAAGTCAGCGTGAGAACGTATCAAAAGAAGTAGGAATTACGAGGGAATTCCCAGGACGGAATTTGCCCTGGTAGCTCGGGTGCCCTGTTTCTCCCTCAAGAAGTGGGCTTTTCGGTTCCCTCAATCACAGGGGATCAATCACCAAAGAACGTCAGGCACGTTAAAATCCTTCCATGCCCAGCAAGGCCCACGGCCACGAAACCCAAGACACCAAGCTGCAGAAAAACAACTGCTTCGTCTGCGGACAAGACAATCCTTACGGCATGCGCCTCAAATTCATCCTCGATGAGCAGCGCCAAACCTTCGTCTGCCACTTCCGCCTCAGCAACCGCTACACCGGACCTCCCGGCCACTGCCACGGCGGCATCATCGCCAGCATCCTCGACGACGCCATGGGCAAAGTAAATAAACTCCACCAGGTCGTCGCCCTGACCAGAGAGATGACCGTCGAATATCTCAAGCCCGTCCCCCTGAATAAGCCGCTTCGCGTCGAAGGCCGCGAAATCAAAGTCCGGGGACGTACCCACGTCAACTCCGCCGAAATCCTCAACGACAAAAATGAAGTCCTCGCCCGCAGCCGCGGCGCCTTCATCGCCATCGACCCCGAAAAAATGTTCGCCAAATTCGTGGACCGATAGCCCCTGAGGTGGGCTCGTGTGGGTCGGACGCTCCTGTCCGACTCCTTTGTCTTTACTTTCGTTTCATTTGACTCAGCATGTGGAAACAGCCGCCCTCGGCTGTCCAGTTGGTCGCCCGGCAGCCTTCGCCAATAGCTGATAGCTCGGTAGTTTTGAACCCTCATCAACTGAGACTTACCCCGTGTTCCCCCGTGCCCTCCGTGTTAAAGGCTTTTCTCTAACAGCTGACAGGGGTACCGCGAATCCCCAACCCACTGTAAAATAAACACAGCTTCGCCGCAGCCCGTAAGCCGGCGCCCGAAGCCCGCACACAGAAAAGGTTCCCCATGTCAAAACAGAATGGCAGTTCCCAAAATAACGGAAGCACCTCTCTCCGCCTCAAAACCGGCCTCGCCGAAATGCTCAAAGGCGGGGTCGTGATGGATGTGACCAATGCCGAGCAAGCGGCCATCGCCGAAAAGGCGGGAGCCGTCGCCGTTATGGCTCTCGAGCGCGTCCCCGCGCAGATCCGCGCCGAAGGCGGCGTTGCGCGGATGGCCTCGCCGAAAAAGATTCGCGAGATCATGGCTACCGTCTCCATCCCGGTCATGGCCAAGTGCCGCATCGGACATTTTGCCGAAGCTCAGATTCTCCAGGAACTCGGCGTCGACTACATCGACGAATCCGAAGTGCTCACTCCCGCCGACGAAGCTCACCACGTCGACAAGCACGCTTTCAACGTCCCCTTCGTCTGCGGGGCGCGCAATCTCGGCGAAGCCCTGCGCCGCATCGCCGAAGGCGCAGCCATGATCCGCACCAAAGGTGAGGCTGGCACCGGCGACGTAGTCCACGCCGTCAAACACATCCGCCAGATCGTTCTTGAGATGCGCACGCTCACCGTCCTCGGCGAAGAAGAACTCTACGCCAAAGCCAAAGAGCATGGCGCGCCCTACGAACTGATAAAGATGGTCGCCAAAGCAGGGAAGCTCCCAGTGCCGAATTTCTCCGCCGGAGGTATCGCCACGCCCGCCGACGCCAGCCTGGTCATGCAGCTCGGCGCCGAAGCCGTCTTCGTAGGCTCCGGCATTTTCATGAAAGACTCGACCACCTTCGCCGACCCCGTCGAAGCCGAAAAGCGCGCCCGCGCCATCGTCAAAGCCGCCACCCACTTCAACGACCCTAAAGTATTACTTGAAGTCAGCGAGGACCTGACCGGTGCGATGAAGGGCCTCGCCGTCGCGGGATTGGATGAGGCGCAGATGCTGCAGACTCGGGGATGGTAACAGGCACTGTGGCAGCGAAACCTCGTCCCCGGTAGTCTGGATCCGACGAAGCGAGGCTTCCGCCCTGGGTCAGTTGGACCCTCACTGTGCTAATTTGCTGGATAGGAATTTCGCTCGCGAATGCCGCAGCGGACAAGCCCGGGTCGCCGAAGAAGGAAACTCCACCACAGTCCGCGGCAGAACCGGCCCTAACAAAAGATCCGGCGGCACGGCGGCTGAGCTTGTCACCCGAGGAGCAGTATCTTCTCTTAAAGCTTCAGATCGAGAGGGACCTTCAAGATAACATCCTGAAGTGGGCTCAGACGCGGTTTTGGAGTCTTGCCGTCGTTTCCGTGGTGGTCGGATTCTTTGGAGTACGCTCGCTCGTGCGAGAGCTGATTTCAACGGAGCTTAAGGACGCGATGCGAGCGTCAGCCGACGCTAGCGCCGCGGCCGCCCAAGGAAAGGATGTCGTCAAGGAAGTTCGGGCCGAGGCAGCTAAATATAGCGCGATCGTAGAGGAGCTGACCACTGCAGCCAGGGGAGTCGACAAGAAATTCGGGGAACTCAGCAGCAGAATCGACGCGGAGGGAACACGGAGCGTCGCGGCTGCGGACCTCAAGGTCGCCGCCATCGACCAACAACTCGGGGAACTCCGCCGCATGCGCGAAATGGTTTTGCTCGCTCTCCAGGCATTTCAGGTTCTTTTTCTCTGGGTTCACGATTGGATTCCGCTTGGTCGCCTCAACGATGTCGCAGCCGTACGCAGCCAGGATACGGGACGCCGTCTTGTCACTGTGACGCTGATTCAAAGCGTGCCGTGGACCATCGGGCTATGCTTTAGCCTGTTGCATTTTAGACGACCTTATCCCGACTGACTCGTGATTAGCTATGGCTTGCTCTTCATCGGGCAGATCCGTGCCTGGTGGATACCTTATCTTTTCCGACCGGAACCGGAGCGAGCGGCGCGCTATCAAATCATGTTCGGCAAGACGCATTCCTTTTTGCCGACGCGCAATGGAATTGTCCTAAACACCGCGCATATCCTGCTTCATTTGGAGACGGCCGCCACGTTGATCGTTCTTCTGATGAAGTGAAGACGGAAATCAGTCCACGATCGAGGCTCCTGAGTGCGGCAACTCCATAACGCAGACGGCATCAACTACGGCAAAGGATGCAACGTCGTGTTGAAGAGAAAGGGATCCTGAAAATCGGTCTGATCTCCCGGCTTCTTGTTCGGAATAGGCTGAAGGCGTGCCGAGAGGGGCTTGTTCCATTTCGTTGCCAGCGAGGCCACGTCACCGAAAATCCGCTCCATCTGCTCCGCAGTGATGTTCCCCGGGAGAGGAACCGTATCCAACCCAGTACCGCAAACTGCGGAATAGGCAAGCAATGAGTCTATGTTGTAAGTGGACTCGGCCCAGCGCTGCGCCAAAATCTTGTCCTCCATCACCGGCACCATCAATCCGGAGTAGCCCACTTGCGTCTCCGGTACCGCTTTTACGGCGGCGGTGATGATCCTGGCGGCGGTGAGGGTGCCGCTGGCGCCGAACTTTGCTCCGGTGAAGGCTTCGATCGCCGCGCCAATGGATACATCCCCTAAAGGTGCGGGAGTCGGGTCGACCCCCAGATAGGCCCATCCCGTCTCCGCTGCAACCTTCTTACCTACTGCCGCAGCCACCGCTGCGTGTTTTGTGAGGGCAGTAGTTAGGTCGGCAAGCGCCTTTTCGGGATTTCCCGTCTCTTTGGCGAAGACGTCGCGGACTACGTTCGCTCCTTCGAAACCGATGGTGAATTGCTTGCCCGCGCCGGTGTGATAAGAACCCGGAAAGAATGGACCAAACGGCTTCAGCATGGCCGTGGCTGCAAAGTTGAAAGTTCCCTGGCTTCGTGGACTGTGCTCGCTGACGTACTTCACCAGTTCGGCAGTGCGACGAATTGTTCGCCAATGAATTCCAGATTCGTCGGCGATGATGGCGCTGGCCGCGATGTGCGGAAGGGTCGAGAGCGCTCTTTCGAGCAGGTGCATCACCGCAGCATCATCCGTGTCGTGCAGCATCCCCGGCCCAACGTTGGGCAGGAAATTCTCCTTTACAGAAAGTTCATCAAGCTGCGCCAGGAAGGCCAACGCCTGTTCCTCAGACATGCCGGCGACTAGTTCCGCCAGTGGTTGCGTGGTCAGACGCAAAGTCTCTACTGCGTAACCGCGGGATTCAAATTCGGCCTTTGCTCTGCGCAACACAACCAGGGCATCAGCAATTTGATTTTGATACGTTGCCCGGTCCAGCCGCACGAATCCGGTGATTGCCCTTACCTTCGGATTAGACGAAGCGGTCGCAGCCGAACTGCTCTGAGCAGCCGCCTGCATTGAAACAACCAGGACCACGGCGAGGATAATTCGCTTCATTACGGCCTCTTCGCTTGTTCGAACAAGCTTCTAAAACAAAGCTTGAATCAAGTGAGTAATGAACGCTATTTGAATTTCGACAATTCCCTGAATGGTGTCTGCACTAGAAGATTCTTATCGGGGTCGACCCGATAGAGAATATCTGCCAAAAGCGTATGCCTTATGGTTTCAAATTCTGCGAGAGGCTTCGCGTGTGCCCTACCATCGTTTTCAAAATCCTTGCAAAACCATTCCCCCAGCACGTAATTTCTGGTGTCCAACTCCGCCCGTAAGGGGACATTGTGTCTTCGGCAAGCAAATGAGCGATCTCGATCTGGCCAGCCATTGGCCGATGCGTATTTACAAAGTGTGCAGGATATTCCCGCACTGTCCCATCGGGCACAAAATGAAAATGGATTCTCAACTTCCACGGTCCAAGGCTAGCCAAGGTGAGCCAGTTGGTCAATAGGGATGCCTTCAACGATTTTTGTGATCGAATTCACGGTACAGCTTGCCAGATCCACGCGGCTCGCGAGCGCAAGTTAGAAGAAGTTCGTACCCAGCGGCCACTTCGCCGGTAGCAGACGACGTCTTCGAGGTTTGCGCGATTCTGCAATCCAGCTGAAATGACCTCGCCAAGAGTGGCGGAGGCGCAACCCGGACGCATCTACCCGCTAAACGTTCACGGGATCGTGTACGTAACAAGCAGGGAACAGTTTCATCTGCATATCTTGGAAATTGGAGCGGCGATTTGCATAATCTGTTTTGCGGTTACGGTTTACCTTAAGATGAGGAGACGGAAGCGAGAAGGGGAGATTGGGAAAAATGTCCGGAGTCCCCAATAAGACCACAGAAGCCGCAGGTCACTGCAAGAGGTGATTAGGCTATGAGTTCAGTTGCTCCGATATTTCTTCCGGATGAATTCAATGCCGCTTCCTACTTCGTAGATCGCCATATCGAAGCCGGCCGCGCCGATAAAGTAGCCATCGAATGCGGAGAAGTTCAGGTTACTTATCGCCAGCTTTCTGAGCGTGTGAACCAGGTTGGCAACGGGCTGCGTAGGCTAGGCGTACGCATTGAGGAGCGTGTGTTCCTGCTCCTGTTGGATTCGCCGGAGTTTGCCGCCAGCTTCTTCGGCGCCATCAAGATCGGAGCCGTCCCGGTTCCAGTAAACACGCTACTGAAATCCGCGGACTATGAATACCTGCTCAACAACTCACGCGCCCGCGTGGCGATTGTGAGTGACTCATTGCTGGCTGGCATTGAGGCGATTCCCAGAAAGCGCTTGCCCTATCTCGAAACCGTCATTATTGTCGAGAGCGAAGTTGTTGACCGCGAGGTAGTCCATAGCGAGCCTGGGCCAGGCACCCTGTCGTTCAAACAACTGCTGCAAGAGAATTCCTCCGTGCTCCAACCAGCTTCGACTGGCAAGGACGATGCTGCCTTTTGGCTCTATTCCTCTGGCAGCACCGGGCCGCCGAAAGCTTGCGTTCATCTGCAACATGACATGGTGGTAAGTTCCGAAAGGTACGCCAGAGCCATACTGAACATTACAGACAAAGATCGCTGCTTCAGTGTCGCCAAGCTTTTCTTCGCCTACGGATTGGGCAACGGACTCTATTTTCCCCTGGCCGTGGGCGCTACCAGCATCCTGTTACCCGGCCCACCCAAACCTCACAGTGTGTTCGAGATTATCGAACGCCAGCGGCCAACGTTGTTCTTTTCCGTTCCGTCGAACTTTATCAAGCTGCTCGCTCACACTGCAGATGGTGGAAGGGAATTTGACCTTTCTTGTGTGCGTCATGCGATTTCTGCCGGGGAGGCGTTGCCAGCCAGTATTTTTCACCGCTTCAAAGAGCGCTTCAAAGTCGAGATTCTGGATGCTATCGGCTCCACAGAAGCACTGCACATGATCATCTCCAATGTGCCTGGCGCCGTGCGCCCGGGCTCCAGTGGAAAAATTATTCCCGGCTTCGAGGCCAGAATCGTCGACGACAACAACCGCCTCGTGGCGCAGGGCGAGATCGGTAATCTGTTGGTGAAGGCTGACTCCACCTGTGCTTACTATTGGAACCAGCATGAAAAGACCAAAGACACAATCGAGGGCCACTGGATCCGTACTGGCGACAAGTATTATCAAGATGCGGACGGATATTTTTGGTACGCGGGAAGAGCCGACGACATGCTGAAAGTGAGCGGCGTGTGGGTCAGCCCCATGGAGATTGAGCGCGCGCTAATCGACCATCCTGCGGTGCAGGAAGCGGCCGTGGTCTTTCGCAAGGACCAAGACGAATTGCCCAAACCGGTCGCCTGCATCGTGACCCGTAACGGTGCGGCGGGAACGCCGGAACTCGCCCGTGAACTCCAGCAATTTGTGCTCAGCCGATTGCCCGTATTCAAGCGGCCGCATCGCATAGAATTCCTTCCCGAGCTTCCGAAAACAGCCACCGGAAAAATACAACGCTTCAAACTTTGCGCCGGCGACAACAAATAGCCGAGCGTTTTTGGGTGGCGCAGCGCCTTCAGCGCTGGGTTCCGTTAAAATCAAATTGGATGAGACCGACGACGCCGACGTGCAAACCTCCGGCAACGACCGGCCAAACACCCTCATGACCATCGGTGTCCTAGCCCTGCAGGGCGATTTCGACGCCCACCGCCGCCGCCTCGAAGAGCTGCGCGCAAAAGTTGTGCTCGTCAAAAAACCCGAGCAGCTCGCCCACATCGATGGCCTGATCATCCCCGGAGGCGAGTCCGGCACCTTCCTGAAATTGCTTGGAGAAGAAGGTTTCGAAACGCTGAGACAATTCGTCCGCCTGAAGCCAACCTTCGGCACCTGCGCCGGCGCAATCCTGTTAGCGACAGAAGTAGAAAACCCCAAGCAGGCCGGCCTGGGCGCAATCGATATCGCCATCCGCCGCAACGCCTACGGACGCCAGCTCGATAGCTCCATCCGCCAAGGCCTGTTCCTGCAGCCCCTCAACCACCATCCCGCCGGCTCCCCGCTCGAAATGGTCTTCATCCGCGCCCCCAAAATCGAGCGCGTCGGCAAGGACGTTGAAGTCATAGCCACCGAGGGGTCCGACCCTGTCGCCGTCCGGCAGGGAAGAGCGATGGCCGCGACTTTCCACCCCGAACTCTCCGACGACACGCGTGTGCATGAGGCTTTCCTGGAACTGGTAACGAACGGCAGGAAAGATTGAGGCGCACGCTGTGGACCACGATGACATCATTTCGCTTCAGGGGCCGGTCGAGAAAATCGAAGGTAAGCTTGTCTTGCGAATCCCACTCGAAGCTGGCGGCAGCGAGTTGATCGAGTGCTCCCGCGGCATCTCTGAAGTTGAAAAGGATTATCTCAAAATCACCATTCCCGAATGGTTGGCGGGCATGCTCAGAATCGATGTGGGCAGCTTGGTGTCCGTGGACAACAGGAACGGTAAGTGCAACATACATCCGATTGATCCCACACCCCTTCAGTAATCCTTACGGGCAAGAAAATTCACTTCACCGGTAGAAACTCAATCGTCACATCCCGCTTCGCAGCCTTGAAATCAAAGTCCGCAGTCACAAAAACGCTCTCGCGGGAATCTGCTGTAAGCTCTACTCCAAAGGCATCCACATAGGGAACCGCCGTTCTGAACTTGATCAAGGCCGCTCGCACGGCGCAGTCGGCATCCACGGGAACCACTTGAATTCCGAATGCCCCCAGTCGGGAAAGAACCAACTCCATGGCTCCCGTCCCACGCTGCTTGCAAGTCTGACCTGCGATCTCGCCCCAGTGCAAAGAGCAGATAACCGCTTCACATCTCCCAGCCATATGATCCTTGATAATCTCGGCTACGCGCTCCGATCCGGCCTCGCCGTCCAAGTAGCGCAGGATGGCGCTCGAATCCAGCACGTACCTCACCATCGATCCTTCTGACGACGCCGCTCGCGCAGCAGCGCCTTCGAAAGCGAGGGCCCGCCGGAGAGCATTCCGCGTGTCCGATCCACTAGATCCTCCGACACAGGCTCCAGCACGATCCTCGACTCTTCCAGGGTTACGCAAATGCGCGTTCCAGGCTTGATTCCCAACGACAAGCGCATCTCGGAGGGAATCACGAATTGTCCCTTGGTGCTTACCGACGTGATCTGTCGTACCATGACCTACATTGTAAATATAAGTAAGACTTCTTTCAACAGTAAACAACTTGCTTGACAAGATAATCCCGTAACTGTAAGGTTACACATTATGCGTCACCGTTCGGTTACATATTCTTCCGAGCTCACATTCCAGGCTCTCTCCGATCCAACGCGGCGGGCAGTGCTCGATCTGCTCTGCCGCGGCAGCCAGCCCGCCGGTGAAATTGCCGGAGCTTTTCCCGTTTCGCGGCCCGCTATCTCCAAGCATCTCCGCCTGCTCCGGCGCGCCCATCTGGTCCGTGAACATCGCGAAGGCCGCCACCGCGTCTACCAGCTCAATCCCGACCCGCTCCGCGCCGTCGACTCCTGGCTCGATCAATACCGCAATTTTTGGAAAATAAGCCTCACCAACCTGAAGACTTTTGTCGAAGCCGAATACGCCGAAGAAACCAGGCAGCCTCGCGCTGCCAAACCAAATCCCAAACCCACCAAAGGAGATCGCTAACATGAAATCAATCCGCATCGCTCTCTCTCTATTCTTACTCGCCACAACTGTCGCCTTCGCGCAATCCCCCGCGCAAAAATCCTTCGACCAACTCAAATCGCTCTCCGGAAATTGGGAAGGGAAGGACGCTCAGGGAAAAATCCTCAACGTTTCCTTCCGCGACACCGCCGGAGGCTCCGCCCTCATGAGCGAGATCCACGGCACCGGACCGGAAAATATGATCAGCATGTTTCATCTGGATGGCCCAAACCGTCTGCTGCTAACCCACTACTGCGGCGCCGGCAATCAACCTCGCATGGCCGCCACCGCCTCCTCTGACGGCAAGACGATCACGTTCGAGTTTGTCGACGGTACTAATCTTGCACCGCCAACTCCCGGCCACATGCAACGCGTCGTCATTTCGATCCTCGACCCCAACCACCACACCGAAGACTGGACCTTCCAGGGAAACGGGAAAGAAATGAAAGAATTCTTCGATCTCAAACGCACCGAGCTCGCGCAAAAGTAATCTTTAGGCGCTCGCTGGAGCCGCTCGGGGCTTGCAGTCAGGGCTGGCCCGGATTGGTCCAGCAAATTAAAAACTTCGTTGAAAATAAATAAGGAGAACTCATGGCAACGGTTGCAATCACTCCCGATCAAAACATCATCACCGGCGAGATTTTCATCGCCGCTCCCCCGGCCCGGGTATTCCAGGCCATCACCGATCCCCAGCAAATGCCGCGCTGGTGGGGCGCGCACGACATGTATACCATCAAGGATTCGAAGGCCGACGTGCGCGTCGGCGGCAAGTGGTCGAGCGACGGCGTCGGCGTCGACGGCACCACGTTTCATATCGACGGCGAATATCTCGAAGTCGATCCGCCACGGCTGCTTGTGCAGACCTGGATCGCCAGTTGGACTGGCGCCACCAAAACCATCGTCCGCTGGGAGCTTGAGCCGCAAAACATTCACGGCCTGCATCCCAAAGGTCCGGAGCGCGCCGGCACCGGCACGCTTTTAAAAATCCGTCAGGAAGGATTCCTGGTCGATCCCGCAGCCGCAGCCTCCCACTCCGAAGGCTGGAAGCGAGTTATGGAATGGCTCGTCGCTTATGTCGAAAAAGGAGAAACCATCGACACCAGGCGTTGACTCGGGCAACCGAATGGGGCGGACAGAAAGTCCGCCCCACCTCCGAAAGCTGCCCCGCCGGGGCGAAAGAGTATGGCGCCGGATCAATCCATCACTTCACAGGCAAAAACTCAATGGCCACCACAAGTAACCTCAATCCTGTCGAATCAGCGACTGCGGCGCAGCAGCAAACATCCTCCGATGAAGGCAAGAACGTCCACCGCAACCCCAACCGCCAGTCCTGCCCAGAACAGCGGGCTGTCGTGAGGCATCTCCGCAAAGAAGTGGTGCAGCATATGGATAAAGTGCAGCGCCAGGAGTAATACCGCAATCCCGCTCAAAACTTGCAAAAGTCGCATCGTCGTTTCCGTGTACGGCAGATAGTCTCCCACAGGTTTCCGCCCACTCCAATGAATTTTTCGCAGAGGCTTGGAGTGTCCACCCACACGGGCATCGCTTATACTGAGTTTGCATATGTCCACAGACGCTCAAAAGACTTTTTACCTCGAAACCTTCGGTTGCCAGATGAATGTGCATGACTCGGAAAAAGTCATTGGCACGCTGGTGCACGAAGGCTATCGCCAGGTAGAGACGGTGGAGCAGGCTGACCTGATTCTGTACAACACGTGCTCCATTCGGGATAAGGCCGAGCAGAAAGTGTTTCACCGTCTGGCGGACTACAAGAAACTGCTCAAGCAGGGCAAGAAGTTTGGCGTGCTGGGCTGCGTGGCGCAGCAAGAAGGGGAAAAGATTTTCGAGCGCGCGCCGCATGTGTCGCTGGTGTGCGGGTCGGCGTCATACCGTAACTTGCCGCAGATGCTGGTTCAATTAGAATCGCAGCCTGCAACAGGGAAGTCCGAAGTCCGGAAACCGGAAGCCGGAAGCCTGATCCGCATCACCGGACTCGACGATCGCGAGACTGACGAATGTTTCGAAACCGAATTCACCGCGCGCACCAATCCGCATCGCGGGTACATCACCATCATCGAAGGCTGCGACAAGTTTTGCTCCTATTGTGTGGTGCCGTTCACGCGCGGCAAGGAACGCAGCCGGAGTTCGGACTCGGTGCTCGCGGAAGCCCGCCAGATGGCCGATCTCGGCTACACGGAAATTCAGTTGCTGGGGCAGAACGTGAATTCGTACAAAGATCCGGCAGGGAAGCCGGGTGGCGGAGTTTCCAGAAAAAAGAAAAGCTTCGCGGAGCTCCTGGCGGCGGTGGGCGAAGTGCCGGGGATCCGGCGGGTACGGTTTACGACTTCACACCCTCGCGACTTTGGCCGCGACATCATCGATGCGATCGACGCTGTGCCGACGCTGTGCGACCACGTGCATTTGCCCGTGCAGAGCGGATCGGATCGAATGCTGAACGCCATGCAGCGGCTCTACACGCGCGAGCAATATATGGAGCGCATCGCGTGGATGAAGTCGGCCAAGCGCGAGATCAGTATTACCAGCGACATCATCGTCGGCTTTCCGGGAGAGACGGAAGAGGATTTTGCGGAGACTTTGGGGTTGCTGGATGAGGTCGGCTACGACGCGGTGTTTACATTTAAATATTCTCCGCGGCCGAATACGCCGTCGCTGGCGCTGCACGACGCAATTCCGGACGAGGAAAAAATCCGGCGCCTGGAAGTGTTGATGGCCAGGCAGAAAGAAATCCAGATCGCGCGCTACAGGAAGTATATCGGGACAGTCGCTGAAGTAATGGTTGAGGGGAAGAATGAAGCGCGGAAACAGTGGATCGGCCGCACCTCGCAGAATAAGACGTTAAACTTCACCGCTCCCGAAACAGCCGCGCCCGAGGTGGGAAGCTACGTCCCGGTGAGAGCGACCTACAGTTTTCCCAACAGCCTTCTCGGAGAATTGGTGGTATAAGAAGCGAAGAATGTCGCGGCCCCGCGGGTGACGCGGCAAGCAGAAGTTAAAGTAATACATTAATGTGCTCCGTTCGAGACGCGGAAGCAATAGTTCTCAAGCAGTGGAAGGAGCCTCCCATGGAAGTAGAAATGACAATCCGTGGTCTTTTGATGGATCCGGTGAGCAATATGCCGATTGTGATTTTGAAGGATGTGGCGGGCGAGAGTGTGTTGCCGATCTGGGTGGGAGTTTATGAGGCGAACGCGATTGCGCTGGAGATGGAGAAAGTGAGCACGCCGCGTCCGATGACGCATGATTTGATCAAGAATGTGTTGACGGGGCTGGAGACGCAGGTGCACAAGGTGGTGGTGACGGAGCTGCGCGAAGATACGTTTTACGCGGTGATCTGGCTGGAGCGCGGGGGCGAAGTAGTGAGTGTGGACTCGCGGCCATCGGATGCGCTGGCGCTGGCGCTGCGGGTGGATTGTCCGATCTTTGTGGATGACGTGGTGCTGAAGAATTCGAAGCAGGCGGCGAACATGTCGGATCGCGTGACCGCCGAAGAACTGCGGAAGTATTTGGAAGGACTGAACGACGAGGATTTGGGTAAGTACAAGATGTAACAAAGTGCGGGCGGCAGTCGTCAAGCCGTCAAGCGCAGCAGCGGTCCCAAGGAATAGATCAGGGCAGTACTCCCAGAGGCGAAAAGGTTGCGCTCGGGTACTTGAACGGGTTTCATTACTTTACATAATACCTGTTATCGGACATTGCTAGGGTGTCCGATGCACGGGGAACTGCGAGCCTCTTCGCTACTAGCGGATCGGTGTCGAGCGTGGTGCGCGGGGGTGCGCACGCCACTTTTTCTGCTAGTCTTGCCCTGCCCTGTTGTTTCTGTCACTGACCGGAAGGCTCTCTCCGGAAAATCAGGTTAAGCGCGCAATGGCGAAGATTGTCGCACAGGAATTGCTTGTACTCTCATCGTCGAAGCACGGTTTGGTTTATCTGACGGCCAACGACTGGGCGCTGGTGGCCGACAAGGCGAGCCGGGTCCACTTCAAGGAAGGCAGCATCCTTATTCAAAAAGGTAAACGGGCGAACGGAGTTTATCTCCTGCTCAAAGGATCTGTGCGTGTGGTGATTCCCCCGCAAGCTTCGCGAACCCTTGGGCCCGGGGAAATTTGCGGGGAGATGTCGTTTCTTGAGGACTCGGCTGCCAGCGCCAGCGTGATCGCCGAAGGAGAGGTGGAAGCCTATCACCTGGATCGTCCCACCTTGCAAAGCTTGTTCGAACTGTTCCCTCACCTGGGTTCGCGTTTTTACCGTTCGCTGGCTACCAACCTTTCTCATCGCCTCAGAGAATTGCTCGGTCCAAATTCCGAGGCGGCGCCGACAGTGCAAAAATCTTCATCTTGACAAGTACGTTTTGCAAGCACAGAATTGCCGGCGCTTGAGTTTTCAACTTTGCGGCGCCCATCCGTAGGGCTTCTCCCCCCCAACAGCAAAGAGCAGGTGTAACAGCTATTAGCAGGCTGTTATTGGCGGTTCAGTCTCGTCTCCAAAGCAACCAGGTGTCGGTGAAGTCAGAGTTGAATTGCGGATCCGCACTCGTGATACGTGTGGGCCCTTTAAGTATGGAGTGGTAGGTCGAGGGTTTTGACAGGTCGAGGGTTAGGACAAATCGAGGGTTGGGACAAATCTAAAGGAGGATCTATGCGGTATTCGGGCATCGCGCCGTCGTCGTTGAAAGGCGGTTTACTGGCGATTCTTATGTTGGGAACGGTGATGGTCACAGCCAACAACGGCCGTGATTTTTCGGGGTATTTCGATGTGAGCGACATGCAGACGCAAGGCGACCTAGTGCAAGTGACGCTTCACCTGCAGCTTTTCAATCACGGCAATGCGGATGTGAAAAGCGTGGTGGTGACGCTGGTCGATTCCAGCCCATCCATGACCTTGCGCGGGAGCTTCGCGCCGGTGAAGGTGTGGAAGCACCAACAGCGAATCAACCTTAACCAGGAGTTTTTTGTAAGCCAACGGGAGTACGGGGAGTGGATGGCAGCGCCCGGGCAGCCCAACCTGGTCATAATTTTCCAGGACGAGAAGGGCAACACCTGGCAGAGGGGTGCTCAGATCAGCCGCCGACCCTTGGTCCGGTGACCCTTGGTCCAGTGGGCGGAAACGCTTTTGCCGAATTCCTTACCATGCAAACAACCCAGGAACCGAAGAGTTCCCCAGGAGAAAATTCCATGCGTCGCTTCACAATTTTGGCCGCGATTTTTCTAACCGCTCTGGTGAGTTTGCCCGGAGTGGCACAAGATATCATTACGACGTCAATCGGCGGTGGACCGAATAATATGCCGGCCGTCGATGCCAACCTTAACGCTCCCTACGGCGAAGCCGTGGACAGTTCCGGCAACTTCTACATTGCCAGTTATAACCAACATCGGGTTTTCAAAGTAAGCAGCGCCGGCACCCTGACAGTGGTAGCGGGAAGCGGCGCACAAGGCTACGCAGGAGACGGCATCGCGGGTGGCGCGGCGAATGCCAATCTATACCACCCGATCGCAGTGGCCGTGGACGGTAGCGGCAATGTTTATATTGCCGATCAATACAATTGCGTCGTGCGCAAAGTGGACACGACGAACACGATCACCACGATCGCCGGAATTGCGGGTTCCTGCACCTTTGGCGGGGACGGCGGCAAAGGAACGCTGGCGAACTTGTACTATCCAAGCGGAGTGGCGGTCGACAGTTCTGGCAATCTCTTCATCGGCGACAATAACAACTGCCGGGTTCGTAAAGTCATACTATCCACCGACATCATCAGCACCTATGCTGGCAGCGGCACTTGTGGATACTCCGGGGATGGGGGTGGGGCCACCTCCGCGGAATTGTACACACCGGAAGGTGTGGCTGTGGACACAGCGGGCGACCTTTACATCGCGGACACCAGCAACTACGTGATTCGCAAAGTAACCAAATCGACGGGAAAGATCAGCACAGTCGCCGGGAACCACACGGCGGGGTTCTCCGGGGATGGCGGAGTAGCCACCAGCGCGGAGATGAACCAAGTGTTCCAGCTAGCGGTCGACGGTGGAGGGACGACCGTAACCTTCGCTGACTACTACAACCAGCGAGTTCGTCAGTTCACGGTTGGCGGGAACATCAACACCGTAGCCGGAACCGGAACAGCCGGATTCTCAGGGGACGGAGCCGCCGCCACCAGTGCACAGTTGAACTACCCGGAAGGCGTGGCCGTGAACAGCACGGGAGTGGTTTACGTGGGAGACAGCAACAACTACCGGGTTCGCCAGTTCACCGTAGGTGGAAACATCTCTACGGTGGCGGGCAATGGCAGTCCCACTGTGGAAACTCTGTTAAACAATGCCGCTCCGCTGGGCGTGGTTCTGCAGTATCCCTACGGAATTGCGATAGACTCCGCGAAAGATATTTTTGTCGCCGAGAGCCATAACTTCATGGTCCGGGAGTTGGTCCATTCCAGCAACCAGGTCGATTTCTTCGCGGGCAATGGAACCTACGGGGACACCGGAGACGGTGGCCCGGCGACCAGCGCGGAATTGAGCTACGACTTCGGGGTGGCGAAGGACAGCGCGGGGAACGTATACATTGCCGATAGCTACAACCAAATTATTCGAGTAGTCAATTCGGCCGGCGTGATCAGCACCTTCGCCGGCACACCAGGACGCGGGGGCTTCAATGGGGACGGTGGCCCGGCGACCAGCGCCTTGCTGTATTACCCGAACGGAGTGGCGGTAGATACCAAAGGGAACGTGTACATCGCCGATTACGATAACGAAGTGGTCCGCAAGGTGACAGCCGGAACCATCAGCACGATAGCGGGAATCGGAGGGCGAGCAGGTTATGGGGGAGATGGCGGTCCGGCGATCTCCGCGTTGCTGAATCTGCCGACCGCAGTGGCCGTGGATCCGCAAGGAAACGTGTACATTGCGGATTACAACAACTGCCGAGTGCGCGAAATATCTGCGGTGACCGGGATCATCAACACGGTTGCGGGCAACGGAGCCTGCGGCTTCAGCGGAGACGGGGTCGCGGTGGAGAACTCAATCGGGTACCCGCAGGGGGTGGCGGTTGACGCAAACGGGAACTTCTTCATTGGCGACTACTACCAGCGAGTACGCTGGGTAAATGCCGGGGGAATCATGACTACGATCGCTGGTAATGGCAACGGAGGCTACACCGGCGATGGAGGTCTGGCCACCAGTTCCGAGCTTTACGAACCCACGGGAGTGGCGCTCGATCCTTCCGGGAACGTTCTGGTTTCCGATTACAACAACCTGCGGGTGCGCAGTATCTCGGCGTTCCCGGCTCTCAACTCCAGCGGGGGCAATCTCGCTTTCGGACTGACGAGCGTTGGCTCAACCAGTACTCCACAAACGATCACGCTGAGCGCCCTCGGCGCTCTCAATATCCTCAATATTTCGACCAGTGCGAACTTCAGCGAGACCGACGATTGTCCCTCCAGTATGACCAACGGCAGCACGTGCACGATGTATATCTATTTCGTGCCCACGGCGTCAGGAACTTTGAACGGAAACATTACCATCAACAGCAACGGCTTCTTTAACTCCGTGAACACTATCAACCTCACGGGGCTGGGAAGCGCCATTTCGCTAGCCGGCGTCCCGGTCAATTTCGGCAACCAATTGGCCAAGACAACCAGTGCGGTGAAAACCGTGACGGTGAAGAACAACGGTGTAACCGCTGTTACGATGGGCGCAATCACGTTGAATGAGACGACAGACTTCGCCATCTCATCCAACACTTGTCCGGCGTCGGGCAGCAACCTGAGTGGCGGCTCCAGTTGCAGCCTGGGCCTAACCTTCACTCCAAGTACGACGGGCGCGAAGAGGGGTGCCGTGCTCATCAACGATGGGGATCCCAGCAGCCCGCAACTGGCAGGACTGGGCGGAACCGGCATCAGCAACGTATCGTTGAGTCCGAGTTCGGTCATTTTTGCTCCCACGGCGGTGGGGGTCATTAGCTCTGCCACGAAAATCACGCTAACCAATAACACGGGAGCCAGCATCACGTTGGGGAGCCCGGCCGTGACGGTGACTGGACATTTCATCAACGCAGCCAGCACGACCTGCACCAACAGTCTGGTGATTGCAGCCACTGGGACGTGTGTGATCAACGTCACGTTCAAGCCCACCGCGGTCGGTTACGCTTCCGGCACTCTGAGTGTGGCGGATACTGACGTCACCAGTCCGCAAACCGTAGCCCTACAGGGCATCGGTACCGGCATTAAGTTCACGCCGGCAAGCGTGAACTTCGGGACAGTAACCAAAGGTTCGCAGGTCGCTTCGACAGTGACCATCACAAACGTGGGCACTACTCCGGTCGGGTTTGTGGGAGCGGAGATTGCGGGGCCAAACAGCGGAGACTTTTCCGACAATTACAACACCGCTGCACCCTGCAACAACAGCACGACGAATCCGTTGCAACCCGGGGCGACGTGCACGCTGACGGTGTACTTCCTGCCTACGAAGACGGTCACTCCGGAATCGGCCACATATAAGGTGTTCGATAACAGTCCGGGCAGCCCGCAAACTCTATCGCTGACTGGAAAGGGACAGTAAATAGCCGTACATGAAGTCGTGTTGCATGATCTGCTTTTCGCCGCCGAGAGAACCTCGGCGGCGCTTTTTTCAGGGCGGGTGATTATGTCCGAAAGCAGTTCTGTCACTAAACAAGAGGAATGGAGACGCAAAAGGACCGTACTAGTGTGCATCGCTTTGCAGTTTCATTTTAGGCAGCTGGGCTTGTGGGTAGCCTAACTATAGCTGGATCAACGACTTAAGATTTTTCCGTGTTTGGCACCCAGGGTGCTCTTAGAGGTAGTGCGGGAAGCAGTGCGCGCCACCGCCGGAGGAGGCCTGAAGCCTCCAAGACTGTAGAAATTGGGTTTTGAGCATATCAGGAGGAAGTGATTATGAAGCGGATAGTATTGTTAGCTCTACTGGCGTTGGCTTTGCCGCTGGCGGCCTTTGCAGATACGGATTTCAGTAATACTGGCGGAACCATTTCCGGAACCTCCGCCGGCCTAACCCTATCCGGTTCCAACCTATCGACGGTAATTGGCATGGGACTTGGTACTTGCTCCGCGTTAGTGCCGTGCGGGAGCCTGGGCTTTACGACCGGCGCATTGATATCTGGAAGCGTGGTTACGGGCGGGACGTTCGCCGCGGGAGGAAGCTTTACGATCACCGGCAACGGGACGGATGGTCTTCCTACGGGCGCGATCTTTACCGGTGCATTTTCCAGCCCCGTTACCTGGACGCCAAGCGGAACCGTGGGAGTAGCTGGTACGATCTTTTACACGCTGTCCGGTAACGTTTCGGGCACCCTTACCAACGGAACGACCACGACGAGTGTGGCAGGCGTCACTATCCAAGCGACGTTTAACACCGGCAAGGGCGGCTTTTCGGGAATGGCGAATCTGGCAAGCGGCGATACCGTTGTAGCACCGGTCCCGGAGCCGGGCACACTGGGATTGCTTGGAACCGGATTGGTTGGTCTGGCTGGAGTTATCCGCAGGAAGCTAAAAGCCTAAAAGTTAACCTATCCTCCTCTTGGAAGCCCCGCGGTTTGCGGGGCTTTTGTTTTTAGCTGTTGTTTTCTTTGAAATACGAGCGAGCGGCACACCTTCTAATTACCGCAGTAACTGTCAAGCGGCGATTACCGTTGACCCCTCCAAAGCATCTCCTTACATTCACCACAGGGGGTCGTATGAAAGATATTCATGAGGTATTAAGGCAGAAGCAGACCAAGTACGCCCAGCTGGGCAAGCAGATAGAGATGCTCCAGCAGGCGGCGGAGAAGCTGCGGGAAGTGGCTCCCTTGCTGGCCGAAAATGACGACGAAGATAATGCCGTACTGATGGAAGGCGACGAAGCTGCGCCGAATTCGGACAGCATGGCGGCGAAGGCGGGAGCCAGTTCGGGGGCGGCGGGAAAGCCCGGCCGTTCGACGGCGCCGCGCTGGCCATAATCTCGCCATGGGGCGAGGAATCTAGTTATGACCCTTCTGGCATTGCTGGTGTCCACTGACGATTCCGCATCCGAAGTCCTGGGCCGGGTTCTACCCGGTTACGGGATTGCGGTAGAGCGTTTCAGTGATCTGGCGACGGCGCTCGACCGTTGTCACCAGCAGAGGTTCGATCTGCTGATTCTGGATTACGATGATCCGAAGGCCGCTGCCGACGTGCTGGAAGAATCCCGCGGGCTGAGTTGGGGAAACCCGACGGTCACCGTGGCCTTGGTTGCGGAACCTGGCAAGGTCCGCGATATTCTTAGCGGGGGCGCGCATTTCGTGTTGTACAAGCCGCTCTCGGAAGAGAAGGCGCAAGTCGGCCTGCGTGCCGTGGCGGCATTGCTAAGTCGCGAACGCCGCCGGGCTCACCGGGTTCCGGTGCAAGCCCCGGTCGAAATCAAACTGCCCGACGATCGTCCGACCGACGGAATTCTACTTGATCTCAGCGAGACGGGGATGGAAGTGCTTACCGCCGAGCCGCAGACTCCGGCGGCCCTGCTACATTTTCGCTTTCAGTTGACCGATGGAAGTGTCACGGTTGAAGCTCACGGACAAGTGGCGTGGGCGAACCCGAACGGTCAAACTGGGGTGCAGTTTCTTGATCTGGATGACTCCACAAGGGCCCAGCTTAAAGCCTGGGTGCAGGCGGCGTCGGGGACCAGCGGTCCAAACGCGGAGGAGATGGTTCCGCATTGCAAGCTGACCGACCTCAGCCTGGGCGGCTGCTACCTGGAAAGCGATTCGCCGTTTCCGGAGCATGCGCTGGTGGACCTTTGCCTGAAGACGGGAGAAATTGCGGTGCATACCGAGGGACTGGTGCGGGTCACGCATCCCGGACAAGGAATGGGAGTCGAGTTCCCTTCCCGCACGGCCGAACAACGCGCCCACGTGGGAGATCTGATCGGCATGTTGCGCAGCAGCCCGCAATCCATGCTCGAGCTGATTGTGTCTCCGCGCGCCCTGCGGGCGGATGTAAGTCAGTTCGAACCTGCAGGCGAATTGGGAGCTGGGAACGCGGACGATGTCGAAGATCCTCTGCTCGAACTGCTGCGACGAGGACCTGCGCTAAATCAGGAGGAGTTCCTGGCGGAACTTCGCCAACAGCGATCGGGTGAAACGGTAGCCCCCTAGCGCCAACTTAGGGAGCTATTGTTCCCGAGTAGCCCATCATCCGCTAGGAATCCGCTAAACGCGTTCACGCCGCTAGGCGAGCAAAAACCAAATTGAACAATACTTAAGAGTTCCTATCCCAGGTTCTACTGGTTCCACCACACCGGTGGGAGCGGCAGTTTTGGTACGTGGAGCAACTGGAACGCCCGTCCAATTTCTGGCGCAAATTCCTGGGTCAGGTTCTGTGCGGCAAAACCAGTGAAGACCGTTAAGCTCCGCTGCCCGGCGTGGGTAGTATTGTTCCAGCCATCGGGAAGATAAGCGTTGCCCACGAAACCGGCGGCGCCCGCTCCCACGAAATTTCCCAACGCCAGAGTTCGATGCCCGCCATCAGTCTTATCAAAGAATGTGAAGGTGAGAGCATGGGCCGAGCGTCCCAGGAACGACTTGCTTGTAGATCGTGAGTAGCGAGGATCTTCATGAAGCAAGGAGTCGACGGAGAAGCGCCCAAGACTCTCTGCCGCGTTGCGCGCATAAGCATTGCCGTAGTTGCGGCCAAACGCGCCCGCGCCGCTCCTCCATTCTGGCGGATATCCGCTGGGCGGGTTAGCCATGGATAGTCCGGCCTGGAAGGCAGTAGTAAAGATCGCCCGCGGACCAAATACCGGTTTTTCAAAATAACTGAATTTCTCGCCGACGGTCATCGGACCCTTTTTCGAACTCATCGGCAGATGTCCGAGGCTGAATGCATCCACTGCATTAGGCTGTACCGTCGGCTCCGAGCTCTGATATCCGGATTGCTGGCCCTTCGACTCGTCACCCTCCTGTGGCTGATCCTCGGTTTCTTTCGCTGCGGTTGCAGAGGGTGCGTCGGGGAGCGATTCTTCGATGAGTTTGCTTGAGGCTTCCGTAGTGCTCTGCGCTGTCGTGGTTGAGCGCAGAACGCTTTGCGCACACAGGGGAAAAACGCCTGTCAATAAGATCAGGATGTATCTGGATAGTTTTCGCAAGTGCGTCTCCTGAGCGGAACTATTGTTGATCGGTATGAACAATCCGTGACGTTGCGGCGTTTCGAGCTAAAGTTTTTTCATGAGACCACAAGATTCGTGAAGGTGCGCTCTCAATGGGTCAAGATATGTAGAAATAGGTCACCGTGCGGTGACATTCGGTTACAATTCCTAGCTTTCGACTTTCACGCTGGTTTCGAATGTAACGAATGGCACAGACCCACGCAGCCCAGCCTCTGATGGCCTGCGGACTCCCACTTCCTCTCGTTCGAAGTTCCCCAGATTTGCGATCCGCCGCAACGCGCAAGTCCTTCCCGCGGCTACCTCGCGGCGCGAACGGTTCAGCAACAGGGAACAGTCTTGATCGGAGAAACGTTCGAAAACCGAGAGGACGAAGACAAAGCGCTCGAACATCGGGAGGTCAACGACTGCGGCAATATCTGCCTGCAGGTTGGCCATACTCCCGCGCGGGGCTGGATTCGGCAGGGAAATCTCGTCTGCCGGTCGCGGGTCAATCAGGCGTATGGCATTGTGGATTATCGTTCGGCGGGCCCAGGAACTCGCCCATTCCTTGAAAACTGAGGTGCATCCGGCAGAATCCTCCAAACTCTGGAGAAAGCACCTCTCGGCCTTTTCAGAGTGTGCCGTCAGCAAGAGCGAGAGCAGGTACAGACTGCTCATCTCCGCATGAAAGATTCGACAGAAATCTGCGCTGGTCGCGTATGGCGTTAACGTCTTCGCAATGGATTTTGGCTTCCGCATCTGCGATCAATGACATCACCGAATTCGCCGGAATGCTGTCGCGAGTTGTCACCGCCCGTAGCAATCTGTCACGATTCCGTGACATTTTGTTACGTCGTGAGCCTGTAACTTGAGGGAAAATGGGGGTTGTGGATCGCGTTCTTCTCATTGACGATGACGCAGAGCTCGGGGGAATGCTGAAGGAATACCTGCGCCGCCAGGGCGTCACGGTTGATGTCGCGCTGAGTGGCGATAAGGGTCTTCAACAATTTCAGAAAGAGTCCTACGCTCTCGTGCTTCTCGATGTGATGCTACCCGGTCGTGACGGATTTGAAGTCCTGAGAGAATTGCGTCAAACGTCGCGAGTGGATGTAATCATGCTCACCGCTCGCGGAGAGGACATAGACAGAATCCTTGGTTTGGAGATGGGCGCCGATGATTACCTTCCCAAGCCGTTTAATCCCCGCGAACTGCTGGCACGAATTCGCGCCGTGCAGAGGAGAAAAGAGAAGAGAGCACCCGAGACTCGACTTCAAGCCAACGGAATCACGCTGGACAATGCGGAGCGCTCGGTGCGTTGGCGCGGGCGCGCAATTACTCTGACAACCGTTGAGTTTGACGTGCTAAGAACGCTTTTGGAATCTGCCGGCCAGGTGGTGAGCCGCGAAGACTTGGTACGATCTGCACTGGGGCGTGGGCTCCAGGCCTTCGACCGAAGCCTCGACATGCACATCAGCCGGTTGCGGAAAAAGCTCGAAGGTGCGGGCGCAGATCCCTGCATCAAGACCGTCCGCTCGACGGGCTATCAACTCGCCATTCTATCCACCAGCGACCTGGCCGACACTCGGAGCATCTGATCATGCGCAGTTTTTGGATAAGAATCTTTGTAACGTTTTGGATCATTGAGATTCTCACCATAGCCGCTCTCGTATCCCTGAGGGGCAGTCTTGAAAATTTCACCCTCTACCCGATATCGGAGAAAGCATTGACCTCAATGGCTTTCTCTGCGGAAGAGGCTTATCAGGCGGGTCAGTGCAACGAGCTTAAGCCGCTGTTGAGCCGGTTTGAACGCGTATATAAAGTCACTCCACATCTGTTCGATGCAACCGGACAAGTATTGTGCAGCGAGGCCGTATCGCCGGCTGTACAGCGCGCTGCGGATAAATCTCAACCCTTCGGCCTGAAACGCGTGGTAGAAATTATGCGCGGTGTGTCTCCCGGCCGGAACGGCCAAATCATTGCGTCGGTTCGCATCAATCCTGATCAGAACGTGCCCTTTATTTTCGTCATAGAAACCACACAGATTCCGCCGTGGATTTTTCGTTTTAAGGGCGAGCTTACTTTTCTTGCCGGAGTTCTTTTTTCCGGAATCCTCAGCGCCCTGCTTGCGAAGATTCTCGTTATGCCCATTGGGCAACTCCGGCGTACCGCGCAGGAATTGGCTTCGGGAAACTTTAAAGCGCGTGCCAAGAACGGCAAGCGCCTGCTGTCTAAAGGGGATGAAGTCACCGCATTGGTGCACGATTTTAACCGCATGGCGGACCAGATTGAATCCCTGATAGGAATGCAGAAACAGTTGATTCGCGATGTCTCGCACGAACTTCGTTCTCCGCTTTCTCGCCTCAGCGTTGCCCTGGAGTTGCTCCGCGAAGACACGAACCAACAAAGCATGGTTCATGTAGAACGGATTGAGCGCGAGACCGAGCGCCTGAATCGGCTGATTGGCCAGTTGTTAGAACTCTCCCGCATGGAGGCGTTGGAGGGAGTCGGGATAAAAACCGACGTAGTGCAACTCGATGAAATCGTTCGGGAGGTCGTTTCCAATGCCGCGTACGAAGCCGGGAGCCGGGGATGCAATGTTCGGGCGGCGATTCGTGACCGGGTTACAGTTCATGCAAATGCGGAGCTGCTTTCGAGTGCGATTGAAAACGTGGTGAGAAACGGAATTCGATACACTCATGCAGGAACGGACGTGCTGGTGACACTTGAGTGCCTGCAAAAAGACGACGGAGCGGCGGCAAGGCTTACCGTTCGAGATTTCGGGCCTGGTGTTCCCGAAGACAAGATCCCCTCCCTGCGTATGCCCTTCTATCGGATAGACCCTGCGCGGTCGAGTGAAACCGGTGGTACAGGGGTTGGGCTGGCTATTGCCGATCGCGCGGTCCGGCTACACGGCGGCTCGCTGGCATTGAGAAACCATCCTGAAGGAGGGCTTGAGGTCACCTTGCTTCTGCCAATAGTGAAACCGGTTCTTGACCGAGACGTGCAAACTGCTGCTGCGACGATGGCCTGAATACGCGGTAGTGGGCGGGAGAATTTTACGGACTTTCCGACTCTCTGATCTTTCCGATCTTTTCCGATCAATGAGTTGAATGGGTCTGCGCTAGTCTCGCGGCAGGCTGGAGATTTTTCGAGACTAGCGCAGGGCAGGAAAACCCGGGCGGAGAGTACAGCGGAGTGCGACATGCGGACGGCGGCGATTTTCGGAAAGTGAAGAACCCGCTCCCCGTCTTTGGTGCGGGTCCTTCCCTCTCCGTGTTCTGATCCACCCCAATGCGAGTACATTAAAGTATCTGTGTTGCGTGCGGGTTTCACGGATGTTAAATCCGCGTTAAATGAACTGCTGGTAATTCACAGGCGGGTTGGAGTGGGCGACAGCCGGTGCAGCGCTTTTATGGTTGTGCGAACATGGAGTCCTACACAGGACAGCAGTTCCATCGCGGAGACTGGTGGGAGCAAAGCTGGCGGCAACTAGACAATCTGATCATGTCGGTGGCGCGCTCTTTTCCCCGTGCCCGGCAACTGGATCGCCTGGCAGTCTGATCTGGTGGCCGCTTTTGGCGATCGCCGCGGTGGCATTTGCGGTGGAAGTTCCTTTCTTTTTTCTGGGCACACCCTCCGGACACGATGTCGAATTCCATTTGTACTCGTGGTTGGAAGTTCTCGCGCAATGGAAGCAAGGTATTGTTTATCCGCGCTGGGCGGAGTTGGCGCACTTCGGTTACGGCGAGCCGCGCTTCATCTTCTATCCCCCGGGATCGTGGACTTTAGGGGCAATCCTGAGCGCGGTTTTTCCGTGGAAGTTAGTTCCCAGCATTTACATTTGGCTGGTTCTGATGGGCGCAGGCGCGTCGATGTTTTTTCTGGCGCGGCAATGGCTGGACCGGCGCGACGCAACTTACGCCGCGGTACTGTACGCGGTTAATCCTTATCATCTGGTGATCGTTTACTGGCGAAGTGCATTCGCCGAACTGCTGGCCAGCGCATTGTTGCCGCTGTTGCTGTTGCTGGCGCTGCGAGCGGAAGAGAAAGGCCGCCGCATCACGCTTTTTCTGGCTCTGGTTCTGGCGGCCGCGTGGCTGATCAATGCTCCCGCGGCGGTAATGATCCATTACTCTCTGGCGTTGCTGCTGTTGTGGATCGCGTGGCAGCGACGGTCGGCGCGGGTGGTGCTGGTGGGCGCTGGGGCAGTGTTGCTGGGGGCCGCGCTGGCTGCGGTTTATCTGGCGCCGGCGATTTACGAGCAGCCGTGGGTGAACATTGCGCAGTCGGTCTCGGCCGGTTCGCGTCCGCTGGATAATTTTTTGTTCGTTCATACCACCGACGCGGAGCACGACGCTTTCAACCGCCTCATTTCATGGGTGGCGCTGGCGGAAATCCTGTTGACTGCCGCTGCAGCGTGGATGGCGCGGAGCTGGCGAAGCGGACATCGTGCGCTCTGGTACTCGCTTGTGGCTTGGGCGGGCGTGTGCGCTCTGCTGATGTTCTCGCTGTGCAATCCGCTGTGGGACGTACTTCCTAAGATGCGGTACATGCAGTTTCCATGGCGGTGGCTGCTCTGCCTGGGCATTCCATTTACATTGCTCACAACAATGGGAGTGCGGAGATGGACGTCGCGCGTCGCGCTTTACCTGGCGATGCTTTGCCTGCTGGCATTCGTATGGCACCATTTCCAGCCGCCGTGGTGGGACACAGCCGCCGACCTGCGCGAGATGCAGGACAACATAGCGAGTGGCGCGGGATATGAAGGCACGGATGAATACACGCCGGTAGGAGCAGACGCTTCGTCGGTGGATAAAGATAAAGATGCGCTGCGCCTGATAGTGGAGGGACCGGCTCATGCGGCGATTCGGGTTTCGCAATGGAAGGTAGAACAAAAAATCTTCACGGCAGAGATGTCGGAGGCAGACAAGCTGGCATTGCGCCTGTTCAACTATCCGGCGTGGCGGGTGGAAGTGAACGGACGGCAGGTGCAGACCGGGCTGCGGGAAGGCACGGGACAAATGCTGGTTCCGGTGGAAGCGGGCGCGAATCGGGTGCAGATTACTTTTATGCGCACCTGGGATCGCACGGCGGGCGCGTGGATCTCAGGGCTGGCGCTGCTGTTGACGATCATACTTCTGCTGCGATGGAATTCTCCGTCGCCGGCGAAATGATGGTTGAGTGCAGCAACGCGGTTGAACTTGAAATGCGGAAAATTCTTATCGCGACTTCGAATCCGGGCAAGCTGCGCGATTTCGCCGGGGCGGGTTTGCGGCACGGAGTCGAGATCGCCGCAATTCCTGACTTCTCTTCCCTGCCGGCGGTCGTTGAAGATGGCCTGACATTTGAAGAAAATGCGCGCAAGAAGGCCGAAGAGTATAGCCGATATGTTCCCGGGGAGATCGTGGTGGCGGACGACTCGGGGTTGGAGGTTGACGCGCTGGATGGCGCTCCGGGAGTACATTCGGCGCGATATGCCGCGCCGGATTTGCAGAATAAGGAGCCCCACGAAGCTCAGGCCAACACGGATGACGATGCCAACAACGCGCGGGTGCTGCGAGAACTGAAAGGGGTTCCACCGGCCCAGCGAACCGGTAGGTTTGTTTGTGTGTTAGCAGCGGCTCGCGATGGAAAGACGCTGGCTACTTTTCGGGGCACGGCTGAAGGAATTATCCTCGACGCTCCGCGCGGGACGAATGGTTTCGGCTACGATCCGTTATTTTATTTTCCGCAGATCAAGAAGACATTTGCGGAGCTGAGCGCCGAAGAAAAATCTAAGTACAGCCACCGCGGCGCCGCGTTCAGCCAGTTTCTCGATTGGTGCATGGATACTGCCTGCAACTAACGAGACAGCAACTGGTTGTCCCCACAGGAGCATTTTGCAAACGCCGATACCATGTGGGATGCTGCTTTCCTTGACTTCGCTTCTCTCTCCGCCGGATAATAAAAAGTTATTTTGGGGTTGTCGAGCCGACTAGCAGAACTCATCTTTAATTATTTAGAACGAACGGAACTCATAAGGAGCGATTCGTGGCGTCAGCAGCCAGTTCTACTGCTCCCGTGGTTACAAAGAATTCGGTACAGGGCGTGGCGCCATTGCGCGCGGGCCATGGTATTTCGTTCCTCTTGCGGCGCCTGCATTCGCTTTCCGGCATTGTTCCGGTGGGCGCGTTCCTGTTCGAGCATGTTCTGATTTCCAACTCCACCGCGATCAGCGGGCCCGACGCTTATGCCCGGCAGGTAAGTTTTCTCGGTAATCTTCCGCTCGTATTTTTTCTGGAGCTCTTCGGGATCTGGCTGCCGATCACGTTTCACGCCCTCTACGGGTTTTATATCTGGTATCGCGGCGAGGGGAATAGTGTTGCGTATCCCTGGACGGGAAATTGGATGTATACAGCCCAGCGCTGGACCGGCGGGATCGCATTCCTCTACATCGTGTGGCATACGTGGACGATGCGCTTTACCGGGATCGATTTGCACGCGTATCCGAACGCTTCGTTTGGTAAGGTGCAGGGGGAAGTGCTGCAGCCTGCGTTGTTCCTGTTTTATGTTGCGGGCCTGATCGCGGCGTGCTGGCACTTTGCTTATGGCATTTGGCTGTTCTGCGCCAAGTGGGGAATTATTTCGGGAGAGAAGGCGCGGAAGCGCTTTCTGGTGGCATGTTTGGCACTGTTCGTCGTGATGACGGGCGCAGGACTTGCGAGTCTTGCTTCATTTCGTTCCCGCCCGCAGCAGCCGCTTGAGCCGGGGACGGCAATCACCAGCAGCAAGCAGATTCCAGAAAGCCGATAAGAAAAAGATGGCAGCTCCGAAAATTATCGTAGTAGGCGGCGGGCTTGCGGGACTATCCGCCGTCATCAAGATCGCGGAGATGGGCGCGAGCGTCGATCTTTTCTCCATCGTTCCGGTGAAGCGCTCACACTCGGTGTGCGCGCAGGGCGGCATCAATGCGGCCAAGAATCTGAAGGGTGAAGGTGATTCAACCTGGATTCACTTTGACGACACGGTTTACGGGGGAGATTTTCTAGCGAACCAGCCGCCAGTGAAGGATATGTGCGAGGCCGCGCCGGGGATTATCGATCTGCTCGATCGCATGGGCGTGCCTTTTAATCGCACGCCGGAAGGCCTGCTCGATTTTCGCCGCTTCGGCGGGACTCTGTATAACCGCACCGCATTCGCCGGCGCGACTACCGGCCAGCAACTTCTTTATGCGCTCGACGAGCAGGTGCGCCGCTACGAATCCGAAGGCAAGGTGAAGAAGTACGAGCATTGGGAATTTTTGTCGGCAGTGCTCGATGGAAACCGAGTGTGCCGCGGCGTCTGCGCCATGGATTTGCGGAGCATGGAAGTGCGGACGTTTCCTGCCGACGCGATCATCATCGCGACCGGCGGCAACGGGGCGATTTTCGGCAAGTCGACAAATTCTGTGGTGTGTACGGGATCGGCGCAATCCGCGCTCTATCAGCAAGGGGCTTACTATGCCAATGGGGAATTCATACAGGTGCATCCCACCTGTATTCCCGGCGAGGATAAGCTGCGCCTGATGTCGGAATCGGCGCGCGGCGAAGGTGGACGGGTGTGGGTTCCGAAGACTGCGGGGGACAAGCGCGATCCGAAAACCATTCCGGAAAGTGAGCGCTGGTATTTTCTGGAAGAGTGGTATCCCAAATACGGCAACCTGGTTCCGCGCGACATTGCGACGCGTGCGATCTTCAAAGTGGTGTTCGAGCTCAACCTCGGCATCGACGGGAAGCCGATGGTTTATCTCGACCTGACGCACATCGACCGCAAGATTCTTGACCGCAAGCTGGAAGGGATTCTCGAAATCTATGAGAAGTTTGTGGGCGACGATCCGCGCGACACGCCCATGAAGATTTTTCCCGGCATGCACTACACCATGGGCGGGCTGTGGGTGGACTTCAAGCAGGCTACGAATATTCCTGGCGTGTTTGCGGCGGGCGAGTGCGAGTATCAGTATCACGGAGCGAATCGTCTGGGAGCGAATTCGCTGGTGTCGTGCATTTACGGTGGAGGCATCGCCGGACCGAATGCGGTGAAGTATGCGCGCGGCCTGCAGGCCCTGCCTGACGGCAATGGAGTTTTCGAAGCGGAAAAGAAAAAGCAGGAAGAGAGCAATTCCCTGCTGATGAACAATTCGGGGACGGAGAATCCGTTCCGGCTGTGGCGGGAGTTGGGCGAGTTGATGACGAAGGATTGCACGGTCATCCGCTACAACAAGACTTTGCAGCAGACGGATGCGAAGCTGGTGGAGATGCTGGAACGCTTCCGCAAAGTGAACTTGAGCGACCGCACGCAGTGGGCGAACACCAGCGTGGTGTTCACGCGGCAGCTTTACAACATGCTGCAACTGGCGAGGGTGGTAGCGCAAGGGGCGCGGTTGCGGGACGAATCCCGCGGGGCGCATTACAAGCCGGATTTTCCGGAGCGCGACGACAAGAACTTTTTGAAGACGACGAAAGCGTATTTCGCGCCCGATGCGGATGAGCCGAAGTTTGAGTTTGAGGCGGTGGATACGTCGCTGATTCCGCCAAGGCCGAGGAAGTATGACGCGGTGAAGTGACGGTGCGCGAACGGACGAGTAGAGGGAGCGATGGGGCAGAAATTCGAGTTCAATCTGTTTGCCGATTATTTTCAGTTCTACATGCAGGATGAAACTGTCGAAGGTGATCTCTCTGAATGTTGGACCAAAGAGGCGGTTAATCGATTGCTCGCGGTCACTGAAGGAAAGATTGGTGTTGGAACCGTCCGGAACATGATGGTTCCCGTCGTCGTGGAGGTAGCCGACGCTGAACCCGACGAGGCTGAGACACCCAAATGGGACCAAGTAAACGAATGTGACCTAATGGTGAAGTCGGGGCGCATTGTCGTGGCAGGGTGTACCGACTATTTTCCTGATGCGGCAAGGATTGAGGTGCCACCGGGTTCCTACCGTGTGCGTCTCTATTATGGTGACCTGAATTCGCTGTCCGAAGACGAGTTGGAAGGAAACGACCACTACCGGATCGTTCTTTGGCGTACTGCTCCGGCGCCATTGAAGGTCCTGAAGCAGTGCACCAATTTACGTCGCCAGGCCGTATGAGCTGGTATTTAATTTTGACTACAGAAGTGATATCTAATGGCCGATTCCAAATCCGTCATCCTAAAAATCAAGCGCCAGAACACTCCCACTTCCAATTCGTATTGGGAAGAGTTTGAGCTGGCCTGGCATCCGGGCATGAATGTGATCTCCTCTCTCATGGAGATTGCCGCCAACCCGGTCACGCGCGAGGGCAAGGCGACTACGCCCATCACTTACGATTCGAATTGCCTGGAGGAGGTTTGCGGCTCTTGTGCCATGCTCATTAATGGGCGCGCGCGCATGGCGTGCTCGGCGTTGATCGATAATCTTGAGCAGCCGGTGCGACTTGAACCTTTTTCCAAGTTCCCTATTGTGCGCGATCTGGCTACCGACCGCAGCGTGATCTTCGAAAATCTCAAAGCCGTTAAGGCATGGGTTCCGATTGACGGCACTTACGACCTTGGACCAGGGCCGCGCATGACGGCGGAAGAGCAAGAGCAGGCTTATCCTATTTCGCGTTGCATTTCCTGCTGCTGCTGCATGGAGGCTTGCCCGCAGTTCAATGAGGATACGGGCTTCGTGGGCGCGGCGACTATTGCGCAGGTACGGTTGTTCAACACGCATCCCACGGGTAAGGCGCTGCAGCGCGAGCGGCTGGCGGCGCTGATGGGCGATGGCGGTATTCAAGAGTGTGGTTACGCGCAAAACTGCGTGGAGGTCTGCCCTAAGGATATTCCGCTGACCAGCGCGATTTCCGAGGTGGGGGGCGCGGTGATGAAACAGGCTCTGGGCGACCTGTTCCGGCGCTGAGGGGACAAAATCTTAAACACAGAGGACACGGGGGAAACACGGGGTAAGGCATGCGTTTTCCTGGATGGACACGTCGCAAGTTCAATTGACATTGACCATCTCACCCGGGCGGACCTTATCTTTCTCAGAACCACGTCTTGTCATTTCTCGGAACCACGTGCAAATAATGTGAGCTGTTTTGACCGTTTTTGGCGCTGATTTCTGTCACGCTTGCCACAACTTGGCAACCTGCAGGGGCATCTAACCATCGCTAAATGCTTGCTTCGCGAGCACATGAGTAAGCCGTAATCGCCGCAAGGGGATGGTGTTTCGCGTGCTTCTATCAAGAGTGAAGCGCGAGGCGAAGTCGGAATAGTAACCACTGGTAACCAACGCACTGGTAACCTGCTCCGATGACGCTCGTAATGAGGAGCCTGCAATCATTCATAGGACGACTTGACAGCATGGCTTAGAATGTCCGAACAGTCGCGGCACAGCCGGCGACAGACTACGAGACAATTTTTGCAAGTTAAATTACAGCGCCAACTGAGTTTGATTTCGTTGCTGGCTTTCGTGTGCAGCCCGCTTTTCGCGGCGACCACGACCAGCATGCACCGCCACGCCAGCCATCACCGGTTTCTGCACCGTCTGCACTGGACGCGTTGGAATCCAATGTTCCGGCCGTCGCACGAATCGCTGCTGTTACAGAACGCCGAGGTTGACCGGCTGGAATTACCCAGAATTCAGGACGATGACGAATTGGAAGCGCTGAAGTTCAGCGGAGCGCTGCAGCCGATTATTTCGGGCGAGACGCTGCGTTTTGATCCGCGCCTCGATCCTTCGCGCCGCTATTGCCGTCCGTGGACGCGGGACTTTGTGCAGGATCTTTCGCAGGCCTACTATCACCGCTTTCATGAACAGATTCAGGTGAACTCAGCAGTGCGCACGGTGAAGGGCCAGAGAAAACTTCGCCGGCACAATCGCAATGCGGCTCCGGCGGAGGGCGACACCGCTTCATCCCATCTAGCGGGCCTTACGGTGGACCTGCAGCGCCGCGGCATGACTCCAGAGCAAATTCACTGGATGCAGCATTATTTGTTCTACATGAAGGCTCTCGGCCTGGTTGAGCCGGAAGAAGAGCGGCATCAGTGGGTGTTCCACATCATGGTTTCGGGCCGCTACGCGGATTGGCGCGAGACCCAGGATGTGGTTCCCATGGAGCGCTCCGAGCCCACCACCATGACGGCCGACGCCGTGTCCGCGAAATAGCCCCGTATAATTCAGTCGACATGATTGTGCTGATGGCCGGCCTTCCCGGCGCTGGCAAGACAACGCTCGCTCGCGAACTGGCTGGGCGGACGGGCGGACGCGTGCTGAGCAAAGATGAAGTGCGGCGCTCTTTATTTGCGGCGGAGGAAATTGAATACTCCGCAGGGCAGGATGACTTCTGCTTGCAGATCATGCTGGAAACCGCTGGCCAGCTCTGGCAGCGGGATCCGAATCGCGTCATCTTTCTTGATGGGCGGACCTTCTCGCGGCGGTATCAGATCGACAATGTCGTGAGCGCCGCGGCGTCTCTGCATCAGAGCTGGCGCATCCTCGAGTGCGTGTGTTTGGAAGAGAGCGCGAAGAGGCGACTAGAGCAACAACGCGCGCAGGGCCAGCATCCCGCGGGCAACCGGAATTTTCAGCTCTATCTGGAAGTGCGGTCTCGCTTCGAAGCGATCACTCTGCCTAAGGCCGTAATCGACACGGAGAAGGCCCTGGCGGAATGCGTTGAGCTGGCGCTTGTGGCTCTTCGCTGATCTTTCTCGGCAGATCTGTCTCTGCTGATCTATCTCTGATCTTTCTCCATCGGCCCATGCTTTCTTTGTGCCGCTTCCTATACAATCTGTGACTTGCTCGCGCCTACGCGGGCGGTCAGCAAATCGTATGACTCACTTTCGCATTTTTGCGTTTTCATGTTTGGTGCTGGCCGGGTTTTCGGCGGCAGGCCAATCCTCGAACGACTCGGATAAGCCGATCAGCCCCGAGGGGCGCGCCATTCACGATTCAGCTATCGTAGTCGATACTCACGCCGACACGCCCCAGCGCTTTCTGGACGAAGGCTTCGACATGGGCTCAACCGACCCTCACGACATAGGGCACTTGAGTCTGGACAAGGTGCGCCGGGGCAATCTGGGTGCGGAGTTCTTCTCGATCTGGGTCGATCCCGAAACCAACCAGGGGCACTTCGCGCAACACACTTTCGATTTGATCGATTCCATTTACGAGCAGGCGGCGCGGCATCCGGACCGGATGATGATGGCATTTTCAGTCGCAGATATTGAGCGCGCGCACCGCGAGCATAAGCTGGCCGCGCTGATGGGCATAGAAGGCGGGCACTCCATTGAAAACGACATGCACCTGCTGCGCGATTACTACCGGCTGGGAGTGCGTTACATGACGCTTTCCTGGTCGAACACGAACGAGTGGGCGGATTCTTCGGGAGACATTAACGATCCCAAGGTTCAGCATCATAATGGCCTCACCGATTTCGGCAAGCAGGTGGTGCTGGAGATGAACCGGCTGGGCATGATGGTGGACATTTCTCATGTTGCCGACAAGACGTTTTGGGACACGATCGGCACGACAAAGGCTCCAGTGATTGCGTCGCACTCGTCGGCGCGAGCGCTGGTGAACCATCCTCGCGACATGACCGACGAGATGCTGCGCGCAGTGGCCAAGAATGGCGGCACGGTGCAGGTAAACTTCTTCTCGGGCTTCGTCGACGAAGACTATCGCAAAGCCATGGAAGCGCAGAGTAAGGATCAAGCTGCGGCCATTCAGAAATATATCGACTCGCTAAAAGCGCAGGGCAAGCCCATTAACTACATTGAAATCGACCGCATGGGTCGCGAGTGGATGGCGAAGATTCCGCGGCCGCCGCTAAAGTCGCTGATCGACCACATCGACCACATCGCCAAAGTCGCAGGCGTGGATCATGTTGGCCTGGGCTCCGACTTTGATGGAGTGAGCGGCGCTACGCCACAGGGAATTGATTCCGCGGCCGACCTGCCGAAAATTACTCAGGCCCTGCTTGAACGCGGATACAGCGGAGATGACATTAAGAAGATTCTCGGGGGGAATCTTCTGCGCGTATTTCGCCAGGTCGAAACCGTCAGCCGCGAGATGCAGGCTCAGGCGCCGTCCCATTGATGGCGGCGCTGTCGTACAATGCAACGTTGCGAATAAATCGCTGAGCACACATGTGCCATCCGTCAGGAGCAATTATGCGTAGTCTTTTCGTGGTTTCCGCTTTGCTTTCTATGTCTGCGCTGTCGTGGGCGCAAGCGAACACGCAGGCGGCGCCTGCAGCCAAGCTGCCGGTGCACCATGCCGCAACGGCTCAGACTACTGCGATCATCGAGACCACGGCGGGCAGTATGACGTGTACGCTGTTTCCCGACAAAGCGCCGATCGGGGTGGAAAACTTTATTGGGCTGGCTACGGGAAAGAAGGACTGGAAAAATCCGGTGAGCGGTGCCACCAAGCACAACACGCCGCTTTACGATGGAACCATTTTTCATCGGGTGATTCCGGGTTTTATGATTCAGGGCGGCGACCCCAAAGGAGATGGCACGGGCGATCCGGGATATAAATTCAAGAACGAGGTGTCTTCCGAGTTGCTGTTCGACCGGCCGGGCCGTCTTGCCTACGCCAACTCCGGACCGGATACCAACGGATCGCAGTTTTTCATCACCGAAGTGGCTACGCCGCACTTGAATGGGAAGTACACTCTGTTTGGGCAGTGCGACGACGCGACGGTGGCGTTGGTCAAGCAAATTGCGCACATGGCCACCGACCCCAGCAACGACCGGCCATTTCGTCCGGTGAAAATCATTCACGTTAAGATTGAACGCGGTGGGGCGGCTGCGGCCAAGCCGGCGACACCAGCGAAGAAACCGGCGCCTACTTCAACCAATCCGCAGTGATGATGCCAGCGACAATTGCGTCGCTTTGCCAGGCGGACCGCTGAGTGCTGCTCTAATCACATAAACAATTAACCGCTATCGAAAGGACCTCATGACCCGCCAACCCGGACTGTACGCCACATTTGAAACCAGCGAAGGCACCATCGTGTGCCGGCTCTTCGACAAGGAAGCGCCCAAAACCGTAGCTAACTTTGTGGACCTCGCCGAAGGCAAGCGCGAGTGGACGCATCCTTCAACGCGTAAGAAATCGAACGAGCGCCTTTATGATGGAACGATCTTTCATCGCGTGATCCCTGACTTCATGATCCAGGGCGGCGATCCGCAAGGCACCGGCATGGGCGGGCCTGGATACCAGTTCGAAGACGAGACTAAGGGTTCGCCGCACAAGCTCGACAAGGCGGGGAAGCTCGCGATGGCCAATGCCGGCCCTAACACCAACGGATCGCAATTCTTCATCACGGTTGCGCCTACGACGTGGCTGACGGGCAAGCACACAGTTTTTGGAGAAGTGGTGGAGGGGCAGGATGTAGTCAAGAAGATTTCTGAAGTGCCTCGTGGGCGGCAGGACAAGCCGAATAAGGATGTGGTGGTGAAGAAGGTGACGATCGAGAAGGTTTAGCGAGCAAGTTTAGCGAGCAGACAGAAGGCTCACTGATTGCGATATTTTTCATAGAACAGGCTGCCCCGTCCAATTCCCATCTCGGCACTCCATTTGCGAGTCGATTGGCTGCGGTGTTAGGATGCAGTCAATCGATTCCCAGCGCCCTCCGCCCTTGAAACATCCATTTCGTTTAGGGGAAACGCTTTCGCCGCGGCGTTTTTCTACCCAGACTCCCAAGGAAGGAACTATTTCATGCTGCGCTTCACGCATACATTCTGCTGCTCCCTGCTCGCGAGCGTAATCTTTTTAGTATTTGGTTTCGCCGCGACGCCCGTGAGCAATGCTCAAGACGACACGGATTCGAGCAATACGGAGTCGATTTTTCCCGCTGCCCTGCCGCTGCCGACACATGTGGTGGTGGTGCTGGAAGAGAATCACGGGTATTCGGAGATCATTGGATCGCCCCAGGCGCCGTACATTAACACTTTGGCGAGCGAAGGAGCTTTATTCACCAACTCGCACGCCATCACTCACCCGAGCCAGCCCAATTACCTGGCATTGTTTTCCGGTTCCACGCAAGGCATTACCGACGATTCGTGCCCGCACACTTTTTCGGCGGCGAATTTAGCAAGCGAATTGATCGCGGCGAAGAAGACGTTTACGGGATACTCGGAAGGTTTGCCTTCGACCGGATCTACGGCCTGTACCTCCGGTGAGTACGCGCGGAAACATGCACCGTGGGTAGATTTTTCAAACGTGCCCTCGGGCGACAGTAAGCCCTTCAGCAGCTTTCCTACAAGCTTTAGCAGTCTTCCCACCATCTCCTGGGTCATTCCCGACCTGCTCGATGACATGCATGATGGAACTATTCAGCAAGCGGACAGCTGGCTGCAGACTCATCTGCAAGCGTATGTGACATGGGCAAAAACCAACAACAGCCTGCTGATTGTCACCTGGGACGAAGATCAAGGCACAACGGCGAATCATGTCGCAACGATATTTGTGGGGCCGATGGTCAAACCTGGGAAGTACAGCGAGAATATTAACCACTACAACCTGCTGCGGACGCTGGAAGCGATCTATGGGCTGCCTTTTGCTGGGAAGTCGGCATCGGTAACGACGATTACGGATGTGTGGTAATAGGCCCAGAGGTGCCCAGGGGGACTCGCCGCAAATACGCAGTGCACGGTGGATGTTTTACGTATGTTGATCTGAAGAGAACGGGATCGGGAAGGGTACGACGTTAGTCGTGCCGACGAGCTGTTGAAATGTACCCGCGCTTCAGCGCCCGAGGTGAGTTCTGGACGCGCGCGGCGATTTTTTCCGCAACATGTTCTCGCTCGGATCGTTCTTCGCCCGTGACAGCGGTATGATTTCAGCCAGAGGCTCACCCAAGCGCGTCACTCGAACCGGCTGGCGTGTCTTGCGCACCCGATCGAGGATCGCCGAGCATTTAACCCTAAACTCAGAAAAGCCGATTTCTTTCATTCAGGCTATATTCTTACCCTGAAGCGGCAAACGCGCAATAGTCCAAAGTACACGGTGAAGGAGAAGGTCACGATCGCGAAAGCGCAGAACCTATTGTCTCCGCTAGCCACGGCGGGTCGGAGAAGCCACCGTAGGCAGCGGTCCAATGCAAAGCGCGCATCTTGGCTTTCATCATGGTGTATCGCAACGCAATTCGATCTTGCACGGTGGCCGACTCCCGTTCGGACTCTGGCTCCTCCTCCTTCCAGGTCTCGAGAATCTCCACGTCGCCAAGATCGGGTCGAGTGTTGTAGAAATCCGCTAGCGACTCGAGATCGGGGTTTGAGGCGTAGTGTTTCCGGTAAAGTTCCAATTTTTCTGGCGACATCGCCTTCTTTAGTGCCGTGAAACCAGACTGGTCAAAAAAGAGGCCGATCGGGGGGTTGAAGCCGAACTTACGGCAAAGATCGACCGGGAAGAGTGATTGAGGCTTCGAACTGATAAGCAAGTCGAGCAAGCAACGGGAAACCGCACCGACACGCTCTAGCCAAAACCGCAGCGCTGGTGCTGAGGCAGCCGGCTGGTTGGTGCCACGTATCGTCACGACGCTTTGGGCGAGTAGGGGCTTGTGGACATAAGTGCAGAGGGTCGCGTACTCACTGTAGAGGTCATCGAACCCGTGGGCGAAACTGGGAAGACATTGCTGGTCGTAGACTTCTCGCATGACGCGCTTGAGGCCCAGATCTCGCTCCTGCGAGTTGCCGAGTAACCAAGCGCTGAACTTCCGCCAACCGTCATCGTTGTCAAGCCTCGACTGCCACCATAGGTGATAAACCATTAACTCAACAACAGTGCGAAGCAGCGTGAGCGACGCATGAATAGTGTTGTTGTGCGCGGCCAGCACGGCCTCCCTTAGCGCCGATAGACCCTCGAAGAAAAGATAGTTGGACGTATTCGGAAACGGACGCCCCTGCGTAATCGTCACTGCTTGCAAATCTTGCAGTTCGATAATGGCGAACAGCGCCCATTCCGCTTGGACGAACAGAGGAGTACGCTCGAATTCAGCTGAGTCGATCAGATCTAGGTAGCCTTTTCCGCTGTTTGAAAGCTCCTCGGGTTGGAGGTGAAACGTATGGCGTAGAGGTGCCCTACGTACTTCGTCCTTTATGAAGACGGCTGTGCCGGCGAATTGAATCAATCTAGTTTACCCGTTTCCGTCGCACAATACGGCGGTACCTATACTCCAATCACTCCCACCAACTCTTTTACCGCCGCGGCGCTCTTATCCAGTCCGGCCTTTTCCTCGGCAGTCAGCTTGATCTCGATGATCTGCTCGATTCCTTTCGCGCCCAGCTTTACCGGAACTCCGACGTAAAGGCCGTTGATGCCGTACTCGCCTTGCAGGTAGGCGGCGCAGGGGAGGATTTTTTTCTTGTCTTTCAGGATGGCTTCGACCATCTCGGTTGCGGCGGCTGAGGGTGCGTAGTAGGCCGAGCCGGTTTTCAAATATTTGACAATCTCGGCGCCGCCATCGCGGGTGCGCTGCACCAGGGCTTCGAGGCGGGATTTCTCGATCAACTCTGTAATCGGAATGCCTGCGACGGTGGAATAACGCGGCAGCGGAACCATGGTGTCGCCGTGTCCTCCGAGGACGAAGGCGGTCACATTTTCCACGCTGACTTTCAATTCGTCGGCGATGAAGGCGCGGAAGCGGGCGGAATCGAGCACGCCCGCCATGCCGATGACGCGCTCGCGGGGAAATCCGCTGAGCTTGTAGGCCGCCTGAGCCATGGCATCCAGAGGGTTTGAAACGATGATCAGAATGCAGTTCGGCGAATGCTTCACCACTTCGCCGACCACCGCTTTCATGATGCTGTAATTCGTATTCAGAAGGTCATCGCGGCTCATGCCGGGCTTGCGTGGAATACCAGCGGTGATGACGACGACATCGGATTTCGCCGTGTCTTTGTAGTCGTTGGTGCCAGTGATATAGGAGTCGCGTTTTTCGATAGGCATGGCTTCCAGCAGGTCCAGGCCCTTGCCTTGGGGAACGCCTTCGATGATGTCGATCAGGACTACGTCGGCCAGTTCTTTCGAGGCAATCCAGTGAGCGGCGGTGGCGCCTACGTTGCCGGAACCTACAATCGTTACTTTTTTTCGCATGTATGAGTCCTTTCAAAAAAATTGAGTGATTGAGCGATTTGGTGATTTTGCGATTGAAGATCTCAACAGCGCACTTGCCACTGGCAATCGCTCAATGGCGCGATCACCCAATCGCACAATGTCTACACCAGCACGGCCGCGCCCATGTTCTCGACGATGCAATCGGCGAACTGGCTGGTTTTGACTTTGGTGGCGCCGGGCATGAGACGCTCGAAGTCATAAGTGACTTTTTTCTGGAGAATGGTGCGCTCCATCGCGCTCTCGATCAGATCGGCGGCTTCATTCCATCCCAGGAAGCGGAACATCATTACGCCGGAGAGCATGACCGAGCCGGGATTGATCACATCTTTATCGGCATACTTCGGGGCGGTGCCGTGAGTGGCTTCGAAGATGGCGTAGCCGTCGCCGATGTTTGCCCCGGGAGCGATGCCCAGGCCGCCGACCTGGGCCGCGCAGGCGTCGGAAATGTAATCGCCGTTCAAGTTCGGGGTGGCCAGCACCGAATACTCATCGGCACGCGTCACCACCTGCTGGAAGATTGAGTCGGCGATGCGGTCGTTGACCATGATTTTTTTCTTCCACTGGCCTTTGCCGTGACTGGCGTAGATGCGGTCAAGAACCTCTTTTACTTCCTGCTCCACAGCCTGGCGGAAAGCGGGCGGGGCGAACTCCATTCCGGGCTCAATTAGTTCGGCATTTTCGGCCACCGTCAGGTTCGGATTCTTGTCTTTGTTGTCGATGATCCAGCTTTCACGCTCGGTGACAACTTTGTCGCGGAATTCTTCGGTGGCAAGTTCGTATCCCCACTTGCGGAATGCGCCTTCGGTAAATTTCTGGATGTTGCCTTTGTGCACGAGGGTTACGCTCTTGCGTCCGGTCTCGAGGGCGTGAAGAATGGCCATGCGGACCAGACGCTTGGTTCCGGTGACGGATATGGGCTTGATGCCCACGCCGGAGTCGAGGCGGATCTGCTTCTTTCCGCTCTTCAGCATGTCTTTATTGAGGAACTCGATCAGCCGGGCGCACTCGGCAGTTCCCTGCTCCCATTCGATGCCGGCGTAGACGTCTTCAGTGTTCTCGCGGTAGATGACGACGTCCATTCGCTCGGGATTTTTTACCGGAGAAGGCACGCCCTTGTAATACTTGACGGGACGAACGCAGCAATAGAGGTCGAGAATCTGGCGGAGAGCGACGTTAAGCGAGCGAATGCCGCCACCGACCGGCGTGGTGAGCGGGCCTTTGATGGCGACGCGAAATTCACGGATGGCATCGATGGTGTCATCGGGCAGCCAGTTATCGAACTTCGCCTTGGCCTTCTCGCCGGCAAAGACTTCGTACCATGCCACCCGCCGCTTGCCCTTATACGCCTTCTCTACGGCCGCATCGAAAACGCGGAGCGAAGCCTTCCAAATGTCACGCCCGGTTCCATCGCCTTCGATAAAAGGGATGATCGGATTATCCGGCACGTCGTATTTGCCTCGCGTGTAGCCAATCGTTTTTCCAGCGGACGGTACAGACACGCCGTTATAAGAGCCTGCCATTGCCTGCCTCCCTATAAAGTTCTACGTAGTATTGGAAAACCTTTCATTATAGAGAATCCGTGCGAAACCGCACACTAACTAATTGTGCCGCGCTTGTGCCATAATCCCGTTTCAGGGCTGGATTCAAACCGGAGGCATCTATGATGTACGTAGTACGTCAGCTCTGGCACAACCGACTGATAGGCGCAGCCGTCGCCTGCTTCCTCACCTTGTCGACCATCGCGTTTGCCACGGCGAAACCTGACCACACGCAATTCGGGCACAATATCAACATTGGCCCGAACGAAGAGGTGAGTGACGTCACCTGCATCGGCTGCAGCATTCGCATTCGAGGCCAGGTCTCCGGCGATGCCACCGCCGTGGGAGGCAGCATCTTCATCGAAGGTCAAGGACAAGTCGCCGGGGACGTCACCGCCGTCGCCGGGAATGCTCGACTGGACAAAGAAGTGAAAGTTGCCGGGGACGTTACCGTTGTCGGGGGCGAACTCCGCCGCGACCCGCAGGCTAGCATCTCCGGCGATGTAACTAACGTGGGCGGGCGCGGCTGGATCATTCCAATCCTTCTGGTGCCGGTCGTTTTCCTCGGGCTTCTGATCGCCTTGGTGATCTGGATCATTCAGCGAATAAGCCGACCCGCTGTAGTGCCGGCTTAGAAAAGTCACCACCGCCGTGTCCCAAACGATTTGTGAACCCCAACCGTCATATAACGGCCCCAGGGGCCGTTATTGCCCAGATCGGCGACGCCGAGATTAGTGTTGCGGGCGCCTAGACGATCGAACAAGAAGTGCTGAGTGACGCGGAATTCAAATCCCTTGGCAATAAAGATTCCAACTCCCCAGGAATGCTCGATGCCTATTGCGTCAGGCGACCAGGTGTAGAGGGTCTTGGGGATGGTCTTGCCAAACAGGAATGAGGGCGCTCCAAACACCATGAAGCGCCGCAGTGGTCCCCGGCCAAAGGGACGAGCCTCCAGCATTCCAGATAGCATGTAGCGGGCAAACAGGCTGCAAGGAGCGTTTACGCCGCCATATTGACCGGCATTGCCGGCGCAGAGATTAGGGTCAATTTCGTTGTGTGGCGGTGCCAGGTCAAATTGCGCCCAGCCCCAGAATGTATCGCTGGGAAAGAATAACCGGTTCTCCGCTTCGGAACTCTGTGAAACGCTGGCAGCCGGCTCACTCTGCGCCAGGCCGAACATCGAGAACAAAATAGGAAATGCAAGAATCCACGCCACCTTTTTCATCTAGCCTCTCTCATCTAGCCTTCAGGATTTTTTGCGGCACCGAAACTCTGAGTTTATATGGCGAGCGTCTCCGTGCGGCCGTCGTGACTGGCATGATCGCGACTAGCATGGAAGATATCTCGCCGCCGGAGGGTTTCGGCGGAACATTGTAACCTGCGTCGGGAACGGAACCGGCCAAGGACTAAGAAATTGGACTGCCCGAGGAAACTTGGCACTCGCGTAAGGTGATTTGAGTACTTCCAGAATCCATATTCGAGACCGGAATTATTCCATTCGCAGGATTCCGATGCAGCCCCTACAACCGAAATGACTTACGCTGCAATCACCTACGGTTTGGCTGGTGGATTGCTTAGGTTCAGGTTAGACGTCCGGAGACCCCATGCCCCAGGAGATTTCTGTCTCGTATCAAGCCATCAAAAGCAAAGTCTACCGCCTGATTGACGCGCTGGTTGTCGGGGAAAAAACGGAGGCAGAGGTCCAAGAGTCAATCCGTCGCTGGTGGGAACTCATACATCCAGCCGACCGTCCCATCGCCCAGAAGTATCTTCTGATCATTCTGGAGCGTTCCACCCTGGCGCTTGAGGCGGTTGAGGTTGGTCTTATTGAATCCACGCAAAACGAGCCGGTGAGATCGCCTGAGCCCCCCAAAGTGCTGAAGATGGTGGGCAGAGTGGTCAAGCAGGCCACGCTTAGCAGTCCCCCGATCTAAAGCGGCCCCAACGTCCCAACGAGGGATGAAACTCGTTTCATCGCGTTTCGCGGCGCGGTCCTCAGAGGCGCATACCTCATTCGGGGTCAATTCCTGTCTCCTGTCTTTGTCCGATGAACTGGCCTTATACTTGGCATGCTCGCCGGTGAGGGGATCTGGTTTTGCCAGCCACTGGCTGATTCACTATTCGATGGACTTCGACCAACTGCAAACGTTTCTCGAAGTAGCACGGCATGCCTCGTTCTCGCGGGCGGCGGAGAAGCGCTTCCGTACCCAGCCCGCCATTTCGTCGCAGATTCGCGCAGTCGAGGATGAGGTGGGGGCCAAGCTGTTTGATCGCTCCGGCGGCAAGGTCTCGCTTACCGCGGCCGGTAAAGCCTTTCAGAAATATTCGCAAGACACATTGGACGCGCGCAACGCCATGCTTACCTCGCTCGCGGAGATGGAGCATGTGCCCCGAGGGGCCATCACCGTAGGCGCCAACGAAGGCACTTGCCTGCACATCCTTCCCGAAGTTTTTGCCGATTTCAAAAAGCAATACCCCGATGTCTCGGTGAACATCAAGCGGGCTGACTATGCCAAAGTGCTCGAATCGGTGACCGACAACTCGGTCGACTTCGGCGTGGTTTCGCTGCCGGTGAAGGATAACCGGCTCACGGTCGTGCTTATCCACCAGGATGAGCTTGTGATCATTGCCCCGCCCGGCCACCCGCTGGGTAAAATGAAGTCAGCTTCGGTGGGAGACCTGGCCAGGTATCCTCTGGTTCTTCCCAAGGCCGGCCACACCCGTGACGCGCTGGACGAACTGTTTCGCGAGCGCCGGTTAAAACCGAACTACAGTATGGAACTTGACTCCAGCGAGCTGTTGAAACGCTTCGTGGCGGCGGGCGTGGGAGTGGGCTTCATTGCGCGATCCAACGTGGAGGTGGATGTTCGCGCCGGGTTTCTGGCTGCTATCCCCATGGCGGACGCTCAACTGCGGCGCGATCTGGCCCTGGTTTTTCGAAAAGATAAAGCCCTCAGCCGGGCCGCGCTGGCCTTCATTGAAATTGCCAAGAAACACAAGTCCACCAATGCAGCTGCTTCCAGATCGAAGTAGATGAAGACACACCGTCCCATAATGCGCGGGCTGCTGACTTCCCTTCTCTTCATGCTGGTCGGTCTGGCAAGCCTGGTTGGTCTGGCAGTGCTGGCGCAAACGTCCCCAGCCGCCAAGCCCGCGTCGGCGGCCGCATATAGACTCATCGCAGTCAAAGTAACCGGGACAAAACGCTACACCTCGGATGAAGTCGCAGCGGCCAGTGGATTGCCGGTCGGCACCATCGCGCACGAAGAGGATTTCCGCAAGGCCGCGCGGCAGCTCGGCGAAAGTGGAGCCTTCAACAGTATTGCCTTCACTTTCGCCTACTCAGGGGCCGGCACCAAGCTTGAATTTCAGGTGACCGATGCCGATAAATTTGTCCCCGCCGGCTTTACTGACTTTGTGTGGTTCACGGATGACGAACTGCTCCGGAAGGTGCATCAGCACATCCCTCTTTTCAAAGGAGACCTGCCGACGACGGGCCGCATGGCCGACCAAGTCTCGGACGTGCTTCAGGCTTTGCTGGTGGAAAACAGCGTCCCTGGCTACGTCGAATATCAGCGCAAAACGGACAAGAGCCAGCATCTCCAGGCGATCGACTACAACGTCACGGGGGTGAGCATTCGCATCCGCCATCTCGAGTTTCCGGGCGCAGGCGGGGCCGAGTTGGCTTCGCTGCAGACTGCCGCGGAGAAACTAGCCGATCGCGAATACTCACGGGAGTTCGTGAATTCCTTCATCCAGCGCACGCTGCTGCCCACCTATCACGAGCGCGGCTATCTCAAAGCGGTATGCGCTCCCCCGCAGCCCAAGGTGGTGAAACCTGAGGCTGACTCGAACAGCGGCGGGCCGCAGCCAACTTTCGTGGATGTGACATTCGCGGTCACTCCCGGCATGCAATACAAGCTTAGCGGGATGGAGTGGTCCGGCAACAAAGAAGTTGCCGCCGACGCACTGCAGCCGCTCCTTCATGGCAAGGCGGGGCAGCCGGCAAACATAGTTCAACTGCAGGATGACCTGGACACCGTCCAGGAACTCTATGGCTCTCGCGGATACATTCTTGCCAGCGTGAAGGTTCAGGCGCAATTCGACGACGCTGCGGGGACCGTGGTTTTCCGCCTAGCGGTGGACGAGGGTGCGGTCTATCACATGGGCGAGCTTGAGTTTCGCGGCATCGACAATAGTCTGACGGCCAGACTGCGGGCGGCGTGGAAAATTCGTCCTGGCGAAGTCTACGACGCCACCTACCTCAAGCAGTTCCTGCCCCAGGCCCGGAAGCTGCTTCCCGCCAGACTCGACTGGGAAGTCGATCCCCATGTGACTGCGATTGCCCGAGATAAAACAGTCGACGTCGACCTGCAATACACGGCCAAAGCGCCGCAGTGAGCTATCATTGGGCGGGCCGGAAATTCTGCAGTTCCTGCGGTCAGGTTGTCTTTGAGGTTAGACTGGCAATAGCCGGGTAAGGGTGGAAAGTTTCCTAAGGAGAACCTGGAATGAATTGTCGTTCCCGCTGGTTTGCAATTTTGGCTGTGGTCCTTTTCTCAGTAACCGGCTTTTCCAGCCTGCAGGCTCTGGCCGGCCGCAAGCAAACCTTTACTGGCGAGGTGGGCGACGCCATGTGCGGCAGAAAGCATATGGACGGTCCGGCGGCCGAATGCACCCGCGCCTGCGTGGCTCATGGCTCCAACTTTGCATTGATCGTGGGGGAGAAAATCTACATTCTGCAAACCACCGACAAAGCGGCTCTGGCCACGCTGGACCAACAGGCGGGCAAGACTGCGACCGTAACCGGAGTCTTGAACGACGACACCATCGAGGTCAGTTCGGTCTCGGCCAAGTGACGAGCGGCAATTTCGCAAAACCGAAAAGTACTTGCCTTGTGGTTGACCGAGGCGAGCGTTGTGGTAGAGTATTTCGGTTTAGCCCGGGCCCTCCCCCGAAGAATCCGGGCATCGTGGCGGGAACCGCGCCAGCGGTTTCCCGCCATTTTTTTCCTGTCCAACACATAAATTCATCTTCCTTGGCGAAGCATTGTGTTAAATTGTGCATCTCAATCCCATTATTTTTGGTTTGCCGGAGGCTAAAGAATTGGGCAAAGACATGGTTCCCAAGCGGATGTTTTTCACCAAAGGAGTCGGGAAGCACCGCGAGCGGTTAACGTCATTCGAATTGGCCCTGCGCGACGCCGGTATCGCCGCCCAGAACCTGGTGCGCGTCTCCTCGATCTTCCCGCCAAATTGCAAGATGCTGGCGCGCAAAGAGGGCGTGAAATATCTCAGTCCGGGCGAAGTGGTTTTCGCTGTGGTTGCGGAAAACTCAACCCACGAAGCCCACCGCCTGCTGGCCTCCTCGATCGGCGTGGCCATTCCCGCCGATAAAAACACCTATGGATATCTCAGCGAGCACCACTCCTTCGGCGAGACCGAAGACGCCGCCGGAGAATACGCCGAGGAACTCGCCGCCGAAATGCTGGCCACCACGCTGAACGTGGAGTTCGATCCTGACCGTTCGTGGGACGAGAAAAAACAGATTTACCGGCTGTCGAATAAGATTGTGCGGACGGCCAACGTCACACAGTCGGCGGTAGGGGATAAACGCGGGTTGTGGACTACCGTGATTGCTTCGGCAGTGCTGATTTTCGACTAGCGCAAAACCACATTCCCGCGCCCCAGTGAGGAGACGGTGCGAGGAACATCGGGTTGCACCGACTTGCCCGGGGGCTCGGCTGCGACGCTCCACGCCTTCGCCAGAGTCTCACCCGCCGTCATCCTGGTGAGCAAACTGTCCAGGAACAATGAGGTGTTCGAGCCCAGGCGGGTCAAGGTAAGAACCGCGTTGATTTTCAGTCCCTTGGTCTTGAAGCCGGCGTCGTATGCTTGTTGCGGATTATCGTTGCCGATCCAAAACAGTTTCACGCCCGAATCGACCGCCGCTTTCAGAAGTTCGGTGCCCGTGATGCGATCGCCGGAAGCGTCGCTGATGGCGCCATTCTCGCCCACATCGCAGAACAAATGCAGAATGTCATACTGATGACCCACCGCTCCGCGCAGTTCGGCGATTGAAGTAAACATTGCGCTCGAGGCTGCGGGATAATAGCGCTGGTAGACCCGTAGGTCGGACTTCACCTGCTCATCGAACTTAGGCCGAAGATCGGGTCCAAACTGGCAGACCAACACTTTGGTGTTGGTGACTTCGTCTTTGCGGAAGGCGTCAAAGATACCCATGCGGTTCGGCGGTCGATCACCCTAAATTTCCCGGACAAAATGGGAGGGTGCGGCTACTTCCGGTATTGCGTGGGCTGCGGACCTTTTTCCAGTGTTTCGCGATCCCAGATCCAGCCCTCGCGGGTGTAGCTGGCCAGTTCAAAATCCTGGGTGAGTTCGAGCGCGTCTACCGGACACGCGTCTTCACACAGCCCGCAGAACATGCAGCGGCTCAGATCGTAGGTGAAGTTGGTAAGCTCCTTGCGGCGAGTCTGCTCGTTGCGCGCGCTGGAGACCACGATCAGGTTTTCCGGGCAGGCCAGCGCGCACAGGTCGCAGGCAATACACATCGTCTCGTCCGTGTCCGGATTGACATTGAGCCTGGGCGCACCCCGGTAGCGTTCCGCCACCTGCGGCCGCTCCATGGGATATTGCTCGGTATAAATCTCTTTGGGATTCTGATAAAAGAAGGTGACCTTCAACCCCTGAAGAAGGTCGATCAGAAAGACTTTGCGCAGAAGGCTCTGCATTCCCATGACCGGGTTAGCATATCAGGTGCCAGTGGCCAGTGGCCAGTGGTCAGAAAGCTGCCGCCTGAGCCCGCGGCAGAACCGTCTGGGAACTTTTCCGGCTTCCGTTCCGTACCTCAAACCAGAGGATGTTATGCGAGCCTATCTGAACAAATTGACTCCTAAAGCCCGCATTCTGCTGGCCGTGCCCATTGTGGCGATCGCATATCCGGTGATCATGATCCTGCTGCCCGCGATTGTTCGAGCCATCGTCCCGGACGTAGTGCGCTCGGTGCTAAGCCTGATCTGAGGATCGTGTTCCAGCGCATGGCGCCGAGTCGAAGTGATACCCTGCTGCGTGAGCTCCGTGCCAACGACGAACCAGCAGCGCCCCACGACCGGACCCGACGAACTCTGGATGGAGGAAGCTCTGCGCGCCGCGCAGCGGGCGCTTGAAGCGGGAGAAGTTCCCGTTGGAGCTGTAGTCGTGTGCCAGGGAAAAATCGCAGGGCGGGGATGGAACCGCAACATCGCCGATTCCGATCCCACGGCGCACGCTGAGATCGTCGCATTGCGCGAAGCGGGAGCAGCCCTCGGTAACCACCGCCTTTCCGAGTGCGAGCTGTTTGCCACCATTGAACCCTGCGCGATGTGTGCCGGAGCGCTGGCGCACGCGCGGATCAAGCGCCTGGTCTACGGCGCCGACGATCCCAAAGCGGGCGCGGTGCAATCCGTAATGCAGGTGCTGAATCACCCGCAACTGAACCACAAAATGGAAGTTCGCGGCGGCGTCCTGGCAGGCCGCTGCGCCGAACTGTTGCAAACCTTCTTTAAGAACCGCCGTTAGTCTCTGGTTGTTACCCGCTGGCGCGAGCCGCCTAGACTAAAGCATGATATGTGTCGTTCTTTCTATTATGCCGCATGAACTAACGTCGAATAGCATCCTCTTCTGCCCGATAGTAAGGTAATTGGTTGGGCTGGAATAGTTATAAGCAGAATTCGGCGGGGTTCGACGAGCTGCACGACGTTATGGTAGTGACGAGACTTGACCTTATCACGCGCTGGGAATACTCGAAGTCAATCATAAGAAGCGCAGTTCCCGAATTGGGATTTCTTGAACCTTCTCACTACCGAAACGGTATCGACGTTGACTCTATATCTGGACTTATGAGCTAGAATCCAGTAGGTACTTACAGGAGTAGTTAGTTCGACGATTGTCGCGGTGTTCTTCGTCGGGTGACCTGTCAGGTGACCTGATGTGGAGCTGCGATACTCCCGCCGTTTCTCGAACTAGGGGCCGAGCCGAGGTGGACATGGAAGCTTCCTGATTGATCATCTTCTAGAAAAAGCCTCTCGGCACTTCACGGCTGCATCTACGCTGTCTCGCCCTGAAACAATTTGGATCTTATTGCTGGGGCAGAGCCCGGTCGATGGCGAGTTCTGCATTTGAAAGCTGAAAGGCGCAGGCGCTCATCCTGGTGGAGGGTGAAGCCGTCCTGCATAACGCGTGCCGAGTGCGCTTAGAACCCGGGGGGCTGTCTTGGTTGGAGGCAGGGCGATGCCAGCTGGCGCTCGTGGAGCTTTGAATGCGTTCTACGCCTTGTGACATCACCGCAAGAACGAGAGGGGGAGGATTATTAATGGAAGGCCGGGCAAAAGATGATCTGGCGCTGGAGCGGAAGCTGGCGGTAGAGGCGCTTAGAGCTTCGGAGACGAGATACCGTCGGCTGTTCGAAACGGCACAGGATGGAATCCTGATTGTCGATGCGCATTCGGGACGGATCGTCGATGTAAATCCTTTCTTGATTCATCTGCTGGATTATCCGCGAGAAGAATTTATTGGCAAAACGCTGTGGGACATTGGCCCATTCAAACAGGTCGAAGCATCGAAGGCAGCTTTTCGACAGCTGCAGGATAAGGAATACGTCCGCTACGATAATCTGCCGCTTGAAGCCAGGAGTGGACGTCTGGTCAATGTGGAGTTCGTGAGCAACGTGTACGGGGTGAATGGCGAGAACGTAATCCAGTGCAATATTCGTGACCTTACGGCCCGAAGGCGGACCGAGGAGGAGTTACGCAAGTCGGAAGAGAGGTTCAGCAAGGCCTTTCACCTCAGTCCGCTGGCCGTCACAATCTCGACTGAAGCAGAAGGACGGTATCTGGACGTGAACGAGGCGTTCCTTCTGATGCTCGGGTACAAACGCGAGGAGGTCATTGGACGCACTGCCGCAGAGCTGAGTTTCTGGGCACGACCGTCGTATCGCCTGGAGATGCTTAACAAGTTGCAGGGTGGCGGAAGTGTGACGGGGCTGCAAACGCAATACACAACCTCCAAAGGACAGATTCGGGAAGCGGAAGTATCGGCGGAACTGATCGAACTGGAGGGGCAGGCCTGCGTGCTGGCGATTATTCGCGACATCACCGAGGGTCAGCGCCTGGAAGCGCAGTTCCGCCAGGCACAGAAGATGGAAGCCGTGGGGCGCCTGGCCGGGGGGGTGGCGCATGATTTCAACAACTTGCTTAGCGTGATCATCGGCTACAGCGATCTCACGCTGGGTTTGGTTGCGCCGGGAAGTCCCGTGAACCGGAATCTGGAGCAAATCAAGGAAGCCTCGAACCGCGCGGTTTTAGTCACACGGCAACTCCTGGCCTACAGCCGGCAGCAGGTTGTCTTTCCCAAGATCCTGGATTTGAACGAGGTGGTGGAGAACCTGATCAGCTTGATGCAGCGAATGGTTCGCGAGGATATTGTCATTTCCTTCCGGCCAACCGTTCCCATCGGCTGCATCAGTGCCGACCCGGGCGCGATTGAACAAGTCCTGATGAATCTGGTGGTGAACGCGCGGGATGCGATGCCGGACGGGGGGGAGATTGTCATCGAGACGGGGCATGCCGAACTGGACGAGCTTTACGTTTCTCAGCACCCCGGTTCGCATGCCGGAGAGCACGTGGTTTTGCTGGTGAGTGACACCGGTTGCGGCATGGAGGAAGAGATCAAAGCGCAAATCTTCGAGCCCTTTTTTACCACCAAGGGAATTGGGCAAGGGACCGGCCTGGGACTCTCGACCGTCTACGGAATTGTGAAGCAGAGTGAGGGCAGCATCTGGGTTTACAGCGAACCCGGCAGGGGCTCAACGTTCAAGGTCTATTTTCCGAGAGTGGCCGGCAAGGCAGAACGCCTGGTGCAGGCCCCGGGAGAAGCCGAATTTCCGGGCGGCTCAGAAACGATTTTGGTGGTGGAAGATGATACGCCTCTGCGCGATCTGGTGGTGCGCATGCTGAAGGATGCCGGCTACCGGGTGATCGCGGCGAAAGGTGCGGAGACGGCGCTCGAGATCGTGAAGGCCTCTGACCCCGCAATCGATCTGCTGCTCACGGATGTGATCATGCCGGGAAGAAGCGGGGCTGAGCTTGTGGAACAAGCCAAGTTGATCCAGCCAGAACTTCATTCGTTGCTGATGTCGGGATACACAGGCGAGCTCGTTGCTTTGCGCGGCGGAATATTCCCGGAATCCGCGTTTTTAGAGAAACCGTTCACCAGACGTTCACTACTAGGGAAAGTGCGCTCCGCGTTGCAGAGCGAGGCCGGAAAGCCTTAGTCGCAGCGGCTCGCGCGTAGCTCCCGAATTAGCATGGCAGACATGCCTCGAGGCGGTCGGCAAGCCAGGACTGCAATTGCTCCGCTACGGTCGGGGAAACCTGTACGAACTCCAGTCCCACCCGCCCGGTCTCGTCCGCCCAACAGACCTCGCAATTGATTCTGGCTGGGCTCACTGTGTCTGGTAGGGCGAGCTTCAAGGTCAGCCTTTCGCCGACGCGCAGGATGATCGAGCTGAACAGGGCCATGCCACCCTCGCTGATATTTACTGTCTTGGCGACGAAATCGGGGCGCGCGCTGCTGGAAACATTTACCGGGATCTGTAGCGGACAACGATAAGAGCGCCTTCGTTCCCGCACCATGAGTGGGTAGGATGCCCTGAGTGTGCGGGACAAAATAGCAGGAGTGAAAGGTTTCACCAGCGCAAAACTGGCGCCAGCCCGAAAGGCGCTCGGCATCTCGGTGCTGGCATTCAAAATCGCCAATACTACCACTCCCTTGTGAGACGTCATTTCACGGGGCTTCTTAATGAGTTCCAAAGCTCGCGCTGCATCCTTAAGGTCAACTACCAGGGCTTCAAACTTGGAATGACAAAGTTTGCGGGTTGCCGAAGCGGCGTCGGAGCAAATGTCGACATGCATCGTCATCCGCTCCATGCACTGGCACAGAGTGTCAATGGTCTGGATGTCGTCGCTCACCAGCAAGACTCTGACTCCTGCTGCCTTCGCTGTCGCAAGGTCTTCCCTGCCCGAGGTTGCTTTTCGTGCGGCGGCGGAATGTTCGCTCATATCGCCAGAGCCTCGGGAATTTCCATCTCCCCGTGTTCGAAGGCGTCGACGAATGCATCGACAACGGTCGGGTCAAAACTGGCTCCCGCGCCTGAGGCAATGATTTCCCTGGCTTCAAATGGCGTAACCGCCCGCCGGTAGGGTCGATCGGCGGTCAAAGTGTCGTAGGCGTCGGCGACGGCCAGGACTCTAGCCTCAACGGGGATCTCGTCACCTTTGTTCGGGCGGTAGCCCGAACCATCGTACTTGTCGTGGTGCGCCAGGATGATAGGCAGAACTCTGCGCAACGATCCCCCGACTGGCTCCAGCAAGTCCACTCCCTTTTGAACATGTTTACGCATTTCTGTCATCTCTTCCGGAGTGAGGCTGGCGGCTTTGTGAAGAAGTTCGCGGCTGGTTTCGAGCTTGCCCACGTCATGCAGCAAAGCCGCAGCCCGCACATCGTCAATGCGGCCTTCGTCAAATCCCATGCGTTTTGCAATGCTCGAAGCGTACAAAGCTACTCTGTAGGAGTGGTTGTGAGTGTACTTGTCGTTGGATATGAACTGCTGCAGAATGGTCAGAAGCCCGAAGTAGGTTTGGCGAAGTTCGGCCAAGTGCTGTTCTTTCCGGTCATACAGGGTTCCCATCGCGTAGGCTGTGACCAGCAACAAACCTCCCCAGGTAGTCAGCTCGGCCCACTGGTCATACTCTGAGGCAAGTAGCGTCGAGCGCGCGAAGAGACCCGGATTGGTCAGTACGAGGATGACGACGATGAAAATGCTGGCGCTTGCCGTCAGCACCGCGTGTCTTCGTCCGTAGACGTAAGCGGAGAAGAGCGTGGGCAACGTGTAGAACCCAACGATCAGGTGGTGCGAGGCTACGAGCCAGTTGGTCAGCCCTGCGATAACGAAGAGAGACAGCACCAGCCATAATTCCTGGTTAACCCGCGCCAGATGGAATTTGAAATTAGACTCGCCATCGGAACCGCCGCCCGCGACTTCCATCCGTCGGCCAAATGCACGTTCGTACAGCACTGATGACTTCATTTGGTATGCCCTCTCAAGCTTTCCGGTTGCTGCTGAAGTTTAGTGAACGGTTAGGGTCAAAGGCAGCGAGTGCTGCAGAAGCTCCCCAACCTCCCGCGACCGTGATCGTGCTGGAGCTCCGGAGTAGTCCAGATTGGGGCGTGATGCCGCCTCCTCTGGACAATCCAGACGTGAAGCTCAACACCGCCATAATCAGAACCGGCGGGATGAATCACGCAGAGCTTTCCTGACCCTGCTTTCTTGGCCGTGCTTTCTTGGCCAAGGAACAGTATTTGTCAAAGCGGCGATACCGGGGGAGGGATAGCCGAAAGTTGGGCAATGCTCGGGTCGCGAACCAGGTTCGGTCTCGCTTACCGAAGAATGTTACAGTTCACTATCCAAATATAAGTACCTTAGGATCAACAATGTAGCGGCTAGACTTGGACAACAACTGTATGAATTATGGACACTTTGTCGAGGATTGCGCAAATTGCAAATTGAAGGGATAGTCTGCCGCCAGGACCATCTCTCCCTCTGCGCAACCCGCGGAATCGGATTCGTATGAAGAGTAGACACTATTCAGTGGACGCTACAACTTTTGTAGGGGGCGAGAGCTGGCCAAGACCCGCAGGTCCGTTCCCCTTCAGCGACTTAGCGGTTACCGAGAGAAGTGGTGGGGCAAGTGCAGCGCTACTACTGCCCTCCCCAACGTTCCACGGCGAGCTGGCGGATACGGCTTCAGACATCGCGAAGCGATGAAGCCGGACAGCGCAACGTGAAACAAAAAACGAAGAGATAAACATGACACCAGACATGAAATTCGAGGGCTTGCTGGTCTCGCGCGACGTCCAAGTGCTCAAGGCAATGAGCGGGATCATGGATGATTTGTCGATCCAGGTTGATCTCTGCATGTCGCCGTCCCGCGCGCTCGATCTATTGGGCAAGCGCGATATTGACCTCCTGGTGGTCGATTGGGACGAGAATAACGGGAGCCCGGAGATCATCAAGACAATCACTAACAGTGTCGGCCGCAGAGTAACGATCGCCGCAATCCTGGATCGAAAACTCGGCGTAGCGCAAGCTATGAGTGCAGGGGCGCACACGATAATCCGAAAGCCCCTTATGGAAGGATGCACCCGGGAATTCCGCAAGAAGGTTTATTCCAGGATGCTCGCAGAGCGACGCCAACAGCCCAGGCACGCGGTTCGCTGGCTTGTGGCCGCCAAGGACGTGAATGATGTAGCAGTGCCCGTTACCTTGATGGACATAAGCGAGGCGGGCATCGGAATATTCTTTACGGGGAAGCTGGTTGCCGGCGACTTATTGCAATTCAAGCTACTACTTCCACACGCGAACCATGCAATCCACTTTGAAGCGCGCATCATTTGGACACTCCCTGGACATGCCGCCGGCGCTGAATTTGAAAATATCTCTATCGCCGACGCTGGTCTTCTGCACAAATGCCTTCAACAAGAACATCAAGTCAAAGAACTGGCTTGCCTGCGGCCAGTGGTTAGTCCCAAAAAGATTTAAATCTAACGAAACACCTTACAGTTCTGATGATACGAAGCTTATCTATAAAGGGTTAGGCTCGTCCCTAGAGCCCTCGTTGGTTTCAGCCAACGCACGACCTCCTCATACTAAAGTTGAACGGCTCCATACTTTTGTTAAGAGGCTGCCGGGTGACAGAGCCCATTCAGTTTGATAGGCTGAAAAGTGAACTCCAAAATGCGTCGGTCGGCAACGCGGGCTAGTCCGCTAAAGACTGGGCGACGGTGGCTCTCCAGTCGAGATTTCTAAATGACCGAACGTGCAAACCAAAAACTCCTCGCAATTGACGATGAGACTCAGAGCCTGGAACTCATCAAGGACGCGCTGTGCGATGACGACGTGGAAATCCTTACGGCACAAAACCCCCAGGCCGGCTTGGAGATACTCAAGCGGACTCGCCCGCAAATTGTGCTCCTCGATCTTATGATGCCGGGAGTACATGGATTGGAAGTGTTGGAAGCGATCGTCGCGGCCGATCCGGGCGTAGACGTCATAGTGATGACCGCCCACTATTCTACAGAGTCGGCGGTCGAAGCGATTCAGAAGGGCGCAAGCGATTATCTCAACAAGCCGCTGAGTGTCGAAAAGCTCCGGCTGCGTATCTCCCAGTTACTCGCCGAGGCTGAGGACCGGCGGAGAACTCTCCAGCTTGATGACGAACTGCTCGATGCCTATCAGTTCGAAGGGATTGTGGGGCGTAGCCCGCTGATGCTGGAGGTCTTCGCCAAGATTCGGAGGGTGGCGCCACATTTCCGCACGGTGCTCATAACCGGGGCCACGGGAACCGGGAAGGAGTTGGTGGCCCGCGCCTTGCACCGCCTTAGCCCAGCTACTTCCGATACGTTTGCGGTCTGCAACTGTGCGGCAATCGCGGAAACGCTGGTCGAAAGTGAACTATTCGGCTACGTGCGAGGTGCATTTACCGGTGCTACGCAAGACAAGATCGGAGTATTTGAATACGCGAACCGTGGAACCGTGTTCCTGGACGAAATCGGCGAGATGCCGCTGGCCGCACAGGCTAAGCTGCTGCGTGTGTTGCAGAGTCGTGAGATCCAACGAGTCGGCTCACCCGTCCCTAGAAGTGTCGACGTGCGGGTGATTGCCGCCACCAACCGCAATCTCCGGGCTCTGGTCAGCGAAGGTAAGTTTAGGGAAGACCTTTATTATCGGCTGACGATGGTGGAAATCCCGCTGCCCCGCTTGATCGAAAGACGGGAAGACATGCCATTGTTGCAGCGGCATTTCCTGGCAAAGTATGCGGCGGAATACAAGAAACCTGTTGCCGGCATGACGCGCAGAGCACAGGCCCGCCTGGCCAGGTACTCGTGGCCGGGCAACATCCGCGAACTAGAGAATGTCATCGGAAACGCCTGCATGATGGTGGATGGCACAGTGCTTGACATCGGCGATCTGCCCGAGACAGTTCGAGGGCAATCCGGCGATCTTGCGGGAGCGGACGAGCTTCTCATCTCGCTCGACGAATCGCATAAACGCCATGTCATGCGCGTCTTGGAACACGTTGGCGGTAATAAATCCCAGGCGGCAGAGATTCTGGGTATCTCTCGCGCGACCATTTACCAGTTCCTGGAAAAAACGAAAACCGGGACCTGAGGTCGGTTCTGTCGACCGTCCGAGTAGCAGCATATTGGTCCCGAAGTTGGGCGGCGGCGCACTTCTGCAGCAATCGTGAACGACAACTTTAACTGCGGACTGGTCTGTTTTGCTCATTCCGGAAACGATGCCACTGCTATTCTGCAACTTGCTAGCTTCAGTTGTTGTATGGATCGTGAACGGGAAGAGGAACTACTATGCTGGACGCTGTGAAGAAGTCGGTTCACAGAATGACGACCCATCTGCAGCTCATAAGCAGCTACCTGGAAATGCAGGACTACGCCAAAGCGCTGGGGAAGGCAAAGGAAGGCATAAAAGAACTGCACGCGCTAGCTACGAGTCTTGCCGGGCTCGCGAACATGGGGATGAAGGTGCCGAAGGGTGGGGCGGTCGTGGTTCCGCACGGTTCGAGGGTGGTGAGCTACGAAGACGTGAACGTGGACGTGGGCCGGGATGAAGTGCGCTCCGTCGAAAAGGATGAGGTACGCACCGGTCACGGCGACGAGAACCCGATGACGAAGTGAGGACTTGATTATTTGCGCGGCAAGGTTAGATGCCGCAGCCGAACCGCCAGGTCCGGCGTTTATGACCAACTCAAGCGTGTCATTTCCATCGTTGTCATTTTCATCAAGCGTTCCCTGCCCTTGCCATTGGCGATGAATCTTCACTTAAACGTCAATGAATCGGTTACGCGTATTGTCTTCAAGCCACGGTGACAACGTCCCGGCCGCGCACTTTGGATTCATAGAGGCATTGGTCCGCTATTTTGAGCAAGTCAATGGAGTTTGAACCATGCTCCGGAAACGCGGCTACGCCCGCCGAGAGCGTGATCTCCCCAAGCGCCTGGCCTTTATATTGCAAGCGAAGTTCCTTTACTTCCAAGCGCAGTGCGTCCGCACGCACACCCGCATCCTGCGAAGACGACTCCGGCAGAAGAATGGCGAATTCCTCGCCGCCGTAACGGCAGCATATATCGGTGGTGCGAAAGAAACTGCGAAATAGATCGGCCAGCGACTGGAGCACCAGGTCTCCCGCTCCGTGGCCGAAAGTATCGTTGAATCTTTTGAAGTTGTCGAGGTCGAGGAAAAGAACGGCGATAGATTGCTTCTTCCGGCCAGCCAACTGCAACTCCCGATCGAAGGACTCCTCCAGGAATCGCCGGTTGAACAAGCGTGTCAGCGGATCGCGAATCGATTGTTCACGCAGCGTTTCGCGCAGCTGCAGGCTGGCCAGCGAAAGGGCGATCTGGGAGGCCGTGCTGACGGCTAGTCGCTGCTGAGAATCCCTGAAGTTCTCCATGCGGGAATCGTATCGGAGTTCCGCCTTCCTCTCGAATTCGAGATGCAAAACTCCCACCGTGTTCCCCTGCGCGATCATCGGCACGCATAGACATTCGGTGGCTGGACCGTGGGTCAAGTGCCAACAAGGGATGCCCTTTCCCGCGGGCCCACTCCAGTGAGGCTGACCACGGCGGAGCGACCAGCATGTGTCCGGAGGAAATGTTGGCGCTAATACGTCTCTTCTCCCCCACCGAACTGCTGCCTCAATAAGATCCCGCGACGACTTGAACAAATAGAGCGCTCCAGAAGGAGCCTCGGGGAAGAGTTTCTGCACTGAGTTAGCAACTACCGCACAGGCTTCGTTCACCGTGCCGCTACACCCCAGCAGAGAACCCATTTCACTTAGCAATGCCAGCTGTTTAGTACTGAGCTCCAACTCCTTCACCAGTCGGTCCAACGACTCAGCATGTTGCTGCTGGGCTTCGGCGGCTTTGATCTGGTCCGAAACGTCCTCGTATATTAAATATGCGCCCCGCACCTCGCCGTTCACTATCAGCGGGACGCCATGCATTGCCAGGTCAAGAATCTGCCCGTCTTTGCGCCGCTTCCGGACGGTTTTCTGCAACGCCGTTCCGGCGAAAATCTCCGCAATCAGCTGCCTGGAGCCCGCCGCCTCATCGTCGAGTATTCCCATTCTGCCTATGTCAATCGAGGCCAGCTCGTTCCGGTTGTACTGAAAGAGCCTCTCGAAAGCGGAATTGGCAAGTTCGACCGAGCCTTGCCGGTCAAGAACGACGATCCCGAGCGGGCTATTTTGTATGAGCGAATCTAAGTAGGTGGTTTGCTCATTCAGATCGAGCGCCAGGCGGTGCCGCTCGCTCACCTCAGATCCCACGATGAGTCCCACTGCCGACAGCACCAGCATGAGCATGGCAACCTTGGCGAACAGCACCGGGGTGGGAGGGTAAGAATGCATCGCGACTACGATTCCACAATTTAGCGCCAGCAGGCCGGTGACAACTCGCCGAACGCCATGACGCATTGCAATCCAGATGACTGGAACGAAACACATATAAAAAGGGCCATATCGGCCATCGTTGCTCCCGAACATCGCCCAGCATACTGCTAACATCGCCAATGCCTGGCCAGAGGCTTCTGCCAGCGAAGCAAGGGTGAACGTCGTTCCAGTGGAGCGCGCCCCGGCAGGGTTGAGCAGCGAGTGAGTTGGCGAGAGCCACTTACGAACCAGCGGAAATACATGCACCAGAAGAAACGGTGCAATGCCAACCAAGCCGATGGCGTCACCCAAGAACCATCCTAGAGCGGAAGACTTGTACTCTCCCCAGGTAATGCTGTGATCTGCAATCAGGCAGGCAACGCCAATGAAGGTTGCTGCCGCAGCGGCCGTCACACTCACCAGGACATAGCGGACGACATCCCGCCGGCGACGCAGCCCAAGATCGATTTGCAGCGGACCGCGTAACACGTATGCCGCCACGCCATAACAAACAGCAATTCCCACGGCGTCGACCGTGCCGCCGAAGGACATGACTGGCTGGTCGTAAATAAGCCTGCCTGCAATTGCAGTGGAGAAACAAACCGGAAGTGCGTACCACGGACTCACACCCAACAGCAGCGCCATGACTAGACCAATGGCGGGGTACCAGGCAGTGAATCCGATGCGAGAGATGAAGATTACTTCAGGCCGGTTCAGCAATAGGTATAGCAGCGCGAATGCGATGGATACCAGAGCGTGCCGAAAGATCAGGCGTCGCGAATACATAGACGCAATTCAGAGCCTGAATGGCTCAATTGTCAGTGATGTGGATGGTTCAGACGGAGAACGACCGATAGTTCGTTCCCGGATGTCCTGTACGCTGATACTCTTTCTACAGGGGAACATGCGCGAAGGGATCTGCGGCACAATTCGCATTTCTCTCGATTACTCAAGTAATCTGCTTTTGGGTGTACATCAGGGGCTGGATCGTGTACGGGAGAGTCAGAATGACTAGTTCCGGTTAGGACAAAGGCACCGAGCGACCGAAGTTCACCGTCCCGGTGCATGGACGTTCCCCGCGGTGCTCCCTATAATGAAGGATTCAACTATTGGGGAGAACTACACCGGGTGCCCTTCGAACTGAAAGCCACCATTAATCTGCCTAAGACCGCCTTCCCCATGAAGGCGAACCTGCCGCAGAACGAGCCAAAAATATTGGCGCGCTGGGAGCAGGAGCGAATCTACGAGCGCATCCGCGCGGCTCGCAAAGGCTCGCCCACTTATATTTTGCACGACGGGCCGCCTTACACTAGCGGGCCCATCCACATGGGTACGGCGCTGAATAAGTGCTTGAAAGATTTCATCGTCAAATCGAAAACGATGGCGGGATTTGACGCTCCTTACGTCCCCGGGTGGGATTGCCACGGGCTGCCGATCGAAATCAAAGTGGATAAAGAACTGGGCGGCAAGAAACTGCAGATGCGTCCGACGGACGTGCGCGCGGAATGCCGGAAGTACGCCCAGAAGTTTCTTGACTTGCAGCGCACGCAGTTCAAGCGAATCGGCGTGTTCGGGCGTTTTGATCGTCCTTATGCGACCATGACGCCGCAGTATGAGTCAGTGGTGCTGTCGACTTTCTTTTCGTTTTACGAGAAGGGATTCGTCTACAAGGGGCTGCGGGCGGTTTATTGGTGCATGCACGATGAGACCGCGCTGGCCGAAGCCGAGGTCGAGTATGAGAACCATACCAGCCCTACCGTATGGGTGAAGTATGCGCTGCTTGACGATCCTGCCAAGATTGATGCGGCGCTGGCGGGGAAGAAAGTTTCAACCATCATCTGGACCACCACTCCCTGGACTTTGCCAGCGTCGATGGCGGTCGCCTTTCATCCGGATGAAGATTACGTCGCGCTGGAATCTGGTGGCGAAGTCTATATTGTGGCGTCGAAACTGGCGAAGGATGTTGCGGAAAAGTGCAACCTTTCCGGCGCGCGCGAAATCTCTCATTTTGCCGGACAAAAGCTGGAGCGTTTGAACTTCCAGCATCCGTTTCTTGATCGCAAGATTCTCGGCGTGCTGGCGGAGTACGTGACCATGGACACGGGAACCGGCGTGGTTCACACCGCGCCCTCGCACGGCGCGGAAGACTTTATTACCGGTGTGAAGTATGGGTTGGACGCCACCAGCAACGTCGACGAAAAAGGAATTCTGCGCAACGGGTTGCCGGAATATACGGGCAAGAGGGTGTGGGAAGCGAATCAGCCGATCATGGATTTGCTGAAGAGCCGCGGCGCGCTGCTGCATGCGGAGAAGACCGAGCATTCTTATCCGCACTGCTGGCGCTGCCACAATCCTGTGATCTTTCGCGCCACCGAGCAATGGTTTATTTCCATGGAGACGCCCATGCCGGGCGGCAAATCGAAGGATGACAATTTGCGCACGCGCACGCTGGAAGAGATCAAGCACGTGAAATGGGACCCGGCGTGGGGTGAAGAGCGGTTGTCGAACATGATCGCAACGCGGCCGGACTGGTGCATCTCGCGGCAGCGGGTGTGGGGCGTGCCCATCGCCGTTTTTCTGTGCGAGAAATGCGGCAAGCCGCTGAACGATCACACCGTGAATCAAAAGGTCGTCGAGCTGTTTGCGCGGTCTGGGGCCGATGCCTGGTTTACTTCCGAGTCGGATTCGATTCTTCCGGCGGGAACCAAGTGTCCCCATTGCGAGAGCACGAAGTTCGAAAAAGAAACCGACATCTTCGACGTGTGGCTGGAATCAGGTGCAAGCTATCTGGCGCTGGTGAACGACGAGCCGTCGTACCCCTGGCCTTCCGATCTTTATCTGGAAGGTGGCGATCAGTATCGCGGATGGTTCCAGTCTTCCCTGCTCTGCGCCATGGGCACGCACGGCACGCCGCCTTACAAGGGCGTAGTCACGCCGGGTTGGACGCTTGATGAAAAGGGTCAGGCCATGTCGAAGTCCCGCGGCAATGACGTGGACCCCGTCGATATCTCTAGCCGCCTGGGCGCGGAAGTAGTCCGGTTCTGGGTAGCGTCGGTCGATTTCCGCGAGGATGTAGTTGGGTCGGAGCAGTTGATGCTGCGGGTCGCGGAAAACTACCGCAAGATTCGCAATACTTTTCGTTACATTCTCGGAAACCTGGGCGACTTTGATCCGCGGAGGGATGCGGTTTCGTTCGAGAAGATGGAAGCACTCGACCAGTACATGCTGTGCCAGACGCAGACGTTCGCCTCCGACGTGCGGGGTTGGTATGAGGAGTTCGCGTTTCACAAGATTTATCACCGAGTGAATCACTTCTGCATTGTCGACTTGAGCGCGTTTTATTTTGATGTACTGAAAGACCGGCTATATATTTCAGCGCCGAAGTCTCAGGGACGGCGCAGCGCGCAGACTGCGATCTGGCGCATCGGCGAGGCGCTGGTTCGGTTACTCGCTCCCATCATGAGCTTCACCTCCGAAGAGGTTTGGGATTACTTGCCTAAGGCTACGGGGCGAGGCGAGAGCGTACATCTGGCCTTGTTTCCCGGCGCAGCGGAGATTCTGGGCGACGCGAAGGGCTCCGCGGAATTCTGTGATCAGAAGACAGGCGACGATTGGACAACCCTGCGTTCCGTGCGCGACGAAGTGCTTAAGGCACTCGAAGAGGCCCGCAACAACAAGCTGATTGGAACCGGCCTGGAGGCTCAGGTTGCGCTGTCTGCACCTGAGCCGGTTTATTCCGCACTGGCACGCCACGGCGACCAGCTTCGATACCTCTTCATCGTCTCCGCGGTAAACCTTACGCAAGCTGCCGGCAACGGCACTGGCGCTGTGCACGTTGAAGTAAAAAAGGCGGACGGCGCCAAATGCGAGCGCTGCTGGAATTACTCGACGCACGTGGGCGAGGATAAGGAATATCCTACGGTGTGCGAGCGCTGCAGCGCGGTGCTGAAGGAACTGGAGACGTAATCTTCTGGAAGCGAGTGCGAACTGTGAACTGGCGAAAGTTCAGAACGTTTTTGTTCACGGTGCTGGCTCTCTGTCTGATCCCGGCTACCCGGTATTATCAGATTGATGAGCCGCTGCTGCGGTTTCTGCGCGGCTCTCGCCATGTTGATCCCTTAGCCCTTCATCTGGCTGGGGAGTTCGTCGAGAATAATCTTGGAACTGAGCAGGATGCGGATGGCTCGGTGACCGTGCGCATGATTGCGCAACAATATTTGTTTGTTCCACATTGCATTCTGGTTCCGGCCGGGGTTCCGGTCCACCTTCGAATCACCAGCGCCGATGCCGTCCACGCACTCACCTTCAACGGCGCGAACTACGCGGTAAAAGTCTTGCCCGGCACCATCAGCGTGGCTGAGCTTCAATTCCCTCGCGCGGGAGAATATAAAACGGTTTGCCGGGAATTTTGCGGCGCGGGACATTACGCCATGCGCTCAGAGTTGAAGGTTGTGCCCCGCGATCAGTTCCCTGCTTTGCGGGTAGACGAAAGGGGAAACTGTGCGGCGCAATAACCGGCATACCCTTTCCCATCGGACTTTCGCCTGGGTCGTGGCTGCCGTCGTGGTGGCGGCAGGGTCGGCTATTTTGGTTGCCAGTGACGCGGCCCCGGATCGAATTCCATCGCTGGTAACTTGGACTCCGGACAACATTGCGGTGGCTACATCGGGAGATGCGTTTCGAGGAATGCTGCTGGCGAAGCGTTGCGACCATTGCCACGGGTCAGAGGGATTCACTGCGGTGGGCTCGACTCCCAACCTGGCGGGCATGAATAAGCTCGCAATCTGGAAACAACTGGAAGATTTCCGGTCGCATAAGCGAAATTCGCGGGTGATGGAGCCGATTGCCGAATCGCTTTCGTCGCGCGATGTTGCCGATGTGGTTTCTTATTATGCCGACCTGCCGGTGTTTACTGATCCGCAGGATAATCGAGTTTTTCCGGAAGCGCAGCCGGACGCCGGTCATGCGGCGATCGCGTCGCGTCTGGTGACGTTTGGCGATGGTGAGCGCGGAATTCCGCCCTGCCAGTCGTGCCATGGGCCGGTGGCGTATCGCGTCGGCGTCCCGTCACTGGCAAGTCAAAATGGAGATTATGTTTTGAACCAGCTGGAAGCGTTTGCGGATCGAGGCCGTGCGAACGATATCAACATGCCGATGCGGACCATCTCCGCGCTGCTGAGTGTGGATGAGCGGAAGGCGCTGGCGGAATATTATGGGGCGGGGTTGGGTCTGCAGCCGGCGGGAGCCAGCGGCGCGAAATAGAGGCCTTCGGCTTTCGGGCTTCAGGCTTCGGCAAGACTCTTTGCACTCAGCTAGAACTATTGTCATTCCGAACCGGGCCGAAGGCCCGGTGAGGAACCCGATCACCTCTACACGATCCTGAAGCCCGAAGCCCGACAGCCGCAGCCGCTTTACCGCAATTCTTCCATCGCCGCTTCCAGCGCTTCCCTGCCCGGGCGCGTCACTGATTCCGGCAGCGTGGCCAGCGGCTCATCCACCATGTTCAGCATGTCGAGGAAGCTGGGCGCCTTGGTGTTCACGTAGAAAATCCCGGTCAGGACTTCGCCTTTGTCGTGAGCTTCAGAAAGGCGCGTCATAGCCTTAATTCTATTGGTGGGGTCGTAGTCTTCTTCGAGCTTACGCAACTGCAGGTGCGAGCCATCGTGCATGGTGACGCTGACGGTGGTTCCGGGATCGTACTCCACGTCAATTTCTTCGAAGTGAGGTACGAAACTCATCTCCTGCAAAGTCTCTTCGTGATCTTTCACGTACTTGTAGGATTTGGTCGAGCCTTCATGATCGTTGAAAGTGACGCAGGGTGAGACCACATCGAGCATCACGGTGCCGTGATGCGCGATGGCGGCTTTCAGCATGGTGCTAAGCTGGCGCTTGTCGCCGGAGAACGAGCGGCCGACGAAGGTTGCGCCGAGTTCGATAGCAAGTCCGCAAGTGTCGATCGGCGGAAGATCGTTGATCACGCCCGATTTCAGTTTCGATCCGAGATCGGCGGTCGCTGAGAACTGGCCCTTGGTCAGGCCGTACACGCCGTTGTCTTCAATAATGTAGATGAGTGGAAGATTGCGGCGCATGAGATGAACGAACTGGCCAATGCCGATGGAAGCGGTATCGCCGTCGCCGCTGACGCCCAGCGCGATCAGATTGCGGTTCGCAAGCATGGCGCCGGTGGCCACGGAGGGCATGCGTCCGTGCACGGAGTTGAAGCTGTGCGAGCGGTTCATGAAATAAGCGGGACTCTTTGAGGAGCAGCCGATTCCGCTGAGTTTGGCTACGCGCTCGGGCTGCACGCCCATGTCATACATGGCCTCGATGATGCGCTCGGAGATGGCGTTGTGGCCGCATCCGGCGCAGAGCGTGGTCTTGCCGCCTTTGTAGTCGATGACCGTCAGTCCAATATGATTGGTCTTTGGCTCGGGAGCTCTGGGTTCCGCTGTGGGCGTGGTCGCCATTTACTTACCCTCCATGGTGCTGAGTTCGTCGGTGACGGAGCGGGCGTCAAGCGGCAAGCCGTCGAGATGGGCGATGCTGCGCAGGCGCGTGATGAGTTCGGGCTTCAGGTCAAGCTTGAGCAGACTAAGCATCTGCGCGTCGCGGTTTTGCTCAACCACATAAACCCGCTCATGCTGCTCGATGAATTCGTGTACTTCGCGGGTGAATGGATAAGCGCGCAGTCGCAGATAATCGGTTTCGATCGCATACTCGCCGCGCAACTGATCGCGGCTTTCGACGATTCCCCAATGTGACGTACCATACGCGATGATTCCGATTTTCGCGTTTGCGCCTTTGAGAATTTCGGGACGCGGAACGAAGGAGCGCGACGATTCGAATTTGCGGTTGAGGCGCTCCATGTTGTTTTCGTAATCGTCAGGCCGCTCGCTGTAATTCGATTTGTCGTTGTGGCCACTGCCCCGCGTGAAATAAGCGGCAGCGGGATGCTCTGTGCCCGGAAGCGTTCGGTAACCCACGCCATCACCATCGAGATCTTTGTAGCGGGCAAAACCACCTAACTTGTCCAGTTCTTTCTTGCCGAGCACCTTGCCGCGCTTGATGGGCGCGGTGGGATATTCGAAGGGATCGGACATCCAGTTGTTCATGCCAAGATCGAGATCGGACATAACGAAAACCAGAGTCTGAAATTGCTCGGCCAGATTGAAGGCCTCGGACGCCATGCTGAAGCATTCCGCCGCCGACGACGGAATCAGCATGATGTGTTTGGTATCGCCGTGAGATAGAAACGCGGTGGTTAGAATGTCGCCCTGCGAAGTGCGCGTGGGCAAACCGGTTGACGGCCCGACGCGTTGGATATCCCAGATCACTCCGGGAATTTCTGCGTAATAAGCCAGTCCGGCAAACTCCGACATCAGCGAAATGCCAGGGCCGGCCGTCGCGGTCATGCTGCGCGCACCCGCCCAGCCCGCTCCGATCACCATGCCGATAGCTGCAAGTTCGTCTTCGGCCTGGACAATGGCGAACGTGGCCTTGCCATCGGGGCCGATGCGGTGCTCCTTCATGTAATCGATCATGGTCTCAACCAGCGAGGACGATGGCGTGATTGGATACCAGGTGACGACCGTACATCCGGCGAACATGCAGCCCAGAGCCGCCGCAGAATTCCCGTCGATGATGATCTTGCCCGCGGTCTTGTTCATGCGCTCGATGTAGAAGACGCCGCGCTTTTGCAGGCTGGCTTTGGCGTAATCGAATCCGGCTTGCGCGGCAGCAAGATTCAGATTTGCGGCTTTCACTTTTTTGGCGAACTGTTTGCGGATGGCCTTCTCGACTTCGCCCATCTCAATTTCGAGAAGTTGAGCGACGACGCCGACGTAGACCATGTTCTTGACCAGTTTGCGCAGCTTGGCTTCAAGGCAAACTGCAGCAACGATTTTGTCGTAAGGAACGGAATAAAACACCAGATCGTTGCGCAGCTTATCCAGGCCGAGTGGTTCGTCGTACAGAACGGAGGCGCCTGCAGCCAACGACATCACGTCATCCTGCGCGGTTTCGGCGTTCATCGCTACCAGGAAGTCAATTTCTTTTTTGCGGCCGATGTAGCCGTCTTTGTTAGCGCGAATGGTGTACCAGGTGGGCAGTCCGGCGATGTTCGAAGGAAAAAGATTTTTGCCCGAGATGGGCACGCCCATTTGAAAGATGGCGCGCAACAATACTGTGTTCGAACTCTGCGAGCCAGAGCCATTCACCGTGGCAACCTGAATGCTCATGTCATTGACGATGCGCTTGCGACCCAACTGCCCGCCGGTATCCTGGCGTGCCACATCCGTAGTAGCCATCCCAACACCTTCCTTTTGATTCACGCGGCGGAGTGGTCCGCCCGAAGTTCTCTTGAGGGGAACAGATGATTATACGGCGGCAACGGCTTCCCGGTGCGCCAATTCGCCTGCCTGAAGCCGGAGGAACCTACTTGGGAACGAGAAGAAGAGCACTCCGGCTTCGTTACTCTGTCTTGAAGAACTGCGCCATGGTGCGAAACTTATTATATCGCGACACGAGCAAATCGGCGGTGGGCATTTTCTTGAGTTCGGCCAGATGCTTTTGCAGAGTGACGTCAAGAAGATTCGCGGCAGCTTCGTGATCCCGATGGGCTCCACCTTCTGGCTCGGGAACAATGCCGTCGATGCAGCCCAGTTCGCTGAGGTCGCTGGCGGTGATGCGCATGGCTTCGGCTGCCAGCTCTTTCTTAGTGGCATCGCGCCACATGATGGCCGCGCAACCTTCGGGAGAGATCACTGAGTAAATTGAATTCTCCATCATCAGCACGCGGTCAGCCACGGCGATCGCCAACGCGCCGCCGCTGCCGCCCACTCCTATCACGGTCGCAATGATGGGAACCTCGAGCAATGCCATTTCGCGTAGGTTGCGGGCAATCGCCTCGGCTTGGCCGCGCTCTTCGGCGTGAATTCCCGGGTAAGCGCCGTCGGTATCGACCAGAGTGAAAATCGGCCGGCGAAACTTTTCTGCGACCTGCATAATGCGGAGCGCCTTGCGGTAACCCTCGGGATGAGGCGTACCGAAGTTGCGATGCACGCGCTGCTTCATGTCGCGGCCTTTCTGGGTGCCGACCACGAGGACCTCTTCTCCGTGGAAACGGGCCATGCCGCAAATGATGGCGGCGTCGTCACCGAAACTGCGGTCGCCATGAATCTCGCTGAAGTCGGTGAACAGGCGCTCGATGTAGTCAAGGGTTTGCGGGCGCTGAGGGTGGCGCGCCAACTCGGTTTTCTGCCAGGCAGTCTGCAGCCCCTTCATCTCCTGTTGCAGCGTGTTGATGCGTTCCTGCAGCTTCGCGAGTTGGCGGCGGGTATCATCATTCTGGCCTGCGGAGGCCTCGAGCACCGCCACTTGCCGTTCCACCCGTTCCAATTCCTGCTGGGCCTTTGGGATTGATTTCATGATCGACTGAGATCGCTCAACTAATCACACGGACGCTGCCCCGCCCACAGAGCTGTTCGACGCGGGCGATAAAGCTTCGATCCGGCAAAACATTATAGCCCTCAGCTTCCATGACTACCATGAAATCTCCGGAACGTTCCACGTCGAACAATACTCGCGCCTCGCCTTTGCGCTCGCTGAAGAGCGCGTGAAGATCGTCAATAGTGCCCTCGGCCGAGGTCTCAAGCGGCACGCGGATGCGTATGGCACGGGGCAGTGGAACCTTGGCCTCTTCGAGCGGCATAATTTCAGCGGCGGTGATCTTAGGATTGGTTCCCTCTTCAATTCTTATCCCCGCCCGCACCAGTACTGGAACTTCGAGCTTCACTTTGTCCGCCAGGCGCTTGTAGGCTTCCGGGAAGACGATCATGTCGATGGAGCCTGACATGTCCTCGAGCGTGGCCTGGGCGTAGAAATCGCCGCGCTTGGACTTGAGCACGCGCAGGTTGCCGATGATGCCCGCAGTCGCGATGGTCTCGTCCTTGCCCGTCGACTTTGTCATCGCGCCGATTTCGACGACGCTCAGCGCTTGCAGATCTTGCAGCTTGTCTTTGTACTTTTCCAGCGGATGCCCGGTGATGAAGAAGCCGACGATTTCTTTTTCGGCGGCGAGCCGCGCTTGCTCGTCCCAGTCGGGAATGTTGGGAAGCTTGTCGTTGTTAACCTCGGATTCTTCCGCTTGAAATACTCCGAATAGGCCGTGCTGGCCCGATTCCACGTCGCGCTGGGCCTTTTGGGCGCGATCCATGGCGCGATCGAGCACTGCCATTAATTGCGAGCGCCGGCCGAGCGAATCCATCGCGCCGCTCTTGATTAAGGATTCCAGCACGCGCTTGTTGAGAAGGCGGAGATCGACATTCTCACAGAATTCGTAGATTGATTTGAAGCGGCTTAGCTTTTTGCGTGCGGCGACAATCGATTCGATCGCATTGCCGCCCACATTCTTGACGGCGGCCAGCCCGAAGCGGATGGCCTCGCCGTGCGGCGTGAAGTTTGCGGCAGAGACGTTGATGTCCGGCGCTTCGACCGCGATCCCCATCTCGCGGCATTCGTTGATGTACTTCACCACATCGTCAGTGCTACCGGTGACAGAGGTGAGCAGAGCCGCCATGAATTCGACGGGATAGTGCGTCTTTAGATAGGCCGTGTGATAGGCCAGCAGGGCGTAGGCAGCGGAGTGCGACTTGTTGAATCCGTATCCGGCAAACTGCGCCATGAGGTCGAAGATCTTTTCGATCTTCTTCGGCGGAAACTTGCGCTGCGCTGCGCCTTCGACAAAACGCTCGCGCTGCTGCGCCATCTCCTCGGCCTTTTTCTTGCCCATGGCGCGGCGCAGCAGGTCGGCTTCGCCAAGGGAGTAGCCGGCAAGGCGGTTGGCGATCTGCATTACCTGTTCCTGATAGACGATCACGCCCAGCGTCTCTTCGAGAATCTCTTTCAGCTCGGGCAGTTCGTATTCAACCCGCTTGCGGCCGTGCTTGCGGTCAATAAAATCTTCGATCATTCCGCCTTGAATTGGGCCCGGGCGATACAGCGCATTCAAAGCGGTGAGATCTTCAATCGAGTTCGGCTGGTACTTGCGCAGCACGTCGCGCATCCCGTGTGATTCAAACTGGAAGACGCCAGAGGTCAATCCTTTATAAAACACCTTCTCGTAGGTTTCCTTATCGTCAAGCGGAACGTTTTCCAGAGTGATGGCCGTGCCGCGCGTCTGCACGATAAGCTTGAGCGCATCAGTCAGGATGGTCAGAGTAGTAAGGCCGAGGAAGTCCATCTTCAGCAGGCCCATCTTTTCGATGGCGACCATGTCGAAGGCGGTAACGATTTCGTCGTTCTTGGTCTTGTGCAGAGGAACTAATTCTGTCAGCGGCCGCGGCGAGATCACGACTCCGGCGGCGTGCACGCCGGAATTGCGCACCATGCCTTCCAGCTTCTTCGCAGTCTCCATCAGTTCGCGAATCTGGCCATCTTTTTCCATGGCCTCGCGCAGTTGCGGAGAGTCTTCGATAGCCTGATCAAGCGTGATGTTGAGCTGAGTCGGCACCATCTTGGCGATGCGATCCACGTCGGCGTAGGGAATGTCCATGGCGCGGCCAACGTCCTTAATAGCCGCTTTGGCCGCCATGGTGCCGAAGGTGATGATCTGGGCAACGTTATCGCGTCCGTATTTCTGAGTGACGTAGTTGATCACTTCGCCGCGGCGGTTCATGCAGAAATCAATATCGATATCTGGCATGGAAACGCGCTCGGGATTCAGGAAGCGTTCAAACAGCAACTCGTGCTGCAGGGGATCGATATCGGTAATGCCTAGGGCGTAGGAAACCAGCGATCCGGCGGCCGATCCGCGGCCGGGACCCACGGGAATTTCGTGCTCTTTGGCGTAGCGGATGAAATCCCAAACGATCAGAAAATATCCCGGGAACTTCATCTGCTGGATGATGCCGAGTTCGCGCTCCAGGCGCTGCTCGTAGTCGGTCAACGAATGCTTCAGCTTGCTTTGCTCGTGCAGCGGACGCAACGTTTCCAGGCGATGCGCGAAACCTTCGCGGGTGACGTGGACAAAATAGCTATCGATAGTGAAGCTGGGCGGAACTTCAAACTGCGGAAAGGGCGTCGCAACTTTTTCCAGGCGCAGGCTGCAACGCTCGGCGATGTCAAGCGTGCGGGTGAGGACCTCGGGCGAATCTTTGAAGACGCGATACATCTCGTCGTGGCTTTTGACGAAGAACTGCGTGCCTTCAAATTTCATGCGCGCGGTATCGCGAATCGATTTGCCGGTCTGGATGCAGAGCATCACATCCTGGGCGTGGGCATCGTCTTCGCACAGATAATGGCTGTCGTTGGTGGCCACCAGAGGCAGGCCAAGATCTTTCTCGAGTTGAAACAGGCCGGGATGGATTTTATGCTCCATAGCGAGGCCCTGGTCCTGAATTTCCAAAAAGAAGCTTTCTTTGCCGAAAATGTCAGTGTAAGTTCCGGCGGCGGCGCGCGCGGCGTCATAGTTCCCTTCCATCAAGCGCTCGGCTACTTCGCCCTTCAGGCATCCGGAGAGGCCGATCAGGCCGCGGGAGTGCTCTGCCAGAAATTTCTTGCTGACGCGAGGCTTGTAATAGAAACCGTGGAGCGAGGCTTCCGAGGTGATCTTCACCAGGTTGCGGTAACCTTCTTCGTTTTCGGCCAGTACCAGCAGGTGGTTGTAGGTGTCGCCATCGGGCGGTGTGCGCTCAATGTTGTGATCGTCTTTCTTGCAGATATAAAGTTCGCAACCGACGATTGGTTTTACGCCCGCGGTCTTCGCCGCATTCACAAAATGTACCGCGCCAAAAATATTTCCATGGTCGGTCATGGCCACGGCGGGCATACCCATTTCCTTCACCCGCTGACAGAGCTTTTCAACGTCGCAAGCGCCATCCAGCAGGGAGTAATCGGTGTGCAGGTGCAGGTGAACAAATTGGGGCATAGGGGCTCAGTTTGATTTTACGTTGGCGCCATTCTAACGGGAAACAAGAGTAACTTAGCGGCAAGTTATCCACAGAGGGATCGCTCACATAAGATCCTTGGCTGAGCGCGCGAGCCAAAAAATCTTTACCGCAGAGGGCACGGGGTAATCTTGTTCGATCTATTGACCTTCATGCGCTCCCGGCACATGGAAATCAACGCCGCGCTCCTCATTGGCACTGGCAGTGGCTGGCAAGTCGAGGTCGGAGAGCGGAATCTTTTGCGTATGCTGAGGCGCGAAATTCCAGAGCGTCTGGCCGACGATCGCGTAGTTTTGCACTTCAAGGTGGTGCTGATCGTGGAAAACCAGCACGGTAGCCGGCGTGGGCCGTGCATCCGCTGGCCGCGCGGGCTGCGGCGCGGAGCGCGCATAGAAATCCTGATCGCCCTGCCGATCCTGTTCGCGCATTCTCTGCTCATCAAGGCTCTGCGCGTTCATCTGGTTCGCCATGTCAATCTGATTTTGCTGATCCTGATCGTAGGAGCCGTTATCCCACCACCAGTAAGGATCGATCCCGCCGCCGAGGTAGGGATATCCGAAGCCACAGCCATAACCGTAGCCGAAACAGTTGTTCCGGAAGTTACGGAAGCGGAAGTCACGGTCGCGGTCGCGGAAATGGTTGAAACCGCGCCTGTCGAGGGGCCGACGGAACGAGGAGCCGCGCGCGGATGCCCGGCCAGCGAAACCGGAACCGGAGCGCGCCCCGCTGAAGGCCCGCCCACTGGCTGCGTGTCCGCCAAAGCTGCCGCTATGTGCGGCCATTCCGCCGTGTCCACCAAAAGAAGCGTGACCGCCACCGAACGAGCCATGCCCACCGCCGCGCTGCGCTGCGAGCGGTACCGAAGCCGCCAAGAGGAGAAACGCTGCGACGAGAAGTAAGCGATGCATACCGCTATTATATGCCCGTCCGCAAGGGTGGATCCGCGAAAATTGGGCGCCGCCCGCGACCAAGCATCCGTCCAACTTCGCTCGACCAGACAGCCGAGGGCGGCTGTCCCTACGTGAAGATGCGGTTGGAATGACGACGGATGACTAGCGTTTCCGAGCCTTAATCTTTTTCCCAGCCACTTTCTTCGAGGCAGCTTTCATCGGATGTTTCGCGGCCGGTTTGGACCCGTGTTTCGCAGGCTTGTGCGCTACCTTTGGCGCCTTCGCCTTGGGCTGGGATTTAGTCTTTGGCTCGGATTTCACCTTGGGCTCTGGTTTGGCCGCTGGCACGGCAATCGCTGCGGCCGCCGGAGCGGTAGCGGATGCACCTTTTCCCTTGCCTTTCACCGCTTCGGGCTTCTTGCCCGGCGCTGCAGCGGGCGCAGCACCCGGCGCCGCCTTAGGACCACGCCCGCGCCGCGGTGGCGGCGGAGGCGGTGGAGGTGGCGGCGCAAACGGTTTCAGGAATTTCAAAGTCTCCGTTCGCGAACGCAGCTTTCCATCGAGCAGCAGCATGAAGACATCGCGCGCAATCTTCGGGTATTCCGGCAACTGCGGCGTGATGAGCAGTTCGGTCATCTCGGGCAACGGAATGCGCTGTTGCACCTGCCGCCACTTCGTCAGGAAGTTCTTGATTTTCTGAGCGACAGTTTGATGCCGAGCGGTCACGGCGAGGAACAGAACCATCTCCGGCCGGGCCGACGAAAGCAGATTCCAGGTGCGCGAAGGCGTCGCCGCTTCCTTGCCGCTCAGGCGTTTAGCCAGATCTTTGGCGTGGATTTCGATGTCGCGCCACGATTCGATCAAATCTTTGCGGGGAATCTGCCGCCGAAGATCCGCGATGTCTTTATCCGACAGACGCGCAGTCAAAAAGTGCATCACCGCCGCTGACGGATCGACCGTATAGCCCAGATCCACCATCTGCTGCCGCGTCTTCATCAGCAAGGCGAGACCGTTCGTGTCCACCTTAGCCGCGGACCAGTGCGGATGCAGCACTTGCAGCCAGTCTTCCTTCTCCAGAGCGCGAATTACACTGAGCGGATCGTCTTCGTGAGCCAGCTGCGCGATTTCGTGTCCGACCGCGCTGCGCGAGATGTGATCGATGTATTTATTTTCCTTGGCCGCGTCGTAGCGCTGCTGGGTGCGCTCCTCCATGGGCCAGTGAAAGCGCGCAGCAAAGCGCGTGGCGCGAATCAGCCGCGAGGGATCTTCCACGAACGAATAGTTGTGCAGGATTCGCAGCAGCTTGGCCTCGATGTCAGCCACGCCGTTGAAGGGATCAAGCAACAGCCCGCGCGAACCCTCGTTTAAAGAGAGCGCCATGGCATTGACCGTGAAATCGCGGCGGCGCAGATCTTCTTGAATGCTGGCCGGGGTAATCACCGGTGCCCTGCCCACCTTTTCGTAATGCTCGGTATGCGCCATGCCGATCTCGGCGCGAACGTTGCCCGGCAGCACAAGAAAGAGGGTACGGGCCTCATCGTCATGGCCGGCGAGTTGCGCGCCCGCCCGTTCGAAATCCTTTTGCAATTTGAGGGGATTGCCTTGGACCGTGAAATCCAGGTCACGGATGGTGAAGCCGCTGATGATGTCCCGGATCGCACCACCAGTTAGATAAAGAGTGATTCCCGCCGCGCGGGCTACTTCCTGCACCAGATTGACGCCCTTCAACTGATCCGGCGTCAACCGGATTTCCATGGTGTAAATGTAATCAGCCATTCGTCTTCAAGCGATCAATCGAGCCGACCGAGGCGCATCGTTTCCTGCACGCCGGCCACGGCTTACTCTGCCTTTTTCCACAGCATTTCCACAGGCTATGCCGGCAGAATCCCAGCCGACTTATCCCCATTCAATCACAAGCCATTCAATACAGGAGACTTACACAGGCTTGAGTCATGTCAAGGCAACTTAAAGGAATAACACAACGTTTACGATTTGGCTACTGCCAACGTGGATTCGCGGGATTTCTCCCAAAATAGTGCGAGAATGAGTCGGGCTTCGGCCATATCGGGCGTTGGCTGAAGCTATTGTGACTTGCTGAAGCCCGAAGCCCGACTCTCATGCCCTCGACTCATAAGAAAGTCATTGTCCGTAAGATGGACCGGGATTCGGTGTCCGGCTACGTCTCTCCGGCGCAATTTCTTACCGAAGGCAAACTCGAATTGCTCAATACCGCCGGCAACGTGGTGGCTATGGATCTGCGCGAGATCAAGGGCGTCTACTTTGTGCGCGAGTTCGGTGATTCGGAATCCCTTACCCGCAAGACCTTCACTTCCCGTCCCCGCTCGGAGGGCCTGTGGGTGCGCCTGCGCTTCAAGGACAACGAAATTCTGGAAGGTCTTATGCCCTCCGATCTCATGCAGAATATGCCGGAAGGCTATCTGGTGAACCCTCCCGATCAGCGCTCCAACACGCAACGTATCTTTGTCCCGCGTACAGCGCTGGAATCTTTGACCGTGCTGGCCGTGATCGGCGCCACCCGGCGTCCACGCCGTGGCCCCACCGACGACCAGCGCCAGGTGCCGATGTTCGAAGAGTGACGTGCCCCTCGGGCCAGCACCCATTCCGGTTGCAATTCCAGCAAAGTTAAGATAAAAAGGCTTCTCCCAGGCGCGGGCTGAGTTGCGCCACGAGAACGGTCGGGCCAGTCTCTTCCTCCCGGCCCGCCTCATCTCGACGGGTATGCTGTGTCTCAGGTCGAGGTGTCGAATTCATGAGGCCCCTGTCTTGGTTCGCTCCGAAGCGACTGCCCACCGCTATCTTCCTGGCCACGATTTTCAGCACGTCATCATTCGCCCAGCAATCCGGTATCCAGCAACAGGCCGCACCGCAACTTCTTTCGCTTTCGCCGCAGCCCCTCATTACTGAGCCAATTGACGAATCGAAGCTCGCGGTTCTCAAAGGCAACACACATCCCCTCGCACGACCCGAATTCGATCTGGGCACTGCACCGGCTACGCTTCCCATGCAACGCATGCTCCTGGTGCTGAAGCGCGGCCCGGAGCAAGAATCCGCGCTCAGAAAACTTCTTGACGATCAGCAGGACAAGGCCTCGCCCAGCTACCACAAATGGCTTACGCCAGAGCAGTTCGGAAAGCAATTCGGTCCCACCGACGCCGACATCCAGACTATTACCGGGTGGCTGCAATCGCACGGATTTCAAGTCGTCGCCACCAAAGGCCGCACCGTGCTTGAATTTTCCGGCTCCGCGAGCCAGGTGCAGGAAACGTTCCACACCACCATCCACAAATATATCGTCAATGAAGAGCAGCACTGGGCGAATGCGAGCGACCCGTCGATTCCGGCGGCATTGACGCCGGCAGTGGCCGGGGTGCTCACGCTGCACAATTTTTTGAAGAAGCCGCAGATTCGGATGGTGAAGGAACCAGTGGCGGCAAAGATTCGGCCGGGCAAGCGGCCCGCCATAACGTTTAGCGATGGCACGCACGGGCTGGCGCCGGCAGATTTCGCAGTCATCTACGGCAGCCCGGTCAACCCCGTCCTTACCGGCGCTGGCATCACGATTGGCGTCGTTGGGCGCAGCAATTTATACAGTGTCGACTTTGCAGCCGAAGACGTCTCAGACTTTCGTTCCTCTCAGACCTTCAACGTTTGTTGCGGAGCCTTCAACGTCGTTCTCAATGGACCGGATCCCGGGGACCTGGGAGGCGGCGAAGAGGCAGAGGCCACGCTGGACACAACGTGGTCCGGAGCGGTAGCGTCAGGCGCGACCGTGGACTTGGTTGTCTCCGCCTCAACCAATACTTCCGACGGCATTGACCTCTCCGAGATCTACATCATCGAAAATAATCTCGCCGACGTGATGACGGAAAGCTTCGGCACTTGCGAAGCCGGCTCCACCAGCGCCCAGGCCACAGGCGTGTCGGGATTGGCTGAGCAAGCTGCGGCTCAGGGCATCACCTATTTTGTTTCGGCAGGCGATGACGGCGCCGAAGGCTGTGACGACCAGAATTCAGAAGCGGTGGCGACCGGCCCGGTTTCCGTCAACCTGCTCGCTTCCACACCGTTCAACATTGCGGTGGGGGGAACTGTTTTCAACGAAAATGGAAAGCCCACCCAGTACTGGAGTTCGACCAACACCAATCAGGAGAGCGCCCTCTCGTATATCCCGGAAGATGTCTGGAATGACAGCTGTCTGGCATCCACCTGCGGAGCCAACGCCAACATTGCGGCGGGTAGCGGCGGAGCCAGCATATTTTTCACCAAGCCGGTGTGGCAGGCGGGGGTCAGCGGAATTCTCCCCGACAACACGCGCGATTTGCCGGACGTCTCGCTCACCGCCTCCGGTCATGATGGCTACGTTCTATGTCTGGAAGCCTCTTGTGTACCCAACGCCCAAGGGGAATTCTCGCTCTACCTCATCGGGGGCACATCGGCCTCGGCGCCTTCCTTTGCCGGGATCATGGCTTTGGTCGACCAGCAGATGGCGAACCTCAATCCGGCCCAAGGGCCACGCCAGGGGCAGGCCAACTACGTTCTGTATCGCTTGGCGGCCTCGCAGACTAGCACCCTGGCGCAGTGTAATGCGTCCAACACTGCCGGCCTGCCCGCCAGCACTTGCATCTTTAATGACATAACTTCCGGTAACAACGCCGTGCCGGGAGAACTTGGCTACGGCTTATCAACCGCGCAATACCAGGCTGGCGTCGGCTACGACATGGCAACGGGCTTGGGTTCAGTGAACATTGCGAATCTCGCGAGTCAGTGGAGTTCAGTTACTTTCAACCCCACCACGACAACGTTCACGCTCAATCCCGTGGTCAATATCATCCATGGATCTTCGGTGAACGTGAATATCTCGGTCACGCCCAACAGCGGGACCGGCAATCCTTCCGGCGACGTCTCCCTGCTGGCATTCACCGGAGGAATTTACCCCCGGATCGCCGTCGACGGGTTCACCTTAAGTGGCACTAGCACGGTGGTCTCATCCACCAGCCAACTGCCGGGCGGTGGGCCTTACCCAGTCACCGCTCACTATGCTGGTGACGCCACTTATGCTCCCAGCGATTCCACCCCGGTTTCAGTGACCGTCACGCCCGAATCGAGCGCGACAACTCTTTCGGTGCTGACTATGGATTCTCAGGGAAACTCCTTTCCCTTCACCGGCGGCCCTTTCGGAAGCTTCGTCTACCTGCGCGCGGACGTCGCCGGCCTTTCCGGACATGGCAATCCCACCGGCACCGTCAACTTTACCGACACCTTCGGCGCGATTCCGGGCGGAAGTTCTTTTCAATTGAATGGCGGCGATCAATTCAACACCGGCGGCAATACCGCTACTCCTAACGGAGTGCTCAACTTTGACACGGGAACTCACACCATCTCGGCCAGCTACGTTGGCGATACCAGCTTTAACCCCAGCAGCAGCACTCCGCCGATCAGTTTTACCATCCAGCCCGGATTCTTCGCGGCCATTCCGACCCTCCAATCGCAGGTCGCGATTCCCGCACCAGGCCAGTCGGCATCGACTTCCGTGATGGTTTCCTCCTCCACTGGGTTCAGCGGGACCATAACCCTTTCCTGCTCGGGACTTCCCACCGGAGCTGCCTGCCAGATTAATCCCTCATCGATTAAAGCTGCGGCCATTCTGGCGACGACCACTTCTACGATTACCGTTACCACCACGGCGGCGGCCGCAGCGGCCAAACTGCGATTCCCCGCACTTCCGTTCTTAGCCAACGGCCTGGGAGCGGGCTGTTGTATTTTCTTTTCCCTCCTGCTCGTCGGGATTCCACAGCGCCGACGGCAGCACCGAATTCTGCTCGCGTTATTGGCCGTCATCGCTTTGACGCCAGCCTGCGGAGGTGGAGGAAGCAGCACCCCGCCCCCTCCGCCCCCGAATCCCGCAACTCCAGCGGGCACTTACACCATAATGGTCAGCGCCAGCAGCGGGACGACTACCTCCATCACGAGTTTCATGCTGTTCGTGCAATAGTCTGGCACCGGGGCACAGATCGCTTGCCCGTGAGAAGGTCTCGCGGGAACATGCCCTGCGCTGGTGTACGATTACTCGCGTATTCCTTCATCCACCATGAGACTTGCAGAGATTGCGTCCGCGCTGAAGGCACGCCTGGAAAATGGCGCTGCCGATACCGAAATCACCGGCTTGAATGGCATTGACCAAGCCGGACCGGGGGAGATAACTTTCGTCGCCAATCCGAAATATGCGGCTGCGGCGCGCCTTACCAAGGCCGCAGCTGTCATCGTCGCCGAAAACTTTCCCGCCATCCCCGCAGCCACGCTGCGCGTCGCAGATCCTTATCTCAGCTTCGCGCGCGCCCTCGAACTATTCCACCAACCGCTGCGCTACGCTCCAGGAATTCATCCCACAGCCGTCATCGACCCCACCTCGAAGGTTGGAAAGAACGCTCACATCGGCCCTTACGTCGTCATCGGCGAGCACGTCGAGATCGGCAACGATGCCGTGTTGTTAGCGCACGCGGTGATCTATCGCGGAGTAAAGATCGGCAACAACTTCTTCGTCCATGCCCACGCCGTGGTTCGCGAAAATTGCCGCATCGGCAACAACGTGCTTCTGCATAACGGCGTCGTGATCGGCTCTGACGGGTTTGGTTTTGCCAAAACTAATGACGGCCATTGGCACAAAATCGCTCAGCCCGCGCCGGTCGTCATCGAAGACGATGTGGAAGTGCAGGCGAATTCCTGCATTGACCGCGCCAGCGTTGGGGAAACCCGCATCCGGCGCGGGGTTAAGATCGACAACTTAGTGCAGGTCGGCCACGGATCGCAAGTCGGTGAGGACGCGTTATTGTGCTCACAGGTGGGCTTGGCCGGCTCCACCGAAATCGGCAAGCGAGTGATTCTGACCGGCCAGGTTGGAGTGGTCGGCCACTGCAAGATCGGCGAGGGCGCAATCGTTACTCCGCAGAGTGGGGTGGCGAATGACGTTCCCGCCGGTGCTCTCGTCAGCGGCGCTCCCGCCGTCGATCACAAGTTGTGGTTGAAGTATTCTGCATTGCTGCCGAAGTTGCCCGATATGGCGCGGGCGCTTCGCGCCAAGCTGCGGAAGGAATAATAAAGGTAGCGAGCGCTCACTGGATTTCTCGCGAAGGCAAGTTTCTACCTCTCGCGCGCTCCCACCCGGCGCTCAGGCCGAGCCGTCTGCTTCATGTGCTTCGGCGGTCTGACGAGTTAATTCGCCCTGCCGGCAACCCTCCGGCAATCCGCTATCGATTGCCACTCGAACTTTTTCCATCAAACATTCGCGACTGCCAAAATTCTCAGGCTCGATCGGCGGATGAAAAATCACGGTCACCACTCCTGGCCTGATCGCGAATCTTCCCTTCGGCATTACATAATGGGTGCCGGTAATCGTCACGGGAACCACCGGAACTCCGCATTCCATCGCCAGATAGAATGGCCCTTTCTTGAAAGGCAGAAGTTTGCCGTCGAACGAGCGATGGCCTTCCACATAAATAGTCATATTCAAACCCTGCTCTACTACCTGCTTCGAGATCCGCACCGACTCGATGCCGGCATCGCGATTGCCGCGGTCCACCGGCACCAACGACCCCATCCGCATGGCCCGCCCCAGGATGGGATAGGTGAATAATTCCTTCTTCACCATCACCGAACTGCGTCGCGGAATCAGAGGAATCGTGATCGGCGGATCAAGATTCGAAACATGGTTCGACATGAAGATATAAGTACGCGACGAATCTAACTTATCGAGTCCGATGGTTTGCACCCGTACTCCGGTCAACCGCACTCCATTCCACGCGCCGAAC
>Ga0307478_10000148_pt1 | contig 82710 bp, 89 predicted proteins | sample atmos_gasesECM4C_2_FD_203713 | JGI IMG/M metagenome (GOLD analysis project Ga0307478, IMG submission 203713) | Hardwood forest soil microbial communities from Morgan-Monroe State Forest, Indiana, United States - atmos_gasesECM4C_05 | ecosystem: Environmental > Terrestrial > Soil > Temperate...
GTGCTCGAACCACTCGAAAATCCGTTCGGCCCAAAAGTGTTACCCATGTCTTAGGTACGAACTGTCACCTATGTCTCCGGGCCGGACCGAGGACTTATGGTGGGCCTGGGTGGACTTGAACCACCGACCTCGCCCTTATCAGTATTGCGGTTCTTGCTCCCAGAGCATTATTCTTCGCGATATCGGATGCGGTCCGGCTCGACAATCCAAAGCTGATGCTTTGGCGAGAATTGTAGCAACGCGGGGACCAGGCGCTTCAAAAGAGCAACAAGCGTTGGCTTATCCTGGGATTTAGAGCGAAAGACCACGATTCCCGGATGGGATTTTGGAGGGTATGCTTGCACATTCGCGAAGTCCAGGTCTAGCGTCATCAACACACGATCTTCCGCGCGGCAACGCTCGGAGAGTACCGAATCGGCGGCACCCGAGAGTTTCTCGTCGGAGACCGTATCCGCTTCGAAACCCGACCCACGAAGGATCGACGCGTATTCTGTTGGAAGGTTTTCGTCGATTTTAAACTTCAAGCTTTGATTTCCAGCGGCAAATCCACAGTGCCCTCGCGGGTCAACTCAGCCGCGTACGCCAAAGCGGCATCGACATCCGGGTCTGTCAGCGCCGGGTAGCTCCGCAATATCTCTTCGCGCGGTACACCTGCCGCGACGTTATCCACTACGACGGACACTAAGACACGTGTTCCGCGGATGCACGCTCGGCCGTGGCAGACGGCCGGGTTTACGCTGACTCGCTCGCGCCAATTTTGCATACGTTCATTCTAACCAGATTCAGCCTCCAGCGCTATCATCGGCGTCTTGGCGGTCTTGGCGATTTGATGGTGGGCCTGGGTGGCGATCCTTACGTGCCTGATCAACGCACGAACGTTGTAGGAAGTCCTGATACGGCACATGTCCCGTGTGCAACTAGTCGGGATTTAGCCCCCAGCTTGGAGGCAAACCTTCCATTGTTCTTAACGTGTAGGCCAATGCCAGGCTGGAAGATTCATTTGCTTCGCGCCTCGTATCGTTGTCTCGCCGAAGTTTTTTTCAAGCGTGACGGAGTGATAATCCGCTTCTTTTTTTAGCGCGGTTATCAGCGGCGATGCATGCGTCACAACAATGATTTGTGATTTTGCAGCCGCGCGCCCTACTAGTCGGGCGAGCGCGGGAAGTAGGCTCGGATGCAAACTGGTCTCGGGTTCATTCAGGACCATCAGCGCAGGCGGTCGTGGCGTCAGGAGCGCAGCAATCCAGAGGACGTATCGCAGGGTACCGTCTGATAATTCCGCCGCACCCAAAGACCTGAGCAGGCCATGTTGCTTCATTAGCAGTGTGAAACGTCCCGAGTTCTCTTCAACCGAGAGATGACTACCTGGAAAAGCGTCGTCCACGGTTGAGTTGAGTGCCTCGCCGTCACCGAATTTCCGGATGGTTTCAATGGCTGCCGCAATGTCGGACCCGTCGTCACAGAGTACCGGAGTGTAGGTGCCAATCTGAGGCGAGCGAGCCGGTGCGTCCGCATCGGTTCTGAAGTGATCGTAGAAACGCCATGCACGAATCGATTCCCGCAGGGTTAGCATTTCCGGTGCGTTCCGCGGATCGGCAACTTGCATCATCATCGTATCGAATGGAGAGAGCGCCTCGGTAACGACATTCCAGCCATCGTCTTGCGTTCGAAGTCGAACAACCGGCCCGCGACGCTCCGCTACGATTGTCGACGGACGGGCAAGCGGTCCATGCCAGACGCACTCTTGCTTGACCACGGGGTCAAGCTGAAATGCAGTAGTGCCCGCCGCTGGAAGGCCCAGGTCAATCAAGTACCCAAATTCGTCGCTCGCGAATCCGAGGGAAAGGCTGACCGGTCTATCCCGCGTAGTGCCCTGAACCGGGAAGGCTCCTTGCTTTACCGAGCGGGAAATGGACTCTGGGCCCGCCCACAGTGTGGATTGTAGTCCGCCCTCGCGAGCCAAAGTAGGTATCAGGCTACCCCGTGCAGTGTCGGCAAGAAGTCGGAGGGCACGATAGAGGCTGGATTTTCCACTTCCGTTCCCGCCGGTAATTACATTGAGCCCTCGCATCGGGACAATGAGCTTCCGCAATGACCGATAGTTGGAAATGGCTAGGACCGTAAGCATGGGTGCATTGTAGCCCCATCGGTGAAACCCGACTATCGATGGTACCGGTGGCCCGAATTGTCCAGAAGCTACGAAAGCCGCACTCACCAACCCGGATGGAAGGCTGTGCTAAGCGACTGGAACTTTTGGCAAATTTTTGGCAAGTCGCTTTTTTGGAGCAGGCTCCAGGAAGGGAAAAAGTGAAAATAGCGGCGTATTTACTGGTGATTTGAATGGTGGGCCTGGGTGGACTTGAACCACCGACCTCGCCCTTATCAGGGGCGCGCTCTAGCCACCTGAGCTACAGGCCCTTCCTACAACGCAGGAGAATAGTTTATCACGGCGTGGCGCTCGCACAAGATGCCGGCTTGCGTTCGGCGCTTCTACCATTTAGCCACTAACTTCCTGCAGACAATTTTTGTTTTACTGCACAAACCCCACATTTGGTGGCTGGCCACTGCCTTCAGGCGACTCTTTGATCGGCCCGAATTGCGCTTCATGGCGCGAGATATTCTCTCCCAGCGCCCGCCAGATGCGCTTCGCGTGTCCGGGACTGACAATCACGCTGCTCAGCAGCTTGCCCTGCGCGCCGTTCGGAAAGATGTAAATAAAATTGAGCGTGAATTCCTCGATGCTGTGGTGCAGCATCACCAAATTGCTGTACTGCCCTTGTAATTCTTTTTCGTCCGCTTTGATCTGCACTTGCCCTGGCACTGGCCGCTGCTCTTCCATCGTCTTCTCCCCTTAATCGCTTGCTCTCTGCACCACCCGTTCGAAGGTATCACAGCCCTTCCTCCTGCGCTCGTCCGCGCGATATGCGCTCCGCTCAGGCAGCCCCTGGCTAGGCAACAATCCGCTCCAGTCCTATTGACAAATTATTCTGTTAAGGCTAGTTTAATATGGACATTTACTGTAGTTAACAAAAATTCTGTTACCAAGTATCAGTTAAAAGAATCATGTCACCCACGTTCCCGCCCCAACTCGAGACCGAACCCGCCGCTGGCGCGGCATCCATCACTGCTGAATCCTCGGCCTCCGGAGCGCCCCGGGCTGTGGGCTTACCCTCTCTGCCCGAGGCCCATCGCTCGATCCCCATCTCCCACAGCGCGTCCTGGATTCGCAAAGTGCTCGCGTTTGCCGGTCCCGGCTACCTTGTCGCTGTCGGCTATATGGACCCCGGCAACTGGGCCACCGATATCGGAGGCGGCTCGAAATTTGGATACACGCTGCTCAGCGTCATTCTGATCAGCAATCTCATGGCGATGTTTCTTCAGGCGCTTTCCGCCAAACTCGGCATTGCCACGGGGCGCGATTTGGCGCAAGCATGCCGCGAGCATTATTCTCGCCGCACTTCGATTGCGCTTTGGATCGTTTGCGAAATCGCCATCGCCGCATGCGACCTCGCCGAAGTCCTTGGCTCCGCCGTTGCTCTCAAGCTCCTTTTCGGGCTGCCCCTTCTCGCTGGCGTGATTATCACCGGTCTCGACGTCTTGATCGTCCTTGCGCTGCAAGGCCGCGGCTTCCGCATCATCGAAGCGTTTGTCGTGACTCTGATCGCCACCATCGCCGGCTGCTTCGCTTACGAAATCTTTTTTTCTAATCCCGTCTGGCGAGAGGCCGTCGTCGGCCTTATCCCGCGCGCCGAAATCCTTCATAATCGCGAGATGTTGTACATCGCCATCGGCATTCTCGGCGCCACGGTTATGCCTCACAATCTTTATCTTCATTCCAGCATCGTGCAGACGCGCGCGTTCGGCACTTCCGTCCGCGACCGCCGCGAAGCCATGCGTTACGCCATCTTCGATTCCACTCTGGCTCTGGGTTTCGCGCTCTTCATCAACGCCGCCATCCTGATCCTCGGCGCCGCGGCCTTCCACACACGCGGCTACCATGACGTCGCGGAAATCGCCGACGCCTACAAACTTCTTAGTCCCGTTCTTGGCGTGAGCTTCGCCAGCACACTCTTCGCCTGCGCGCTACTGGCTTCCGGCCAGAACTCCACCCTGACTGGCACTCTTGCCGGACAGATCGTGATGGAAGGTTTTCTGCAAATACGCCTTAAGCCCTGGGTGCGCCGCCTCATCACACGCACGATCGCCATCCTTCCCGCGGTCCTCGTCATTGGGATCGCCGGGGAAAACAAAGTGACCTCGCTGCTTATCCTCAGCCAGGTCGTTCTCAGCTTTCAGTTGCCCTTCGCCGTCATCCCGCTGATTCAGTTCACGAGTGACCGTAACAAAATGGGCGAGTTCACCAACTCGCGTTTCACGGTAGTCATCGCCTGGATCGTCGCCGCCGCCATCCTCTTCTTCAACGCCGAACTCGTTTGGCTCATCTTCCGCGGCCAGTAATTCGAGCGCACTTTTTCTCACGCAACTCTCTGATGTTTTTGCTTCGCCGCGGCCTCTGCGCCTCCGCGCTCTCTGTGTAAATCCTTTCCTTCTTTTTTCTTCTTGTTCCGTATGCGAAAATTTCTCACTGCCGATGACCACTCGAGCGCCACGCTCTCTCCGCCTGCGCAAACTGCTGTTCGCTGCTCTCCTCGCCGCGATTGTTATCTCCATCGCGGTTGCCCTTTATCAAAACCGCGAATGGAAAGTCCCCGAAGAAGCCAAGCGCCGCCAAAATCCCATCCAGACTTCGCCAGCTGCGCTCGCCGCTGCCCGCGCCATCTATCTTGATAAATGCGTCCAGTGCCACGGCGAAACCGGGAAAGGTGATGGCCCGGATGCCGCGATGTATTACCCATCCCCGGCGAGCCTCACTGACGCGAAGCGCATGAGCGACGCCACCGACGGCGAACTGTTTTACGAAATCAGCGTGGGCAGAAAACCCATGCCCGCCTTTAAGAAACGCTTGACCGAAGAACAGCGCTGGCAACTCGTCCTTCTCGTACGTTCCTTCGCCCCCTCCGAGCCCGCCAGTCGCTAGCCTGAAATACGCATTGGTCGGGCGGAGATTGTCTGCTCTATGAAGGCCTCACCCGCCTTACGCATCCCTCAAACAAAAACCGGACCCCGTCGAACGGGATCCGGTTTTGTTTTGTCTTTACCTCGTTACTTCCTTACTTCATTCCTTTGTCTTACGCCGCAGCCGTCTTCACTTGCGATAACGCCGCCGCGACTTCCTTCAAATCCGGCACCACGGGAATGTCATAGTGCTTCACCCACGCCACTTTTCCCGCCTTGTTAACGATTACGATCGAGCGCCCCGTGATTCCCTTGTCCGCAAGGTACACGCCATACTTATCGCTCATCGCCCCGCGTGGCTGAAAATCCGCCAAAAGCGAATACTTAATCCCCATCTTCTCGGCATAGGCTTTGTGCGACCACACGCTGTCCACGCTCACGCCCAAGACTTCCGCGTCCAGTGTGTCGAACGACCTCATGTCATTCACCATGCAGGCGTGTTCCGACGTGCAGGTCGGGCTCCAGTCCAGGGGATAGAACATCAGTACGACATTCTTTTTCCCCGCGAAATCCGACAGCTTCACTTCCTTCTTTTCCTGATTCATCAGCATAAAATCCGGCGCCGTCTGTCCGACCGCGATACTCATAAACTTTCCTCCTCGTTTCGCTAAATCCCATCCCACATCTTACCAATCCCCCAGTCTGGCCACAAACCAGATGGATAGAGGAAAAATAGTTTGCCCCTACATCCACTGATCTCTTTTGTTGGCGGGCTGCTCGCAGTACACTGCGTGCAGAGCTATCCATGAGTGCCGAGCCTGCTCGCCGTACCAGTTCCATGACGCTCCGACAACTTGTCGACCTCTACCTCTCTTTGGGCCGCCAATTCGGCCAGCCCGTCCCACTATCGGGGTTCCAACTCTCGCTAACTGAAACCGAACAGCTTTTTTCTTCTTACGACGAGGACTACCACATCAGTCGGTTCTTCCATTTTTCCGAAAGCGACGGCGTCAAATTCTCGATCAACGGAATCCCCGCCACGCATGTCTCCATCGACTCTGAGATCGATTCCATCCTTTAGAAATCGATAGCAAGCGGTCTACGGCTCAGGGAGAAGTTCAAAGCGGCAAAGCAGACTGTCGCTGTTGCAGGAAGCGCCGGACAGCGGGGTCGCGCTCGAGGCCGATGGCGATTTCATACGCTTGGCGGGCCTGAGCGTGTTCGCCTGACTTGGCAAGCAGCTCCGCCCGCGCAGCCCAGTAGGGCTGGTATTCGGCGAGTCGCGCATCGGTGGCGACGTCCGGCATGGCGTCGAGAGCGGCGCCGGCGCCATGCAGCTCTGCAATCGCAAGTGCGCGGTTGATGGCGACCACCGGCGAGCCCGCGAGCGCGAAAAGAGCGTCGTATAGATGCACCACGTCGGCCCAGTTGGCGTGGCCGGTGCGGCCACGAGAAACATGTGCTGACTGAAGCGCAGCCTCGAGTTGATAGCGCCCAATCGAACCCATGGTGCTGGCACGAAGGAGCAGCGCCTCGGCCTCCTCGATCATCTGCCAGTCCCAGAGCGCAGGATCCTGCTCGGCGAGGGGAACGTATTCGCCGTCCGCATTGCGGCGCGCGCGGCGGCGGGCTTCCGCGTGAAGCATGAGAGTAAGCAGGCCCAGTGCCTCGGGCTCGTCCGGCAAGAGCTCCGTCACGAGCCTTGCCAGAAAGAAAACTTCCTCGGTCAGATCGCGGCGCACGACATCGGTTCCTCCCGGGTCGGTCCAACCTTCCGTGAACGCGGCATAAATTGCGTCCAACACGGTGTCGAGGCGGACAGGAAGTTCCTCGCGTTCAGGGATGTTGAATGGGATGCCGGCTTGCCGGATTTTGTCTTTGGCACGGACCAGCCGCTTGCCCATGGCCGCCGGAGACACGAGGAACGCCGAGGCAATCATCGCCGCGTCGAGTCCGAGTACTACTTGCAAAATCAACGGCGCGCGGATTCCGGAATCGAGTGCCGGATGTGCGCACGCAAACATCAGCGCAAGACGTTGATCCGGGATGTCCGATTCGGATGCGGCCGCGTCCAGGCCTTCCGCCATGATACGCACTTGCTCACCGGCAATCTCATGCCTGCGATGTCCTCGGTGCATATCAATTGCTCTCCGCCGGGCCACGGTCAGTAGCCACGCTTCCGGGTTCGACGGGCAGCCGTTCCGGGGCCAATCGGCCAGCGCCGCTGCAAACGCTTCCGAGAGCGCGTCCTCGGCAGCCGCTACATCGCGTGTGCGCGCCGCAAGAAAAGCAACGAGCTTGCCGTAGCTGCGGCGCGCCACCGCGTCGGCCGTGCTGCGCGCTTGCGCGTCGCCTTCGCTGGAGTTCATGCCCTCACCGGCGCTCAGAAAATCATTGCAGACACAACTTTGCGTCCCGTTCTCCACTTCGCGTCTTCCTGCATGCTCTCTCGAACGCGGAACTCGGTAATCCTGCGGATCAATGCAAGTGGCAGAGGCTTATCCAACGGAAACTGAATCGAAGAACTAGCCGTGACAAATTTGGATAGTTCTTTCGCGAAAGCTTTCACGGCCGGCGGCGTGGGATAGAAGCCGATGTGATGTTCGAACGCGGCGAACGTAACAAGAATCCTGTGATAGGAGAAAGCCGGCATCCCCCACTTCAGGCTCTCTTTGGCTCCAGGTGCGGCTTTGCGAATACAGGCTCGCATTTCACGCAGTTTCTTGCGGGCCTCTTTAGGCGCATCATTGATGTATTCGGCGATATTCGCGGGCCGCGCCGTTCTTGGAGTCATCGTTTTATTCCGTCCAGCTTCCACGCTGTTCCTTCACGCAATAGGCTGGTAGCACACGAAGACCGTACCATTGTCGAACGTGCGCGAGTTCGTCCGCTTCAAGTTCACCTTCTCCTGCACGCCCTCGAAAAGCGTGCGGCCCTTGCCTAGAACAATGGGGCTCAGAGCAAGCTGGTATTCATCGATCAGATTTTCTTGCGTCAATTGGCAGACGATGCTTCCGCTTCCCAGAATCACCATGTCGGGCCCGGACTCGTGCTTCAACTTTCGGACTTCCGCCGCCAGGTCGCCCTTGATCAGTTTCGTGTTGCTCCAGGATACTTTGTCCAGCGTTCGCGAAAACACGATCTTGGGCATCTCGTTCATCCCTTTGGCGACCACGGGAGAATTCTGCAATGCCATCGGCGTCGGCCAATAGCTTGCCATAAGTTCGTAGGTAATCCTGCCGAACACGAGCACGCCACTGCCACTGGCATTGCCGCTGGTGAAAGCATTCCACTCGGCATCATTCTTGTGGGCCCACCTCATGTCGCCTTTGCTGTCCACAAAGAACCCATCCACGGAGACCATATTGAAAACGATCAATTTGCGCATGACTCTTCTCCTTTGTTTCGATGAAGTGTGATTTAGAAACTTGCGCCGGTTTGCGGCTTACTCTGGCTTAACGAAATCGAGGATGTTCCTGGTCAGCCAGGTTCCTTCAACGACGGGACGCACCTCAACGACACCGTGCAGCGCGGTCGGGGAGCGAGCCGCCCAGGCAATGGCGGCATCGAGATCGGCCACCTCGATGATATGAAGGCCTCCGAGTTGCTCTTTCGAGTCGGCATAAGGTCCGTCAAGCACTTGGGTCTTGTCACTCCTCACCCGCACGGTCGTCGCCGTAGAGGTAGGCTGCAAGCCTCTGCTGTCTTTCAGCACGCCAGCCTTCGCCATCGCCTCCATGTAGGCTTTATAAGCCCCCAACCAGTGGATTTGCTCCTCCCTGGTCAGCTGTGGCCAGCCCGCTTCGCCCACATAGTCCAACAGCATGTATTTCATTTGCAACCTCCGCTCTGGGTCTTAAGTGCACATTTTGTTCCGCTACTAAAATGACGCTCGGAATCTAGGAATTTGGACTGCCCGATGCCTCGCGCGTCCCTTTCTTGGAAGGCAGGCGCTTAAGCCTGTGTCTTAGCTGCTTGCGGCATGGCCCAGAATGGACGTACTTCAACCGTGCCGTGACCCGTGGCCGGGCAACGAGCTGCCCATGAGAGCGCTGCATCAAAATCGGCAACCTCAATGATGTAGTAGCCGCCGAGCTGCTCTTTCGAGTCCGCATAAGGTCCATCCAGCACCTGCGACTTGCCATTCACTTGCCGCACGGTTTTCGCTACGGAACTTGGCTGCAGGCGGCCGCTACCCACAAGCGCTCCGGCCTTCGTCAGTGCCTCGGTAAACGCGGTGTAGGCCGCCATCCCCTGTTCTTGCTGGGCCTTGGTCAAAGTGGGCCAGCCGGCCTCGTTCACATAAGCCATCAGAATGTATTTCATTTTGAGCCTCCGTTATCGGATATCGGCGGGAATATTGTCCCGCTACTACAATGACGCTCGAGCTTTCGCGATTTGGACAAGCAACCAAACTTCTGCTCCGGTAATAGTCAACACGATTCCGATAACCAGCAACGTTGTTTTGATCCTCATGGCAATCCTCCACGTCCCTGTGCTGCGGTTCGCAGGACTCATGTTCTGCTACTACAATGACGCTCGGTCCCAGCCGATTTGGACAGAGGCCTATTCCCGGCACCCAACGATTTCGCCTGCCAACGAGCCCGGCAGGTTTTCCGCCTTGGTTCGATTCCCCACATTTGTAGCCCAAGCCTGCTCTCGGAATTAGCCGTTCCGCCGTGTCTTCGATATAATCCGTCTGCAATAATTCGTATCTGACTTACTCACTGCCACCCTGGAGGTCTCTAGATGGCTGGCTCGCCAACCCTCTTGCCCGAATCGCGGCTCGGAAGCACTCTCCGCCGCGACGCTTGGTGGGTCGAACTGCTGCCCGTAATTATTTTGCTCGGCGGTTTTGGAATTTACGCCACTCTGCGCGCTTTCGAGAACGCGTATTTCGAATGGGGGCCATACCTTTCGCCTTTCTATTCGCCGCTCATCGATCCTCAGCATCGTTGGTGGAAATTATCTCCCGCGTTGCTCATCCTCGCCGGTCCTCTCGGTTTTCGCGCCACCTGCTACTACTACCGCAAAGCTTATTACCGGGCATTTTTTCTCGATCCGCCGGCATGCGCCGTCGGCGAGCCTTCTAATCGCAAGTACACGGGCGAGACGGCTTTTCCTTTCATCCTGCAAAATATTCACCGCTACTTTTTCTATCTCGCGCTCGTGTTCCTTGGATTTCTCTGGTACGACGTCGTGCTCGCCTACAATTTCGAAGGCCATTTCGGCATCGGCCTCGGCACCGTCGTGATGACCGTCAACATCATCATGCTCACGCTGTACACCTTTTCCTGTCACTCCCTCCGCCATCTCGCCGGCGGAAAACTCGACTGTTTCTCTTGCGCCTCCTTCGGCAAATCCCGTTTCGCCGCCTGGCGCGGCGTCAGCTTTTTGAACGATCGCCACATGCTTCTGGCCTGGACGAGTCTGATCACCGTCGGCTTCACGGATTTCTATATCCGTATGGTTGCCAGCGGCGCCATCCACGACCTGAGGATCCTGTGACCACTAGCTACGAGACCCGCGAGCACGACGTTCTCATCATCGGCGCCGGCGGCGCCGGGTTGCGCGCCGCCATCGAAGCTCTTGCGAAAGGCGCGAGCGTCGGCGTCGTCTGCAAATCCTTGCTCGGAAAAGCTCACACCGTGATGGCCGAAGGCGGAATCGCCGCTGCTATGGCCAACGTCGACACCGCCGACGGCTGGCAGCCTCATTTCCGCGACACTATGCGTGGCGGAAAATTCCTGAACAACTGGCGCATGGCGCAGCTTCACGCGCAGGAAGCCCCCGACCGTGTCCGCGAACTGGAACAGTGGGGCGCTCTTTTCGACCGCACCGACAAAGGTGCGATTCTCCAGCGCGCATTCGGCGGCCATACCTACAAACGCCTCTGCCACGTCGGCGACCGCACCGGCCTCGAAATGATTCGCACCCTCCAGGACCGCGGCGTGCAGCTCGGCTTCGACGTTTACATGGAGTGCACCGTCACGCGCCTCCTCACCGATGGCGGCCGCGTCGCCGGTGCCTTCGCGTATTGGCGCGAAAATGGCCGTTTCATCGTTTTCAAAGCTAAGTCCATCGTCATCGCCACCGGCGGCATCGGAAAAGCCTGGCCCGTCACTTCCAATTCCTGGGAGTACACCGGCGACGGCATGACGCTCGCTTACGAAGCCGGCGCCGAATTGATGGACATGGAGTTCGTCCAGTTTCACCCCACGGGCATGGTCTGGCCCCCCGGCGTGCAAGGTCTCCTCGTTACCGAAGCGGTCCGCGGCGAAGGCGGCATCCTGCGCAACAAATTGGGCGAGCGCTTCATGGAAAAGTACGACCCCAAGCGCCTGGAACTTTCCACGCGCGACGTCGTCGCTCGTTCGATCTACACCGAAGTCAAAGAAGGCCGTGGCACCGAACACGGCGGCGCGTATCTGGACATCTCCCACAAGCCCGCCGAGTACGTGAAGAAAAAACTTCCCAGCATGTACCACCAGTTCAAGGAACTCGCCGACGTGGACATTACCAAAGGCCCCATGGAGGTCGGCCCAACATGCCACTACGTCATGGGCGGTATTCGCGTCGATGCCGAAACCGCGCAATCCACCGTGCCGGGCCTCTTCGCCGCCGGTGAAGCCGCCGCCGGTCTCCACGGTTCGAATCGTTTGGGCGGAAATTCGCTCTCCGATTTGCTCGTTTTTGGCCGCCGCGCCGGACTCGCCGCCGCCGAACACGCCAAGCGCGTTCCGTATTCCGGACTCGCCGCGTCGCAAATCGCCGAAGCCGAAAAAGAACTTCTCGCGCCCTTTTCGAATCCTAATTCCGAGAGTCCCTACGCCGTTCACCGCGACCTGCAAAACGTGATGCAAAGCCTCGTCGGCATTTTCCGCACCGAAGAAGATCTAAAGAAAGCCTTCGCCGAACTCGAACAACTAAATGCTCGCGCCGCAAAAGCCAGCGTCGAAGGCTCGCGCCTTTTCAATCCCGGCTGGCATCTCGCCCGCGAACTGAAATCCATGCTCACCGTTTCCGAAGCGGTCGCGCTCAGCGCGCTGGCGCGCACCGAGAGCCGCGGCGCACACAGCCGCATCGATTATCCGAATTACGATCCCGTCTGGGAGAAAAAGCACAACATCATCGTCCGCGAAGGTGCGGAGATGAAGCGCCGCGAATCTCCCGTCGAGGAAATGCCCGAAGACCTAAAGCAGATTCTCGCCGAGGACAAATAGTGTCGCGCACTTCGATTCGTCGGAAGATGGCATTGGGAGCACCATTCATATGGATATGCCGTGGGTCGCGCTGGATGAACCGGTTGCTGATCGAGAATACCTGGCGCTTTTGTCCTACTTGCCTCTCAAAACCTTTCGTGGGCTCCCTATCTTTTTCCGCTTTGCGGTTACGGTTATTAAGCAAATGCGAGCCGCTCCCGGCGCTCTGGGCTTCTCGCTTCGGGCCAAAGTCATCGCGCGTAATTTTTGGACACTTTCTGCTTGGAAGGATGAACAAGCCTTGCGGGATTTTGTCGTGAAGCTTCCGCACATAGAGGCGATGAAGGCTCTCAACCCATACATGGGTCCAACTAATTTTACTCAATGGAAGGTTACCGGAGCAGCGCTGCCGTTACGTTGGGAAGATGCCATGCGGCGATCGCAGCAGGGAGCACAAGAATGAGCGACGCAACATTACGAATCTTCCGCGGCGAAGGCGCCACCGGCGGCCAAGCCGTCGACTACAAAGTCCCCGTCGCCCCCGGCATGGTCGTTCTCGACGCGCTCCACTACATCCAGGGCCACATCGCGCCCGATCTCGCGGTCCGCTGGAATTGCAAAGCCGCGAAGTGCGGTTCCTGCTCCGCCGAAGTTAACGGCCGCCCGCGCCTCACCTGCAAAACGCGCGTCGACTCTTTGCCCATGGATCAGCCCATCACGGTCATGCCCATGAAGTCCTTCCCGCGCATCAAGGATCTTGTCACCGACGTCTCCTGGAATTACACCATCAACAAGCAAATTCCCGCCTTCCGGCCTCGCCAAAACACGGACTGGAAAATCTCTCAGATGGACGTCGACCGCGTCCAGGAATTCCGCAAGTGCATCGAATGTTTTCTCTGCCAGGACGTCTGCCACGTCATTCGCGAGCATGACGAAAAGCAAAAATTTGGCGGCCCGCGCTTCTTCGTCCGCGTCGCCGGCCTCGAAATGCATCCGCTCGACGCCCTAAATCGCTCCGCCCTTCTCAAAGACGGCCTCGGCATCGGCCTCTGCAACATCACCAAATGTTGCACCGAAGTCTGCCCCGAAGAAATTCACATCACCGACAACGCAATCATTCCGCTAAAAGAGCGTGTCGTCGACCAGTTCTACGACCCGTTGACCATGCTCTTTCGCAAAATCCTCGGCAAGTAGGTAGCACAGACTTCAGTCTGTGCTCTGAAATTATGTAATGCCCCCAACGCTCCCCGAAAGGTGGACGACGCAGTTCGATCCTTTCCGGTCCTTTAGTTCCTTCACCTCCTCCACCTCCTCTACTTCCTTTGCTTCGCGCGCCTCGACACGGATATTCGTCCGCGCGCCGAACTCAGGTATCATGCTCCAGGGTTTTTCAACGCAGCACGAGGAACCGTAAACGGAAAGTAGTTCTTATCCTTTACTTCCTTTACCTCCTCAACGTCCTTTGCCGCAAGCTCCAGGAGCTCCCATGCCACACCAACTCAAATCCATCTCGAAAGCCGGCATCCCCGAAGCCATCGCCAAAGCCGAGCTCTACCGCTACCTCAACGAGCCCGAAGAAGCCGAATCCATCTGCCGCGATATCCTGGTCGTCGACGCCGGCCACCAACTAGCCAGCCGCATGCTGGGTCTCGCCATCACCGACCAGTTCACCGGCGCCGCCGCCGACCGCTACGCCGAAGCCCACTCCATCTTCCAATCTCTCCGCGATCCCTATGAACGCAACTACTACACCGGCCTTCTCCTGGAACGCCGCGCCAAAGCCCAGCTCCACTCCGGCTGCTCTGCCCACATCCTCCTCCCGCTCATCGAAGAAGCCCTTCGCCGCTTCGCCGAAGCCGAAAAAATCCGCCCCGCCGGCAATGACGACAGCATCCTCCGCTGGAACCGCTGCGTCCGTCTCCTCGAATCCCGCCCCGAATTTCACGCCGAACACCCCGGCCCCGCCTCCTTCGACAGCGAAGACGCCCCTCCCATCAACATCCCCATCCGCCGCACCAGTTCTCCTCGCTGATCTGCGCTTCCGGGGTATAGCGGAATCCCTCTGACCCAGAGCGTGCGAGCCTCCTAGAGGCACGCTATTGCTCGCGGGAATAAATACGATTTGGCGATAACTATCAAGTAGTATGATAAGGTAACGTTTCAAACGGCCCGCTCTCCCTGAACATTTCCGTAGCAGAACTAAATCTCGATGCGGAAGCGCTGGCTGTCTCCGAGACGATCGATCTGCCCGTTACACTGGCTTCCGGCGAATCGCGCAAGTTTGATGTGCCTCTTCATGTCTTCCCACTCGAACACGGCGTTGTGTTCGTCGAAGCTCGCGATGCCGGCGGACTCACGCTGGGCCGGATGGGGCGTCGTGTTGGCGAAAAAACGCAAGGCATGGTTATCTCTTTTCGCTCCCAATCATTCTCGCGCCACCCGCCCTCGCTAACTCTCTTAGAATCATATCTTTTGCAGACCCCCACCCACTAAGTCCCATGGAATCACATCTTTTCAAATAACGTGGGGGGAGGGGAGGGTCGCGCTTCAAATTGTCAATTCGATTTTGTTGTGCGTCCGGCGAAGACCGCCAATGGCCGGCCCGCAGACGCCGAGTCTTTCTTGGGCGCGCCCCCACTGGGCGGCGCCGCCTTGTCTCCGGCCTTCGCGCGCGAAGTGCCCATCTCGATCTCGCGGCGTACGGCGCTCATCGGCGCGTCATCTTTCAGCAACGCCGTTCCGCCGTTGGCTTCAACGCCCAATGCGTTCCACATCGCGGCAAGATCGACTTGAACCGGCTTGTCTTTCCACTCCGAGTACAATTTCTCCAGCACGTCCAATCCCACCGCGCTGTCGCCGGTCTTCAGCGCTTTTTCCAAAGTCCAATCCTCATTGATATTGCCGCCCGCTTCGAGAATTCCTCGGAGCGCATCTTCCAGTCCTTTTTTGTTTTTCGTTTGCTTCCGAATTTCCACGTCGGCCACAAAACAAAACAGCGCGCCGCCCCAGTACGTCCGTCCCCAGGTGTGCGTATGGTCCAGACCTTGGTCGCTGGTTTGCGGCTCTCCCTTGGGCATGTCGCGGACAAGGTCTCTCCACATTTGCTGCGCTGTCCAATGGCCGGCGCGAATGCGCGCGATCGGTTCGACATACACCGAAATGCCTTCTTCGATCCAGTGGTGCTCATCAGCCATCGACGGAAACGCGAGATGGATCATTTCGTGTGTCAGCATCCAGTCTTCGGCAAACTCCGCGGGCGTGGTTTTGTTTCCAGCGTGGATGACGATCAGTCCGCCCTCGCGCCCCCAAGTCATGCCGTGCCGCACGCCAGTCCCGTCAAACGAAATGACACGGAGCGTGAGATGAGGAACAGGGAATCGCGTGTAGTAAGTCGCGACGGATTCCGCTGCGAACTGCACCCACTTCATAACGTCGGGTTGAGAAAGCGGAACATTAGGCGTTTCGGACGATTGGATGGTCACGTCAATGCGCGAGCCGCCGATCATCAAAGTCGAAGTCACATCAGCCGCCTTTATCGCAGGAAAGGGAACAAGCAGAAGCAGAATAACCAGGCAAACGCGTTTGCTGAAGCCAAGGGTAGTTTCCATCCGGACCATGAGTGCCCGGAATCTATCCTATCTCAATTGCGGGAATCGCGTGTGCCAGAAGTGCGGAACGGTCCGCTCGTCGAACTAAGAGTCGCGCGTACTACGCGAGGAAGCGATTTGGAGTGCGGCAGCTCTGCTACCGCTTTTCTCAGTGGCTAGCACGTGCATTCGGCGAGGATCAATCTGTGGAAACTTTTTTCTCGGGTGACGTCTTCCAGAAGAATCGGCTTGCAAGCGCATCCAAGGAAAATATTCCGGGGCCAAACACGAACACGATGAGCGAGGCAATCAGAAACACGTAGGGCGCGGCGGCGGTGAATTTGTCCGGATCGGAAAAAATGGAATGGAGCGCTTCCTTATCGGCGGTGATGTAAGCCGCGATCATATTGATTGTCAGCACCAGCGAAATCAGCCGCGAGAACAAGCCGACGGCCAGCAAGAAACCGCCAAAAAATTCGAGGCAGGAAATGATCACAGCCATCTGGTGCGGCATCGGCAAATTCAGCGACGTAAAAAAATCCGTCACTTTATCGAGGTTGTGCAGCTTGCCCCAGCCGCTCTGCATCAGCTGTATGCCCCAGTACAGCCGAACAAACAATAGAAACGGATGCTGGAGAAAATCAGCGTAGTGGCAAAACTTGTCGTGCCAGGCCTTTGTGGTTATCAGTATTTTATTCATGGAAGATTAGTCGTCAGCAGTTTGTTCATCGGAGGTTTCGATGCGCATATTTACAACCGGATTCAGCTAGCGGCGCGTTTTTTCTCCGGTCGGGAGAACCACCCCAGCGTGGCCCACGTCTGAAACCAGGTTTGCACCTGCAGAGGCCGCTCTTCCGGCGCAATCTTGCTTCTGCGAAAGGCCGATTCGACGGCCGCCGCGAGCGTTTTTCCCTGGCGGAGCGCGGTGAGAAGGGAAAATTCTTCCGGTTCGATCCTCCGGAAATAAACGGAGTAGTCGATGCGGTGAACGGCCAGATAGATTTGCGCCGCCTTGAGTTTCGCGACGGCGCGAACGCGCTTGCGCTTACGATGCTCCGCGAATGTGTTGCTTGCAAAATCCGTGTCGTCGTCTTCCTTGCGGACTTCAAGGAGCAGATCATCGACGGGATAACGAAAACTCAGCAGCCGCACATACGGCTGAAGAATCAGTTTCAGCCGCGGCCCCGCGGCGTTCACAAGATCTTCGGGGCGCAGAGCGGGCTCAGCCTTTCCGTCAAAGGCTTCGATGTCCGCCCATTCGAGCCGCGCAATATCCAGCGCGAGATTTTGATGGGGGCCTGCCCACTTGGGATTTTTTCGCAGCCACGATTCCATGCGCCCGCCGAGATTGCGCAGCGTAAACGAACGCGATGGATTGGCGATGAGATACGCCTTGGCCATGGCGTCGAAGCGTCGTTCGCCAAGCACCGCTCGCAAGCCGGGAAAATCTTCGCCGAGGGCAGAAAGCACGCGAAACCAGTATTGCCGGTTGTAGATTTCAAGCCGCTCGAAGGACGTCAGCCGGTCGTTCGGCTTGATGAAGCGCGAAGCGTATCGCTTCATCGGGCCGCCGTCGGGAGCGCGCCGCTGCATGCGTTCGGAAGAGGTGAGCGGCTGCATCACGGCGCGCGCCATGGTGCGCTGAAGCTGCATCAACTTCATACAGCTTCCGCCAGCGCGGTGGCGCGCAAGAATTTGTTGGCTTTCAGCGCTTCGTCGTGAACTTCCTTGAAGGAGGGAATGCTGTCGTCCCATTCGAGAAGCGTTGCGGTATGGCCGGCGCGCTGGATAGCGCGTTCGTAAAGTTTCCAGACGGGATCGATCACCGGATGGTCGTGCGTGTCGAGAATGTATTTGCGATATTTCGAATGGCCGGCGATGTGAATTTGCGCGACGCGATGCGCAGGAACGCTGTTCACGTAATCGAATGGATTGAAACTGTGATTCTGTGAAGAAACATAAATATTGTTCACGTCGAGCAGAATCCCGCAGTCCGCGCGCTCCACGACTTCGTTCAGGAATTCCCACTCGGTCATTTCCGAGTCGTGATATTCCGCGTAACTGCTCACGTTTTCGACGGCGATGGGGATTTCGAGAAAATCCTGCACTTCGCGCACTTTCTGCGCGGTAATTCGTGCCGCCTCGAAAGTGTACGGCATGGGCAGCAAGTCGTGCGTGTAGCGGCCATCGACGCTGCCCCAGCAGAGATGATCGGAAAGCCACGGCGTTTTGGTGCGTTGCACGAGTTCCTTCAATCGGCGAAGGTGCTCGCGGTTCAATTTTTCCGCGGAGCCGAAATACATCGAGACGCCGTGCTGCACGACTTTGTATTGCTCGAGAATCTGATCGAGGATGTGCAGCGGCCGCCCGCCATCGATCATGAAATTTTCAGAAATAATTTCGAACCAATCGACGACCGGCTTGCGCGTGAGAATGTGATCGTAATGCGGCGCGCGCAGCCCGATGCCGATGCCGTAATCCGTAAATCCATTGAAGCGATTCGCTGCCATTCCATCTCCGAGTAGTGGGGTAGTGACGAGATGATAGTGGAAAGACGAAAGGGCCAGTGAATGCGAGCCACCGGCCCCCCATCAGTGGTAAAGCCCCTGCGGGTAATTTAAGTTACGAGGGCTTCTTATCGTCGGCAGGCATCTTGGAGCCGTCGGTCGCGCAGCCGCCCTTGCCCTTGCAAGAGTTCTTGGCTTTGCAGCCGTTGTCGCTCGACTTGCAGCCGCCCTTGCCCTTGCAAGAGTTTTGGCCCTTACAAGCGTGCTTTTCTTTCACCTTGGTGTCAGTCTTCTTGTCCGTGTCCTGGGCCGTGGCCGAAGCCTTTGCGCCAGTGAGCAGATTGGAAGCCTGAACCCTGACGCCGGTTCCCGCGAGCAAGCCCGCAATCGCCGCGCCAGTGATAAGGAACTTATTCGACTTTGTCATTTCTCTCTCCGACCTCCTGTTATTTTTGAAGCTATTGCTGCCCTTCCGGCGGATTGCCCGCCGTGAAGATCAAAAGAAATTTGGGAGCGCGGTTATTACAATCGAAAGAGATTTCCGCGGTCTATGGGCTCCCCAGGTTTTTGCCACTTTTCAGACTTCGCTGCTCTTCCAGTCCGAGTTAGACGGCAACTCAGCACGAAAGATTCACCAGTCTCGCAGTGGGCGCGCACAACGAAGGATTGAATAGTCTTCGCTGTGTTTTTCCAGGAGCGCGTCCGGCCAAGACATGCTCGCAATCCCGGATGACCGTGAAGACCTGCGACGGCCCGAATTTATTCCCCGCCAGGAAGATCCTGGCTCTTGCTAGACCTGCTCCAAGAATTGTGGGATGGCAGGGAGCGCACACGCGTACCCTGAGTTGACACCCCGTCCCTCAATCCGGGGCTGTGGTACAACTGGTATCCTCCCATTGCGAGCCGCCGTCAAGCGAAAAAAACGAGAACAGTCTGGACGCTAGATTGCCAAGCCTGCCCTCGGCGCCTGGGAGGACCAATCATTTCCTGGCCCCTTCCTCTATGTACGGAGTTTTCAGGGAACTGGATGTAACGCAAATCAGCTTAGCCGGGTTTTAAAGTAGGCGATGACAAACAGGATTCCGAGCAAAGAGTCCGTGCCGGCGAAGACAAGATCTGACGGGCGCGTGCGTCCTTGCGCAACCAGAACGATGACGGCTATGGCGTAGGTTGCCTTTTCGAGGATAGAGGGAATCATCAAGGGCCGATAGCGGACGGGATCGGTGGCGATGAAGCAAAAAGCGAGTTGCCAGGCCAGAGCCAATCCGACGAATCCATAAAAAAATGCGGGATGCGTGATGGGTGGCGGATCTTTCTCGCCGATCAGATTGAACATGAAGTAGAGCGGCGTGATAATCAGAAATCCCCAAATGCCCGCAATCCAAAAGACTACCTTTGCGAATTTCATAAGCGCCTCCGGAGGCCCGCGTTGCTGAAATTCTATAGGAGGAACTTCCATTCGGGAATCTCGTTAATTGTTGGGCAGCGGGTGAGTTTCCGATCGCCCTCAATCAGGAACTTGCCGGGCCGCCGACAAGATTCTTAGATGGCCGGCCAAAGAACGTTCTAAAATCGCGCAAGGACATTCGAATTGAACTGCCCACGCTGAGGTCACTTCATGCCGCGACTTTTCGCCGTCACGCGCTCGTTCGAGCTTGTTAGCATTTTCCTGAGTTGCGCAATGTTGCCATCAGCTGCGGCGCAGTCTTGCGGATCGCAGGGCGTCGCGGCGCAGGTGCTGGGGTCAGGAGGGCCGGAACTGCAAGACAAGCGAGCCTCGAGCAGCTACCTCCTGTGGGAAGACGGGCAAGCGCGAGTGCTAGTTGATGCGGGAGGCGGAAGTGCGCTTCGTTTTGGCGAAAGCGGGGCGCAAATGTCGCAGCTTGACGTGATTTTGTTCACGCACTTTCACGTCGATCATAGCGGCGACTTTCCGGCGCTGATCAAGTCTTCGTGGTTTGAAGATCGCAAGCGTCCTTTGCCGATCTATGGGCCGGAGGGAAACGACTTCATGCCTTCCACGGTGGAGTTTGTGCAGGATTTCTTTGGAGGGAAGCGCGGCGCTTTTCGCTATCTCAGCGAGCTGTTGGAGCCCGGAGAGGAAGGCAGCTACAAATTACAGCCTCACAACGTTGCAGGAAGCGCGAAACCTGCCGAGGTATTTGGCCGCGGCGGCGTAACCGCGCAAGCGGTGCGCGTTGTTCATGGAGGAGTTCCGGCCCTTGCTTGGAGGGTTGAAATGGGCGGCAAAGTCATCGTTTTCAGCGGAGATACGAACGGCGAGGGCGCGGGCCTGCCACAATTAGCAGCGAACGCGGATTTGTTCGTTGCTCACAACGCCGTGCCTGAAGGCGTTGCCGGAGTGGAAAGGAATCTGCACATGCCTCCGTCGGTGATTGGGCAGATTGCCTGGGATGCGCATGTCAAGCACCTGGTGTTGTCTCATCGCATGTTGCGGACTTTGGGGAAGGAAGGTCAGACACGATCTGAGATCAAGAAACGATATTCAGGCCCTGTGGAGTTTGCAAACGACCTTGATTGCTTCCCTGTGAAATAACACGCGATGCGCCACAGCGTCATTTCAACCTGCTTGAAAGTGCGATCCTGGCGGCTCGATGCGTTCCGACTGCGTCAGCATCCCGATGAGACGTTCCTCGAAGGCGTCGATGTCGCCGCCCATGTCGCGCGTTGCACCCGTGTGAACAAGCCGGCCTTTGGCGATTACACTGATCTCGCTGCACAGGCTGCGGATTTCTTGCGCATCGTGGCTACTGAGGAACGTCGTGACGTTTTCCGTGGCTGCGAGGCGGCGCAGAAGGCTCCACATGTCGCGTTTTGCCGGCAAGTCCAGTCCACGCGTGGGTTCGTCGAGAAAGAGAACTTTCGGACGCCCCATGAGCGCTCGTGCGATTTCTACCCGTCGTTTCATGCCCGTGCTGTAGGTGCGGATCAGCTTGCCGCGAAACTTGGCGTCCAGGCCGACGTCGTCCAGGATGCGCTCGACTTCTTTACCGGGATTTGGCATGTGGCGGATACGAGCAAAGTAGGAAAGGTACTCGCGCGCGGTCCATGCAGATTGACTCTCGCTCGTCTCGTCGCTTACTAGCCCAACGAGCTTTCGAACGGCAAGAGGTTCCTTCGTCACGTCGTGCCCCCAAAGTTTGGCGGTACCGGCGCTCGGCGGGAGCAACGTTGTGAGCATTCGGATGGTCGTCGTCTTTCCCGCGCCGTTGAGGCCGAGGAATCCGTAGAGCTGCCCCTTGGGGATTTTTAACGTGATGTGGTGGACTGCCACGAAGTTGCCAAAACGGCGTGTGAGGCCTTCCATCTCGATGGCGTAGTCCGTTGCCGTAGTTACTGGCGCCTCGTTCACCGAGTCTGCCTCCAGCGTTTGAACGCCGCTCCAAAACACACGAGCGGCAGAATCAGCGACGCGATACCCATTTCGTAGATGGCCGTAGAGACTTGCGCGTCAACGGCCGCTCGTGCGCTGAACGTTCGCGTCTGGCTTTCGCCTGCGACTTGATACCTGCCCGTTACCCGCAGCGGATAGCGGACGCCGCCAATATCCCAGGGCTTGGTCGGAGTCAGCGTCACAGGGATGCGTGCCGCCCAGCCATTTACGACATGGTGCCCGTCTGCCGCGGCCGGACCAAAGTCATTTGTGTAGGTGCGCGTCTCAAGAGCTTCCGGCGCGGGGGCGAGCGCGTCTGGAGAGGCGATTGTTTCCAGTCCGTTTTCTCCCACGACCTGGAGATGCACGTCCGTAACGCGCTGCGTGGTGTCGACCGGCAGCAAAACCAAGAGATCGCGCCGCGTAGGCTCGTCGGTCCCAAACGGAGGCCACTCATCTCGATTGAGGATCGTGCTGCAGCACCGCGCCGGTGGTTGACCGCCGGGCCAAGCCAAAGCGAGGCTGCTGCCGGCTCGAGAGAAAAGCCTCTGGATCGCTGGCGCGTTGGTTGCGTGGGGAGCCGCCTTGTCATAGTTGGTGTCCGCCAGCATCACCGGCAGTACGATGATCGCAGCAATCCCGAGCGCGATGATCCACCGCTGGCCGCGGCTGGCTTCCCACGTTTCCACGCCCTGCGTCCGTAGAAACGCCCATACGGCGAGCGCGAACGCAACGATGACAACGGCGACCAAACTAATCCACGTCCGCGTCGTGGTGGCCGGAATACTTCCCACAGCCAGCGTGAACCCGAAAGCGTTTTTGAGCAGTACGGCGGGACTGACCAAAGTGAGGTGGCCCGTGCGCGTGGCACCGTTACCCTGGGCCACCAACAGTTCCTGCAGAGGCACGAACCCGGCATAGATCAGCAGGACGCCCATACCTGTCGCAGCGGGAGCCGCGATGCTCTCACCGATAAACATCGCGCCGATCAGCGTGCCGATTGCGATGCTCACAAGGAGCAGGCATGGAGCCCAGATCAGCAACTTCTGCAAGAGAAGCGGCACGCCGACGTGATGCGTATAGACCAGCACCATGGGGACGAGTGCCACGTAATACGCGGCGGCCATCGTGACCAGCACGAGGATTTTGGCCGTCAACCAATCGCGGCGTTCGACGGGAGCCGTGAAGACGCTCTCCACGAAGCGATTCGCGCGCGGACTGGCGAGGAAGGCGGCCGAGAGCGGGACAAATGCCAGAGGCACGAGGAAGTACGCGATGATGCCATAGCCGTCGAGCCAGGTGTCCTGGGTGCCCACTGTGGCCACGCAACCGACGGCAAACAGGATGACGCCGGCACCGATCAACGCGAAACGGCCCCGCATCGTGGCTCGGAGTTCTTCGACGTACAGAGTTCCAATCGCCATGTCTATGTTGAACCTTGAGCGCGGCGCGCGGTCACGCTGCGCGTGCGGCTCTCCTAAACGACCGTTCGGGCGCGCTGCGGAAAATACCAACTCCCTCCTAAACAGAGGATTAACATTGGATTGGTTTGGCCGGAAGCTGATTTTACTTCTCCGGTGACGGCGTTGATCGGGCAGAGTCACAAAGAGAGACAGACTTGCGTTTGTGCTTATTGGAACAGACAGGCGAGCTGCGGCCTATTAAAATTATTTTATTAGCAGGCCCATTTGTACGAGAAAAAGAGGTAGATGTGTGTGGCGCAGAAATTGTCCAGTTTGCTGGCAACCGCTCGAAAAGAAACATCCCACAGAGACAGTCCCGTGCACCTGCGGTAAGTTCGTCTGGAAGGGCTAGTACACAGAGCTAAGTTTTGACACGCCGTTGGCTTTGGTTAGCTCCGGGGTTTCACCTGTCAGATGTCCGCGTTAATCAAGACTTGAGAATAAGACTCTCTAGGACAGGCGGAGTTTTCTTCTCGGAATTGCTTACAAACGCCTGTCATAGTCTGGAACCATTTTGCGGACACAATCGCTGTGACGAAACTCCGCAAATCGTTCACTGGGGTCAGAAACGATTGTTGGCATTTCTAAGCCGTTCTGCGAAATTTCTTCAATGCACCCGGTGCTCCGAAATGTTCATAGCGTCTCCGGCCAGTATAGACGGATGAATTTGGCGCTGAGATCTGGTGCCCGGTCGAAAGCGGGACTGCACGGAGTCAAGACCTCTTGGTTACTTGCTCGTCGTGAAACTTGCGGTACAACACATGCACGACGTAGCCAGCGGTCGCTAGAAAACCAGTCGTCGCTAGGAGCCCTCCCCATTCATCAATGGGCCGGCTGGGGCCGGAGTGCGTCTGCCCGAGGTGCAGACCAACCAGAGCGCCATTCAACGCATCACGCCCAACATGTCGAAGGCCGTCAAAAACAGTTGCCATCTCAAAAGTGAGGAGAAATGCAATTGTATAAAACCACTGCGGCCTCGTTTCCATCGCCGCCAGGGCGGGCCGCGTGACTATTGATTCGAGCGAATCACTCCTAAGCGAGAGCCAGGCCATCGTGATTCCTATCCCCATGCCCACAATGATGTCCGATGCATTGTGAAGGCCGAGGTATATTCGAGGGAGGCAGATCCATACCGATGTATACAGCATGATTGGGACAGCAAGGCGACGCTGGAGGCACGCGAGTCCGAACGCCAAAGCAAAGAAATATGCAGCCGTATCGCTCGGAAATGCAGACCAGTTCTCCAAATTGGGCGTCAGAGGAATCGAGTACGAAGGATGTGCGATTGTCAGATCGTAAATCGGTCGGACACGAAATGGGGTGATGAACGCAAGAGTGCGGGCCACGATGATCGCCAGCATTGATCCAATCAGAATTGCAATAATGGATTTGCGCCGTTTAGCTAGATCGGGGCCGATACGAAACCACAGATACCAGTACATCGCGAAAAAGATTCCGCCTTTTAATAGGTTGTTTCCTTCTTCACGATTCGCGAGACGATCGAGCAGCCGATTCCCCGCAAAAAGTCCAAAGAAATTGTATATTTTCACGTCGAAGGTACGAATTGCTTGAAGCAGTTCATTCATCCTGGATTTCCACTTTGCCCAATCGCCGAATAACAGGACCGCATCCCGAACAGTTCTTCAGCGCTGCGAGTAGACTTACTTGGCTACAGAAGTGCGGTAACTCCACCGCAAGTCTTATCTCCAATTGTAAACTTTGACGAGATTTTGATTCCTCGACTTCGCCCGCTGTGCGGTATACGTTAACGCGCTTGTGCATATCGATTGAATTCCGCTCGCCTGGTAAGTTTGAATGTATAGGTCGCGTAATCGGAAACTGACCACAGCCGATTGTTACCCTCGCACCGGTTATCCTCTCCGAAATGTGGAAGTGGTATTCTTTCGCTGTGCGTTCGGTCGTATTGAGCGGGAGGTGGCGCAATGGCGACAGCTTTTAGAGTTGGAAATTCTTTTGTGCGGATGGCGGCTTGTTTCGCACTCATCTTGGCAGGCTTAACGGGGGCAATTTGCGCGGGCGCACAGATGCCTTCACCGGCATTGCTTGTGCTCGAGAAGAGCGACGAGAAGCTGGCGATCGTCGATCCGGCCAGCTTGAAGATTGTGGGCCGGGTGCCATCTGGCGGCGCGCCTCACGAGGTGATTGCGTCGGACGATGGCAAGTTGGCCTTCATTTCCAACTATGCCGACCAACGGGGCATGTTAAAAACACTTTCCGTGATTGATTTGACGGCGCAAAAGGCGCTGGCTCCCGTAGATCTCGGCGCTTTGCGAGCGCCTCATGGGCTCGCCTTTGCCGATGGAAAAGTGTATTTCACGGCGGAGGCGAACAAAGTGATCGGGCGCTACGATCCCGCGACCAGTCAGGTGGATTGGGTGCTCGGCACGGGGCAGAATGTTACGCATATGATTGTTCTCTCGAAGGACCTGAAGACGATTTTCACTTCGAACATCGGTTCGAACACTATTTGCGTGATCGAGCCAGGCGGCGGGCGCAATGGCTGGAATGTGACAGCCATCCCTGTAGGCAAAGGCCCGGAGGGATTCGATCTTTCGCCGGACGGAAGGGAAGTGTGGGCGGCGAATTCGGGGGACGGCAGCGTTTCGGTGATCGACGTGGCTTCAAAAAAAGTGACCGCGACGCTCGATTTGAAGACCAAGCGTACGAACCGCCTCAAATTCACGCCGGACGGGAAGCTGGTGATGATTTCAGACGATGGAGGCGGCGAGGTGGTCTTTGTGGACGCCGCAACGAGGAACGAGCGCAAGCGATTGAAAGTGGGAAAAGGGCCGGAGGGTACTCTGATGCAGCCTGACGGAGCGAAAGCGTACGTGGCACTCAGCGGGGATAATGCGGTGGCCGTGATCGATCTAAAGACGCTGGAAGTGACCGGCAAAATCGCGACGGGAAATGGCCCGGATGGCTTGGCCTGGGTGCAGCGCAAGTAGCTCTTGAGAAGGGATAATCACGCCCTTCTCCTTCCACGAAGTCACCCCAATGGCAAATTGCCGGTTTCTATCGCTTGCCGGGCAAAGTCTGTGGGCCGCAAAAAATGAACAAAATGGGGCGAAAGTAGGGGAGAAAGTGAGGGGCCAGCGATGGAGGGGGGTGGCGGGTAAGCAACTTTTAACGATAAGAGGACCCACGTACTATTAAACTTTTCCACAATCCTGCCGATGATGCGCAAGTATGCCAAACCTCTACTTCTGCCAACCACACGCAAAAAATCAAGGCATGCTGCGAGCGGTGCTCTCCGTGAAAGAATGCGAACGAGTGGTGAGCAAGCACCCTGTTACGTTTTTTGGCGAAGTCTTTCCTAGCCTCTCCGACGGCGAGGTTGGGGCGGGCGATTTTGCCGTTCTGAAATTCGGCGCGGAAGAAACGGTTGGAAACTGGCGTCCCGGGTTCTACAAGCTAGACTCAGACCTGGTGGAACTAAATGATGCGCTGCGGGATCTGCAGCGATAGGTTCAGATTTTGTGTTCGCTCCTGAATATGTTGAAGTCCACGATTTGCGGGCGAACGGCGCTTTCCTCACTTTTATGGGGCAACTAAAAACGTAAATCGTGCCTCTTCTTCTAGTGAGCCATGCGCGCGAGAGAAAAGTCCTGGTTCGCACTAGTTTGGAAATTGCCGTGGTTTCCGCATGGAATTTATCGGAGCCAGCGACAAACCGGCCGCGCAGCCGTTTCCTCTTTGGTGTCCAATTGAGTACAGATTTACGTGGTCCTTCTCAGAAAAATGGTATTGTTAAGCTGCCTATCAGGACCGACACATCAGGCAGTCACGCATTAAATTAAGCAGATCGCCGGAGAAATCATGGAATTAGCCGCTACACAAGAAGCACGGCCGTGGGAACGTCCGTTCTGGAAGCCAGTGCATGGTAAGGAAGGCGTGTTCTCTTATCTCGTCCTCATTCACGTGCTGACAGTCGTTGGATTGATTCTCTTTCCGCTCCCTAGCCTGAAGGTTGTAGGTTTGGCGATCCTTTTCGTTGCGTTCGGCGGGCTCGGCACCACGGTCTGCTATCACCGCATGCTGGCGCACAAGACGCTCAAGACAAATAAATTTATCGAGCAGGTGCTAATTTTTTGGGCTGTGTTTAATGGTTCGGGCCATCCCGCGAGCTGGGTGGCGTATCACCGGCTGCATCATTCCGTGACGGACACGCCGGACGACATCTCCAGCCCAAAACAAGGCGGCTTCTGGTGGGCGCACTTACGCTGGCTTTATCAAACGCAGCCAGCGGATAAAAAGCGCTGGGCTCCGGAACTGACGCGTGGCTCGTACACGGCGTGGGGCTGGCTGGAAACTCCCGTGATTGTTCTTTCGATTTTTTCCGGACTGCTGCTGGGCCTCGGCTGGATGGGATTCTTTTGGCTCGGGGCGATCCGCTTGGTTTATACGCTGCACATGCAATGCTTCGTCAATAGCCTCACGCACCTGGGACATTCCAAGGAGGGCGGCGACGACTCCAGCATGAACGTGTGGTGGCTTGGTCCGTTCCAAATTACGGCGTGGGGCGAAAACTGGCACGCAAACCATCATTCGCACGCAGGCTCGGCGCGGCTCGGATTGCGCTGGTGGCAAACGGATATCGGCTGGTACTTCATCTGGACGCTCGAACAGTTGGGCCTTGCGCACAGCGTTAAGCGCCCGCGCCCGTCGTAACCAGCCTCGAAGCTAGTCTTCAGTCTCGCCAGAAAGACGCTCGCCGCGATGTTATGATGGCGGAGTGTACGCTCAAAAATTAAAAGTGAATGTCGTGATTCGCGGCGAGAGCCGCGCCTGCCCGCTCGATTGGCTCGATCAATTCTGCATGCGAAACTTCACGAACTCCGCGGATTTCGACGACACGTTGCCCGTGGCGGATGGCAAAGTCGAAGCCAGCTTCCGCCTGACGCCGGAGCGCTTTGCCGAAGGGCTGGGCGCGTGGCTTACGCAGAGGGGCAGAGGCGAGGGCCAGCCCGTGGTCGTGCAGGTCACGCCGGAATAGTCCGCAGAAACCACTCGCAAGGGAAACGGAACTGGAGCGTTGTTCACGTTAGGCAGCGGAGTCGCGCTTCTCGCCGCTGATGGCCGCGCGGATTTCCGGCAGAGCGGCCAAAGTGGCTGCCGCACCTGCCGCGACCATGTCCGGGGTCCTGGTGAAGTCATCCCAAACAAAGGGCTTTACGTCCGGCTCGAGAATGACGTCAGCCTGTTGGCGCCAGGTGAGATCGGTGTGACGCTGGACGATGGTGAATGAGCGGCTAAGAACATCGGTGAAGGTGCGAGGCTGCTCGAGGTTGCCGGCTTCCAGATAAACGGCGATGACGATGTCTGCCCCGAGAAGCAGCGCACCTTCCACGGGAACGGGCGACGTGAGAAATCCATCCACCAGAGTGCGGCCCTCATATTGAATGGGCACGAAAAGTCCTGGATAGGCGCACGAGGCGCGCAACGGTATGCCGACAGGGCCCCGCGTATAGTAAACGGACACTCCCGCATTGATGTCGGTTGTGGCAATCGCCAGGGGGATGGCCATTTCCTCGAAAGTTTTTACAGCAGTGAAACGGGCCAGGAATTTTTCCAGGCGCTGGTTGGTGGCCAGGCCAAGCCAGGAAGGCGTCCAGCGGCCGAAGTCGGTAAAGCTGGTGGTCGAGCCGATTCGCTCCATTTCGTCGAGTGGCGTGCCCGCACAAAAAGCTGCGCCTATAAGCGCGCCAACGCTCGTACCGGCCACAACATCGATGGGGATTCCTGCTTCGCGCAGGATTCGCAAGACACCAATGTGTGCAATGCCGCGCGCGAATCCGCCCGCTAATGCGAGGCCAACGCGCGGGCGCTCCGTGGATTTGCGCTCTTCGGGCAGGGCCAGGGAGCGCAACTTTTCCTTGGCGGACTGCAGCCAGCCGAGGGCATCTGCCGCTTTGCGAGTGCTCATTATCACCTTACTCTAACTCGTGCTTGATGCCGGGGCCATAGTCCGTTTGACCAGGGGATGCCGGTTTTGTAACCTGTCCACTCGTCTTAATGCCCACAAGGGCTCCAAAAAAGGCAGGCCATGAAACGTCGAATCGAGAAGGCTGCAGTGCTGGGTGCGGGAACCATGGGTTCGCGTATCGCCGCGCATTTGGCGAACGCCGGGTTGCCGTGCATCTTGCTGGACATTGTTCCCCCGGATTTGAAGCCTGGCGCGTCCGCTGGAGATCGCAACAAGATTGTGCGGGCGGGGCTCGAGGCCGCGAAAAAATCAAAGCCCGCGGCATTTTTCACACCTGAGCTTGCGGAAAAAGTCTCCGTCGGAAATTTTGAGGACGATCTACCACGGTGCGCAGAGGCCGACTGGATCATCGAAGTTGTGGCGGAAAATCTCGAGATAAAAAGGGGTCTACTGTCGCGCGTGGCGCAATTCCGCAAGCCGGGCGCCATTGTCACTACGAATACCTCCGGATTGCCTGTACATTTGATCGCGGAAGCGATGAGCGAGGAGTTTCAACAGCATTGGGCAGGGACGCATTTTTTCAACCCGCCACGCTACATGAAGTTGGTGGAAGTGATTCCGGGGCCGAAAACTTCCAGCGACGTGATCGAGACGCTGAGCGATTTTTGTGACCGGCGGCTCGGCAAAGGAGTGGTGGTTGCGAAGGACACGCCAAATTTCATCGCCAACCGCATCGGGACGTTTTCGATGTTGAACGCCATCCGGCTCATGACGACGCTGGGAATGACCGTCGAAGAAGTGGACGCTTGCACGGGACCGGCGTTGGGCTGGCCGAAGTCGGCGACGTTTCGAACGGCCGATCTCGTTGGGCTGGACGTGCTGGTGCACGTGATCAAAAACATTTACGAGACTGCGCCAAACGATGAATCGCACGAAATGTACAAGGTGCCTGCGCTGATTGAAGAGATGGCGCGGCGCGGATGGTTGGGAGACAAGACCGGCCAGGGCTTCTACAAGAAAGTGAAAGGCGAGGGCGAAAAAGAGATTTTGACGCTGGACGTAGACACCATGGAGTACCGGCCGCGGCAGAAGGCAAAGTTCGCGTCGCTCGAAATGGGAAAAGTGATCGAGGACACGCGCGAGCGGCTGCGTGCGCTGGTCGGCCCGATTCTCGAAGGGCAAAAGGGTGACAAGGCGCAGCAATTCATCTGGGGCGGGCTGACGGAAATGTGTTTGTACGCTGCGCGGCGCGTGCCGGAGATTTCCGATAGCGTTGTGGACGTGGACCACGCATTGCAGTGGGGATTCGCGTGGGAGATGGGGCCGTTCGAGATGATGGACGCGATCGGCTTGAAAGCCTTCACCGCGCAAATCCAAAAAGAGGGGCGTGCTCTTCCGCCTGTGATCGAAAAAGTCTTGTCCACCGGCAGAAAAGGTTTTTACGAATCGGAAAAGGGCAAGACGACGGTCTTCGATATAAAGAGTGGCGCCTCGAAGCCGCTGGAAACGCCCGCGGGTGTGATTATTCTGAAGTCGCAAAAGGATGCAGGACGCGAAGTCGAGCGCAACTCCGGCGCGAGCCTGATCGATTTGGGCGACGGCGTGGTGTGCTGCGAATTCCACGCCAAGATGAACGCCATCGGCGCGGACCTGATGGTGATGTTGCACAAGGGATTGAAGCGGCTGGACTCTGACTTCGACGCCATGGTCATAGCCAACCAAGCCGTGAATTTTTCCGTTGGCGCGAATGTGATGCTCATGCTCGTCGCAGCGCAGGAACAAGAATGGGATGAGCTGCACATGGCGGTGAAACAGTTTCAGAACGTGAACCTGGGATTGAAATACGCGCCGAAGCCAGTGGTGGCAGCGCCGCAAGGGATGGCGCTCGGCGGAGGATGTGAAATCGCCCTGCACTCGGCGAGAATTCAGGCGGCGGCGGAAGCGTACATCGGATTGGTTGAAGTCGGCGTAGGTTTGATTCCCGGCGGGGGCGGTACAAAGGAGATGCTGATCCGCGCGAACGAACATGCCGGCGGCGGCCAGGATTTGGATTTGTTTCACGCGATGAAGCCGGTGTTTGAAACGATTGCCGTGGCCAAAGTGGGAACGAGCGCGGAAGAAAGCCGCGCACTTGGTTTCTTGCGGCGCGAGGACGGCGTCTCCATGAATCGCGACCGCCTCGTGGGCGACGCAAAAGAAGCAGCGCTGGCGCTGGTGCGTAGCGGGTACAAGCCCCCGGCGGCAAGCTGGCAAGAGGGCGCGCAGACCACGCAGATCAAAGTGCTCGGTGAACAATTTTTGGCGGGCGCAAAGCTGGTCATTCATATGATGCAGCGCGGCGGTTATATCAGCGACTACGACGCGCACGTGGGCCGCAAGCTCGCGAACATCCTCGCAGGCGGTGCACTCACCTCGCCGCAACTCGTCAGCGAACAATACATCCTCGATCTTGAGCGCGAGGCCTTCGTCTCCCTCTGCGGCGAAAAGAAAACGCAGGAGCGTATGGCATTCACGCTGAAAACCGGCAAGCCGCTGAGGAATTAGCTGCGCAGCTGACCCCCGTCAACGAGAGAAAGCACTTCCCCGCAGGTACGGACAAATGCTCGTGCGCGATGCGCAGCATACGGAGGCGTCGCGGTGCAATGCGAAAGATAGCGGTTAGAAGCGGATAAAATCGTACTATAATGGCGGTTTCATGCAGTAGAAAATGAGACGCTGTGATTGAGGAGAGGTTGATGCACCGAGCCGCACTGTTGCCGCCGCGAGAAGCGTCGAGGATCCTTGGTATTAGCTATCCCACTCTGAAGCAATGGATCTACCGTGGGAAAATCAAGACCGTAAAAACGCCCGGTGGGCATCATCGCGTCCCCGAGAGCGAAATCGACCGCATGATTCCGAAGGTGCTCGATCGCGGCGATATCGCCACCCGCCGTATCAATTTTCGGAAGATCAGCGGGAGGAACCAGTTGATTGGCCGCGTCATTGCGCTGAAGTACAGCGGATTGCTCGCACAAGTGACGATGGCCATCGGCGAGCAGCACATCACGGCGATTATCACTGCCGACGCCGCGAAGGAGATGCGGCTGAAGCCAGGTGAGCGAGCCGCGGCGCTGATCAAGTCCACGGAAGTAATGATTTTGCGTGTGTGAGAAGGTTGCGGATGGTTCTGGTGACTTGTGACTGGCAAAAGAGCAAACTGGCCCGCGACGTTAGGGATGACGCCAATCATTACTATTTTTCTTGTGGCTGTTTTTCTTGCGAAGGGCGACGCCCGCGTCCAGGCTGCGGAAATCCGCGTTGCTGCGGCAGCCGATTTGCAATTTGCAATGCTAGATATTGCAGCTCAATTTGAGAAGCAGACGGGAACCAAAGTAGACGCAACCTATGGCTCAAGCGGCAGTTTTTTCTCTCAACTGCAAAATGGCGCGCCATTCGACTTGTTTTTTTCCGCGGACATCGACTATCCGAGAAAACTGGAATCGACGGGCATCGCTGAGCCGGGAACGCTCTACGAGTATGCGATCGGCCGCATCGCGATTTGGTCCCCCGAGGATGCCGGCGTGGACGTAGCGCGCCTCGGATGGCAGGCTTTGTTGGACCCGAGTGTGAAAAAAATCGCGATTGCCAGTCCCGAACATGCTCCCTACGGTCGCGCAACTGTCGCTGCACTCAAAAAGGCCGGCGTCTATGAGCAAGTGAAACCCAAGTTGGTGTATGGAGAAAACATTTCGCAAGCAGCCCAGTTCGTGCAATCCGGAAACGCCCAGGCAGGCATCGTGGCGATGTCGCTTGTCGTTTCGCCCGGCATGAAAGACGGCAAGCGATGGGAGATTCCCGCAGACATGCATCCGACCATCGAGCAAGCCGCCATCGTGTTGAAAAACGCGAAGAACAAGGAGAGCGCCAAAGCCTTTTTGGAATTTGTGAAGAGCGAAGCGGGCCGTGCGACTCTTTCGAAGTACGGATTTGCGGTCCCCGTGGCCGCTGCTTCAGCGAGCTCGCAGAAAAACTAATCATGGACGCCCTTCTGCTTTCCCTCCGCCTCGCTCTCTGTGTTTCCGCCATTCTTCTGGCCGGTGGGCTGCCGCTTGCGTATTGGCTAGCGTATTCGAATTGGCGTGGCAAGTTTTTATTGGAAGCCGTAGTCGCTCTGCCGCTGGTGCTGCCGCCGACGGTGCTGGGATTTTACGTGCTCCTCGCGATGGGTCCTCACGGCCCGCTGGGAAAATTGTGGCAGCTATTCTTTGGGCACGGCATGGCGTTTACGTTCGAAGGCCTCGTCCTCGCGTCCGTGCTCTATAGTTTGCCGTTCGCCGTGCAGCCGCTCATCGCCTCTTTCGAATCCGTGGACCGTAAACTGCTCGATGCTTCCGCCGTTCTGGGCGCTGGACGCCTGCGAACTTTCTGGCGCGTGATCCTCCCGCTCTCGATTCCCGGCGTGGTGACCGCGCTGGTGCTCAGCTTTGCTCACACAATGGGTGAATTTGGCGTGGTGTTGATGGTCGGCGGCAATTTGGCGGGCGTGACGCGCACCGTCTCGATCGATATCTACGATCACGTGCAATCGCTCGAGTACGCCGAAGCGAATCGCATGGCACTGGTGCTGCTCGCAATCTCATTTGCAGTATTGTCGGCCGTGTACGCCGTCAATCGTCAAGTAGGCCGGCAAATCGGACGCCGTTTGTGGACACCGTGGGCAGCGAACTAAACGCGGCCATGCTGACGGCGCGCGTGAAGATGGAAAGGCTCCGTGCAGGCTCTCCCCCGTTTCTTCTGGATATTTCCGTCAAAGTTCCCTCGGGCATCACCATTCTTTTCGGACCTTCCGGCGCCGGAAAATCCACAGTTCTCGATTGCATCGCGGGATTGGCGCGTCCAGACGCGGGACGCATTGCCGTTGGCGAAGGAGTGCTGTTCGATTCGCAAGCCAGCGTGAATTGTCCGCCCCAGGCGCGGCGCATCGCGTATGTTTTTCAAACGCTGGCGCTCTTTCCGCACATGAGCGCCGAAGAAAACGTCGCCTATGGACTCGATGGCTTACCGCGGGAACAGCGCGCCGCGCGCGTGGAAGAAATCTTAAACGCCTTTCGCGTGGAGAAATTGCGCTCGCGCAGGCCCGCCGAAATCTCTGGCGGCGAACGCCAAAGAATTGCTCTGGCGCGGTCTTTGGTCGCGCAGCCGCGCGTCTTGCTGCTCGATGAGCCATTGACAGGGCTCGATGCGATCTTGAAAGCGGCAATCATCGACGACCTGCGCGTTTGGAACGCTGCCCGGCGAATTCCGATTTTGTACGTGACGCACAGCCGCGAGGAGGTGGATGCGCTGGGTGAGCGCGCGATCACTATGGATCACGGCCGCGTGGTAAGCGAGGGAACTCCCATGGAGGTCCTGGAAGCCCCTCGGCGCAAGCGGCTCGCGCAAACAGCCGGTTTTGAAAATTTGCTCAGCGGAACGGTCGTCGATTTGCGCGAAGCCGACGGCGTCATGCGCGTGCGGCTCAACGAAAGCGTTTGCGAAATCGAAGTGCCGTTGGGGTTCGCGGTGGCTGGAGACCGCGTGCACGTGGCCATTCGCGCCGGCGATATTTTGCTGGCAACTTCGCAACCGCAGGGCCTCAGCGCGCGCAACGTCATCGAAGGCCGCATCGTTTCGCTGGAAACGCGGGGTACTCTGGTAAGAGCCCGTGTGAACTGCGGCGTGGAATTTATCGTGCAGCTGACGCCGGGGGCCGCCAGAACGTTGGAGCTTGCGGTTGGGGTTCGCGTCTGGCTCGTGCTCAAGACGCACTCGTGTCATCTCGTCGAGGAGTGAACGACGGCAAAGCGCGAAAACTTTTCAGGATTTTGGCTTGGGTGCCGCGGCAGCCGTAGGCGCGGAGAATCTCACTTCCGCCGCCTCAAGCGCATCGCCCTTTGGCGTCGCGTGAATCACCACGCGGTCGCCCACAACCAGATCAGAGACCTTCGCGGGTTTGTCCACATTCCCGCTTCTCAAGATATACGTGGTCGTGGCAACCAGCTTAACCTCGACGGAAGTGCCGTCTGCCGTTTTCACCGTCACGGAATCAGCACTCGTCTTCTCCACGGTGCCAATGACATGCTTCTTGTCCCCGTGCGCCAGAGCAACACCGGCAAGGAGCGCGACTGAAAGTAGAAGTGCAATAGAGCGAACCTTCGTCATAATAATCTCCAATAAGCTGGGGCCGGACCAATGCCAGCCTCACCATTATTCCACAAGTCAAGACGCCGCAATTTCCTCCTTGGTTTGTGGTAGCTCGGCATTTTCATCACCCTAGTGATGATGATGAGATTCCGGTTTGGGCGCGGGCGTTGCTCCATTCAAGAAGTCGTTTTCCTCCTGCTCCTCCATCCGGTCGTCGGGTCCCTTTGGATTGTACTTTTCCATCTCCATGCGCTCATCTTCCGTCAACTGCGGCAGATGCCGGATAAACTGCACCAGCTTCCAGGTGTCCTCCGGAGAACTGTGGCGGCTGGAGAACGCAGGCATACCAGTGAACCGCACGCCGTTCTCAATGATCCAGAAAAGCTCGCCGTCGGAAAGGTTCTGCGTTTCCGGAAGCCGCAGGTCCGGCGGTTTGGGATAAAGCCCGCTGCCCATCATCGTGTCGCAACTTCCGTCGTTTCCGTGGCAGATGGCGCAGTGGTCGGCAAAGTGCAGCCGGCCATCCCGCAAATTGTCCGCTGAAGCTGGCACGGGATTATGCAGCGCGCGGGCCGAGCTCGGCAGCGCCATGTGTCTCGCCTTCCGCGCCATCATCACCTCGAGCGCCGTCGGTGTTGCCTTGGCACTCACGCCGTTATGCAGAAAGGAGAACGCGATGAAGCCCGCGCCGAGCGCAGCAATCACCAGCACAAGCAGAATCAGAGTTCCACGCTTCATGGCTTCACAACTAGCATAAACGACGTGAGGCACCTGGTGGTAGCCTGGATTTGCTCGCCCCGAATGCACCGCTTCAGCCGCATCTGCAGACTTGCATCGCCTCTGATAGGATACGCCGAGCCATGCGTAAAAAAATCTATGCGAGCCTGGATTCGGCCGTGGCCGATATTCGAGACGGCGCGCGAATCATGTTTGGCGGATTCGGCGGCGCGGGATTTCCCAACAACTTGATCCAAGCGCTTGCCCAAAAGGGCACAAGAGATATCACCGCCATCAGCAACAACTGCGGAACGCGCGATGGCGAGCTGGGATTGTTGTTCAAGAACGGCCAGATCCGGCATGTGATCGCGGCATTCCCAGGTCCGCACGCGCACTACTTTCTGCAACAGTTCGCTGAGAGAAAAGTAACGCTCGAGCTGGTCCCGCAAGGAATTCTTTGCGAACGCATGCGAGCTGCTGCAGCGGGGTTGTGCGGATTTTACACAACCGTAGGCGTGGGCACGGAAGTCGCAGCCGGAAAAGAAGAGCGCGTCATCGAAGGGAAACGCTGCATCCTCGAGATGCCCATCCATGCGGACTACGCTTTCATCAAGGCCGACACAGCCGACGAGCTGGGCAATCTGACCTACCGCCTGGCGGCGCGGAATTTCAATCCGATTATGGCCATGGCGGCGACGACGACCATCGTGGAAGTCGAAGAAATTGTGCCTGTCGGGTCGATCAAACCGGAGAATGTCGTGACGCCGGCGCTCTTTGTGCACCGCATTGTGCAAGCCAAAGGAATTCGCTATGTCTGATAAGCCGCGGCTCACGCGTGAACAGATCGCGCAACGTGCCGCAATGGAGTTGCCCAACGGCGCTTACGTAAATCTTGGATGGGGCATCCCCAATCTCATCGCGGACTATTTGCCGGAAAACAAGGAAGTTTATTTTCACAGCGAGAATGGCATTCTCGGCATGGGACGGCGCGCCAGACCAGGCGAGGAAGATTACGACCTCGTCGATGCGATGAAAGTCCCGGTGACCTTGATGCCTGGCGCATCTTTTTTTCATCAGGCGGACGCGCATCTCATGACGCGAGGTGGCCACCTGGATGTGGCCGTGCTCGGCGGATTTCAGGTTTCAGAAAAAGGCGACCTCGCGAACTGGAAGATTCCAGCAGCGAAAGGGCCCGGAGGAATTGGCGGCGCGATGGACATCGCCGCGGGCGCGAAAAGGCTCATTGTCTGCATGGAACACACTACCAAGGAAGGCGCGCCAAAAGTCGTGCGCCAATGTACGTATCCGCTGACGGGCCTCGCATGCGTCGATACGATTGTCACCGATCTCGCAGTGATCGACGTGAAGCCCGAAGGATTGATGCTGCGCGAGATCGCTCCGGGGTGGGACATCGAAGAGTTGCAAAAGCTGACCGGAGCGCCTCTGATATCCGTAGGCCGCGCATCGGAGATAAAATTTGTCTGAACTCTCTTGTGACGCAACGCAATAAGTGCGCAAGCGGTTGGACGCCGCTGGACGCGTCGCGCATGGTAAAGTTTGGGTGCTCCGTGGCAGGAAGCGGAAGTATCAGGAGGAAGTCATGGCAGAAAACATCCCGGAAAAATACGCCGACTTATTGGAAAAGCCTGCGTTCGGAAATCTCGGCACAATCATGAAGGACGGCAGCCCGCAAGTGACCCCGGTCTGGGTGGATTACGACGGCAAATATGTCCGGTTTAATTCCGCGCTCGGCCGCGTGAAAGACAAAAATGTCCGGCGCGACCCGCGCGTATCGGTTTCGCTACAAGATCCAGCGAACCCCTATCGCTATCTCGAAATTCGCGGCCGCGTCGTGGAGATCACGCAGAACGGCGCCGACGATCACATCAACAAGCTCTCGCAAAAATATTTGGGCAAGCCCGTCTATCCGTACCGGCAGCCCGGCGAAGTCCGCGTCCTCTACAAGATCGAGCCGCAAAAAGTCAGCTCCATGGGATAAGCGCACTTGCCCTTATTCCTTTTCTTTCTGTTCTTTTTGTTCGGTCACGAGTCTTCTTCCACGCAGGAGTCCGCCAAACCGAATCCTTCAGCCGATTCGTTGGAGGTGGACAACAGGCATGTTCGCACCCAGCGGTATGTCGTCGGCCCGCATCAGGCAGTGGATTTGCCCAAGCTCGCCAATGAGAGCCTGTTCATTTGTTTGCGCGGCCAGTCTCTGAAACGCGTGCCCGAGAAGGGTCCGGCTGAAGTCCTTGAGGGAGGACCGGGCAGCGCCGTCACAAACCGCGGCGGGATCTCCTATCGGATCGAGAATCTCGGCGAAACTCCCGCGGAATTCCTGGTCATCGAACTAAAGGATTTTTATGCGGTCGGACAAATCACCGCTCCCTGGTCGGAGCGCGATCCCGCCTATGTGGACGCCGGGCACTTTCGCGTCTTGCTGGACAACCCGCAAGTGAGTGTTTTGCGGCTGCATCTTGACGGCCGCGACAGCGCCGAGCAGAGCCAGTTCACAACACGCCTGGAAATTCCCCTTGGCCCTGTCCATTTCTCCAAAACGGATGCGGAAGGCAAATCCGTCGAGCAACAGCACGACGCCGGCTCTGTCCAGTGGGAGAAAGACAAGCTCGAGACCATCACGAATCTATCCGCCGATTCGCTCGATGCCGTGTTCGTCGAACTGAAACATCCCTTCTGCTACCAGCCGCTCAATGTGACTCGTGACGACGGGGACGAAAAAGATGAAACCATGAAGGCGTACGTCGCCAGCATCAAAGCGAACATCTCCAAGAAGTGGGTCAAGAAAATGCCGCGTGAGGCCGTGGATGGCGACAAAGCATTGGTCATCGTTGCATTCAGAGTTCTTCGCGATGGCTTCCTGGACGAAGACACCGTCCATTTCTCGCGTCTCTTTGCAAAAGACTCGCTGGCCGAGAAGGCGCTGACGGCCGTGCGCCAGGCTGGCCCGTTTCCTCCTTTCCCGGCGGGGATTGAAAGGCCCTTCGTCGATATGCATTTTGTCTTCCAGTACAATTTGCCGCCGGCGCGCCCCGCGGGATGCGATTGAAGAGCCGGACGCATTCCTTCGCGCCACGGAAGAATTTCTAAATGCAAAATAGCTGCGCTGACTAGCGCGTCTCTCTTCCAACAATGTGCTCGCACTAACAACAACACAATAATTACAAACGCGCCGCGACACGCGCGGCTATGTGGCCGTCCATTGTGCGAAAAATGAGCACGAGGCTATCCGTTAGGGGAACGTCCGCCGCGGGGATGCCAAGTTCGTAAGACCACAAATAGCGCTTGGGCAATTCCGCCGCGAGACTCGTCGCATACGGCTGAATGGGATCGACGGAGAAGTGCACCAAGGCTATCTTCCCCACGGGTCGCAGGTCCACGCCGTGTTTCCAGTAGAACGAAAGCTTCATCGAGCTCATCGTTTCCTGCGTGAGATAAACGCCCGTGCCAACAGGCTGCAGTCCCGTCGAGCATGGCTGATCCTGAATAGTCAGCGAAAGCAGCAGCTTGTCGGGGAACTGCGTGACTTCGTTTGTGCCGTGGCGAAAAATGGTTCCGTCCTCGCTCTCGTAGGACTTCAGCCCGTTGAAGAAATCCGCGGAGGTGATGCGGCCGTTGATGCGAAAGCAGGCGCCGTCGGGGATGCCGCCGTCGCCGATGAGGAAAAGGCCGCCGTAATAATTCTCAACCTTGGGATCCGGTGCTTTTGGATGCTTGGTCTTTTTTTGCGATTGAGCGCCGGCAGGAAAGAACACGCAGGACGCAGCAAGAGCCAGGGAAAAAAGTCGTGAAGGATGCGCGCTCATGGGAGAGTTCCAACGCCATCATTTTACTCCCGCGGGCTGTGCGCGGAGAAGGAAGGTTATACCGTCGGTCGTGTAGGAGGCTTTGCCGCCATCGAGAGGCTTGGCCTCGACATTTCCGGCGCGGACCGCTTCGATCGCGGCGACCAGCCGGGCCAGCACGGATGGATCGGCGACGGGAACGTTGTGCGCGCCGAGAACTAGTTTCACATGCGGCGCCAGATCGGCGAGCCATTTCACCGACGCGACGTACGCGTCGAGATTTGTTTCCGGGCGGAAGAGCCAGATCGGGCCCGGATAGTACGTGTCGCCGGTAAAGAGCAAGCCGTTGGCGCGATCGATCAAGGCGATGGAATCAGGAGTGTGGCCGGGCATCGCGATGATTTCGAGGACGCGCCCGCCAAGATTGACTTTGAAGCCGTTTTTCACGAACAGCGAAACGTGCCACGGCTTGGTCACGTAAGTCTTCGAATCAAAACCTTTCGGCAGGCTGCCGCAGATCATGCCGGGCGCGAGTTCTTCTTGTGCATCGTCGCGCGAGCCCTTGGCGTTTGCGCGCGTGAACTCCGTGTCCATGCCATAGACAAACGTGAAAAGCGAATTGCCGCCGACATGATCGTTGTGCGTATGCGAGTTCAGCACCACGACGGGCCGGCTCGTCAATTGCGTCACGACTTTGTGGATGTTGGCGATCCCCATGCCGGTGTCAAAGAGCAGCGCTTGCTTCGTGCCGACAATGAGATACGAGATGACTTCTTCGGCTTGGTGCGGCTCGTAAATCGCAAACACGCCGGGCGCGACTTTGTAAACTTCAAACCACGGCTCGTTCGGCAGCACACGTTCGAGCGATTTGTATTCCGGGCGGGGAAGGGCTTTGCACCAGTCGGGGCTGATGGCCTGAGGTTCAAAAGAAAAAGAAGGAGAAAAGCTTAACGCAGAGGGCGACGGAGACACAGAGTTCGCAGAGAAAAGAAGGACGAAAAGCGGCAGAATCACTGACAAGAAATTGCAGAGCTTAGGCGACACCCGTGTTCCTCCGTCCCAACCCAAAAAGCTTCCCGATCGCGCTCTCCCGCTCAAGAACCTCGAATACTTCTCCGGTCAATCCAGGCATGCTCTCATCGTGCCGGAAGCCCGTGAGCTTTTTGGCGAGTTCTGCGGGAAGCTCGTATACGTGATCCACTTTGAGGTCGTCATTCTCAGCGGCCTCTTGCTCTTGCTTGGCAAACACTCTCTTGCGGATGCTTTCAAATTCGGCGGGAAGGTCGCCACTCGTCTCAAGATGCAAAACTCTATCCTCTTCACCGTTGTGTGCTACATGCCAAAGCTTCTGGCCGTTCTTCCACGCCGAGGCCGAACTGAACATAACATGGTCCTCGACGAAACAGCCGACGACCTCGCCGGCCTGTGAAAGCTTCGCAAGAGTCTTATCCTTGATCTCAGTTCGATTAAACACAACCACGTACCATCCCGTTGGTAGTTGGGCGCCGTCGATGTTGGACTCGGCAATCTCTTCGCGCTTTCCCGTTGCGCGCAATCCCAAAGCCGTGCATACCGCTTGCAGATTGCCGCCCTTGAGCGCCGCCCATGAAAGTGACCAGCCCATTGCAGTTTACTTCGCACCAGGAACAAAGATCGATTTGGGAATCATCATGTGCACGCCTTTGTTGCCGTCGACCAGCTCAGTAATGTGCAGGTCCGCAGCGACGCTCGCGAGCATATACGCGTCGTCGCGCGAGAGATGCTTTTCGGTGACGAGGAAATCGATCATCTCGCGCACCGCGAGCGTCGCGCACGCGTTCAGGTCGTCGTTGAGGCCCATGGTGATGTAGTGCGTGGGCGTTTCGGCGCGCGGCCACTTCAGGTGCATGTCCTTGCGCACGATGAATTGAAACGTGCCGACCAGAGAAGTTTCCATCGCGGTGATGTCCACTTCGCCGTCGCCCTGTCCGGCGTGGCCGTCGCCCACTTCAAAGAGCGCGCCCGGCGCGTGCACGGGAATGTAGAGCGTCGTGCCGGCGACGAGGTCCTTGTTATCCAGATTGCCCGCCATAATCCACGGCGGCGCGCTGTTGAAGCGGCCCGCGCTTTCCGGCGGCGCGTCGCCCATGCTGCCGAAAAAGGGATGCAGCGGAATCTCGATGCCCGGCGCGAATTTTGCGATCATGCGCTTCTCATCCAGCGGAATGATTTTCATTTTCGCGTAAGGATAATCGTCCGGGATGTAGCCGCGCCCCGGTCCGAACGCGTTGTACGCATACGGAATCGCCAACTTGATCGCCAGGATTTTTACTTCGAGCACGTCGCCCGGCTGCGCGTCTTCAATGTAAATCGGCCCCGTCAAAATATGCCCGCCCGGCCCCTTGTCTTTCACCTGGTCGGTAATATCGCGCAGCGATTGCTCCACCTGCTCCGGTGGCAACCCCGCATCCTCCAGCCGCTTCGGGCTATTCGTAATGAGCGTGTCGATTTGCACCGTGTCGCCCGACTTGACGCGCAACACCGGCGCCGCCTTCGCATCGTAATAACCCCACGCGACAGTCTTCGGCGTGGCCTTCAGCGTGTACGTTGCCTGCGCGCTAGCTTGCTGTGCAACTGCGCTCGCGGGTAGAGCGACGATGATTCCGAACGTTAGGACCTGTCGTATCGTTAGCAATAGTGAATCCTCCACCATCGAAAGTTATCCAGCATCTTTAAGAACTGCTCGTGGTCACTTTCGTACTTATCGGTCGTTGTCTTTAAGCCGATTTCGTAAAGTATCCCGGCGCGAAGCGCGATCACTTCTTCCTCAATCACAGTTCCGTTGGAGCCCTCATAATCGTAGCGGATACGTTTGGCGGCCAAGCCATTGAGCTTCATGTCCTCCTGGTGCAGGACCTTGAACTCCTCTTGCCTTCGCCGCTGCTCTTTGTCCGCCAGTCTGCTACTTCCTTCAGTGACGATAGATCAAACGAATTGTACTCTGCGTTCACCCAAATAAACCGTTTGTCGTCGGTAGAGACGACATCGGCCCTGCCGGTATCCGGCAGGCCGATGAGGAATCCGTGATTCGGACTAGGTGAGTGGTTGCCATGTGCCAAGTATCCTTTGGGGAGCAAAACGTAAAAGCCGTAGTCACAATTGGCATATCGACCGGTGAACTGAGATTCCGAATCGGTTTCCCATGATTTCCATTTTGTTGTTTGTGCCGGTTTTTGTTGCGCGCTGGCGACCAAGACCATCGCCACGGGCAAAACCGACAAGCGGCACGCATTGAAAAGTCTCATTTGCGTTGTCTTCTCATGGATGAGTCATGTCCTCGGGTTTAACGAGGGCGTCGAATTCTTCGGCGCTTACGAAGCCGAGTTTGATGGCGGCTTCCCGCAAGCTGATGTGAGAGTGATGGGCGGCTTTGGCGACTTGGGCTGCGGCGTCGTAGCCGATTTTGGGAGCAAGCGCGGTGACCAGCATCAGGGAATTGTGGACGTAATGTTCGATTTGTGTGCGATTGAGCTCGATTCCCTGAACGCAGTGGGCCACGAAACTGTTGGAAGCGTCGGCGAGGAGTTCGACGGAGTGGAGATAGTTGAAAATGATGACGGGCTTAAAAACGTTGAGCTCGAAATTGCCTTGCGAGCCGGCAAAACCAACGGCGGCGTCGTTGCCCATCACTTGCACGGCGACCATAGTCAGCGCTTCGGCTTGCGTGGGGTTCACCTTGCCCGGCATGATCGACGAGCCAGGCTCGTTTTCCGGGAGAATGAGTTCGCCGAGGCCGCAGCGCGGGCCGGAAGCCAGCCAGCGAATGTCGTTGGCGATTTTCATCAGCGAAGCCGCAAGTGTTTTTAGTGCGCCGCTCGCGAAGACGAGTTCGTCGTGCGCGCTGAGCGCGGCGAATTTATTGGGATGCGAGCGGAAAGGCAGGCCGGTAAGCTCGGCGATTTTTTTCGCCGCGCGCTCGGCGAATTCAGGATGTGCATTCAATCCAGTCCCAACCGCGGTCCCGCCGATGGCGAGATCGTAAAGCCCATCGAGCGCCATGGCGATCCGCCCGCCGTCGCGGTCGAGCAGATTGACGTAGCCGGAAAATTCCTGCCCGACGGTGAGCGGTGTAGCGTCCTGCAAATGAGTGCGGCCAATTTTAACGATGTCGGCAAATTCCTTGGCCTTTGCGTCGAGAGCGTCGCGAAGTTTTTTCACCGCGGGCAGCAGCCGCTGCCGAGTTTCCGTGGCCGCCGCAATGTGCATCGCCGCCGGAAATGTATCGTTGGAGGATTGCGACATGTTTACGTCGTCATTCGGGTGGATCGGTTTTTTGCTCCCCATCACGCCACCGGCCATCTCAATCGCGCGATTCGAGATCACCTCATTCACATTCATGTTGGTCTGCGTACCGCTGCCGGTTTGCCAGATGCGCAAAGGGAAATGCTCGTTCAGCTTTCCCGCGATAACTTCGTCGGCCGCCTGCGTGATCAACGCAGTTTTATCGGCGGCCAGCTTGCCGAGGTCCTGATTAACCAGCGCGGCTGCTTTTTTGAGGATGCCGAAAGCGCGGATCAACTCCGGCGGCATCGTGTCCTTGCCGATAGCGAAATGGATCAACGACCGCGCCGTCTGCGCACCATAGTAGCGGTCGGCGGGCACATCGATCTTGCCCATGGAGTCAGACTCGGTGCGAGTCACGATGGACGCAGTGTCGATGGTTCTAGGCATGGTGGCTCCTGAAAAGGGTTACCCAAGATTTTAGCAGGCACACGAAGAAGTAAAGAAGCAATGATACGTGGAAGTTGATACGAGGAAGTAGGGAATTGTACCGTAGCCCATTCGACTCGTCCGCTAACCTATTCCCTCCAAAACACTTAAAATAACTATTGACTGTAGTTACCATTATGCTATAATGTCCTATGAATTTCGGTAAAGATCGTTTTCCTCCCACCGCCATTCTTCCAACGCTCTCGCTCTCATCCACTTTTCTGCGTCCCATAAAATATCTCATAACCCCTTTAGAATCCGCACTTCTGCAAGTGTTCATTCTAAACAACTTCAACTCCGCTCGAATCAACACTTGCGAAAAAAGGGGAGGGACTCCCCACTGCGGTCATCTCCTAGACTGCGGCGCCTCAATCGTCCGCAGTGCTAACCGCCTGCCGCAGCGCCGATGAAACACCGAGTCCAGAGACCCATCCGAGTTCTCCCATTTTTGGGCTTGCAGCGTTTGCTCCCGCTGTCCGTCGTTGTTAGCATGTCCCGGCCATGCCGGACACCAATTACCCTAAAGAATTCTTGCGCCGTCTAAAACTTCGTTTGCCGGAGATGCTCTCCACTCTGCAAAGGCTCGTCCTCGCCGAGTCTCCCAGCCTCGAAAAAGAGCCAGCCGACCTCTGCTGCGATCTCCTCGCCGCGGAATGGCACAAGCGCGGCGCAAGCGTCGAACGAATCATGCAGAAACTCCGCGGCGACCAGCTGTGCATCACCTGGTGGCCGCAGAAATCGCGCCACGCCGGCCAACTGCTGGTGCTCGGCCACTACGACACGGTCTATTCCTCCGGCGCTTTAGCCAAGATGCCCTTCCGCGTCTCCGGCGGAAAAGCCTATGGCCCCGGCATCTTCGATATGAAGGCCGGCCTCACTCAGGCCCTCTTCGCTCTCGAAACTTTGCAGCAAGCGGAAGCTCCGCTCCGCCACCGTTTGGTTTTTCTCTGGACCTCTGACGAAGAGATTGGCAGCGATGCCTCGAGGAAACTCATCGAAAGAGAAGCCCGCCGCAGCGATGCCGTCTTTGTACTTGAGCCTTCCCTCGGAGCAAAGGGCCTGATTAAGACCGCTCGCAAGGGCGTAGGCGAGGCCGAACTCATCGTCCACGGCCGCGCCTCTCATGCAGGCCTCGCGCCGCAAGAAGGCATCAACGCCATTCACGAACTTGCGCGGCAGCTCCAGCGCGTTCAGGAGTGGAACGACCTTCGCCGCGGCGTCACCGTAAACGCCGACATCATCGAAGGAGGCACTCGCGTAAATGTCATCGCCGAGCGAGCCCGCGCCGTCCTTGATCTTCGCGCGCTCTGCGTTGCCGACATGCGCCGCCTCGAGCGCAAACTGCACGCGCTTCGTCCCATTCTTCCCGGCGCAAAACTCGAAGTGCGCGGCGGCTTCAATCGCGCCCCGCTCGAACATAAGTACAGCGCCGCGCTTTTCGCCAAAGCCAAATCTCTCGCCACGCAAATGGGTTTATCTCTAGGAGAATGCACAGCCGGCGGTGGCTCCGACGGCAATCTCACCGCCGCGCTCGGCGTCCCCACGCTCGACGGCCTCGGAGCCGTCGGCCACGGCGCCCACTCCGCGAACGAGCACATCCTCATCAACACCATGCCCGCCCGCGCGGCTCTACTCGCTGCTCTACTGGCTCGTGCCTAACCGTGCGCACTTTGGGTGCGTATTAGATCTTCCTTTTTTTGAAGGTGAACGAGCGAGGTTTATCGACCGATATTGGTTGATTTGACCCAATTTTGTTTATTCTTCTGCCGCCGACAAATGCACCGGCTTGCTTGTTGAACAGACGGAGGTAATAGGGAAGCGTTTTTAGCAAAATGACCTCGACATCATGCCGTTTGTGTTCATCGCGAATTTCAAACCAGGAGAAATAATCCCAGAAATCCTTCTTCCGGCCTTTCTCATGTCCGTCGAGTCTGTTGGCTATTTTCCCTTTGCCCACGTAAATCGGCATCGAACCATCATATAGAACGTAAACTCCATTTAGTCTGGCGTTCTTGTGCTCTGCTGCAATGCGGGCCAGGTTTTCTGGGTTTCTCGCCCACATCCTCCCATATCGGCTAACGAGTCCCATGCAGCCTCCTAGCGATACGTCTTTCTTAAATATTCCGCGGTGGATTTCATCAAGTCGTTGTAATCGCTGTGCAGAACTTCGCGTAAAGCTGCTTCCGTGGAACTGCCGCCGCCAATGCGGTCGAGGATGCGCTCAATGTCGCCCATGCCACCCGTTTGCACGATGTATTCGATATTTGCGAGCGCCCACATGTATGCATAGCCAGCCTCGTCGCTCGGCAAACCCATCCACGATCCCTCCAGGCTGCTAAGCGAAGGCGCGCTTACATCGTGAAGAACTTGCGCGAGAACGGCCCCATTGTCGCCGCTGCGCTTCCCTTCCATCCATTGCGCCAAGCCTTCCTGAACCCACGTGGGCGCATGGCCGCGCGTTTTCTGCCCGACAAAACTGTGCGTCAGTTCGTGCTTCAGCACGCGAGACAGTTCCGGCGTCACTCCATTCAGTCCCTGCACCGGCACGCGAATGCGCCCATCGTTCAACGCGCCCACCCAACCCGGAGCCTGCGTGATGTCGGAAAAAGTCTGGCGCGTATAGAGCACCACGCCGATGGAATCTGGCGGCGTGAAATTTAGCTCAGACTCGATCGCCGAAAAATGCGCCTCCAGAGTGCGCAGCACGTCGCGCGCCAGCGCAGGCTCCGCCGCTCCGCTGTAACGCAGCGTAAAGTGCGTGCTTTCGTTTTCTTTGTAACTTTCTTCTTCCTGCTTGTCGCGCTGCGCCTTGTCGAGAGCCGCCTGCACTTCCGGATCGGGCCGCAAAGCCAGCGCTCGCTTCCACTCCACGACGGCCTGATCGATTTTGTTCAAACCGTAGTCCGCCCAGCCCGCGAGCTTTGCCACATCTGCGTTCTCCGGAGCTAGCCGGCGTGCTCGTTCCAGATAGTCTAGCGACTGCTTGTACTCGCTCCGCCGCAAGTGCAGATAAGCCACGTTCATCAGCAGCGTGGGCTCTTCCGGTTCGTACGTGAGCGCCGTGCGTTCGTCGGCCAGCGCGTGCTCAATGTCCCCGCGCGAAAGCTCGAATTGCGATGCCGTATGATAGGCAAGCGCCGCGGTCTCATTCGCGCGTTGGCCGCCGCCGCGCGCCGCTCCCTCGAGTTTCGCGATGTACTCCCGGTCAATCGCGCCGTCGTGCACCGCGCCGTTCTCGATTTCCGTGTCTCCGCTTTTCGTTCCCATGGCAGGCGGCGTGATGGCCAGACTCGCCGCCCCAGCCGCGGGAGAGTCCCCCATCGGCACGGCCCCGCCTTTTTCGATATGGTCGACGATGGACTTCGGCAGGCTCAACTCACCGGCGGAAGTCTCATACTTCACTCTGTCGCCCTCTTCTCTCACGTTGAGAGCGAAAATCCGCCGTCCATTCTTCAGAACAATGGTATCCGCGCGCGCCGCAGCCGCCGCAAAAAACATCACGGCAGACAGCATCAGAGCGCGTCTAAATAATGTGGAATGGCCCATTTTACCATTCTAATCCTCCTCGCTCCCGCGCTCCTTGCGGCCTTGTTCCGCCATGCCGAATGTGACTACACTTCTTGCATGCGGCCAGGGGTGGCACTCTTCGTCTTGTTGTGTCTCATCGCCCCGCCCGTATACGCCGCCGATCAATCGCCCCACGAACTCTATGACGCACTCAACGCCCTGCGTCTTGATCCCGCCTCCACCTACCAGCTCGTTACCGCCAACCGTATCGAACTTCGCCGCGGCGACGTCGAGATCTATTTCGAAGAAGGCAAGCTCGCTTTCCTGGCGCCCATCGACGGCCGCGTCACCGGCTTCGTCTTCTCCGGCCGCGGCCATGCCCTGGCTTTTCCGCGCGATATCGTGGAAAAACAGCAAATGGCGCATTTTCTAGGCGCTCCCGTTCTCGACCAGGTTTTCCTCACCGCCTACGTGCGCTTTACCGATGACGCCGCCGATGATCTCCTCCACCAGTTTCAGACGGCCAAGCTAGCGCCGCAGACGGACACTGCCTTTGCTTCGCTCTCCGATCCGCTTGTAACGCAGTTAAATGCTCCCCAGTCCTTGCGCATTCTCGAAGACCGGCTTTCGCAAAATCCAAAGCCCTATTTCTACGCCGCGCTTGAAGGCGTCGATACCGGCCCCTTCGATTTCCTCTTCGACCCGCAACGCAGAGAGCAGATCCTGTTCGGCCAGAGCCGCAAATCCGGCAACTTCATGTATTACGATGTTTGGGCCTCCTACAGCGTCCCCGGTTCCGTTCCTTCGCCAGTCGCATTTCACGCGCTCGACTACGCCTTGGACACAACCGTCTTGCCTGACAATTCTCTCGACGCCACAGCCGCCGTCCATGTCCGCGCCGAAATTTCCGGCGAACGTGTTCTAACGTTCCAACTTTCCCGCGCTCTTCACGCCGAAACCGTAACTGGTGACCAGAACAAGCCTCTCGCTTATTTCCAGAACGAAGGCATGACTCCCCAGGAACGCAGCGTCCGCGGCAATGACTATCTCCACGTCGTCCTGCCGCAGCCCTCGCAAAAAGGTCAGGAGTTTACGATTCATTTTCATTACCGCGGCAATGTCATTGAAAATGCAGGCAACGAAGTACTTTTCGTCGGCGCGCGCGAAAGCTGGTATCCACACCTCGGCGATCAAGCGGATTTCGCTTCGTATGACCTCACCATGCGCTGGCCGCGCCATCTGAAGCTGGTCGCCACCGGCGCCAAGTTCGATGAACAAATCGCCGGAGATTTTCGCGTAGGCCATTGGCGAAGCGATAAGCCGCTTTCCATCGCCGGTTTCAATCTCGGCGAATACGCCTCCAGCTCAATCACCAGCGAATCACGCACCATCGACGTCTACGCCAACCGCCAACTCGAGCAAGCCCTGAGCAATCGTCTCGATTCGGCAAGCCCGGACTCGCTTCCTCCCGTCAATATTCCGTACGGCCTGGCGGGGAGCAGAAGCCGCGAGGCGATGCGTCCTCCGCCGCCGAGTCCTGCCGACGCGCTCAAGCAACTTGGCAAGGACATCGACTCTTCCATTCGCTTCTATGAACAGTTCGGCGGGCCTTTCCCCTTTCGTACCCTAAGCGTCTCGCAAATCCCCGGCTCCTTCGGCCAAGGCTGGCCCGGTCTGCTTTACATTTCCACTTTTTCTTTCTTGTCTCCCGAAGCGCAAAATCGCGCCGGACTCTCTGCTGCTCACCAGGAAGCTTTTACAGATATCGTCCCGTATCACGAAGTCGCGCATCAGTGGTGGGGCAACGTCGTCGGCTGGTCCAGTTACCGCGATCAGTGGATCGATGAAGCCATCGCGAATTATCTTGCGCTGCTTTTCGCGGATAGCAGGAAGCCCTCCGGGCATGAGCTTCGCGTGTGGCTCGAGCGCTATCGCAAACAACTCGAGGAAAAAGTTTCCGGCTCGGATACGCCTGTAGGCGAAATTGGAGCACTCCCTCTCGGCAATCGCTTGAACTCCTCAAAGTCGCCGTTCGGTTTTGAAGAACTGATTTACAGCAAAGGCTCCTGGGTGATTCACATGCTTCGCGAAATGCTGCGCCAGCCCGGCGCCAAAGATCCCGACGCGAAGTTTGTAGCATTTCTTCGCAATATCTCCACAAAGTACGCGTACCGCGCGCTATCCACCGAAGATCTGCAGCACGAAGTCGAGGCCGTCATGACGCCGGCCATGGATCTTGAAGGCGGACGCAGCATGGAATGGTTTTTCGAGCAATGGGTGCGCGGCACGGGCATCCCCCACTATCGCGTTGAATTTTCCACGCACCACACGGATAAGGGTGAAGTCGTCCGCGGCAAACTTTTTCAAACCGGCGTGCCGCGCTCTTTCATCGCCAGCGTCCCGCTCTACGCCAACAACAGCTCCGGACACAGCGTCTTCCTGGGCGCCGTAGTCGCCGCAGGCCCAGAAACTTCGTTCCACTTCGTAACGCATGCCCCGCCGCACAAGCTCGTCATCGACCCCCAAATGACGATCCTCTGCACCACCTCACAAACGGAAAAGTCTGAGGAATAAGCAAGGCCGTGCGAGTAACTCACTTCAACTTTTTGTGCAGCAACCGCTGCTCGATCAGCGGGCTATCCAGATTCAAGGCCGCCTTGCCGTCCGGCCCGAAAACATAGGGAAATCCCATCGGATCCACCGGAAGATTCGTCAGCAGTCTTGCCTGCACAAGTTCGCCGACGCGCGCTGGCCGTCTGCCCGTCCGCTTTTGAAATTCATCCGCGAGCGCATCGAGCTGTTTGCAATCCTGCTCGACTCGCAGCAATCTCAGATGCGTCCGCGCGTTTTCTCTGACTTGAGGGTCTTTCGTCGTCTGATAAACCTCGTTCCACAAAAAGATGGACGTCGAGAGCGATTCGCCTTCCGCAGCGATTTTCGCGGCCATAACTTTCATCCAGATAAGCGCATCCGGATTCTTGCTTCCTTCCGCAAACGCCGCCGAAGCTTTCGCATAATCCTGCAACTCGAAGTAGTAGATGAATCCCAGATCCTCATAGAGTCGCCAGAATTCGGGATTCGCCTGAATCCCACGCTCCAGCAAGGCGATCCCTTGTTCCGGATGACCCGCACCGCGCGGCGAAGGTTCGCTCAAAAATGTGGAGCCGAAACGGTATGCCACCAGCAAATTTGGATCGAGCGTCGTCGTAAGATCCAGAAGCGGCCAGAGCAATTCGAAGTTAGGATCGTGCCGTGCCCGCTTGTCGCCGTAGTATTGAACAGCACGCGTCCAATAAATGTCCGCCATCAACGGCGCATATTCGAGGCTTATGGCCTTGACCAGCTTGCCGGAGCGCAGCACAAGCTCGTCGCGTTCCTGGTGCAGCGCGGCTCGCTGGCTATCGATGCGGTGCTGCAGTTGCCACACGCCGGCAAATCCCAGCGGCAACAAGACCAGCAACAGCCAATTCTTCGAGCCCGGTGAATTCATTTCAGATTCCGCCGCGAGAAGACAGCAGCGGCCACAAGCAGCACGATGCCGCTGTACAACGCCGCATACGTCGTATTCTGCAAAATCAAAGCGCTGGGAATTTCCCGCCCGTGCGCTGCGGCAGCCATCACATTGAAATTCTCAAAATTCGGCAGCAAGTAGGAGAGCCCCCGAAGCAGCGCCTCCAGCGCCGGGTTCGCGATGGCAAAGTGAAAAGTCCGCATGTCCTCCACAAACAATCCCGCGACATACAACGCTGAAGTGTAGAGAATGGCGAGCAAGGGCGTGGTGTAGCAAGAAAAGAGCAACGCGAGGGCAACCACCAGCGTCAGTTTCAGCAAAATAAAATAAATCGCGACGAGCAATATGGCATCTGTGCGTTCAAAATGATGCTTCACGTACAACAGCGCCGCAAACAATCCGGCCGCCATCGCCAATGTATTCACGGTCAGCGTCAAAACCAGCCCGCCGAATTTTCCCAGCAGAAATTCCCATCGCCGCACCGGCTTCGCCAGCAGCGCATATAGCGTCCGCTTGTCCATCTCCTTGTAAACGAGGCCGACGCCGGTAAACACCGCGATCAACAATCCAATCACGCTGATGGCGCTCAAGCCCAGGCTCTTGATCACCAGCTCTTCGATCCCAATCGAGATTTCCCCGACGAAGATGGCCGCGGCCATCATCAGCAGCGCAAAAAAAACGAGGTTGTACAGCACGCGGTCGCGCACCGCTTCGCGAAAGGTATTCAACGCTACCGCGCCCGCGCGCCTCATTTCCCGCTCACCTCGACTGCCGACGCTTGCGCTCGATCCGCCTGAATAAGGTTCATGAAATATTCTTCGAGAGACGCTTTCACTTGCGCCACGGAAAGAATCTTGGCTCCAACTCCTCGAAGCTGTTCGAGCGCCGGGTACAGTTCTTCTTCTGGAACTTGCAGGCGGTAACGGTCGCCCGTCTTCGTCGCCTTGGCAATGATGCCCGCCGCGATCGTGCCGCTTCCCGCTAGCTCGAACAGAATTTCCATCCCTTGCGATTTCATCCCGACAATCTCACCGGGCGCGCCGACGCCGCGCAACTTCCCGCCGACAATTACGCCCACGCGATCGCAGAGCATTTCTGCATCGGACAAAATATGCGTGGAGAACAGCACCGTCCTACCTTCGCGCTTCAATTCCAAAATAATGTCGCGCACTTCCCGACGCCCGATGGGATCCAACCCCGACATTGGCTCATCCAGAATCACCACTTTCGGATCGTGTAAAATCGCCTGCGCCAGCCCCACGCGCTGCAGCATGCCCTTCGAATACTTCCGCAGTTGGATCTTCCCGGCGGTCTCCAACCCGACTTTCTCGAGCATGCGCGCGACGCGTTCGCTGCGGTCGGCCGCTGTCAAATCGTGAAATCTAGCGAAGTAATCCAGAACCTCAGCCGCCGTCAGATAGTCGTAGAAATACGGCTGCTCGGGCAGATACCCGATGTCGCGGTGCATTTCAATATCCGCGATGGATTTTCCCAAGATGCGCGCCGTCCCAGCCTCTGGGAAGATCAGACCCACAAGCAGCTTGATCGTGGTCGACTTCCCGGCGCCATTCGGCCCGAGAAAACCAAACACCTCGCCACTCTCGACCTGCATGGTCAAGCCTTCCAGCGACCTCTTTTTCTTGAGGTGCAGGAACCCGAACGGGTAGTCCTTGGTCAGGTTTTCAATTTCAATCGCTGCGCCTGGCATAGTCTCATTCTTCGGAAGTCCAGCCCCATCGTCAATCGGCGTGGCTGGCTATGTGCGCGGAAAGAAAATAGAGAGTGCGTGGCAGGAAGGAAATTAGTTCGCGATTAGGAGTCGCTTCGTGCAGTGCCACTAAGAGTCGCTTCGTGTACTGCCGATTTGCACCAGTTCCGGCTGCGCTGCGGGGGGCGCCATCGGTTTCGGTTTCAGTGTCTGCGGACCACGCCAATTGTCGATGATTCCGACCTGCTGCACGCACGAGACTGTGCACATCGGCGCGCAATGCTTTTCCGTGTAGTACTCGCGATGGCGCATCTCGTCGGTATATTGCGCCAACGGAATCCCTGGATAGCCGCGCTGCTGCGAGCACCAGTGCACCAAGCCGTCCTCGCAAATGTATAAGTAACGCGCGCCCGAACGGCAACGCCAGTCGTGCTCTTTGCCGCGCGCCACGCTGTGCTGGAAATCATTGAACCGCGAAAACGACCGCTTCCCGAGCGTCATGATCTCTTCAAAAATCTCCAGCTCGCGCGGGCCTAGCGGCTTCAATTGGCCATTCCCGTCATGAATAATCCCCACCGTGCTCGTAAATCCAAGCTCGACGGCGCGATGCGCAATCGTCAGCGCATCTTCGGGGTCCTTCACTCCGCTCCCAAGCACGGAGTTGATGTTCACCTGGAATACCGCAAATTCCGCAAGCCATTCGAGGCGAATATCCAGCGTCTTCAAACTCTTCTTGGAAACTTCGTCCGGCACCACATTATCAATGCTGATCTGCAAGTGCTCCAGCCCCGCCTCGTTGAGCGTGGCAATCCGCTCCTTGCTGAGCAGAAACCCGTTGGTAATCATTCCCGCGATCATGCCGCGCTTCCGGATGTGGTGGATAATGTCTTCGAGCTCCGGATGCATCAGCGGCTCGCCGCCGCTGATCGTAATAATCGACGTGCCCATGTCCGCCAGGATGTCGAGGCGCTTTTTCATCTCCTCGAGCGGCACGGGCTTCGAGACGTTGTCGTACTCGTTGCAATAGCCGCAGTCGAGATTGCAGCGCCGCATCGGAATGATGTGCACCAAAATGGGGTGCTTCGTGGAGGCCAGCGCTTTGGCGATCATCTTCAGCTCGCGCACGCGCGTCCGCCGGAACCTGCGCTGGCGCTCTCGCGACACTTCCGCGCTAGCCTTTATTGTTTTTGTCTCTTCCGGCATGAATTGCGCTGCTTCCCCAAGGCTTCAATTATACACAACGCTGCGCCTCTGACTCTCCTCCATGCCTGACTGGTGTCCGCCATGTATCCAATCGCCAACTCGGTCGCCTGCCCGCTCCATCGGTGATGGCTGAAAGCGATATACATTGTCGTAAAATGGATCGGGGGACGCGAAGCGTGGACGCGTTGCCCAACATGGTGGATGGGGGCCTATGTCACTTGAAAAAAGGCAGGTTTTCCCGAACCTGTTTCGGTATGCGTGTGATTCGTGCCCGTTCGACTGGCCTAGAACCCCGGTGAAAGAAAGTGATTTGCCGCCTCCCCCGCCTCACTCCTGTCCGAATGAGAACCGGCCTGACCTGAAGCCAGTGCTCGAAGAACAAGAAAAGAGTACTAGCGAGAGCACGAGACCCAAGCCCGTGGCCGTGTGCACGCGCTGCGGCGCTATATCCTACGCTGCAAACCTCATTAACGGCCAGTGTGCCCAGACGGTGGCAGGGAAGAGATGTGTCGGAGTCAATGGAAGCGCTCTCAACGCTGACGATTGGAAACAATGTGGGGCGTGTGCGGGCACAGGGAGCACAGGAACGACGTGTTGCGGCCCTTGCGACGGCGCAGGCTGGTTGTACGCTCGCAACAGGGGAAGGCGCTAGGCCATGTCTGGGGGGCATTAGCTATAACAGACGAGTCCCGCCCCAGTACATCAAGTTTCCGATTACGGCGTCAACAAAGCACTGAAGCTTGAGTCGCATTGCTGGATGGGGTGTAGGTCGCTTGGTATTAGCGCGGTCTCATTGCGAACCAGAACCCACCAAGAATGAGCACGAGAGACACGATCCCCACTCCTAGCAGAAACCTTTTGCTGTAGAGATTATCGCGTTGAGAATCGTTCCTTCCCCAAGGTAGGAGGCTCAGCAGGCGAATCGAGATCCCAACAAACACCAAAATCGAGAGGAGTAGGGCTTTCATTGTCTTTGATCAGAATCCGGGAACTCTCTCTCAATGATACCGGTCAATGGGGCACTTGCGCTGTCCGTGTTCATTAGCGGTAATGGGTGTAGGGAGCCGCTTCCCCGATACCAGGCATTGGCGGCTGAAATCGTGATGACCAATTTCTGAGTGACATTTCAATGACTGACGCCCACAATCCTAGGCTAGTAGGAACCACTAACCCGAGTTTGGTGCGTTGGTCAGATAAGGAGGGACAATGATTCAGCGGCTCTTCATCCTTTTATTGCTTTCCGTCATCGTTATTGGAGGTTCTGCTTCTTTTCGACCAGCACAGTCGGCGAACCCAGAGCCCTGCGCGCAAAACCATGAGGCTTGGTTGAAACAAGTCTCTGAGAAAATGGAGGCCATTAAACCCGGCATGACGCGATGGGACCTTTTGAAAGTTCTCCGGACGGAAGGCTCACCACGACCAAGGTTCTTGACGATGGGCGGACTTCCACAAGCACTACGGGAATCATTTGTTAGCCAGGACTGTCCATATTTGAAAATTGAGGTCGAGTTCGAGTCCGGTTGGCCGGACCGAATCCCCAATCAAGACGTCATTGTTAAAGTCTCGAAGCCCTACCTACAATTTGCCACGACGAACTAGGAGTTCGGCAGGCTGGCTCCTGAGTTACCAACCCGGACATGTAGCTTTGGCTTTTTCCACTTGATTGCCTGGTAAGTCGTAATCGGAAACTAGGTTCGAACGGATACCCTAGGGGCCAAAGCGAGCCTCATCGGACGCAAGCGTCGGCCCGGCGCTCCAATCGGCGGGAGACCGTGCGGGAAATGTGGACGGCGGGCAGCATCGATGTGTCTCTCGCGAACATTTTGCGGCTGAGGTGAGGGGCGGGGCTGGGATAAGAGCCAGCGTCGCTTTTATTTGCACAAAAAAAATTGTCGATTGTCCTTGACACACGGACTCTCGAGGAACAGTATGAGTTCGAGGTTTCGCTGTTTAGGTGAACCTCCCGCTACTCAGTCCATAAGCAGTTTCGTAAAAGGGTAAGCTCCGCATCGAGTGCCAACAGGCAGAACCTATTCAGGTTCTTTTTTATTTCTCGCGCGTAGCCCAACCTCCTGTTCGACGTACAGGTTTACACCCCTAGACGCCAGCGGTTTCAGACTACATCGCTCAAACCCAGCTCGCTAAATGCGAGTAGGAAGTCCGTGTTTAAAAATTAAAAAGAGGAGAATCACCATGTCTGAACAAAACAAAACTAACGTCCGTCGTTTGTTCGAAGAAGTTTGGAACAAAGGCCATGTGCAAGTAACAGACGAGCTCATCGCACCTACATACACTCGCCACGACAGTTCGTCGCCTGATTTTGGGCGCGGACCCGAGGCTGAGAAAAAGAGAGTCACTCTTTACCGCAATGCCTTCCCCGACATTCGTTTCACGATCGAAGATCTGCTTGCCGAAGGCGAAACCGTAGTGGCTCGCTGGTCTTGCCGCGGTACCCATAAGGGCGAACTGAACGGCATTGCGCCCACAAACAAGCAATTCAACGTCACGGGCGTAAGCATAGCCCGCTTTACGAACGGCAAAATGTTCGAAGGCTATGTGAACTGGGACGCTTTGGGCCTCATGCAGCAGCTCGGCGTCGTTCCTGAACTCGGCCGAACCAAAGCCGCCGCGGCCTCCGCCTCCACAAGGTAGCCGTCCCGGCTTCGTCGAAAAATCGGAAGGCCCGATCGTACATCGGGCCTTCTGTTTTACTTCCGCATTCCATCAGTGAGATTCCCCTCCGGATGTTTAGCTAAAATATCGACTGACAGTACGATTCAAGGGGTGTTTCGCGTACCCCGAGGTTAGTATCGGCCCGGAGTTGCCGGGGCGGTACGTTAGAGGCCGTTGGCTAAGCGAGTGAACGGCTCCTCGGCCGCGAGGCGTAAGTCCCTCGAACACGCGTAATCGGAAACTGGCCCATTATTGAGAGGAAGGCAGCATCTCAGTTTGAAGGTATAAGGAGTGAACCATGAGCGTGCCAGATCGCAGCTGCGTTATCCGCTTCACCGAGGCTCAAGCGCGTATCCCGGGACCCGCGGGCGATCACGTCGCCATGGTCCTGCGGCGTGGCCCTCTTGACGTAGCCCTTTCCCTCCCTCTGCGCCCGAGACACCAGACGCCGCACGCACAGGACGAGATTTACTTCATCATTCGCGGCCGGGGAGTGCTCATTCACGACAGCAAGCGGGACCCGTTCGAGGCAGGCGACATCCTGTTCGTGGCTGCGGGGACCGAGCATCAATTCGAGGACACTACCGGCGATTTGGCCCTGTGGCGCGTATTTTACGGCCCCGATGGTGGCGAGGTCCCAGTATAAGCGTGGTGCTGGCCGAGAAAGCCAAAGTGAGACACGACCGGGAGGAAGTGCGCGTAGCCCGGTGGGCGCAGGTTCGCATATAATGAAAGGTTTGCCGGGGAAGAGTGAGGCGCCGCAGTAAGGATCTGTGGCGCGATGGGGAGCAGGGATGATACTCGACGTGGTGGAAATCCAGAAGATATTGCCGCATCGCTATCCGTTTCTGATGGTGGATGCCATTTTGGAAATGGAGCGGTTGAAGTACATCGTCGGCGTAAAGAATGTAAGCATTAACGAATCGCATTTTCAGGGGCACTTTCCGGGTAAGCCCATCATGCCGGGGGTGTTGATCATCGAAGCGATGGCGCAGACGGGAGGGCTGCTGCTCTTGCTGGAGGTTCCGGATCGCGAAAGCAAATTGCTGTATTTCGTGGCAGTGGATGGAGCGCGATTCCGGCGGCCAGTAGTGCCAGGCGACCAGTTGAGGCTGGAGGTCACGGTCAAATCGTGGCGAGGGGACTTCTGCAAGCTCGAAGGCAAAGCGACGGTGAACGGGCAACTAGCTGCGGAAGCGACGCTGATGTGCAAGATGGTGGATCGCGAGTTTGGCGCGAAGGCGGAAGAACCCGCGAAATGAGCAGGTCGGAGATTCATCCGCAGGCGGTCGTGGCCTCGAGCGCGAAGCTGGCCCCTGGTGTAAGAGTCGGGGCTTACGCGATTGTTGGAGACGAGGCGGAGCTTGGCGAAGGCTGCATAATTCACCCGCACGCCACGGTCGGCGGGCCTGCGAAGTACGGACGAAACAATGTGTTCTACTCGTTTTGCGCGGTCGGCGGGGACCCGCAGGATTATACGTATCGGGGCGAGCGGACTGAATTGGTTGTGGGCGACGGAAATATTTTTCGCGAGTACGTCACCGTCAGCCGGGGGACACAAAAAGGCGGGGGCGTCACGCGAGTCGGCAATGAAAACTTTTTTTTGGCTTACTCGCACGTAGGGCACGACGACCAGATTGGCAATCAGACTTTGTTTGTGAATGGTGCGACGCTGGCGGGGCATGTGGCGGTGGAGGATTTTGCTACCGTCGGTTCGTTTTCGGTGGTGCACCAGTTCTGCCGGGTGGGGCGGTACGCGTATGTGGGGGCTTGCACGGTGATTGTGCAGGACGTGCCGCCGTTTTCGCGTGCGGTGACGGAACGCGAGACGAAGAGCTATGGTGTCAACACCATCGGGCTCGAACGCAAGGGATTCTCGAAGGAACGGTTGCAAGTGTTAGATCGCGCATTTCGTTTGCTAAGCCGGTCAAAAATGAATACCACGCAAGCGTTGGCTGAAATGCGAACGAAATTGGCTGGTTCGGACGACGTGCAGGAACTCATCCGATTTATCGAGACGGCCGAGCGCGGAATCGTGAAGTAAGCGTTAACACCCACCATTCACGCCATGCCGGAGACTAACGCAAACACGACAGGATGGGGACTTATAGCCGGTAACGGGCGCTTTCCGTTTCTCGTGTTGGAAGGAGCGCGCAGCCAGGGGATCGAAATGGCGGTGATCGCTCTGAAGGAAGAAGCCTCACCCGAATTGGAAAAGAACGCCAAGCGGCTGCACTGGGTGAGCCTCGGCGAGTTGAGCAAGGCCATCGACCTGATGCACAAGGAAGGCGTGAGGCAGGCAGTGATGGCCGGGCAGGTGAAGCACAACAAGATTTTCAGCGCGATCCGGCCGGACTGGAAGTTGGCAAAGCTGCTCTACTCCCTGCCGCGGAAAAGCACTGATGCGCTGATCGGCGGGATCGCGAAAGTGCTGCAGGATGAAGGAATTCAGCTGGTGGACTCGACGTTGTTTCTGAAGCCGCTGCTGCCTGAGCCAGGTGTTCTGACGCGCCGAGCGCCCAACGAGCAGGAAAGCGCCGATATCGCGTATGGGCATAGCGTTGCAAGGCGGATAGCGGGCATGGACATCGGACAAACGGTGGTGATCTCGGACCAAGCCTGCGTTGCTGTGGAAGCCATGGAAGGAACGGACGAAACTATCGCGCGCGCGTCGAGGATCGTTGGGGGAAAGTCCCTCGTGGTGGTGAAGGTTAGCAAGCCGCACCAGGACATGCGGTTCGATGTACCCGTGGTCGGTTTGCCAACCATCGAAGAGATGAAGAGCTCCCGAGCCACGGCGCTGGCGGTGGATGCGGGGCGCACCTTGCTGTTTGACCGACAAAAATTGATTGAGTTGGCCGACGCGGCGGATATCGCCATACAGGCGTTTGCGCCGGCCACGGCCGCGGAACCGAAGAGTGTTTCGGGGGGAATGAATAAAAAATGAGCGGTGCTGGACGCGATTCGGGAAAAGTCCGCGCCGCCGTCGTGGGAACGGGGGAATTTGGGCGCAACCATGCGCGGGTGTATCGCGAGCTGGAGGGTGCTGAACTTGTTGGCGTTTACGATCAAGATCAGGCTCGCGCGGAAGCCGTCGCAGTAGAATTTCAGACACGCGCGCTGCGCAGCCTCGAAGAGGTCCGCGAACTTGCCGAAGCAGTCAGCGTGGCGGTGCCGACGGCGGCGCACGCCGAGGTGGGTTGCCGGCTGCTCGAAAGCGGGCTGGACGTGCTGGTCGAAAAGCCCATGGCCCTGAATTTGGCTGAGGCGGATGCGCTTCTCGAAGCGGCGCGGGGGCGCAAACGGATTTTACAGGTGGGCCACGTCGAACGGTTTAATCCCGCCGTGGCGGCGGTTGAGCCGATTCTGAATCGGCCGCTTTTTTTCGAAGTGCACCGCCTGGGGGTGTTTACTCCGCGCAGCCTCGACGTAGAAGTGATTTACGACGTGATGATCCATGACTTGGATATATTGCTGGCCATGGTGAAGGAGCCGGTGACCGAATTGAAGGCGGTGGGCATTCCTGTGTTGACGGACAAAGTGGACATCGCTCACGTACGGCTGGAGTTCGCGGGCGGCGCAGTCGCCAACGTGACCGCGAGCCGGGTCTCGACGGAGCGCGTGCGTAAGATGAGATTCTTCCAACAACACGAGTACATTTCGCTGGATTACGCGCGGCGAGATGCGTTGCGCGTCGGCGTGAAGCGGCCCGGACCGCAGCCGGAGTTCTCGTTTGAAAAATTGCCCGCGCCGGATGTCGAGCCATTGCACGCGGAGCTCGAGGCGTTTTTGGAAGCGGTGCGTACACGGCGGGAACCGCGGACAAACGGCGCCGCCGGGCGGGCGGCGCTGGAACTGGCCAGCCGCGTAATGGCGAGCATCCAGGAGCACGGGGAACGCGTCCAACTAGCAGCGTTCGCCTCACAAGAGAAAGCAGGAAAATGATTCCCCGGACCCTGGTGCCGCTTGGTTCTCGTCCGCCAGCCGCGGATGCGCCGCCTTCGCAGCGGCGGCGTCCGACGACGCTGGACGAGCGCACGCTCGTTCCCGCGATGCTGCCAATCGTACAGCTGGACGGAAAATCGAATATTCCGAGATCGCTCCCGCTGGAGTCGATTGCCGCGCGCGTCGTTGTTCCGCGCGATGTGAATCAGGAAGCCTACAACGTCGAAGAAAACCACTCGATCCCCGTCCAGCCGACGGACATGGACCAGCGGATCACCGTTCCGCAAGGAGCAGCCCCGCCAGAAAAGATTGAAGGACCACTCATTCCGCCGGGGGATATCGTCGATCTTGATGTGTTCATGACCGGCGAAGTGAATCTTCTCACCAAGCCGCAAACGGAAGAAAAAACAAAATGGGATTTGATCACGAGGGTTTCGTCGTTTGCGTTCCACGTGGCGTTGTTTGCGACGATTATCTTGTGGGCGAAGATCTTTCCGCCTCACGTGCCGACGCAACAGGAAATTGATCTTGCCAACAGGCAGATGCTCTGGCTGCCTCCGGAAAGTGCCTATGCGCCGAAGCCAAAAGCGGCGCCGCGACCGGCCCAGCCGCCCGCCGTGCATGTGGATCCGAAGGTCATCAACAAAGTGGCGCCACCTGTGGCCCAGCCCGCGCCGAGGCCCGAGCCTCCCAAGAGGGAGTTGCCGGATGCTCCTGCACCGAAAATACAGGTGACTCCGCGTGATGTGGAAACGCCTGCGCCCAAGACGGATCCTCCGAAGGCGCCGCTGAAACTTGACGTGCCGGACATGCCAAAGCCGCAGCCAGGCCTGAAGCTTCCGAAGAGTTCCTCGATCGATGATGCTATCCACGATGCTCTGAAAGCGCCGAGCTCGGGAGGCAAAAGCGGCGCAATCACGGGGCCGGGTCCGCGCCCGAGCGGTTCTCCCGGGGGCGGCGCTCCGGGGCAAGGCTCGGGTTCGTTCGGCAATGGCTACGAGATTTTGACAGACCTGCAGGGCGTCAATTTCGACGACTATATGCATCGAATGCTGGAAAACGTGCGGCGGAACTGGTATGCGGTGATGCCGCAGTCGGCGTTGTTGGGAGACCGTGGCAAGGTCTTGCTGAGATTTAAGATCATGGCAAACGGCAGCGTTCCGAACGACGACCCGTCGCGCGAGATGGGGTCGGGAAAAGAACCGTTGGACAGAGCGGCGGTCTCCGCCATCCGTTCGTCCAATCCTTTTGAGCCTTTGCCTTCGGCTTTCCACGGTCCGTACATCGAGATCCGCATCATGTTTTTGTACAATTTGCCGATCGAAGACGCTTATCGGTGAAGCCCGTCCGCCAGCAAGTTATCGGTAGTCTGCTTCTCGCGCTGGTTGTGCTTGTTGTGCTGCTCATCCGCGCTTGGCATATCCTGTTTCGATGAATCCTGGCACATCTGAATTGCCTCTGGTTGCCGTGGTTGGTCCCACGGCATCGGGGAAGTCCGTGCTCGGCGTGTGGCTGGCGGAACGATTCGGCGGAGAAGTGCTGGCTTGCGATTCGACGCAGCTCTATCGGGGGTTCGACATTGGCACTGCTAAGACGGTGTTGGTGGAGCGCCGCGGCGTTCCGCATCACCTCATCGACGTCTTGACCCCAAGCGAGGAAGCAACCGCCGGTGGATATAGGCAAATGGCATTGGCGGTGCTGGATGACTTGCGGAGGCGCGGGCGGCTGCCGATTCTTACGGTTGGCACGGGATTGTATTTGCGGGCATTGCTTGAAGGATTGGCGGACGTGCCGCAACGCTCAAAAGAATTGCGAGAAAGACTACGCGCTAGCGCCGAGGAGCACGGTCCGGGTTACTTGCATCGGCTGCTTATGCGGCTGGACCACGAAACTGCAGGGAAGATCGCGGCTGCGGACGAACAAAAATTGATACGCGCTATCGAGGTATGCGTGCTTGCACGACGGCCCGTATCGGAAGTGCACCGTGCGGGGCGTTCACCGCTCGCAGGGTGGCGCGCATTGAAAATTGGATTGACGCCGCCGCGCGAAGCGCTCTACGAACGCATCCACGCGCGCACGGACGCGATGTTCGCGCAAGGCTGGTTGGAGGAAGTGCGCGGACTGATGGAAAGCGAATTGCCGGAGAATGCCAAGCCGTTCGACTTCATCGGCTATCGAGAGCTGCGCGAGGTTTTGCGTAGTAAGAAGAATATCGAAGAAGCGCGAGCAGCGATTCAGCAAGCCACGCGGCGCTACGCCAAACGCCAGTTAACCTGGTTCCGCAAGGAACCCGACGTGCATTGGCTCTCTGGTATTGGCGACGATTCACGCGTGCAAGACGAAGTGCGCGGCTGGCTCCTCCAGCAGGGCGTCGCAGAGTCGCCCCCGAGAAGCTGAGCGCGTATAATGGCTTAGGTGAAGAAAGACCCCCTCCGAAATGGCTCCTTCCGCGCAATGGGTTCAGGACTGAATTCGTGACGAAAACTTCGCAACCTATCTCTACGTCTACGGCGGATCGTGCTTTACTTGTCGGCCTGGGCTGGAAGCGCAAGCCCCGCTTTCCTGGCATGCCTGCGGGCGAGCAGGGACGAGAATCGCTTTTGGAGCTTGTCGAACTGGCACGGAGTGCTGGGGCGGAAATTGCAGGGACGGTTTTTCAGGTACGCGAATCGGCGGATCCCGCAACGCTTGTGGGGCGCGGCAAGCTGGACGAAATTCGCGCCGAGGCTACCGCGCACAAGGCGCCGCTGATTATTTTCGACAGCAACCTTTCGCCGATGCAGCAGCGCAACATTGAAGCTGCGACCGAGCGGCGCGTCATCGACCGCACACAGTTGATCCTGGATATTTTCGCAAAACACGCACGCAGCCGCGAAGGGCAGTTGCAAGTCGAGCTTGCGCAACTGAACTACATGCTGCCCCGGCTTACGGGCAAGGGCGCTTCGATGTCGCGTCTCGGAGGCAAGAGCGGCGGCGGAGGCTCCGGCGGAGCGGGTGGAGGAGCTGGACGCATCGGCGTACGCGGACCTGGCGAAAAGAAACTGGAAACGGACCGCCGGCGCATCCGCGACCGCGTCGCCAAAATTCAGAAGAGCATCGAAGACATACGCAAGCAGCGTGCTCTGCGGCGGGAGGCGCGGAATGCGGTGCCGCTCGGCACGATTGCGCTCGTCGGTTACACCAACGCGGGCAAATCGACTTTGTTTAATGCGCTGAGCCGCGCCGAGGTGCTGGTCTCGTCGCGTATGTTCGCCACACTGGACCCGACTATTCGCGCGATTCGGCTGCCATCGAATCGGCGAGTCCTGGTATCGGACACAGTGGGATTCATTCGCGATCTGCCTAAAGGATTGCTGACGGCGTTCCGCGCGACGCTCGAGGAAGTCCAGGAAGCCGTGCTGATTCTTCACGTGAGCGACGTCTCGAACCCGCATCATGCCGAACTGGACGAGGAAGTAGACAAGATTCTGAATGACCTAGGCGTAGCCGAACGGCCGAGGCTCCGCGTGTTCAACAAAGTGGACCGCCTCACGCAAGAGCAAAGAGCTCCACTGCTCCGTTCCTTCGCGAAGGGGGCGCGGATAAACGCCGGACCTGTGCTTGTGTCAGGACTGACGGGAGAGGGCGTTGACGAATTGTTGCGCCGAGTGGACGAGGCTCTTCCAGTCGATCCTGTCGTAATGCTTTCGTTGCGGCTGCCGCTCGCGGAAGGCCGCACGCTGGCGCTCGTTCACGCGCTCGGCCGCGTGCTACACTCCGAGGTCGAAGATTCCCATATGTTAATGGACGCTGAAGTTCCTGTTTCCATAGCGCGCAAGCTCAAGCTGGCCGCCTTTGCAAATGATGGAACTTCGAAGCGAGCGCTTGCGTAATAGGAGATGAGGGGGTTGCTATGGCCGGATTCTTACTGTGGTGTATATTGCTCTTCTTTTGTTGGCCTCTCGCGCTGCTGGCGCTAGTGCTTTATCCCTTTGTTTGGCTAATTCTGCTTCCGTTTCGCATTGTGGGAATCGCAGTGGATGGCGTTTTGTCGTTGTTGCGAACCCTCTTTTTCCTTCCGGCGCGCATTTTGCGAGGGCCGCGAGCGATTTGATCAAGCGGCGCCTATTTGCTTCTAAGTAACTCCGATGCTCTCATCCGAAATGTCCTCGTTTTGGCCGCTAAATAGGTCTTTCCTGAATGGTTTGCGGAGCTTTTGGATATCCGGGCCGCTGTGGAAACCTTGTGGAAACCGTTTTGTGCAAAAAAGCACAGCGCACGCTCATTTCCTGAGAAGGTTACGGCCCTTTGCATCGTTTCTCCGTAACATATTGAATATAATGGCTTTGCGCCTTCGGAGAGAGTTCCGGTGAGAGGGCATGACGGGCCAAGACCTTAGACGGAGGTTTTCGACATTTGCACAGGTTTGCAGCAGAGAGAGTACGGATGAGTACAGCCTTCCGCGCGACGCAACTCATTCCTCTTGTTGACGTTACAGTACCTGCTCCGGCTCTCTCCCTTAGGTTCGGGGACGTTGACGCACGCGAAGCAGGGGGCTATAGTCAGGCGAGCGGTGGCCGAAGCATCAAGGGCGGCATCCCCACCGCGACGTTTCCATGAATCTCCCCAACTCACTGACGGTTCTGCGCATCTTTTTCGTTCCCCTGCTGATTGCCGTATTGCTTACGAAGAGCCCGAACGTCGATTTTCGCGGTTTCCCAATGCATTTTGAGTTTTGGGGAGTTTTAATCTTGCTCGTGGCAGCGGCGACAGATTGGGCGGACGGTTATTTTGCACGGCGGCGCCTTCAAGTGACGACGCTCGGGATTCTTCTGGATCCTATCGCGGACAAGCTGCTGATTTCAGCGGCCTTTATTTCTCTCGTCGGCATGCAATTAGTTCCTGCCTGGATGGTGGTGATCATTATCGGGCGTGAATTCACGGTCCTAGGTTTGCGGAACATTGCTTCCGCTGAAGGATTTACCATTGCTGCTTCCTTACTTGGAAAGACGAAAATGGTGCTGCAAGTATGCGCCGTTGCCGTTCTGATCGCGACTGACCAACATCCTCTGCTGATCCCTCTTGCGAAAGTTCTTCTATGGCTGGTGGTGATCAGCGCGCTAGTGTCCGCGGCGCAATACTTTCTAAAATTCTGGGGCCAGCTTGATGACCGCATCAAGCAGCGCCGCAAGCTGCGCATGATGGAGAGCCACAAAAAGTCCGAGGATGCCGTCCCTCTCTGAAGCCGATCGCCGGTCTCTGCTCGAATTGGCCCGCCGGGCGATTGCCGAAGCCGTTTCCCTCCAGAAACCAGCCGAAGGCATTCCACAGAGTGGAGTGTTTGCCGAGAAACACGGCGTTTTCGTAACAATCCACGCGCGTGGCCGATTGCGCGGCTGCATTGGCGTCGTCGAGGCCTTCGAACCGTTAAGCGAGTCCATCGCGCGATGTGCGGCCGGCGCGGCCCTGAACGATCCGCGATTCTCGCCCGTCCGGGGGGAAGAGCTTCCAGAAGTACAAATCGAGATCTCCATGTTATCCGCGCTCGAGCCGATTCCTCCGGAGAACATCGAGATCGGGAAGCACGGCTTGCTCATCTTACAAGGCTCCAAGCGCGGGCTTCTATTACCTCAAGTTGCGGTGGAGCACAAACTTGGCCGCGAACAATTTCTGGAAGAGACTTGCCGCAAAGCGGGTTTGCACGCCAAGGCCTGGCAGGAGCCAGAGACTCGAATCCTTGGATTCACTTGCGAGGTTTTTTCGGAAGGGAGAAATAACGAGGAACAGCCACCTCGGGATGCCTGAAAGCTGCAATGCATCCCGGTCCAGAGGCAGGCCTCAGGTCCAGAAAAAAGGCCCGCGCGAGCAGCATCTCTCGGCGGGCCGGAGGTTTCTGTTTTGGCGGTTACCGGCTATTCGACTTCGACGTAATCGCCTGCGTATATATCCGCAGAGCTGAAAGTGAGAAATACGGTCGAAGAGTTGCGGCTCACGTTGAGAACTATGCCCTCTCCCAACACCTCTCGTGGCAAATCGTTCCAGTTATACCGCCCCGGCGAGCTGCCAAAGCCATAGAGACGGTCCTGAAACCCCTTGGTCTGGGGAGCAAGCTCGGCTAGCGTGCCCTGGTAACGGAATACCCGAAAATAGTCGCCTACTTTTACGCCCTTGTTGGTACCCAAGTTCACGTAGACCGTGTTGCCCTGCCCCGCCGATTGCGAATATTCCCTCGACTCAACGATCATCGCGACTGGCTTGCCGCTTATGGGCGCGAAATGGTCAAAGGGGCCGGGGTCCTTGAACGTTGGCTCCGGCCTCTCCTGAAAGGGGAGAGCAATATCGCCGCGCTGCATGTAGTCGCAGGATAGAGTCACTTCCGCGACCGCTGTCTTTGACTGAACATTGACGATTCGAAGCTGACCGGCATCCACATAATGAGTCCCCATGGCCTTCATCAGTTTGGCCTGCCATTTGAACCAGTTCACTTCCAAAGGGTCCGACTCCGGCCTCACGACGGAATAGCGATCGCCGACCCGCACACCCTTGTCCTGGCCGCGATTGATGATCACGTAGTCGCCGCGTGCAAACGTTATTTTGATGTTCGACTGCTCACCGGAAACCACGCGGGTCGCATCGGGGACCTTTTGGTCGCTCACGAAACCGGAACAATAGACCGTGGAAAAGCCCGCCTGCGTGGGAGCAGTCTGTGCCGAGCAAATCCCGGCACCCATAAATACAAACGTGCTTAGAGCTGCTAATTTAGCGCGCATTCCAAGACTCCTTCAACACGCCCTACGGGCCGTGCGGGGACGATTCTTTGCGAAAGTAACAGGGCGGCCTTGATGCGTCAACAAATACGGCGGGACGGCTTTACACTTTTGATACGGCATGCTACACAAGCCTTGTTTTCAATAACATGCCAAGAACCAAGCGAGCGAAAGGGCTGTTTGGGGTTGGGGTTAGCCGCATTTGTGCCGTGGCGGCGGCCTCCACTGCGGTGGAAATGGTCCATTTGGTCCGAGCGGGGCTCCGCGAGACCCCCACTATCGAACTGCGTCTGGACTGGCTGCGAAGCGATTCGGACCGCTCTCGCTTCCTACTTTGGTTGAAGAGGAACGGACCGCGCGGCGCAACATTCCTCGCCACCTGCCGCCGCCGGGAGGGAGGAGGCAAGCTCTCTGGAGGTGTCCGTGCCGAACTTCACTGGCTGAACCAGGCCCGAGAGGCGGGGTGCTCGTGGTGCGACTTGGAGATAGAGACCTTTCGCGAATTGCCGCGCGGCAAGGCGATTCGGCAATTTGGTCTGCCCGCGTGCATCTTGCTCTCCTTGCATGACTTCCAGCGCATGCCGAGACAGCTTCAGCCCTTGCCTTCTGCCGCTCACGGTGAAGTCGACGCGTTAAAATTTGCGGCTCAAGCGCAAACGATTGGTGACAGTCTTCGCCTGCTCCATCTGGCTCGAAGCTTGCCTCATCTCGTAGCGGTCCCCATGGGCGAAGTGGGTCTTCCGGCGCGTATCCTAGCTTTGCGTGAAGGCAGCGCGCTGGCCTACGCACCGATAGGGGAAGCTACGGCTCCTGGCCAGGTCTCTTTGCACGCCTTGAAGCACCTCTACCGCGCTCACGAGCTGACCCGGCGCACTCGCGTTTATGGCGTGATCGGTAACCCGGTGGGGCACTCCCTATCGCCGCTTCTCCATAACACCGGGTTCATCGCGCGAAAGATCGATGCGGTTTACTTGCCCTTTCCTGTGAAGGATCTTCGCGACTTTCTGGAGGCCGTGCCGGAATTAGGAATCCGCGGTTTCAGTGTCACGATTCCGCACAAACAATCCATCCTGAAGCACTTGGACGAGTGCGATCCCCTCGCGGCCGAGATTGGCGCCGTTAACACCGTCGTCGTCCGGCGTGATGGCTCGCTCTCCGGCAGCAATACCGATTACGTCGGGATTCTGCGCGCCTTGGAGAAAAAGCTGGGGCTGGCCGGGAGCCGCGTGTTGATTTTCGGCGCGGGCGGTGTTGCGAGAGCCGCGGCGTTCGCTCTTGCAAAAGCCGGGGCCCACGTCGGGGTCTGCGCGCGCCGCGAAAAGGCCGCGCGAGAACTGGCCAAAGCCATCGGCGGCGAAGTCGTTCCGCGGCGCGCTTTGAAGAGCGAAACTTTTGATGTGATTCTAAACGCTACTCCGCTCGGCATGCATCCCAACGACCGAATTTCGCCCCTGTCGCCACGCGAGCTAAATTGCCGCCTTGTCATGGACCTCATCAACCGGCCGCAAATGACGCAACTCCTGAAGCTCGCGGCGCGTAAAGGGATCGCAACAGTTTCTGGCGTCGAAATGTTTGTCCCGCAGGGCGTCGCGCAATGGGAACTCTGGACGGGACAACGCGCTCCGGAATCCATCATGCGCAAGGCTGTTCTGCGGGCGTTGCGCACGGGAGAAGAGTCCCGCCAGCACACTTAATCCAGAAATGCGATAATGCCGACCTCGGAAAAACAGACCGTGGCCGTGAACTGACCCATGATTCAGCCGGACTTCCGCGAATTTCAGCGCCTCGCCAAACAGGGAAACCTTATCCCCGTTTATGAGGTATTTCCCGCCGATTTGCTTACGCCCGTAAGCGCCTATCTGCGCATGGCCCAGGGCGCACGGTATTCTTTTTTGTTGGAAAGCGTCGAAGGCGGCGAAAAGATTGCCCGTTACACGTTCGCCGGCGCGAATCCCGAGGAAGTCTTTCGTTATGCCGGGGGCGCGTGTGTGCTGGAGAGCCACAACCGCATCGTTTGGGAAGAGCGCGATCCCGTGACCTTTCTTCGCGCGAGGATGGACCGCTTCCGCCCCGTGCGCTTGCCGGGGTTGCCTCCCCTCGTGGCCGGCGCGATCGGCTACTTTTCCTACGACATGGTCCGCCTTATCGAGCGGCTTCCCAAGCGTCTGCGTGATGACATCGGCCTCTACGACGCCATGCTGATGTTTTATCACGGCATCATTGCGTTCGATCACTTGCAACACAGGCTGTGGATTGTGCGCAATGTTCACACCGACGGCGAGGGCAGCCTCCGCACAAAATACAACTTGGCGGTGCGCGAGATTCGCAAAACGCGCCAGTTGCTCGAACAAACTTCGCCCGCCGAGCAACCAAAGAAGAAATCCAAGAAGCGCGGCGCGCCGCTACGTGTCACATCCAATTTCCGGCGCCCTGAATATCTAGAGGCCGTTCGCAAAGCGAAAAACTACATCCGCGCCGGCGATATTTTTCAGGTGGTGATCAGTCAGCGCTTCTCCGCAAAAACGCATGTTAAGCCGTTTGACGTTTATCGCGAGCTGCGCGCGCTCAATCCGTCGCCGTATCTTTTCTTTCTGCAGATGAATGATATTGCTGTGGTCGGCAGCTCGCCGGAGATGCTGGTAAAGGTCCAGGGCCGCGATGTCTTCTACCGGCCCATTGCCGGGACGCGCTGGCGCGGCAAGGACGAAGCCGAAGATCAGCGCCTCGAACGCGAGATGCTCGCCAGCGAGAAAGAACGCGCCGAGCACATCATGCTCGTCGATTTGGGCCGCAACGATCTGGGGCGCGTCTGCGAGTACGGCACCGTGAAACCCGAAAAGCTGATGACGGTGGAGCGCTACTCTCACGTCATGCATCTGGTTTCAAGCTTGCGCGGGCGGCTTCGCGAGGATGTCGATTGCTTCGACGCGTTGATGGCCTGTTTTCCTGCAGGCACGGTCTCCGGCGCCCCGAAGGTCCGCGCCATGGAGATCATCGAAGAGCTCGAACGCACTCGCCGCGGCATTTATGCCGGAGGCGTTCTATACTTGGATTTCGCGGGCAATCTCGACTCATGCATCGCGCTGCGCACCATGGTCATCAAAAATGGTGTGGCTCATGTGCAAGCCGGCGGCGGAATCGTCGCGGATTCCACTCCCGAAGACGAATACGAGGAGTCGGTGAACAAGTCGAAGGCTTTGCTCGCCGCTCTCGAAGCTGCGCATCGCAAGGGGAAGTGAGCGAAAAACTGGAAATGCGCGGCAAAGGCACCCAATAACGTGATCCTGCTGCTCGACAACTACGACTCTTTTACCTACAACCTGGCGCAGTATCTCGGTGAGCTTGGCTGTCAGGTCGAAGTCCACCGCAACGACAAAATCTCCGTCGAGGAAATCGCCAAGCGCAAGCCTGAGAGAATCGTCATTTCGCCGGGGCCGTGTACGCCGCAAGAGGCGGGCATCTCGGTGGAGTTGGTCGAGCGGCTCGCGGGAAAATTTCCCATCTTAGGCGTTTGCCTTGGCCATCAAGCCATCGGCGCTGCCTTCGGCGGTAAAATCGTTCGCGCTCCAAAACTCTTTCACGGCAAGACCAGCGAAATCCATCACGACGGCAAAAATATTTTCCGCAAGCTTCCCGAGCCCTTCACAGCTACGCGCTATCATTCGCTCATCGTCGAACGTAAATCGCTCCCGCGCGAGCTAACCATCACCGCCGAAACCACCGATGGGATCATCATGGGCTTCCGCCACCGCCGCTACAAAATCGAAGGCGTCCAGTTCCACCCAGAATCCGTCCTCACAATCTCCGGCAAACAACTCCTCCAGAATTTCCTTTCGCTGTAGTCCTAGGAGGCGGCCGCCGAGTTGTCCATTCGTCACAAGCGAATCGAATCTGCCTGCGAGCCTAGTAAGCTGAATCTACAGCCTGAAACCGGCGGGCGCTGTCGGAGGCATTATGAAAAAATCCATCGTTCTGATAATCCTCATGCTGAGTTTCGCCGAACGCCAGGCCGCTAGGGAGGAAAGCGCTAAACGGATCGTGCTGCCAAATCCAAATCTGTTGCGCTGTGCGAACTCCGATTGCAATGCGCTGTGGCTCGAAAACTCTTCGGATCCAAGCGCCGTCTTCCCCAAGCAATTCATCATTGACATGAATCAGAACTGTCTCTATGGCTTCCGCGTGCGGTACGAAAAGTCCGTTCCTTTTCACGCCGTCAAGGCAGCGATCGACGAACGATACGGAAAGTGGGCTGTCGCTGGATTGGAAAGCCCGACAGGGGGAATATGGCGCGTCAACTCCGAGAAGTTCGCGATCCAACTCGTCGTCGCCAATAAGAAAGATGAAAAGATGGGCTTCGCGGAGACAGGAGAGAAAGAGGTTATTTACATAGCGCTTGGCGGTGCGTCTGCGTGCAAGGGTCAGTGAGAATGACAGCCGCTTATCCTCACCAATTCAAATCCGCCAAAATCGCCGCATACACTTCCATCCCCCGCCACAGATGCCCCAGCCGCAAATTCTCATCCGAACTGTGCTGGTGATTGTCGTAGTTCACGATAGGCACGCCAATCCACGGCAATCCCAAATCCTCAAAAATATACATCGGCACGCTTCCGCCCAATGTCGGCGCAATGACCGTATCGCCACCCGTCGCGTCTTGAACAACCTTGACCAGCGCCTTCGACACCGGCAAATCCATCGGCGTCCGCGAGGCGCGATACCCCCCCTGGTCGATGACTTTCGCGATCAGCGCATGCGTGCGCCGTTCCTCCATCGTCGGCTCGCGGTCAATCACAAAATATCCCTGCTTTTTGATGAAAACCGCGATCTGCTCGAATTTTGTATGCGGTTCTTCACCCTTCACGAGCCGCGCGTCGAGCGAAGCCTCCGCTTTGTCTGGAACGACGTTCTGCGCATGCTCTCCAACATAAGCGCTTTGCAACCCGCGAATGTTGAGCGATGGCTCCTGCAATAACTCGACTAATTTCTTTCCCGAACCTTCGGGTTTCGCGATACCCAGCTCCCGCTCGAGATCGACGTCGTTCACCGGCATGTCCGCGAGCGCTTTCTTTTCGAGATCGCTCAAGGGCGTCACATCCTCGTAATAACCGTCGATCAGGACGCGGCCGTCCGCGTCTTTCATAGAAGACAGCAACCGCGCGAGTTCCATCGCGGGATTGGGGGCCCAATTTCCGTAATGGCCGCTGTGCAAGGCTCGCACCGGCCCATACACCGTGATATCCAGCCCGATGTCGCCGCGGTTCCCGAAAAAAACGAGTTGCCGTCCAGATTGATGCACGGGCCCGTCTGCCGTGATAAGTAGGTCGGCTCCCAACAGGTTTTTGTGCAGTTCCAAAGTGTGCGCGAGGTTTGTCGAGCCGGCCTCTTCCTCGCCCTCAAAAATAACTTTCAGATTCACCTTAAGCGGAATCTGTTTGGCGCGCAGTGCGTCGAGCGCGGCGAGCAGAGCCACGATCGGCGACTTGTCGTCGGAAGACGATCGCGCATAGATGCGCCAGTCGTCGTTGTAGACCGCGGGATGCTTCGCGCTATTCTCCGGAAACGAAATGCGTTTCCCGCCGGCTTCAATCCCGTCGCTTCGCAAGACGGGTTCAAACGGCGTGCCGTCGGTCCATGCCGCAGGATCAACCGGCTGGCCATCGTAGTGCGCGTAGAAAATCACCGTGCGCGTGGCCTCCGGCGCGATCAACTTGCCAAAGACCACAGGGCCTCGTCCCGTTATCGGCAGGAGATGCGTTTCGATTCCGCGCGCTTCCAGCATTTCGCGGAGGTGCTCCGCATTTTTCTGGATGTTGGGCGTGTCGCTCGCCACATTCGGGATAGCGAGAAATTCCGCGAGTTCCCGGACGATGCGATCTTCATGGTCCATCCGGTAGTCGCGCACTTCTTGCACGACCTGCGCCGGAGCAACAGTAGCCGGCTTCTGCGCCATCCCCGGACACACACAAACAGCAGCAAACAAAGTACCCGCCATGAATCTCAATGATTTTCTCCAGTAACTTTCCCAACGGCTTCGCTGTCGTGCAACCTAAGCGCCTCGACGCCCTGTAATGAGCAGCTTTCAGTTTCTCATCTTAGCTGTGCCAACGGACAGCCGTCCATTTTGCAGACTGCGTTTTCGTTTTGTGCGGAACCCGGTAACAGATTGCGCAAGGTACCAGTGCGCCCCGCGCTTCGTTAACCAACACTAAGAATTCGCTTCCCCTCGGGGGTTTCACACTGTTATGAGCCGTCGTATTTTGGGTGTCGCGCTGTCGTGCCTGCTCTCAGGCGTCGCTCTACCTGCACAAACTGCTCCAGCCGGCGTCGTGCTGCAATCCGCGAGCGCGCGTTTGAATACTAACGACGCTGCCGCCGGATCCACGATCTTCGATGGCGACCGCATGGAGACTCAGGAGAAGGGAGCATTAAGCCTCCGCTCGGGTCAAGTGCAGCTCACTCTCTCTGAGCAAAGTACCGTGTGGATGAACCATGAAAATCTGATTCTAACCCCCTTTCTGCAGCGCGGCACGGTAACGTTCCGCGCGGAAACTGGAACGGGAGTCGAGATTAGAGCCGACGACGTGCGCGTCCGGCCGCATTCTCCCGTGCTCACGGTTGGCGAAGTGTCGCTCCAAGACTGCGACGTTCTCGTAACCGCCCGCACACAATCTCTCGAAGTCACTGCAGGTAAAGAAACGAAAATCCTCGAAGAAGGAAAAACCTACCGCGTGGCGCGTAAAGGCACCTGCGCCACCGCATCGAGTCATCCCGCCCATCCCCCGGGACAGAGCCGTTTCTTCTTATTGCCTTTTGCCATCGTGCTGCCAATTATAATCTGGGATTTGCGCGAAGCCCTCGAGAGCCCTGACCGCCCCTGATTCGTCGGCTCAAAAAAGCTCGCAATTCGAGAAGTTTCACTTAGGTTGATGAGTGAATGCGGCAAGGGCCGCGAGTTTTTCTCTGGCTGCACCCGAGTTGAGGGCTTCTGTGGCCAATCGCACACCATCAAGAAAGTTCGGCGCAACATTGGCGGCCACCAGCGCGGCGGCTGCGTTCACGACAACGATATCGCGTTGCGGGCCGTTCTTGCCGGCGAAAATATCGCGGATGGTCGTGGCATTATCCATAGGGGTCCCGCCCCGGATGGAATCGATCGGCGCTCGCGAGACTCCAAAATCTTCCGGCACAACCGTGAACCGCCGCACGCCTCCGCTTTTTACTTCGGCGACAAGAGTTTCTCCAGCGAGCGAAATTTCATCCAGACCGCCCGCCCCATGAACCACAAACGCCTGCTCCACGCCTAATTCGACGAGCGTCTCGGCAACCAAATCGATCAGGTCTGGCGAAGGCACGCCAACAAGCTGCGCTCGCGCACCCGCCGGATTCGTCAAAGGCCCGAGAAGATTGAAAACCGTGCGCACGCCAATCTCTTTGCGTGCTGGCGCGGCATGACGTGCCGCTGCATGCGCGGTCCGCGCAAAAAAGAAACCGATCCCTATTTCACGAATCGCCCTGCCGAAATGTTCGATCGGCAGATCAATCCGCACACCCAGCGCCTCGATCACGTCCGCGGAACCACTGCCGGAGTGAGAGGCGCGGTTCCCGTGCTTCGCCACTCTTGCGCCCGCCGATGCGGCGACGATGGCCGCCGCCGTGGAGATGTTAAATGTCGCAAATTCTTTGCCACCCGCCCCGCAGGTGTCTACAAGATGTTTTGGCCGCGGCGCGCCGTCCGCAAACACTTGCGCGGCATGCCGCCGCATCACGCTCGCGAAACCGGCCAGTTCCTCGACGCGCACGGGCCGCGCATTCATCGCCGTAAGCAGCCGCACGATATCAGGCGTCTCGACGCGCCCGGTGAGCAGCTCTTCCATCAGCGCTTCGGCTTCTCCCCGCGAGAAAATGCGTCCGGATACGGCGCCGTCAATAAGAGATTTTGTCATCTGGATTCGGCGGCAATTCGGCCGCAACCTTGCTCCGTTTTAGGCTTTCCCTGTACACTCTAATGTTTGCGACGACACAAAAATTCTAACACTACGGAACCCCGATGAAGATTCATGAGTATCAGGCAAAGGCCATTCTCGCGCGTTACGGTGTCACCACTCCGCGAGGCGAAGTGGCTTTTTCCAAGGAAGAAGCGCGCGAAGGCGCTGCCAGACTCAGGTCCAGCGTGGTCGTTGTCAAAGCGCAAATTCACGCTGGCGGACGCGGCAAGGCGGGCGGCGTCAAACTCGCGCACTCTCCCGACGAAGCCGCCGAAATCGCCTCTCACATGCTGGGCATAAATCTTGTCACGGCGCAGACTGGCCCCGGCGGCCGCACCGTCAAGCGCGTTCTCATTGAAGAGGGTCTGGACATCAAGCGCGAGCTCTATCTCAGCATTCTTGTCGACCGCAGCGTCGGCAAAGTCGTCTTCATGGCCAGCGCCTCCGGCGGAATGGACATCGAAGAAGTCGCCAAGACGCATCCCGAAGCCATCATGCGCGAAACGATTCATCCGGCGGTCGGTTTGCAACCTTATCAGGCGCGCAAGCTCGTCTTCGGCCTCGGCCTTTCCGGTGACGTCGCCATGAAGGCCGGCCCATTTCTTCAGGCATTGCACCGCGCTTTTGTGGACACAGATTCGTCCATGCTCGAAATCAATCCAGCTGTCGTCACCGCCGACGGCCGCCTCGTCGCCCTCGACGCCAAAATGACTTTCGACGACAACGGCCTCTTCCGCCACAAAGAGCTGCGCGAGTTGCGCGACCTCGACGAAGAAGATCCGCTAGAAGTCGAAGCCTCGAAATACGGCCTGAACTATATCAAGCTCGACGGCACCGTCGCCTGCATGGTCAACGGCGCCGGCCTCGCCATGGCCACCATGGACATCATCAAGTACGCCGGCGGTTCGCCCGCCAACTTCCTTGACGTCGGCGGCGGCGCGTCTTCCGATCAGGTGAAGAACGCCTTTCGTATTTTGATTGGCGATCCTGGTGTGAAGGCCGTATTCATCAATATTTTCGGCGGCATCTTACGCTGCGATGTTCTAGCCACCGGCGTGGTAGCCGCCGCCAAGGATTTACAAGTAAAAGTCCCGGTTGTCGTGCGCATGGAAGGCACTAACGTCGAGCTTGGCCAGAAGATTCTCCGTGAGAGCGGCTTGAATTTCACTATCGCAGATGGCATGAAGGACGGCGCGCAAAAGGTTGTGCAACTCGCGGGAGGTGCGCGATGAGCGTCCTGGTCAACGAAAAGACGCGCCTGATCGTGCAAGGCTTCACCGGCCGCGAAGGCACTTTCCACGCGCAACAAATGCTCGAGTACGGGACGAACGTCGTTGGTGGCGTCACTCCCGGCAAGGGCGGCACCAAGCATCTTGAGAAACCGGTGTTTGACACGGTGATGGAGGCAGTGAGGGGAACCGGCGCAAACGCGTCCGTTATTTTTGTGCCGCCGCCGTTTGCCGCCGACGCCATCCTTGAAGCTGCCGACGCCGAGATCCCTCTAGTCGTATGCATCACGGAAGGCATTCCGGTGATCGACATGGTCCGCACCGCTGCCACTGTGGACTTCAACAAAACACGATTAATCGGGCCCAACTGCCCCGGCGTCATCTCTCCCGGCAAATGCAAAATCGGAATCATGCCCGGCCGCATTCACAAGCAAGGCCACGTCGGCGTCGTTAGCCGCAGCGGCACGCTCACGTATGAAGCCGTCGACCAGCTCACGCGCCTCGGCATCGGTCAATCCACCTGCATCGGCATCGGTGGCGACCCCATCATCGGCACATCATTCCTGGATGCCATGCGCCTTTTCAACGACGACCCCGACACTCACGCCGTCATCCTGATCGGCGAAATCGGTGGCAACGCCGAAGAAACCGCCGCCGAGTGGATTAAAGCCAACGTGAAAAAACCGGTAGTCGGATTTATCGCCGGCCAAACCGCGCCTCCTGGCCGCCGCATGGGCCACGCCGGCGCCATCATTAGCGGAGGCCAAGGCACTGCCAAAGACAAATACGCCGCCATGGCAGCCGCCGGCATCCGTACTGTAGAAACGCCCGCGGACCTCGGCTCGACCATCGCCGCCGCTCTGAAGTAGCGCGAAATAATGAAGTAAAGAAGTAACGAAATAATGATAAAACGTCTTGGTCGGGAGTGCTCTTCTGCCGATCAAGACCTACAAAGACTTGAATGTGTTCCGCGAAGCATATCGTCTGTCGCTCAAGGTTTCGCGAACCACTCGAAAGTTTCCGGGTCCTGAACAGTTCGAGCTGGCACGTCAGTTAAGGCGCGCCACCCGGTCGATTCCGGCAAATATCGTTGAAGGCTGGGCAAAACGCGCATCCGCTGCCGAGTTCAAACGGTACCTACAAGTGGCCACAGGCTCTTGCGACGAATGCAAGCTATGGACTGAGATGAGTCGAGGCGAAGGATTCTTGAGTGCTGAAGAGTGCGCAAACCTGGAAAATGAATTCAACCTGGTTGGAGCGATGCTGAAGAGCCTCTGGAAAAACTGGAAGAATTATCAAACATGAGTTTCGGGTTTTTTTTACTTCATTACATCGTTACGTCATTACTTCAATTATTAGGAGACTCTCGTGGCAATCGAACGCACACTCGCAATCATCAAGCCCGACGCCGTTATTCGTAATCAGCAGGGAGAAATACTCGCACGCATTCACAAGGCCGGTTTTCGCATCGTTTCCATCAAGACCATGATTCTTACGGCTGGCGAAGCCGCTGGTTTTTACGCCGTTCACAAAGCCCGCCCCTTTTTCGGCGAACTCTGTGAGTTCATGTGCTCCGGTAAAGTTTTCGTCCTGGTCCTCGAAGCCGAAGGCGCCATTCTGAAGTGGCGCGACACGATGGGCGCCACCGATCCCAAGAAAGCCGCTCCCGGCACGATTCGCCACGACCTTGGCACCAGCATCGGCAACAATTGCACGCACGGCTCGGACGCCCCCGAAACCGCCGCCTTTGAAATCAACTATTTTTTCGCGGGCCTGGAACTCATTTAGGTAGCACAGGCTTCCAGGTCGCACAGACTTCAGTCTGTGCGTAGCCCCGCCAGAGATCCGCATCTCCTCGGAACTGAGAGCTTTCTTGAGGGCTCTCCTCGGTGATTCCAGCGCCGGTCAGGTCAGCGCTCTTCCTCTCTATTTCCTTTACTTCCTTTGCCTGCTCTACATCCTTTTCCTCTTCTCACGGTCGATCTGGACTCTCCACGCCTCTCCCCGATCCTTTCCCCGATCCTCTCCACAGCAGAGCGACACCCGCCGCAGTCAACCCGGCAACCGCGATCACCACGAGCGCTTTCCCGCCTTTACTCGGGTTTCTTGGGCCTTGCTCTTCTGACGCGCCGCCGTCCGAAGGATTCAGCAGCACGCGATAAGATTTTTCTTCCGGAATCGTCCCGGTCTCGCCATGGTAGGAAATCTGTGCCGGGCCTCGCCGAGCGAATACGAAGAGCTCATGCGGCCAATGATCCCAACCTCCACCACGCCTCGCGTTTCGGCTATCGACCGGATGCGAGCCGAACTCGCCACGATTTCTCTCCGGTCCCCGCCGCCACCGAGAGCACCACCTTTCCCGACACGAGCTCCGCCTCGAACTTCTTCGGCGTCCCGCTCGCGCCTTTGTGAAATGTCACGCAGTTCTGGTCCGGCAAGTACACGATCGCCTCGCCAACCATGAACCGCATCGAGCCGGCTGCGTCGGTCGAAAGCCGGTCGCCGTCGTAGATCGTCGTTCCTTCGCTAGCGGCCTCGGAACCCAACCTCGCATGATCCGCGAGAACAACCATTCCAAGGGCATCAGCTTTGCCGCTGCCGGAATTGCCGCCCAGAAGAAACGCCATGGCGATCGCTAGAAGGCGCTGGGTGCCTGCCATGCGATACCTCCCTACAATTCGTAATCGAAGAAGCCGGGATTGCGGGAACCTCTCCCCAGCCGCTCAGAATATAAGCTGATATCTATAATAATCTATCAATAAATATTGTGCAAGAGAATTTTGAAAGCTGCGCGCAGGCGGTAGGCTCCTCTTCTACAATGCCTCCGTGGATCCGCTCCGCGATCTCGGCCGCACTCTTCTCCTGCTCGGCGCCGTCCTCATCATCATCGGCGCTCTGCTTTACTTCGGGGCCAAACTCCCCTTCCGACTCGGCAAACTCCCCGGCGACATCGTCCATCGTGATGAACACGCCACGTTCTATTTCCCCATCGTCACCTGTCTTGTCCTCAGTGCCGCTCTTTCTTTTCTCTTCTGGCTCTTTTCCCATTTCCGGCGCTAGCCGCCGGAAGCCTCGCGGATTTTCTCCGCGTCGGTGCTTTCCTGATATATAGTTCCCGCGTCCAAAGAGGAAGAGCCGCAACGCGCACAACAAAACCAAATGGAGGATTGCTCATGAAACTCGCCGTCCTTACGCTCGCCTCCGCTTTCGCCTTTACGCAGTCCGCCTCCGCGCAGTCCTCCGAGAAGCCCGCTCCGCAAAGCGCGGCTTCCGCGCAAGCCGCCCCCGACCCATTCGCCGGCGTTCCCGCTCCCAAGCACGACGACGTGAAATCCATCGACGCCATCATGACCGCCGTCTACGACGTCATCTCCGGCCCTCCCGGCGAACGCGACTGGAGCCGTTTCCGTTCGCTCTTCCTCCCCACCGCGCGCCTTACCGCCGCCACAAAAGGCCCCGACGGCGCTGTCCGCCTTCGCCCCATGAGCGCCGATGATTACGCCACGCGCGCCGGCAGCTACTTCCTCAAGAACGGCTTCTTCGAACAGCCCATCGTGAATCGCGTGCAATCCTTCGGCAACGTCGCCCAGGTTTTCAGCAGCTACGAATCGCGCCACGCCGCCGGGGAAGCTCCTTTCGCGCGCGGCATCAACAGTTTTCAGCTTCTCAACGACGGCAAGCGCTGGTGGGTCGTCAGCATCCTCTGGGACGAAGAGCGCCCCGATAATCCGCTCCCCAAGGATTTCGCCGTCAAGTAAGCCCTGAATCCTCGCCTGTCCGTGGGCACGGCGCGCTTCCGGCTACAGGCTCGTCGCGTCTCTTTACACTCACGTGCGCACCTCCTATAGTCATATCTGCATGCCGTTTGCTCCCTCCAAACGCATTTCCATCCCCGCGCGAATTCTCGCGCTGCTCTTCGCCTTTATTCTTTTCGTCGGTGCATTCGCGCCGGTCGCCCACGCCGAAAAAATCCAGGACATCCACCCCACCGGCTACATCACCGATCTAGCCAACATCGTCGCCCCTGACGCCAAAGCCCGCCTCGAAGCCCTCTGTTTCGAGCTCGAACAAAAAACCGGCGCGCAAATGGCCATCGTCACCGTTCGTTCTCTCGATGGCCGGGACGTCGATCAATATGGCAACGATCTTTTTAAGCAGCTCGGGGTCGGCAACAAAAAAGATAATCGCGGCGTTCTCCTCCTCGTCGCGCCCACCGAACGCACCTACCGCGTCGAAGTAAGCTACGGTCTCGAGCCCGTCATCAACGATGCCCGCGCGGGCGACGCAGGCCGCCTGATGCGCTCCTATTTTCTCCAGGGAAATTACACCGCCGGCATCGAAGCCGCTGCATGGCAGCTCGCCAAATACATCGCCGATGATCGCGGTGTAACGCTCACCGCAACGCCTCCTGCTCACCCGGTCCACCCGCGTCAAGACGATTCCCGGTCTTTCCCCATCTGGCCGATTCTAATCTTCTTCTTCGTTGTGATTAACATTCTCAGAGCGCTGTCCAGAAGCGCGTCCGGCCGCGGAGGAAGAGGCGGCTGGTGGATCGGCCCCATGATCGGTGGCATGCTCGGAGGCGGAGGCGGAGGTTTCGGCGGCAGTTCGAGTGGTGGAGGCGGTGGTTTCGGCGGTTTTGGAGGCGGGAGTAGCGGAGGCGGGGGCGCTAGTGGCAGTTGGTAGACGAAGCTTATTAGCCGCAGTTTACGTATACAGTTTGTGGGCGCAGTCCGCGAGTCTGCACAAGGAGCGGTAGCAGAATGCTGTCGACGGAAGCGAAGCTGACGGATCTCGTAAGCCGGATGAAAGAGTTCGCCGCGGAGAATCTCGAGTCCATGATTCTCTATGGCTCCGCCGCGCGTGGAGACTACAAGGAAGGCCACTCCGATCTGAACGTTTTGTGTCTGTTGCGTTCCGTTGCCGCGCGTGAATTGGCGCGGGTCACGCCCGTAGTTCACTGGTGGTGCAAAGATCAGAACGAACCGGCTCCGCTCTTTTTCACAGCCGAAGAGCTGCGCCGCTCCGCCGACATTTTTGCCATCGAGCTTCTCGACATGCAAGACAGCCGCCGCGTTCTTTATGGCCCTGATGTCGTGGCCAGTATCGACGTGCCCATGAATCTCCACCGCGTCCAGGTCGAGCACGACCTTAGCACACTGCTCCTGAAGCTCCGCCAGCATTTCCTCCTCGCCGGCCAAAAAGAAAGTGAGCTCCGCGTCGCCGCCGCAAAATCCGCCTCCAGTGTCCTCGCGTTGCTGCGCCACGCCCTCATCGCCTTCGAGGAAGAACCGCCCGCCGCCGCCCCCGATGTTTTCGCGCGTATCGCCGCCCTCACCGGCGCCGACGCCGGCGCTTTTTCCGCGGCGTTCCAGCTTCGCGATCGTCACGCTCACGCGAACGACATCGTTCGCACCTACGAAAAGTACGTAAACGCCCTAACTGTGGTAATTTCCGCTCTGGACAAAATCGTCCCCAAGCGCGAGTGGAAGCGAGCTGGTAAAGCCGGTTCCTGATTTTACGGAGGCAAGCATCATGAAAGCAGTTCTCATTGTACTAGTCGTTCTTGTCATCATCGCGTTGCTCTTCGGCAGCTCCTTTATCTCGCGCCGCAACCAAATGGCCATCAAGCGCGAAGCCGTAAACGCTTCCTGGG